>Ga0326727_10000109_pt1 | contig 354899 bp, 280 predicted proteins | sample MB2enrmetagenome_FD_207643 | JGI IMG/M metagenome (GOLD analysis project Ga0326727, IMG submission 207643) | Lab enriched peat soil microbial communities from McLean, Ithaca, NY, United States - MB29MY | ecosystem: Environmental > Terrestrial > Soil > Wetlands > Peat | place: USA: New York...
GAGCTCTCAGGGGGAAGCGAGATCACCGTCGACCAGGTCAACCGCAAGCTGATCCGCTGCGTTGTCGTTCAGCTCCATGATGGAGGCTCGAAGAGTGTGACGGTGCGCAGAAAACTCGCAGCTGTAAAAAGCTTCTGCAAATGGCTTGAGTGCGAAGGCCTACTCGATCCCAACTTGATCGGACTGATCACGGGCCCGCGCCGGCGCCAGGAGCTTCCCGACGTCGCAAAGCACGACGAGATCAAGAAGCTGATCGAAGGGACGGTGATGCCAGAGCGCGAGCGCCTAATCCTTGAGTTGCTCTATGGCAGTGGGCTGCGCGTCGCGGAGCTCGTCGGCATCAACCTGGAAGACTTCCGCGAGGATGATCTTCTGCTCGTTCGAGGAAAGGGGAAAAAAGAGCGCCTGGTCATCGTCGGAGAATACGCCCGCGAGGCGCTCAGGGCCTGGCTGGCACGTCGCGAGGGCCTGCTTCGAGGAATGGGCCTCAAAACGCGCGCACTGTTCTTCAGCGTTGGGCCGCACCGATCGGCGGAGAGGCTCGACGTGCGAAGCGTGGGTCGCATCGTGAAGGCGATCGCGAAAACCAGCGGGCTCGACCCTGACCGCTTCCACCCGCACGCGCTTCGGCACGCCTTCGCGACGCACCTGCATGACAACGGGGCGCCGCTGCAAGCAATTAGCGTCCTGCTCGGGCATGCGCGTCTCTCGACGGCCGCGCTGTACACGCGCGTCTCGATCGGTCGCATGATGCGGACCTACAACGCCGCGCACCCGCACGCGCAGCGCTGAGCCCGCATCGGCCCAAAGCCAGGGCTTCACACTTCGATGTTCTGTGAAGTTCTCTGATTCTCCGAACGAAATCAAAGGCGCGCGCCTCGACTGACTCCAGAGGACTTAGCGGCCGCAGCATCCCGAAGGACTTATAGGGGTGTAACAAATCAGATGAACTGGGAAATCAACGACTTAGACCCTCTTTTCGGCTACCAGAAGGCCGCGAAGGGCGAAAAAGAGCCCCAAACAATCAAAAGAATCAAACATGTTGCTGAGCCTGTAGGGCTTACGTCGAATCGGCGACAGTGACCACAAAAACGTAAGTCATTGATCGCATTGGGGCGTGGAGCGACGACGGCTCGCAGGCGTTTGATTAGACCCCCGAAAACGCCCCATTTGTTTGATTCTTTCGTTTTTTCAAACAGCACGGGGAAGGGGTGCGGGAGACGGGCTCAACCGGGCTCTACCCCCCGAAAACCCGCCATTCGTTTGATTGTTTTCACGAAATCAAAAGGGGCGTTCCGGCGCCAGGCGACAGTATGTCCTACTGTCGCATTCGTTGAACTCCCCGGAGCGAGTTCGCGATCGCAGACGAGGTCGAGGACGCCGGCTCGATCCTGTGAAATGTTCGAGTTGCTGCGACCGCCCCAGCGCGGCCGCGGCTCACCGGCTTTTGAACTCGGCGGCTGTTCAAAGAACGACCTCCACGCTCCGTGACTGAGAACGCGCGAGTTAGCAGGCCTCCAGGCCTTTGAACGTTTGAACTCTTTGAACTTTGTGGGCTGTATTCAAAGCCGTCGACAGCGGCCAGGTCGAGCACTTCCGTAATGAAGAGGTTCGTCTCTACTGCCTCAAACACCCCCCGCTTTTTGGAGAATGGGGGCAAGGCACAACAAGGGGAAAAGGCCTCGCCGCCTTCACGCATGAAAGCAACCGAACTGGCACTTGAGAAACCCGAGATGCGGTCTCGGCCGAAGCGCGATCACCGCCGAAGGGCAGCGAGGCCTTTTTTGATTTGAAGCAACGAGTCAAACAGGCAATGCTGGAAGCTGACATGCGCTCGCGCTGCAAGAGGATCGGGCGCGGGGCAACGCCAAGCCAGGCAGACCCGATGATCGTGGCCCTGGTGTGCGCTCACAGCAGAGGCTGGTCGGCCGAGCGAGTTGCTGCACATTTCGGATGGCCACTTGAGACCGTCAGACGTTGGATCGAAGCGGGACGGGCCATCAAACAGGTAAGTGCGTGATCCAGCGACCTTTGCGCGACAGCTACTTTCCCAGGCCCGCTTTTTCCGCTAGCTTCCCTCCATGAGCCGGCGTTCTCGCTCACGACACTATCCGTTGAGCGAGGACCAGATCCTGAAGAAGCTCGATCGCGATCGTGGAAACGGCATCGACAGCGACCTTCGACGAAAGATCGCGGGGCTAGTGCTTTTAAGATGCCGCGGCTGGTCTGCCGAGAAAGTCGCAGACCACTTCGGATGGTCGATCGAGGACGTGACGCGATGGCTGGACGCGAGCAAATTTCATGGGCACTCAACCGCTAAGCCTGCCGACGCCGAATGACGGCAGACGGATCCGCGAGAAACACAGCCGAAGGGAACTGAGGAAAACAACTTTATGAAGTCACTGGAACGGCAACTGCAGGAAGCTCAAGAAGAAATTCGCCGGCTGCGCAGCCGAGATGGAAAAAACACTCTAGTCCTGAAGCTCACCGAATCAGGCCTGCCGGCAGTCGCGCAGGCCAGGCTCCGCAAACGATTTGAAGAGTCTGGGAATCCCGCGGACCTCGACAAAGCGATCACCGAGGAGCGCGACTACATCAGCAAAGTCCGCAAAGCCAGCGCGCGCGGCCAAGTCACCGAGATGCAGGAAGCCAATGCGCAGAAACTCGCCCTGGTCGAGGGCTATCGAGGGCTCGGGTTGTCAGAGAGTGAGGCCAGGGTTGCGGCCGGCGTCGAGGACGCGATCACAAATGTGACCGAGGCCGAGCAGGCGCTCTTCGACGCGGCCAAGGGAATGGGCATGTCTGAAGCGGAGGCGAAGGCCTTCGCGCGCGGGCCACGATCAGAGTCTTGGTAAGACGAGTTGCGTGGGGTCTCCTCTCCGCGCTAACACCGGGGCACGCTTTCCGACCGATTTCACGTGCCCCGGCTCCTTTTCAAAATGTTTGCATGGCTCTCAACTCGACGCTCGAAGAAGCAGACCACTGAGCTGCTCTCGCAGGCGATGACCACGCTACAGGAAAGCCAGAAGGCTCTCCAGGAAACCGCGGCCCTCTGTAGCCGAACAGTTCAGCTGAATATCGATCTCGCAACGAAGATCACGGAAGCAGAGACCGTGAAGGCGCGGCTGTGGATGGCGCTAGGTGCGCCGGCAGAGCTACAGCCATACATCGCCGCGGGCTGCTCCGAATCCGAAGCGCGACAGCTCGCGAAAGAAGCGCCCAGAGGCGCCTAGGACTGATCTCATGCCAGACGCACCAGGACAGGGTATTTCAGTAGGGGACGCCGTCCTCACTTTCCTCGGCGACACCACGCAGCTCGACGCGGCTTTCGATCGAGTTGCGACCCAGGCCGAAGTGAAGATGGCGACGGCTGCGGGCGCGGTCGGTCAGGTCGGCGACGCAATGGACGCAGTCGGCCCCAGCGCGACGGCTGCAGGCGAGCAGATCTCGCGCGGTATGGAACGTGCGCGATCTTCGACCTATGAGGCTAAAGGCGAAGCCGCACTGCTCGGCGAGATGTTCGGCATTCACCTGCCGCGACACGTGCGCAGCTTTGTTGCAGAGTTGCCCGGCATCGGAACAGCGCTCTCGGCCGCGTTCTCGGCCACAGCTGTGCTTTTCCTGATCGAAGCGCTCGCGCAGGGCATCGAGAAGATCCAGGAGTGGGCTGACCACGCGAACAAGGTCGCTGCAGCGTGGGATCAATACGCAGAGACGATGTTCGAGTCCTCAAACCGGATGCAGGGGGAGATCGATAAGCTGCAACAGAAGTTCGTCGAGATGACCCAAGGCCCTGTGGCCGGCCTAGATTTTGAGTTGAAGCATCTTCGCTCGACCTCCACTGAGACCTTCTCGCTGATGATTAAAGACATCGAGGCGGCAGTGGCTGCGATGAACCTGGCCTCCAGCAGTCTTCTCGGAATCCAGTTCAATACCTTCAAGGATGCGGGCAAGGATCTGCAGGAGTTTAGGAACGAACTGCAGAAAACCATGCGCGAGGCCGAGCAGGCGGCCCCCAACAATCCATTCGCGGGCTATAACGCCGGCATCGAAGTGGTGAAGCAGAAAGAGCGGGATCTCACAGCTCTAATCAAGCAGCGCACGGCCGCCTCCGGAGCTGATGCCTCAGCCGCAGTCGGCGGCCTTCATGCCGAGCGCCAGGCAGTGAATGACCTGTTGCCGATGTTGCAGCGTGGAATCGATCTGCAAAAGGAAAAGATCAAGGTCCTGCAACAGGAGAGATCGGACAGTGGGGCCGACCAGCAGGCCGCGGGGGAGAAGCGCGCCCTCGACCAGCAGCTCGCCAATATCGAGACCTGGAAAGCGAACCAGCACGCGGCCTATGAAGCGGGCAAGATCGATGCAGCCGCCTGGCGCGTAGCTGAGCTGCAGGCAACGGATGCCGCGGCCGTTGCTCACGAAGACTATCTGCGCAAACTGGTCGAACTCTACACACGCGCAGGCCAGACAGTGAAAGCGCACGCGGCCGCGGAAGAGCTGGCAACCCTCGAAACCAAGAATGCGGCGAAGGCGACCGACGAACTCGCCACGGCGATGAACAAGCACCGCGAAGCCACGATGCGCGTGCGCGAGGAATACGCGCACCTGGTCGAAGCTGGCGTCGCAAAAGATTTTGAGGCCACAGCGAAAGCCGCCGAGAAACTGGCGGCCGCAGAAGACGAACTTACGAAGGCGCAAGGGAAGCTTGCCGAAGTCCGGATCTCACAGTTCTACAAAGACCAGGAAGCCGCGATCACGAAACTCGCCCAGATGCACCTGATCACCGAGCAGCAGAAAGACGATCGCTTGAAGTTGCTCGAAGAGAAACAGGCGAACGACGCGATCGCGATTCTCGACAACCAACTAAGGGAAGAGGAGTCACGGGTCGCTGAAGCATCGAAGAAGATCGCGGCCATGAAGCTCAGCCCGAACGTCTCGAACGCCGAGATCCTCGAAGCGGAAGCCAACCTCAAGAAACTTGAGACCGCGGTCACCAACACCGAAGCCGAGATCGTCGCAACGAAAGAGAAATTCAACAAACAATCCGAAGCCGACGACAAGAGCCACTACGGCCGGGCGCTGCTGATCGCGATGGCGAGCGGCAAAGAACTGCTCGCCGAGCAGTTGAAGCAGAACCATGCAATGCTGCTCGCGGCTCAGGCAAACCTCGCCGACGCGAAGGCGCGCGGACTGGATACGACTGCGATCCATCAGCAGATCACTGCTCTCAAGCAGCATGAGCAGGAACTGTCGAAACAGGCGAGCGGCAACAAAGCCGTTCTGCTCGCCGAAGAGCAAGTCACCCACGCGAAACTGCTCGCAGCGCAAGCCATTCTCGCCGAAGCCAGAGCGCGCGGGCTCAATACGACTGCGATCGAGAAAGAGATCCGCGACCTCCAGAGCCTCGAAAAGCTGATGAAGCAGCAGCCCGCGGACATGCAGAAGGTCCGCGGAGGCCTCGAAGGTCTGCGCATGAGCTACCAGGAACTCGGGCAGATGGTGAAGAGCACCGAGCAGCAGATGTCGCAGGCCTTCGCGACAGCGATCATGGGCGCCCTCGAAAGTTCGAAGTCGATCGGCGCTGCGCTTGAAGCTGCCACGAAGCAAGTGCTGCTTAACCTGGCAGAACAGGCCCTCGCGAAAGCGATCTTCTACACCGCTGAAGGCATCGCAGCCACTGTATTCGATCCGCCAGCTGCGGCGGCCTACTTTGCAGCCGCAGGCGAATTCGCCCTCGTGGCAGGAGCTGCGGGCGCGGTTGGCCTGGCGATCCCAGGCGCAAATTCTGGTGGCGGCTCTTCCGCTGCCGGCCCGGTCCCTGGGCAGGGCGGTGGGAACGTCAACCTCGGGGGCAGCAGTGGAAGCAATCAGACGGTTGGCGTCACCCACCTCGCGGCCGGTGGGGTTGTCAGCCGGCGCCTCATGATCGGCGACAGCCCCTCCGGAGGCGATGCTGATGAAGCGATCCTTCCGCTCTCCGACGCCGGGGCAATGTCGAAGATCGTCAACGCCATTCTCCCGGTCCTGCCTCAGAACGCCCCAGGCTTCGGCTTCGCCACACCGGCGCAGAGCCCGCCGAAAGGATTCGACCGCAGCCAACCCTCGGAAAGCGATCGGCCGGACATTCACTCTGGTAACCCGAACGATGGCGATTTCGAGCGCAGCGAAGCCTCGATTCCCCGCGATATGGAGGGCCTGGAAGCCCTCGCGGCGAGGTTTGGAGGTTTGCTCTCGACCCCAACGCTGCGCGCCGCGGCAGGCTCAAGGGGCGCAGACATAGCGGCAGCCACCGCAGCGAGCCCTACCGGATTCGATTCAAACAGCATGGAGAAGTTTGCTGACCGGATCGGAAAACAGATCGAGTCGCGCGGCATCGTTAGAAACGACGGCGAGGGCGCCCTTCATATCAACATGCCGAACTTGAAGGGGGTCGTTTCTCCAGAATCTCTAAAGAAGGTTTTCAAACAAGCCGGCCGTTTGGTGCAAAATCGGCGACTTACATTCACAGCGAGCAACTCACTGCGAATCACGAAACGATCGCAGTAGAGTTGCCTCAGCCAGGATGAACTCATCTCTTCTCCTCGCTCTCGATGCTCGGTTTTTTCTTCACGAGAAAGAGCTCTGCGTTTCCCAGATTGTGAGTGAGGCCGCCGACATCGAATAGAGTTGTGACCTTGCCATCTTCCTCGACAACACTACAGATCACCTTCAGTTGGTGTCTAGGTCCGAAGTCAACGCTAAAGCCGAGGCAGGCGGTTTGGTCCGCAATGCCGGCAGTAATCGCCTGGGCTCGATCGAGCGGCATCCGCTCAAACGCCGCTAGAGCCCCTCCAGCTGCATAGACCAGCCCGAGGGCCTCTACCAGTTGTTTCATCGCTTGCATCAACTCATTCGTTGAGCCGTCTTCCTCGTTACCCATAAAAGGCTTGTCCTCACTTTCCTTCAGCCGCTAGCGGCTAAGACGCAGACGGAAGTTCCTTCACGGATCCCGGCATTCTTCGCAACCTGGCCCGCGGGTTTCGCAGCTGCGTCAAGGCAGCCAGCGCGACAGAATCATCGGCGAGCACCAGGTCCCGAAGCAACTCCCAGACTGCGACATAGAGATCGCCCTTCTCGACTGGCGGGATCCCTGTTCCGATCGAGAGAGCGCATGCGTAGCAAAAGACTCGCTGCTCAGCTCGTGTCTTTAATCGCGGTCGCAGCCCGCGGCTCACGGCGGAAATGAAAACAGCGATCGCGGGATCTCCTGTGACGTTGATACCGCCTGGCCCCTTCAGTGGCTTGCGACAGAGAAGGCATGGCCGCGTTTCGAGGTGAGGTTCCATTTCTCCGCTCAGCTCCTTTGGTGCGCAGCCGCTAGCGGCTACGCCAGATCAGCAGACCGCGCTGCAGATGTGGAGAGAAGGTGCGGCAACTTCCACGGCCCCACAGCGCGGATCCACCAGCCGGGAAAAATTGTTGAGGCAACTCTTCCGGCAAGCCTGAAAAAGATGGCACCAATTTGGCGCCAAAACTCACGCTCTGAGGGCTGTTTTTGGGGCTTCGGTGCGAGCAACGCCACTGAAATCACTACCGCTTAGCGTTGTCCTGTTGGGCTCATAACCCAAAGGTCGGTGGTTCAAATCCACCCCCCGCAACCAAACGAATACGCCCTCCTCGCAGACCCGCATGTCGGGTGCGAGGGGGTCAGTACCCAGCAAATCCCACGCACCCTCAGCGATGTCGTACCACCCTTCTCCGTCCACCGAGGGGTACATTCGCACAGCACTCAAGTGGCTGTGCAGTTCTTCCTTAGCTGCGGACGATTCCAGTCTGGAAAGGCTTTGCAAAGTCTGGATGCCCTCTTCTACAAGCCGCCTTACTTCGCCGATTTGGGCCTCGATTGAATCTGGTGTGCAGGAGAGCAATCGGTCGGTGATTCCCGAAATCTCCTTCTCGCGAACGGCGATTTCTTCGATGATGTACTTGGAGTGCAGCGGGCCGTGACCTGGGCGCGAGGTCACGTCTTCGAGAGATTGGCGGTCGAGGACCGCCGCGCGATCCTTGAAACTGCGCTCGGGCGCAGCATGGGAGAAACCACGTATGCCCAGGTCCGACAGGAGTTCGAGCGTCGGATTGAGACCGGGGAGTTCCGGGAAGTCTCGCACGTTGGTGCTGACAGACAGTACACAACCACAGCGATGGTCGCATGGAACATGAGATTATCGGCCGGGTGCAGGAAGGCAATCGGCGCGACTATGGGCGATCCCATGCTAGTCTCGCCGCGGGTCCGCATCGAGACGGAGGATCGCCACCCAGAACTGAATGCTTCGCAGCGCTAGGCGGTAGACGAAATCTTTCTTTCGCGGGGGAAGGTCGTCGGCCTAGATGGCATCGCTGGCGCGGGCAAGACGACAACTCTGGCCGTCATCCGCGAAGGCTGAGGGCTACAGGGTGGAGGGTCTTGCGCCCACGTCCCGAGCCGCGCAGAAGCTCCGCGAAACAGGATGGAGACATCCACGCTATAAAAGCATCTGGCACGAAGACAGCCGCCAGATACCGGCGAGAAACGTCTCTATGTGCTCGACGAATCCAATAACGTCGCATATTGTGCACGTACCGAGGGCACCCGTTTTCTAGAGCCTCACTGTCGCACTCGGTCGCGGTTGTGTATGCTGCTCTCTGAAGTTCCTAAGCATCAGTCGCTTAGCGGAAACCTCCTATGCGCAAATTGTTAATGCTGGTATCGCTTGCGGTGTCGGTTACCTTCGCTGCGGTTGGGCAGACCACAAAACCAAAGCTCACCCTGGACGAATTCTTCAACTCCGTCTCTTTCGATTCGGTGAAAGTTTCGCCGGACGGTAACTCGGTTGTGATTGCCTCCGAGCGGGCGGATTGGGAGCAACGGATTTTCCGCAAGGAACTCTGGCTTTACCGAATCTCCGGCACATCGGGAACGTTGGTGCAACTGACGCAATCGGGACGCGACAAGGACCCGCAATGGTCGCCCGACGGCCAGTGGGTCGCCTTTCTTTCCGAGCGGAAGGTTGAGAAAGGCAAAGATGACGAAGCGGGCGGGGACAGCGACACCGAAAAAGAGGGCGCGCGACTCTACCTGATTTCTCCCCATGGCGGCGAGGCGTTTGCCGTGACGTCCAGTAGCGAAGAAGTACATGCGTTTGCCTGGGGAACCGACGCGAAGGCGCTATATTTTGCTACCCGGCAGCCATGGTCGAAGGAGCAGACCGACGAGCACAAGAAAGAATGGAAGGACGTGATCCAGTATCGCGAGGACGAGCGCGGGGACGTGATTTTTCGTCTGGGTCTCGATGAGGCTTTGGCGAGGCATGCAGCGGCTGGTTCCAAAGAGGTGCCTGATTCAGAGAAAGATTCAAATGTAACGCCGGGAGCAGTTGCGATCGCACATTCAGACCTGCGGTTGGAACAGATGGCCATTGCGCGCGACGGGAAGCGCCTCGCATTTGTAACTTCTTCGGTTTCTGAGCGTCAGGAAAAGGTTGACCAGATCGAGATCTACCTCGTAAGTTTGTCTGCCGGCGGGGAAGCGGCGCCAATCCGCCTCACCACGAATGAAGCAGTCGAATTGAATCTCGAATGGGCGCCGGACAGTCGTCACCTGCTGTTTCAGATCAACCAGGGATCACTCGAAAAAAAGTATGAAGATCCGCAACCGCGGCTTTACTGGGTCGATGCGGATAGCAAAGCAGTCGAACGTTGGTTTGCCAGCTTTCCGGGCGAGGTCGTGCGATACACAGCGATGTCGGATGGATCCGTGCTGTGCGCATGTCGGCTCGGAACGGAGGTGCAGTTTTATTGGCAGGCCAGCCCAACGGCTCCTGCGGTCAAGCGCGATGGATGGCAAGGGGCGTATGAGAACCCGGCCGCTGCGCAAGAGTCGGCCCGGGTTGCTTTTGCGTATTCGGCGACGGAGCGCCCGACCGAGGTCTACATCGCCGATGGCCCGGATAAACTGGCGGTCGCGCGCCCGATCACTTCCTTCAACAAACTATTCACGGAGCGCGAACTGCCCCAGGCAAAGCCCTACCGCTGGACTTCAGCTGACGGGACTCCGGTTGAGGGCATGCTGATGTATCCGCCGGGAAAATTCGAGGCGAAGAACTTGCCGATGTTCGTGTTCATTCACGGAGGCCCGCAGGATGCCGACGGCAACCACTTCGAAGCCGATTGGTATCAGTGGGACCGGCTAGCGGCGACCGCGGGCTGGCTAGTGTTTGAGCCGAATTACCGCGGATCGACCGGCTACGGCGACAAATTCGCGCTTGCGATTGTGCCGGAGATCGTTTCTGGTCCCGGCCGCGACATTCTAACGGGCGTGGATGCGCTGGTGAAGGATGGCATCGCGGATCCCAACAAGCTCGCGATCGGTGGCTACAGCTATGGCGGCTATATGACGAACTGGCTGATTACGCAGACCACGCGCTTCAAAGCCGCTGTGACTGGCGCCGGGGCCGTGGAACACGTCGCGAACTGGGGCAACGACGACACGGTGATGGACGACGCCTACTTTTTGGGCGGCCTGCCCTGGGAGGCTCCGGATCGATACCGGACCGAGGCTGCAATCTACCAGATCAACAAGGTGCGAACGCCTACGCATATGGTAGCGGGCGCAGATGACGTTCGCGTCGCAGTGCTGGAGGGTTATCTGCTTGACCGTGCGCTGCACGAATTGAATGTGCCAAGCAGCCTGCTGATCTTTCCAGGCGAGGGCCATTCGCTCGCCAAGAATCCCTGGCACGGAAAGATCAAGGTGCGCGAAGAGTTGAAGTGGCTGGCCAAGTATGGCGGGGTAGGGAATTAATAGCGGGAACTGATTGTTCGAATCCTACCGGCCCGTAGCCGCGGGCCGCAGCTGCGCAACCTTCGCTTTTGGGAAAGACTCTTCGTAACGCGCGATGCCTTTGTAAATGGCTTCGGCAATCTGCTGGCGGTACGCGTCCGACTGCAAGTTGTGCTCGTCTGCGGGACTACTTACAAAAGAAACTTCGGTGAGGATGGCGGGCATGGTCGTTCCGGTCAGCACAACGAAAGATGCGTCCTTGATACCGCGATCCCGGATGTCGGGGTTTTTGGCGGCGAGCGTGGCGTAGAGCGAACGCTGCACGCTCGCGGCGAGCCTCCGCGACTCTTCAATCTTATCGTGCAAGCCGTCGGCACTAAGCGTGACCGGAGCCGGCTGCGCGAAGGTTCCGTCGGCGTGCTTCTCGATTTCTTTCAACCCGGGAGTGGAGAACAGGTTGGTGTAGTAAGTCTCGACACCCCGCGCCGTGATGGAATTGCTGTAGTTGGCGTGGACGGAGACGAACAGATCGGCTTGCGCCTTATTGGCAAAATCGGCGCGCTGATCGAGGGCCACGTAGTCGTCGCCAGTGCGCGTGAACATGACTTCCGCTCCGTTGCGCGACTGCAGCAGTTTGCCGATACGCCTGGTGACGTCTAGCACCAGATCTTTTTCGAGCAAGCCCTGACGGCCTACTGTGCCGAGATCCCAACCACCGTGTCCGGCATCCAGCACGATGCGGAACTTGCCCGTGCGGGCTGGCAGGGGCTGAGTTAGCGGATTGGCCGCAGCCACCAATGGCGCTGTGGGTGCCGGTTTTGCACCGGGCGCCGTAGGCGCGAGCCGCTTCGCCGAGAGCGACCTTGCACTATCCCGCAGCTCAACCACCAGCCGATAGGGGTTCGTTTCCATGCTGACAGAAAAATTCGATCCGTTCCGGGTATCGAGCACGATGCGCGTCATGCCCGCGACGGGCTGCGCGATCCGGACGCTTGACAGCGAGGCATCGCCCACGTCCATGGTTTTTCCGTCAAGATCGGCGGGCAGCGCAGTGTCGTGAAGATCGAAGTAAATCCGCTCCGGCGACATCAGACGATGCACTTCGTAATTCACCTGGTCTTCCATGTCGATGACGACTGTGCTGCCCATCGACGATGACCAGTGACGTACGTTGGTGATTTTCGGAAGCTCGGCAAGTTTGCCTTCCGTTACAGGCGTAGGGGGTTCATCGCCGGAGGCCGGCGTGGGAGCGATCGAATCGTTGCCTACCGACAGCGTGAGGTCATCCGGCGCCGGCGGGGTGGTGACGGATTTTGGCGCAGCCGCAATTCTGGAGGGCGCGTAGCTGGTGTGAGCCTGCATGCCCCACCACACCCCTGCAGAAAACAACGCCGCCACAACTACCAGCGCAAGGACGACACTAAGTCCCGGCCGCGAGGTCAGGGGCGAGAACACATGGTGCGGGATCGATGGCGTAGGGTCGAGCTCTTCGGGTTCGCCCAGCGGCAGTTCGTCAGATAGGTGTTCCGCTTCAGAGGTGAGGAACGACTCCAGTCCGGTCTTCTCTGATTCGGGCTCGGGTTGTTCGAAAAATTCGACTGGAATGACGATAGGTTCGGTCAACTTGCCCAGGTCGGGAAGCGTCCGAGGGGCAGGGGCATGGCCTGCAGCCGATATCGCTGCCTTCGCGTCTTGATCGGCAAGGGGTTCGCGTTGATTGAAAAACCCTGCGGGTTGTTCGAAAAATGGTTGGCCCTTGGCCAGTGCGGAGGCTGCGAGTCCTGTTTCCGCTACTTCTGCCGGTGCTGGTTCTGTTCTCGACGCTTCGATCCTGGCCGGTTTGAATTCAGGGATTTCAGACTTCGCAACCTCGATCTGAGCCAGTTCAACATTCGCAGGCTGTACATGGGCGGGCGCGGCCGGAGTTGTCAAGATCTGATCGATCGCCTCGGCCACAGCGTCGGGATTGACCCCATCCGGCTCGACACTAACCGGGTCAATCGCGACTGGTTCCACGGTAACTGGCCCGACAGCGGAAGATCTGACGACAGTTGGTCCAGCAACGCGCTGCTCGGTAATAGCCGTCGCGGCCGGTGAGGGCTCGATCGCGGCTGGCTTCTTTTGCAGAAGTTCACCCGCCACGTTCCCGAGCCAGTGCAGCCGCCGATCCTGATCAACCGGCTTGAGTGCGGCGAGAACCAGTTCGCCGAAGAGATCCAGGCACCGGATGTCGTGATCACTGAAAGCCCAGGGAGTCGCCCAAAACGCTTGCAACACGCCCAGATGGTCGCTTCGCCCGCGCAAGGGAACAAGAATGGTAGAACGTGCTTCGAGCGCGAGCGCAAAGTCGAGTTGGACTCTCGCGTCCGTTTCCGAATCGTCGCAACGGAGAATCCTGCCCGACTCAAGAGCCTCGCCTAGGAACTTAGATTCACGATTCAGGCGAATGCCTTGTGGGATAGGCCGATTCCCGGCGGAGGCGCGACAAACAAATTCTGCGCCCTCAGCCAAAGCAATCATGATGCTGTCAGCTTGCGTGAGCGCCTGGGCGCGCCTGCAGAGGAGTTGCAGAACCTCGTGCAGAACCAAACGCTCATTTTGCAGCAGATTCCCGGCGGAGACCGCGCCCGGGGCCGGCCGCCGTTGGCGGGTATTTTCGCGCAGGTCGGAGAACGCCAGAAGCGCGCGCAAGCCCTCCTGCTTGCCAATGGAAGCAAGAACGCGGACGCCCTGTTCGAGCGGAAGCGCAGATTGGGCCGGCTCTTGCCTGTCAGACCGGGTTGGAGTGGCGCTCATGAGCGACGATCAGTACCGAACTTGTTTCTATCGTATTCGGGGCCCGGGGGAAGCCGCATTGCCGGTCTTGATTCGACTCGTCCTGGTCAGAGGCCAAGGTTCTCGGGGGCTCGACGTCTCAAACATGGACGGGCAGACCTCTCCCGCGGAGAGCATTCCTGTGCTCCGCTTTCAGCCTAATAGTCTTTCGGCTGTTGTCGCAATGTCCGATGGTACTTGTCCGACCGGGGGGGGATGGGACGATCGTGGGGGAGTAGGGGCCAGAATTTCCGGGTACGACCCTTTAGATTTGCTATGTTTCGCGATTCGTCCTAGTCTGAGAAAGTAGGCCGGGAGATGTCATGGCTGACGAAGTAAGAGACGAAGCGAAACCCAAGAAATCGGGAAAAAGCCGGAAAGCGGGCTGGCTATGGCCGCTCGGGGTCATGGCAACCAGCCTGGCCGGAACCGGTCTTCTGGTGCTGCGCGGATGCTGGCATCGGCGCATGAGCTGGCCGCTTCGCGCGCAAGGTTATTCCTACCAGGTCTGCCTAAGTTGTGGGGTCAAGAGGCTGTTCGACGAGAAGGGTTTCTGTTCCTACGGGCCATTCCGCTACGACCTGAACGAGCTGATTGCCTGGGAAAAGGCCAAGGCAGAAGATTCCATGGCCAATCGTCACGTGGAACGGCCGGCGTCTTAGAGCTGACTGCCTTAGGATCGACGAATTCAGATCGCCGAATTCCCCTGAAGCCCACAAACTGAGCGGGACAGAGATCGCTTGCGTAGAGACAGACGCCCTCGGCTGTCCGGTGTTTAGGCTCCGACTGGTTGCCCTTGCGTCTTATACCAGTCCACCGTTCGGCGCAACCCTTCCTCAAAATTAACCAGCACCTTGTAGCCCAGGTGTTTTTGGGCCAGTGTGATATCGGCGAGCGAATGTTTAATGTCGCCGCTGCGCTCGGGCGCATATTTCGCTGCTCCCTGATAGCCGGTCAGTTTTTTCAGCGCTTCGAAAGTTTGGTTCAATGTAATGCGGCGGGAGGTGGCGCAGTTGAAGACGCGTCCTGCGCATTCGGCGGCGGGCGCGGCGCAGGCCAGCAGATTGGCCGACACCGCGTTGTCAATATAGGTGAAGTCGCGGCTGGTTTCGCCGTCGCCGAAAATCGTGGGCTGCTCGCCGCGCAGCATTTGCATGCTGAACTTGGCAAGCACGCCCGAATAAGGAGAAGAAGGATCCTGCCGTGGTCCAAAGATATTGAAATAGCGCAGGCTCACGGTTTCAAGACCGTAGCAGCGGTAAAAAGACGTCATGTACAACTCGCTGGCGAGCTTGGCGACGGCATACGGTGAAATCGGGCTAGCCGGCATCGCTTCTTGTTTCGGAAGAGTGGGCGTATCTCCATAGGCGGAAGAGGAAGCGGCGTAGACGACGCGTTTCACCTTGGCGTCACGCGCGGCAACCAGCAGATTGACGGTGCCGTCGACATTGGCGGCGTTGCTTCCCAGTGGATCGAGAATCGATTTTGGAACCGAGGGAATAGCGGCCTGATGGAGGACGTAATCGATGCCCTGGCAGGCGCTCCGCATTGCCTCCAGGTCGAGGAGATCGGCTTCGCGAAAGTCCATTTGGTCGCGGACCTCGGTCAGGTTCTCTCGTTTACCGGTGGAAAAGTTATCGAAGCCCCGGACCTGGTCGCCGCGCGCCAGAAGGGCGCGCACCAACGAGGATCCGATGAAGCCAGCCGCGCCAGTCACCAGATATTTGGCCATAGACTCTTATGATAGCGGAGTAAACGCGCACGGACCGGAGGAATATCAGTACCGCAGTAGCGTCGGCCGGAGCCGCCAAACGGGCCGTCCAGCCCTGGTAAGCGGGAATTTCAGGGGCGGCAAACCCGTTTGGCGATCGCGTTGAACTCGTCGCGCGACAGGAAGTTGTTTTTCTTGAAGTGCTCGGTCAGGTTTTCGACAACAAACTTTGGATCGGCCGTGACCACGGTCTCTGGCGAAATCCCCGGAACGGCACTAATGGCCGCTCTTTGCCCGGCGACTGCCTTCAGCAGTTGCTTCAACTGCGTTTGCTGTTCCGGTTTAGTTTCAGTAAAGCACATCCCCATTCCAAGAGATGGATAAGTAGCGCGAACCTTCGCCTGGGTCGAAAAGCGAATGCCAAGTACCTCGACATTAAGTGATACCAGAGTTTCTTGCGGAAAGGTGGTGGGCATCTCCACGTAGCAACCGTGCAAACTGATATCGGTAAGTGCGCCCCACATGTGTGCGCTGCCGTCCTGCGGCTGCAATTCCACGCTGCCGGAGCACTGGAAACGCGGGCTGCGACGCCGTTCTTTGGCAAAGACAGCGCCGCCTGGAGTGGGTGCGCTGGCGGAGCTGGCATTGGCCGGGGGAGTTGGCGAATCGTCGCCGGGTTGCCCCTTCAAGCGCCGCAGATAAGAGGCCCCATCTTCGTCGGGCCGGCGGGGACCGCCTTCGGAGAAGCCAGGTTGCTCGCAGATGATGTTCGGGTTCATGCCCTTCTCCGGCAGAATGCTGCCAATTAGACTGATCGGAAAAATAGGACAAAAACTTTAACCGGCGATCACAGCCGCTCGGTCGAGGCCCGAATCTGCTTCCATATCTCTTCTTTGCCGGCGCCGGTTTTGGCGGAAAAGGCAACAATGGGTGCGCTAGGGTACTCGTGGCTTAGCGTATGCATCGCCTGGGACAGGCTGTTACCCGACATCCGGTCAGACTTGGTGGCCACGATGAGATACGGCCTTTTGCGGGACTCGAGGAATTCCGTCAACTGGCGGTCGCTTTCCTGCGGGGGGATATTGGCGTCGACCAGCGCAAGGCAGAGGGCTAGGCAGGAACGTCCCTCAAGATAAGGGTCGACGAAGCGGGCCCAGTCCTGCGAAATCTCGCGTGAGATTTTCGCGTACCCGTAACCCGGAAGGTCGGTGAATATAAGCTCGGGCTTCGGCTGCCCGGCGCGCCGGATTTCAAAAAAGTTGATGCTGCGCGTTCGCCCGGGAGTGGAACTGGTGCGGGCCAGCTTGGAGCCGACAAGGCAATTGATGACGCTTGATTTGCCAACGTTGGAGCGGCCCAGAAAGGCGATTTCCGGCGGTCCAGGGGCAGGGAAGTGCGCCACATCGCTTGCCGAGAGCACAAAGCGGGCCAGAACGCGCATGCAGACAGTGTCGAGCCTCGGCCTACGTTCTGGCAAGTACAAGCCTGCAGGGAGTGCGACGCTCTACGGCGCGCCCACCGGCACGCAGCGGAAGACGACAATCTTGTCGGAGGTAGTGGTAACGGAAGTGGAGTAAGTCGACGAGGACGCGGTAAAGGTCGTCACACGGGTGGCTAGGTCCGCCTGTGCGTTGAAGTTGTCCACCGGAACCCCCAGTGCCGCCGCGGCGCCCACGCCTGCGACCGTTGAGAAATTGTATTCGTAGAGGTTATAGGCCACGCCGGGAAACAGCCCGCTCACCGTGACTTGAAGTTCCAGGTTGGTCATCCAGGCGGATGGCGGCCGGTTCGTGCAACCCAGTCCCCAGTTACTCTTCCCGATCTTGGGGTTCTCGTAGTCATACCCGGCGAGCGGATCGAGCGGATTTTCCATTCCGTTTGTATAAGTTGGTCCCACGATGGTGAGCGCAACGGGCAAGGTTTCCGAACTCCGGTCTTCGGGGCCGGCCACCGAAAATCCGTAGTTATGTGGTCCGAGAATTGGCACGGTGTCGTAGCCCGACCCGCCGGCATAAGTGTGGATAGTGCGTTCGCCCGGAATCACAATCGAATAGCCCGGCGCATCGGCGCGGTTTGCGCCTGCGCGAGTGTTCGCCAGTGAAGCAAACTGTAGCCATAGACATACGGAGTGCAGCCAACGGAATCTGCGCCTGCGCCCGGAGGTATTGCCGGATTTGAAGTGAATTTATCGCCGGAAAGCGTGTAGACCCCGTGATCCTCGATATAGAGCACGTCATCGGGATAGTAAGCGGGATCGGCTGGGGCGTGGTTAGTACCGATCTTGATGACCGTGACCTCGTGGTCGTACTGCGGATCGATGCCGCCATTGATCAGAACCGCGGCCGTGACTTGATGGCCGCGCATGACCTCTTGCTTGATCCACGACATGTACTCCTGAAAGCCGGCCAGGCCCTGCGACTGCTGTGTGTACTGGAACCGGGAGCTGTGCAGCCGCGAATTCGAAAGGCAAAGGGCCGCGTTGGCGTAGCGGTTCGGGCCGGTGACGCCGGTGTCAGGGTCCTCAATCAGCAACTGAGCGTTGTAATTGGCCGCGCCGCGGTGAGCGGCGCAGGCCCCATCCGGCCCCGATTGCGACAAGCCGGTGCCGCAGATCAGGCGGACGTTGAATTGCGACATCCACTGCCCATTGTTCAGTCCGGCCTGCAGCATCGAGACTTCGCCGCAGTAGCCATCGTTGTTTTCCCACTGATAAAACGGCCTAACCGTCTGCCGCGGATAGATGAAATTCGGCGTGGCCGGCGGGGTCGTGCCGTCAACCAGCTTCTGGCTGCAGCCGGGCTCATTGGCCCAGGACGCGGTGCCCAGGGCAAGTGCCCCGGCGATCACCGGCATCATGGCGAAAGCAGCTTTTCTCGTTGGCATGAACGCTCCGCGGAACCCGCGACCCGCGCGAAATGAGTCTAGCTTAGCAGGGTTTTTCAAAGTCCCAGCGGGTGCTTATTCTCTACGTCTACGTCTTTAATCGGACGCAACTTATGCCACAGAGCCAGTCCGCCGGCAATAACAACTCCGATGAGAACGCTGATCAAAAAGAAAATACGATAGGCAGGAAGCGTGATGAGGAGGATGGCAACCACGGCGAGGGCGACCAACAGCGCTGCAGACCCTTGCAAGCCAAGGCTAAGTCGGCTTTTGCGGTCAGGTGCCATCGCAAATATTCTAGCGCCATTCGGGCGATAGAATCCCTGGCTTCCTTCTCCGGGGGCGGGGAAATGGGGCGGATTGGGGTGCCCTCTTTGTTCTCGTTCGCTACTGTCTTGCCGTTGGGATGTCCGGAGATTGCGGCGGAGGCGTAATGGGAGCGAGGGCCGTCGTTTCGCTTTCCGCCATCTGTGGCAGCGGGCCTTCCAAGGCGATGGCCAGAACCTGATCCATGTTGTCGACGAAATGCAGCTTCATGGCATTGCGCAGATTTTCGGGGACCTCGGCAACGTCCTTTTCGTTGTCCTTGGGCAGGATGGCTTCGAACACGCCAGCGCGGTGAGCGGCCAGCAGCTTTTCTTTCAGGCCGCCGATCGGTAGAACTTTTCCACGGAGCGTGATCTCTCCAGTCATCGCGATGTCGCGGCGCACGGGGATGCGGCTCAGGGCGCTCGAAAGCGCAGTCGCGATCGTAATGCCAGCCGAGGGGCCGTCTTTTGGGATGGCTCCTTCAGGCACATGCACGTGAATATCGAGCGTGCGGTAGAAATCGCGGGGCAAGCCGAGACGTGCGGCGCGCGAGCGCACGTAGGACATGGCGGCCTGGGCGGATTCCTGCATCACGTCGCCCAGCTTGCCGGTTAGGGTAAGTTTCCCTTTGCCATCGACGACCGTCGCTTCTGTGCTTAGGATGGAGCCTCCCACCTCGGTCCAGGCCAAGCCAGTGACCAGCCCCACTTCACTCTTCTCATGGGCGAGCGTGTCGCGGAACTTGAGAACGCCAAGAAATTCGTCCAGCTTGCCGGTTTCGAGCGCAACCGAGTAGGCTTCGCCTTCCTTGACGACCTTGCGCGCCACCTTGCGGCACACATTGCCGATTTCGCGCTCCAGATTGCGCACTCCCGCTTCCCGCGTGTATGCGCGGATAATCTGCCGGATGGCTTCGTCGGAGAAGTGGACGTTCTTCTCCGTCACGCCCGCCTGCGCCATCTGCTTCTTCACCAGGAATTGCTTCGCAATCTCGACCTTTTCCGGCTCCGTGTAGCCGTGGAGCCGCAGCACTTCCATACGGTCCTGCAGGGCGGGCGGGATGGTGTGCAGAACGTTGGCGGTAGCGATGAAGAAAACCTGCGAGAGGTCGTATTCCACGTCGAGATAGTGGTCGACGAACATGAAGTTCTGCTCCGGGTCGAGCACTTCGAGCAGGGCGGCCGAAGGATCGCCGCGGAAATCCATCGACATCTTGTCGACTTCGTCGAGCATGAAAACGGGATTCTTGGTGCCCGCCTTCTTCATCATCTGAATGATCTGGCCGGGCAACGCTCCGATGTAGGTGCGGCGATGGCCGCGGATTTCGGCTTCATCGCGCACGCCGCCGAGCGACATGCGGACAAATTTGCGCCCTGTGGCTTTCGCGATCGACATCCCCAGCGAGGTTTTGCCCACTCCAGGCGGGCCTACGAAGCACAGAATCGAACCTTTGGGATTTTTTACGAGTTGACGGACGGCCAGGAATTCGAGAATGCGCTCCTTGATTTTTTCGAGGCCGTAATGGTCTTCATTCAGGACTTTTTCAGCGCGCGAGATGTTGCGGATTTCTTTGGAGCGCTTTTTCCACGGCACCGCCAGCAGCCAGTCGAGGTAGTTGCGCGAGACCGTCGACTCGGCCGACATTGGCGGCATGGCCTCCAGTTTCTTGAGCTCCTGCAGAGCCTTGTCCCGCACTTCCTTCGGCATGCCTGCCGCTTCGACCTTCTTCTTCAGTTCGTCGAATTCGCTCTTTTCGCCGCGGCCCAGCTCCTTCTGAATCGCTTTGATTTTTTCGTTTAAGTAATATTCCTTTTGCGCTTTCTCCATCTGCCGCTTCACGCGCGACTGGATGGTGCGGTCCATGTTCAGCTTTTCGATCTCGACGTCCAGCACATCGCCGATGCGGCTGAGGCGTTCGGCCGGATCGAAGATTTCGAGCAGTGCCTGTTTCTCTTCAATCGAAAGCTGAAGATTTGCGGCAATGGTATCCGTCAGCTTGGCCGGATCTTCCATGCGCACAGCCGCGATCATGGTCTCGTAATTCAGCGACTGGCAGAGCTTGACGTACTGCTCGAAAAGCGAGGTCACGCGCTGCATGCCCGCTTCGATTTGCGGTGTGGTCTCGGTGGCGTAACGGGCCACGCGCACGGTGGCTTGCAGGAACCCTTCGCTTTCCGTCACCTGCAGAACCTTGCCTCGCTCAATACCTTCAACCAGAACTTTAATATTGCCATCGGGCAGCTTGAGGCTCTGCACGATGTTGACGATCGTCCCGACCTGGAAAATATCGTTGGGCTTGGGCTCGTCAATCGAAGCATCGTGCTGCGTGGCCAGGAATATCTTCTTGTCGGCGGCGAGAGCCTCTTCGAGGGCGCGGACGCTGGATTCCCGGCCCACTACAAACGGCGTCATCATGTACGGAAAGATGACGACGTCGCGGATAGGCATCATCGGTAGTTTCTTGCTCTCGAATTTTTCCTTTGGATTCGACAATTGGGTCTCCCGCCTACTCCCGATATCCTTGCATTCTTAAGCACCGCGCCGAGGCGCCGCGCCCCATTCGCGCCCTGTGCGAAAGAGCGAGCCACTCTTAAGTATACGTGCTTTAGCTTGCCGCTTTCTCGATCATCGCGAGCGAGACGTTGCGCTTCTCTACCATCTCGCGCGTCACTTCGAATTCCTTGACCTTCTTCTGACTGGGCAGGTTGTACATCAGTTCCAGCATCAACTCTTCCAGAATCATGCGCAAACCGCGGGCGCCTACTTTGCGAATCATGGCTTGGCGCGCGATAGCTCGGTTCGCGTCCTCGCTGAACTTAAGCCGAACATTCTCGAATTCAAACAGACGCTGGTATTGCTTGACAATGGCGTTTTTGGGACGCGTCAGAATTTCCACCAGCGCGTTCTCGTCCAAATTCTGCAGCACGCCCATAACCGGCAGGCGGCCGACGAATTCCGGGATCAGCCCGAATTTGATCAGATCCTCGGGCTGCGCTTCGGAGACAAGCTCGAAGTTGCGCTTGGCCGAAGGTGCTGCCTGGTCCTCCGACTCGTTCTCGGCACCGGTCCGGAAGCCCAGCGACTTCTTGCCTACGCGGCGCGCGATAATCTTCTCCAGCCCAACGAAAGCGCCACCACATATAAAGAGGATATTTGTGGTATCGACCGGCGTGAATTCCTGATGCGGATGCTTGCGCCCTCCCTGTGGAGGCACGTTGGCGATCGTGCCTTCCAGAATCTTCAACAGCGCCTGCTGCACACCCTCGCCCGATACGTCGCGGGTAATGGACGGGTTCTCGTCCTTCCGGCCGATCTTGTCGATTTCGTCAATATAGATGATGCCGGTCTGCGTTCGGCTAACGTCGCCTTCGGCCGCCTGCAGCAACTTCAGAATGATGTTCTCGACATCTTCGCCAACGTAACCAGCCTCCGTGAGCGTGGTCGCATCCACGATCGCAAACGGCACGTCCAGCATGCGCGCCAGCGTCTGCGCCAGCAGCGTCTTGCCCGTCCCGGTTGGGCCAATCAGCAGGATGTTCGATTTCGTCAGTTCCACGCCATCGCTCGGGCGCTGGCGGTTCATGTAAATGCGCTTGTAGTGGTTGTAGACGGCGACGGCCAGTTTCTTCTTCGTCTGCTCTTGCCCAATGACGTATTCGTCGAGGAACGTCTTTACTTCCTGCGGCTTGGGCAGTTGGTTGGGGACGGCTGAGGCGGGCGTCGCCGTGCGGTCATCTTCGAGGATCGAATTACAGACCGCGACACATTCGTCACAGATGTATGCCCGGGGATAGTCGCTCGGGGATGAGATCAGTTTCGCGACCGCGTCCTGCGTTTTGTGGCAGAACGAACAGCGCAACATCTCATCCGAGCCGGATCTGGTTTTCACTCGGCCTTACTCCTTTTCTGACCTACCATCCACCTGCCACTCTGTTATCGTACTCGCGCAGTCCGGAAGGCCGCTGGTCTAGGCGAGCCCACTGCCGAACCACCCCGACCGCCGATCCTACCTCTATCTCGTCTTGTAAATGATATCGTCGATGATTCCGTATTCCTTAGCCTGCTGCGAATTCATGATGAAGTCGCGCTCTACGTCCTTTTCCACCTTTTCCAGCTTTTGGCCGGTGTGCTTCGCCAGCAACTGATTTGTAATCTCGCGCATGCGCAGAATTTCACGCGCGTGGATGTCGATATCCGTCGCCTGCCCCGACAGCCCGCCCATCGAAGGTTGATGGATCAAAATGCGCGAATTGGGCAGGGCCAAACGTTTCTTGGCCTCGCCCGCCGACAGCAGCAACGCCGCCATCGACGCCGCCTGCCCGATGCAGATCGTCGTCACGTCGTTCTTCACATACTGCATCGTGTCGTAGATCGCCATCCCGGCCGTAATCGATCCCCCCGGCGAGTTGATGTAGAGCTGAATGTCCTTCTCCGGATCTTCCTGCGCCAAGAACAGCATTTGCGCGATTACCAGGTTGGCGATGTTGTCGTCAATCGGCGTGCCGATAAAAATGATATTGTCGCGAAGCAGGCGGGAATAAATGTCATAGGCGCGTTCGCCTCGCCCGGTCTGCTCGATTACCATCGGAACCAGCATCATCTTTGGATCGCTCAAGTTCACCTTCCACACACCTGCCCCTGAAACACGCCAACCGTCGAGGGGAGGATCGAAATGGTCCGCGTTCGTGTCATGCGGACTGGTGATACAGAAAGTCGAGGGTCTTCTCGTTGCGGATTCTGTTTCGGATTCTATCGAGGCCCCCATCGCGTGTCAAACGAGCCCGCACCGCTTCCGTCGTCTGCTTTGTTTGTTTTGCCAGCGCATCCACCTCCCGTTCTATTTCCTCGTCGCTAACCTGCAAATTCTCGGCGTCCGCTACTTTTTCCAGCAGCAGAGACGCCTTCACATCGTGAACAGCCTGCTCGCGCTGTCCCGCACGCAGCCGCTGCAAATCCATTTTCTTCATCTGTTCGGCCGTCAATCCCTGCGCCGCCAGGGCCCGTAAACCCCGCTCCAGCCGGATGTCGATCTGTTGTTCCACCAGCGAATCGGGCACGTCAAAATCATTGCGCCGGATCAGATCGTCCACCAGCTTGTCTTTAGCTTTGTGCTCCGCTTCATGCGTGCGATCGGATTCAATCTGCTCGCGAATCCGTTTGCGCAGATCGTCCACATCCGCAAATTCGCCAAACTGCTTGGCAAATTCCTCGTTCAGTTCCGGCAAACTCTTCTGTTTCAGCGCATGAATCTTGACCGCGTAGCTGAACGTCTTTCCGGCCAGCCGCTTGTCCTGCGCATCCTCCGGGTAATTCACATCGAACGTGCGTTCCTCTCCCGCATTCGCGCCGCGCAGGTTCTCTGTGAACTCCGGCATAGTATTCGCGCCCGCGATTTCGACCAGAACTTCATCCATGTGCACCGGTTGCCCCTCGCCCGCCTTTGGGTTGCCGTCGAGCGAGACCTGGGCAAAGTCGCCGTCGGCAAGCGTGCGGCCGTCAATCGGGTTGAAGGCGGCGTGCCGCTCGCGCAGGTCGTTCAGTGCCTGCTCCACATCGTCTTCAGAAACCGTGATCTGCGGTTTGTCCGCGCGCAGTTCCTTGTAGCCCTCAAGCTTGATTTCCGGCAGCACTTCAAAAGCCGCCTTGAAGCGCAACGGTTCGCCGTCGTGCAGGTGCAGGTCGGTGACTTGCGGCTGCGAAACTGGATGCATGCCCAACCGTTCCGTTTCCTGGCGGAAATAGCGGGGAATCAGCGCTTCAACAACGTCGGTCTTGATTTCCTCGGAGAAGCGTTGCTTAATGACCGACGCTGGAACATGTCCCCGCCGGAAGCCGGGGATCCGCGCGACCTTCTGGTACTTCTGGATCACCGATTCAGTCTGGCGTCCAACTTCCTCGACAGGAATCTCGACTTGAATCTCGCGCTTCGTGCCTTCTTTTGTCTCTGTGGGGCTCACAGTTCACCTTTCAAAGCCGACCGCGAACAGCCGACCGCAGCCCGCATCGCAGCCGCCAGGAGAAATCCGCGGAAAGCGTTAAGCCGCAGACTTGAGTGTAAAGACTCGCTGAGATCAACGTCAAACCGGGGTACATCAAGCCTCACTGACCGAAGTAACATGAGGCGGTTCTTGCCCCGCAGGAAGTCTCCGCGCCTGTTCGTAATTTGTGAACGAGTCATCCTGTGCGGAGCAGGCCGATCCCTAAGCGGATCGACCTGCGGAGTCGAAGGATCCGTATAGCTACCTCAAATCCAGGCGGGATCCGTGCACGCCGGGTTTGCTGTCCACTCCGCCGCGGCCTGTGCGACTATGGTTTATGCTTCTTGGCGGCACCTAACCAGACTTTCTGAGACGAGGAGCGTCGAGATGAGACGAGCCGTTGAAATGATTCTCCTAATGCTGATTGCCGCCGCACCATCTTCTGCCAAGGAGCACGTTAAGGACACTTATTCGGTCAACTGCGGCGCATTGTGGCCCGCTGTGAAGGACTCAGTTCGCAACTCCGGATACTACGCTATTGTTTTTCTCGACAACACGGAGATGATCGCCACATTCGCTGTAGGTTCGGGCAATACATTGCGTATTAACTCCGCCGTGCTGGACGCGAAGGGGGATACCTGCGAGATGCAAGTCCAGCCTCTTTACTACGGCGCGCTTTTCAGCAATGACTCCGCCGATTTCAAGAAGCGCTTGGATGCCTCCCTGGCCCGCTTACAGCCATCAAAGCCAGCGGCTCCCGCAAAACCCGAGGGCGGCGTCAAGTAACCGGATCGCTTTCTGATCGCAAATCGCAGATTACGAATGCCAGCTCCCACTTGGCTAAAGGTTCTCAACGCTGAAGTCGTCGCCTGCACCCGCTGCCCGCGCCTCGTCGCCTACCGCGAGCACATCGCCCGCGAAAAGCGCCGTGCCTATCGCGACCACGAATATTGGGGCAAACCCGTTCCCGGCTTCGGCGATACCAACGCTAAAGTTCTCGTGCTCGGTCTCGCTCCCGGCGCCCACGGCTCGAATCGTACTGGCCGTCCCTTCACCGGCGACGCTTCCGGAAACTTCATGTATCCCGTGCTCTACGAGACCGGTTTTGCCAATCAGCCCACCGCAACCGGCCGCGACGACGGCCTGGTCCTCACCAACCTCTACATCACCGCTGCGGCCCGCTGCGCTCCGCCCAATAACAAGCCACTTCCCGAGGAGTTGGCCAATTGCGCTCCCTATCTTGAGCGCGAGTTAGAAGGGCTGAAGAATCTCCGAGTGATCGTGGCTTTGGGCCGGATCGGCTTTGACAGCTATCTCAACTACCTCAAGCGCCGCCAGGCGATTGTCGGCAAACGGGAGTATGAGTTCCGCCACGGCGCCCAATACGCCATGCCCGACGGCCGCGTCCTGCTGGCGTCCTACCATCCCTCCAATCAAAACACGCAAACCGGCAAGCTGACCCGGCAGATGTTCACAGATATCTTCAAAAGAGCCACTCGCCTAGGTCTCGCATGACCGGGGCAACGGAGGTCCTGAGCGCGGCACAGGCGACAATCGCGCTCCGGTTACCGACTCGTCGCTGTAAAACTTCCGTCGCTAGCCCCTTGACCACTGGCCCCCAACAGAGGACAATTCTCGGGTCCTCGACTGCCGCGAAATTCCCTCCCCTAATCGGTAGGGCGAGAGCGCAATACAGACTGCGGCTGGTGGACTAGAGACTGGCGGACCAGCCGAACATGAGGACCTAAGAGTGAAGTTCTACATCAAGCTCGCTTGCGTGGTGTGCCTGTGCGCTATTTGGAAGGCCACCGCGAATCTTACTTTCTGCTATTTATTTTGGATCACGACTCTAGTGTGGGCCATACGCCACATCGTTCATGCCAAGCCAATAGCCGGGCTGGTCATGTTGCTGGGGATTACTTGCAATGCCTTGGTCACATTATGGAATGCTGGTGTCATGCCAGCAGTGGGTGTGCCCTCTGGCTTCCAGCCAGCACTGCCGGTGTGGAATGTATCAGGCAGAGGCCAGTTGCTGGCACTGAGCGACCATGCAGCATTCCAGGGTTGCAGTATTGGCGACCTATGCTTGATCGCAGCCTTACTGTCGCTTGTGCTATGGAAGCTATCTTGCGCGTCCCGCCAATCGAAAAGTGCTGAGCGCCGCCATCTTCGCTCTTAGCCCAACAGCAAGGTTATCGAGGTAATATCCCGGCTGCACCCATGGAGCCGGGTCTTGAGTGTAAACGTTGATTACAACAATTGACCTCCGATAGCCCTGCAGCGGGCCGGAGCCGGACTGTGCGCCCTTCAAAGAGGAAGTGATGTCCAAGAAAGGAAATCCTGGTTAAGCGCAAGAAAGAATCCTTCTCGCACGGAAAAACTTCTTTCGATTTAATAATTTGTTCATTTTGCTGTTGGCGGAATGATTTATCCTTTTACGTGTTTTCTGGTTGAGAAGAAAGAGCAAGGTTAAGCCGTTCAGGCAGTTGGCACACGCGGCGACGGTTTCTATACTCTCTTGTTTCAATCTGGATTTTTCTGTCTTTCACCCCGATACGCGTGCGGGCTTCTTGAGCTCTTAAATCGCGTTCATGTGGAGTCGTGGTCTCATTACGATAAAGAAGTACTGCCCAAAGGAAGAACCGAGCAAGGACGAATACCAATCTTGAGGAGAGTAATTATGCGCTTGAGTTCAAACACACGTGGTGAGACGACTCACTTGACCCTGCTCGTGCTCTCGGCATTGCTGCTCATTACGTTGCAAGCCGCTTACGCGCAAAACGAAACCGTACTCTACGATTTCGGAGCAGTGCCCAACGATGGTGCGAATCCCGAGTCGAGCGTCACCGTTGACAGCAAAGGCAATTTCTACGGGTCTACGTGGGGCGGAGGCAACGGCAGTTCTTGCCCCGCTAATGCGCATGGATGCGGCACTGTTTATGAGCTTTCCCCTAATGCAAGCGGTTACAGCGAAACCCTTCTGTATAGCTTTTGTAGCCAGCCTGGTTGTAGCGACGGCCAGAATCCCGCCTATTCTTACGTTACTTTCGACAGCCAGGGAAACCTCTACGGAACCACCTTCGGCGGGGGGGCAATTGGCGATGGTGTTGTGTTCGAGCTATCTCCTCAGCCTGAATCCGGGTGCCCAGCAGGTAGTAATACTGGCAATGGCTGGTGCGAAACAGTTCTTTATAGCTTTGTCAATAGCAATCCCTACGACGTGGAAAATCCAGTGAACGGTCTAATTTGGGACGAGTCAGGTAACCTCTACGGTGCCGCACACTCCAGCTCCGGCCCCGCGGGAAGAGGAGGGGTTTATGAGCTGTCCCCCGAACCCGTTGGCGGGTGCCCAGCAGGCAGTAGCACCGGCAACGGCTGGTGTGAAACAGTTCTCTACTACACCTCCACGCACAACTATGCGGGATTAGCAATGGACGATGACGGAAATATCTACGGTGTCGGATCCGAAGGTTTAGCCGAAGGTATATTTGAGCTTTTTGCAGACCGCGACTGGACCCCTGTAATTCTGCATACGTTCGCGGGCGCCCCCGATGGTAGCGGACCGGAGGGTACGCCCGTGCTTGACAGTGATGGAAACATATACGGCACTACGACGGCAGGCGGCTCCAAGAATGACGGAGCCGTCTGGAAGTTGAGTCCCGGAGCAGGGGGATGGGTGGAGACGGTTCTTTATTCCTTCACCGGCGGCAAAACGGGCCCCTATAACCCGGTGGGTGGCGTGGTGCTCGACTCTTCCGGGAACATTTATGGCACAACCGTGAACGGCGGCAAAGAGGGAAATAACGGCATTGTCTATGAGCTTGAACTCAGTGGCAGCACATATACACCGAAGACTCTCTGGAATTTCAACCACGTGGATGGTCTGGCGCCGTATGCCAGCCTGATTTTTTATGATGGCAACATCTACGGTACGACAAGCCAAGGGGGCCCGGCTGGGGATGCCTTTGGCAATGTCTTCGAACTAAACCCAACTGAGGCCGCGCAAAAGCCAACGATTACGTCGGTCAGTACGATCTCAGCCGCGCAATATCAGACGATCACGATCAACGGAAGCGGTTTTGGCATCCACCAACCTTACGCGGGCGACTCGGATTCCATCGTCTTCAACGATGTAACGGGATCATGGCAGGCAGGCTACACCCCTTCCGGAAATTGTGTCACGCTCATTGTGAATTCGTGGACGGATTCGCAGATTGTGCTAGGCGGTTTTTCAGGCTGTTACGGCGGTTCCTTTGTCCTGCACGCGAACGACAAAATCTCGATTGGGGTTTGGAATGCCCAGACAGGCCTTGGACCGGGTACCAAAAAGACGACCGTAGGTTTGAAAACCACGACCACTCTAGCTTCTTCCCCGAACCCATCCACTGAGGGTGAGACCGTAATTTTCGCGGCCACTGTCTCGTCCAGCGGCGGTGCGCCTCCTGATGGCGAGACCGTATCATTCATGAGTGGCACGACGACGCTCGGAACGGGCTTTCTGAGCAGCGGCCAAGCGACCTTCAGCACGTCGATACTTCCCGTGGGAAGAACTTCTGTCACCGCTGTGTACGGCGGCGATTCGACCTTCGACGGCAACCAGTCGAAGCCCGATAGGCAGGTAGTGAAAGCTGGCGACTAGCTTGCGTTTTCGAGTGAGCCGATTTGCTCAAGGAATCGGCTCACTCCCCTTTTTTGGCCGCGAATCACTGAACTCGGCCGCGCCCGCTTCCCCCAGATTTTCCCGGTCAAAGACCGCCATCCTCCGCCCGTGGAACGCCCCTGTTCCATGCTCCCCGAAGCTTTCCGTCTGGCGATCCGCCGGCCTTCGTAACTCTTTTCTTTCGTTTCGTTTGCGATCACTTGGCATATAACGTTATACATACATAATGCACTGTATGATGTTCCACGTGGAACCCTTTCAGTTCTGGGGATACTTACTGCCTGCCTGCTTGCACCCTTGAAGTTCTACCCCCAAAGAACGCTGTCAGATTGATTTCGTTCGAGAAAATTAGTCGAAAGGGAACTATTGTTTGGTTATTAATTTGCCGATAGGGCCTATAGGGCGGATCCTGGGTAGCGGAAGCACCTTCTGGGCCGGCGTGGAGGGGCGACTGCTTCGGGATGTGCCGCCCTTTGGATTCAGATTCTCTTCGTTCGCTGCGCTCCCAGGCAAGTTGCGGAACGATTTCGATCCTGGAGTTCAGAAACCTACGAAGACTGGCTCGGCGTCGAGCACAATTCCCCATTCGCTCTGAACACGCTTCTGGATTGCTTCTTTGAGGTGCACGATGTCGCGGGCGAGCGCACTTCCTGGGTTGATCAAGGCGAGAGCGTGCTTCGTCGAGATGGCGGCTGCACCGAGCCGGAATCCTTTGCTGAATCCGGAGTGCTCGACCAGCCAGGCTGCGGAAATCTTGTGTTGGGTATCGAGAGCTGGATAGCTCGGGATCTCCAGACCTTTCGCGGCCGCGCGAGCGGCGATGTCCTGGAACTGCGCTGCGCTGAGGAGGGGATTCTTGAAGAAGGAGCCGGCGCTGCGGGAATCGCTGTCTCCGGGGATAAGTAGCATGCCTTTGGCTCTGCGGATTTGGAGCACGGCCTCGCGGACAGCGGACAGAGACGGCGGCTTTTTCGATTCGGCAAAGTGTTTTTGCAAGTCAGCGTACCTCAGAGTAGGGGTATCTCCACGGTGGAGGCGATAGTTGACGCGCAGAATAATGTAGCGGCCGCGCTCCTCATTATTAAAGATGCTGGCGCGATAGCGAAAACCGCAGGCAGGGCGCGGGAGCGTGACGATGCGTCCTTCCTTTGTTTGTGTGTCGAGCGCACGAACGGACTCGATCGTCTCGGCGACTTCCTGTCCGTAGGCGCCTACGTTTTGCACGGGCGTGCCGCCGACGCTGCCGGGGATGCCGCTCAGGCTTTCGACGCCGCTGCAATTCTGCGCAACAGCTTGGGTGACGAAACCATCCCAGTCGCAGCCAGCGCCTACGGTAAAGAGGACGGTGTTGCCGGAGCTTTCACAGGTGAGGCCCCCGATCGCGATGCGCAGGACCAGGCCCGGCCATCCCGAATCGGCAACGAGGAGATTGCTGCCGCTGCCGAGAACGAACAGAGGCAAGTTGCGCGTCTTGGCGAGGTCGACAGCCTCGCGCACTTCCTCATCACGGTGGGCCTCGATGAAGTAACGCGCCGGTCCGCCAACCTGCAATGTGGTCAAGGGCGCAAGCGCAACGTTTTCCTGGATGGTCATGGTATCGGCGCGATCCTAGGGTGCCGCAATAAGCCTAACTGGTTCCACGCATTCCTGAGCATCTCATGGCGGCAGCGCGCAGGCATATCAGAATTGAGCGGCAACAACCCAAGGCTAAGACTCCACTATCCTTCGGGTCGTCGGCATCACAATTATCCGTAAGCTTCATCACAGCCAGGAAGGAGTTGCCTGACGGATGATGAGCTGCAGAATGTGTGGGCTCTGACCGATTTCCGGTGGCAGCGGAGTCCCGCAGGAAAGCTAAAGCCAGCAGATGAGGCGGAGCTTTGGAGTTTCCATGGCAGACATGAGACTTGTTCCGGAGATGCTCCTGGATTGGGCGCGCCCGTTGGCGCGCGATCAGCAAGAAATGCTGAAACGGGCTGTCGCCAAGATGGTTATGCTCGGCGAGCAAGTCGGCGTCAGCACGGACCAGATGATCCTGCTTCTTGACTCGGGGCTGACCGTGAGAGAACTGCTGGAGTATTTGCTGAGCCAGAAGACGGATCTCACATGAGAGCGGTGTGGGCGGGATAGGTAGACTGAGTACGCCGATGCGCGACAGACTGCTTTTGAGCAGGAAGGAGACGGCAAATGCATCGCAAACTGATTTGGGGAGTGGCGATCGTGTTTATGTGGGCATTCGCTGTTGCGCAGAGCGAAACAAAACCTGAGACGGCCGCGAATGAGCCGGTGTCGGGCAAGCAACTCTATAACTCCTATTGCGCATTGTGCCACGGCAGCGATGGGAAAGGCGGGGGACCATTCTCTCCGCAACTGAAGATTTGGCCGCCGGACCTGACGCAACTGGCGAAGAAGAATAAGGGCGTGTTCCCGGAAATGCACGTGGAGGAAGCAATCGATGGAGAATTCGGCAAGCCTTCGCACGGCACGGCGGAGATGCCGATCTGGGGTCCGGTGTTTCGCTCGATGGCGCACGGACACAAAGACAGCGCGCGCGTGAGGATCGGAGCGCTATTGAAGTATCTGGAGTCGATTCAGGAGAAGTAGATCGCTCACGATTGTGCATAGGCTCGGCTGCTGTCGGGCATGAACAATCGTTTGCCGTCATGGCTGCGATTGGGTAATCTCTAACGATGGGGGATTCTAGCGTCGGCAGATATGGGGTGTGTGTCGGCGCAAAAGAAAGCTCTCGACCCGAACTGCCGCCGGAAATACGGCAGAGCTACGCTATCTTTGGCCGAAGCGCCACAATCATCCTGATCATTTTGAGTACGCTTGGCTCGGCGCTGGCGTTCGCTCAAGAACCTTCGAAACCGACGGAGCAAACTAACCCAGCGGACCCGGCAAGGCCAGATCAGAGCAAGCCAGCGGAAACGACCCCAGCGGAGAAAACGGGCGCTTCCATGGTCACACAGGCAGAGAATGCTGCCATGAAGCCCGTCGAACTGTTTAACCTGCTGGAGAGGAAGTCGATTGTCTTTCCCGACATTGCTTCGAGTACACGGCCGCTATCGCCTGGGCAGAAGTTCGAGTTGTTTGTCGACAACAGCATTTCGGTGCACACCATCGTTTGGTCGACTCTCGGGTCGCTGATCGGGCAGGCGGACGACTCGCCCACCGGATATGGTGTCGGGGGAATCGGCTATCCCAAACGGTTGGGCTCGTCGCTGGCACGAGAGACATCGGGGGAGTTCTTCGGGACGTTCGTGATTGCTTCGGCGCTGCACGAAGACCCGCGCTTTTTTCCGGAATACAATCCAACGCTGAAGCATACCCTGAAGCACTCGTTGCGCCGGTTGTTTGTAGCCCGAAACGACGCCGGCGCGAATGTAGTGAACATGCCAGGATTGCTGGGCCCCCTGCTTGGAGAAAGTCTGGCGAATGTATATTGGCCGGATCGCAACCGAACGGTCGGCGATACGCTGTTCCGCTACGGTTTGGATTTGGCGTCGCGGGCGGCGGGGAACATGTTCAGGGAATACTGGCCGGTGGTTTCCGCGAAAATGCAACATCGGCCGCCCACGCGGGGCGCACCCCACTAAGCAGGCTCGATGACGTCTTGGGTTGGGGGCGTGACGTCTCATGCTGCACACTCTCTCATTTATTATGAGAGCCGTTCGAATGCATACATTGCAAGGTGGAAAAGAACGCCTTGGCTTGACGGCTGCTCGCATCTAACTGGAAATCGGCCTTGGTGGAAAACAGACCTTAAGAAATGGGAGATCAAAGATTGCGGAATCGTGTGTTGTTCTTGCTGATTTTCATAGGCATCTTTGTCGCATCGGCTTGGGCGCAGTTCGAAGGCAAATCGAACTTGCCGCGCTTCAACTTTAATGTGGGCGGCGGATACGGGGCGGGGCGGGGCGACGTGGGGAGCTTTGTCGGGAACTCGTTTTTCGCCGTGGGCGGAGCGGGTATGAACTTCAGCCGCCTGTTCGGATTTAGCGGCGAGTTCATGTATTACGATCTAGGCATCCGCAAGAGCGTAAGCCAGTCGCAGGGCTTGGGTAATACGAGCGGATCGTTGGATGTCGCCTCTTTGAACGGGATTGTCCGCTCACCGTTTCATTTGGGCGGATGGGGAGCGTACGGAATCTTCGGGGTGGGCTTCTATGACCGAAGAATCTCGACCAGTACGCAATTTGTAGTTCCTGGCGCCATTTGCCAGCCGACTTGGCAAGACTGGTGGGACGTTTACTGCGTCGGTCAACCTCCGACCGTTCCCTCGCCGAACCCAATCTACCCGAAGTCGGGAATAGAGCCGCTGGGGTCGTTTTCGAAGATCGCCGGTGGGTACAACTTTGGCGGCGGAATTACCTATCCCTTGCACCGCTGGCACAATGCCAAGGTGTACGGTGAATTTCGCTACCACAAGGCATATCAAAGCGATGTGCAGACCATTGTCTGGCCGATATCGGTGGGGCTGCGATGGTGAGGCTGGGCTCCGCCAGCTTCTTTTTGGCGCCTCGTGTTTCGGTTCGTTGACTCGGGAACCGCGACCTTCAGTGCTGGCGAACTTAAGCCCGATCCCGTGCGCTGACGCCGTATGCATTCAAAACATCCCGCAGAGTCACGACACCTTCCAGTTTGTGGATATCGGCGCGGTTCACCACGGGTAGAATTTCGATCCGATTGCTGCCCATGCGCTCGAGCGCCAAATCAAGCCCCTGGTCGGGATGGACGTGCGGAAACACCACGGCTTCTACCACCTTGCCGATTTTCTGATCGGCGCCCTCCGGCAGTTCTTGTTCCAGCCGCGCAAGATTGATAACGCCGACCACGCCTCGCCGATCCGCCACCAGCCACGTCTGGATCTCGCTCGCTCGAACTCGCTCCAGCGCTTCCCGAACCGTAATGTCGGCTGGCAGCAAATGGTTCGCAGCCTGCATTATTTTTCTAACCTGGCGCTGGCCATATCGCCGGCGCGTCTCCTCCCTTGGCAGGTGTATGCCATCCTGCACGGCGAGCGCTTCGTAGATGGGCGCGTGCTGCAAGCGAGAAGCGATGAAAAGACTCACCAGATTCGCAATCATCAGTGGAACGATAACGGCATAATCCTGCGTCATCTCGAAGATCATCAGCACCGAGGTCATCGGGGCGCGGACGATGCCGGCGAAGGCTGCGCCCATCCCTACCAGCGCGTAGGCGCCGGGCAGAGCCGTGTAAGCGGGGAAGAAATGATGTGCCACGGTCCCGACGCTGCCTCCCAGCATGGCGCCGATGAACAGGGCGGGGCCGAAGATACCGCCGGCATTCCCCGAGGCGTAGCTGGTGGTGACGGTGAGAAGTTTCAGAACCACCAGCAACAACATCATTTGGAACGCCATATTTCCGTTCAACGCGTCGCCGACATAGCCATAACCGACGCCCAGAACCTGCGGCACAAACCAGCCGATCACACCGGCGAACAGCCCTCCCGCCACCGGTTGGAACCAGACCGTCTTCTGCGGAAACTTCAGGAAGCGTGCCCGCATGCCCAGCAACAGCCGGGTGAAGGCCGCCGAAACCACTCCGCCGGCCACGCCCAGCACCGCATACACCGCGAACTCCGCGGGATGGACGAGTTGATATTGTGGAACCTTGAAGAGCGGGCTATTGCCGAGAAGGACGCGCAGAACCATCCATGAAGTAGCCGAGGCCAGCACCACCGCGCCCATGACTGGCGCGTGCAGATCCCCCATGATCTCCTCGAGCGCGAACACCACCGCCGCCAGTGGCGTATTGAAGGCGGCTGCAATGGCTGCCGCCGCTCCTACCGGAATCAGATTCTTGACTTGCTCGGAGCGGAGCCCGAGAAGGCGGCCGAGCACGGAAGCGATGCCTCCTCCAACTTGCACCGAAGGCCCTTCACGCCCCAATGGGATTCCGCTGGCCAAGGTTGCCGAAGTGCAGAAAAACTTGCCGAGTACGGTGCGCAGCGTGATACGGCCTTCGCGCGCAAACAGCGCAGCCTTTGTTTGCGGTACTCCGCTGCCGCGAGCATTGGGGAAGTAGCGATAGAGCAAATAGCCGATTGCGAGGGAGCCGGCGACAGGGAAGAGAACTCTCCGCCACGGAGCGCCGCCCATCGGGTACAAGCGCATGCCCAGACGTTCGGTCAGCACGATGAAGGCGACAACCGCCAATCCGGTTGCTGCACCGATGACCAACGCCAATACCAGAAAGACCTGGTCTTCACGTTGGCGCAGTTCGGCTACGCGCTGCGACAGCCAGGTTTTCCACCAACTCGTTTTTGTGGTTTGGCCGCCTTCGTTCATCTTTAGAGGAATGTCACCCAATAAAGCATATCCCACTGGGTTAGGCCTTTGTAATACGACGACCGCCGTTGCCGTGCTGAAGGCCATGAGAGGCAACTTTGTTACTTTTTATACCCAATCATTTCACTCGAGGAGGCAACGCTCAGCTGAATAAGGACTAGGACACGCATTACTTTGCGTCCAGCGAAGGTGCTACGGGCAAGCGGAAGCCGCTGCTCGATGCCAACTGGACCGCGAAAGCCGTTCTCGGCCGCTTTCTTCGCAATCAATGCTTCCATGCGCGCAATTCTCGGGGTAAACTGCGTTCTAGAGTAGACTGGCGCTTCGGCCGGGGCGGGTACACCCAGGGAGATGGGCAAATGCGAAAGCAAAAAGGCTTCTCACTCATTGAGCTGTTAATTGTGGTAGCAATCATCCTGATCATCGCTTCGATTGCCATCCCTAACTTGCTGCGGGCGCGCATGAATGCGAACGAAACGTCGGCGGTGGCGGCGGTGCGTACGATCAACACGGCCCAGATTGAGTACAACTCGATGTATCCAATGGTCGGCTTTGCGACCACGCTCGCCGCCTTGGGCGGCACGAGCTGTGCGCCGCCGAGTCCGACCAGCGCTTGCCTGATCGATAGCCAGCTGGCATCGGGTACGAAGAACGGCTACGCATTTTCGCTGACCGGTGTGACGGGAACTCCGGCGGCGACCTATCAGATCATCGCTTCACCGATTTCACCGAACCAAACCGGAGTCCGGTACTTCTGCTCGTTCGCCGATGCCGTGCCCCGGTCGGCCGTGACCGCCATCGCGACTTGCGATACGAGCATCACGCCGCTGCAATAGGCGCCCGCGGTTCAGCAAAGACTTGCGCCTGAGGATGTGCTGCGTCCTTCGGCGTAGCGCTTTCCATGTCGGCATAGAGTGGCGGCCCTTGAATCGCCCGCAACCATCATGGCAACCGTTCTGTTTCCTTTTAACATTGCTATAATCCCGTAAGGTTTTTGAAGTGGGACTGAAGCGGGAAGGGACGGGACGGCCTCCGTGGCAGAAGATCCGGCGTCGCGAAAAGGGAGAGCATGGCTGGTTGCCTGCGGACTTTTTCTTGGAGTCGTGATCGCGCTGGGCGGGCGACGGACGCTGGACTACACTTCGAGCGATTCCTTCTGCGCCCAGGCCTGTCATTCCCATCCGCATGCCACTCAAATGTGGCGTGAGTCCGCGCACTACTCGAATAAAAGGGGCGTAGTTACCCACTGCACTGACTGCCACTTGCCGCCGGGAGGGTTCGAGTACTTGACGGAGAAGGCTCGGCTCGGTTTGCACGACGCCTATGCCCAGATCTTCCGGGACGTTTCCAAGATCGATTGGTCGCGGGAACGGCAGCTCGACCGAGCGCGAACGTTCTCCTACGACTCGGCCTGCGTTCATTGCCACAGCAACTTGTTTACCCAGGGTCTTTCGAGCGTGGCCGGAACGCTGCCGCTGGCTCCGCAGCAGACCAGCGCCGAGCAGGTGCGGGAGATGCGAATTGTCGCGCGACGAATGGAAGCGCACCTTTACTATCAGCGCAACCGTGAAAAACTGCGCTGCATCAACTGCCACTTGTTTGAAGGACATCACATTCCACAGCAGACGTTGCCGCGGACGGCAGTAAGCGAAAGCGCGCAGTTCCCACTGACGCCTGCAGGTTTTGAGAGTTATACCGAGGTCGTGCCGGGCTCTGACATCAAGTTTCACGTGATTGCCGTGCCGGGAGGAACTCTCGACGCAGGCAGTCCCGCGCTGGGCGCTTGCCGCCAGCACGATGCGGGTCCGGCGCAGACAATTACTATCAGTCCGTTCTGGATGACGCAGGCTGCCGTGAGCCGCCGTGAACTCGACTCGTTCCTGAGCCAGCGCAGATCGCAAAGCGTGCTTTCCGGCGACACCGAGGATCTCGCCGCGGCCTACGTGGATTGGTTGACGCGCGCCACGGGGAAAAAGTATCGTCTTCCGACCGAAGCCGAACTCGAATACGCCTGCATTGCCGACGGTACGATGCCCGCCTGGGTCCAGAGCGAGAGCCGGGCGACACCCGATGCTTCCGCCAATGTCGCCGAACTCAACGCCTGGGGCTTTATGGACCTGCCCGACGCGGCCACCGAATTCACCTCAGGTGATTCGCAGAACCCGCTGGGAGCGTGGGGGCATTGGGACAGCACTGGCCAACGTTTCCGCGTAGTGCGCGTTCCGCAATTGAATCAGTCGGCCGCGAATTCAACCAAAGGAGGCGCTGCTCGAACTCCGGCAGGGCCCGCCGCACCTCTGCGTCCGGCCCCGCCGGGAAAAGGCTGAAGCGGATGAAAAACTCCCGCGATCGCGAACTCGGAATGGACCGGCCGATCACGCGCCGTGATTTTCTAAATGGCGTCGCGATCGGCCTGGGCAGCATGGCGGCAAGCTCCATGCTGACGAGTTGTGTCGGGCGCGCGACATTCGATTCCCCCAGCGGTCCCGACCCCGCCGAGACCTATCCTCCGGCGGCGGGCGGCATGCGCGGCAGCGCTGCAGGATCCTTTGAGGCCGCGCATGCGCTGCGCGACGGTACCTTCTGGCAAACGGCCGGTTCGCCCGAGCCCGTCGATGACGTCTACGATCTCATCGTGGTCGGGGCCGGGATCAGCGGCTTGGCGGCGGCACATTTCTTCCGCAAGCAAGCAAGCACATCAGCCCGCATTCTGATTCTCGACAATCACGACGACTTCGGCGGACACGCACAGCGCAAGGAATTCCAGGTGGGCCAACGCAAGTTGCTAGGCTACGGCGCTCAGTCCATCGAGAGCCCGTCGCGTTACAGCGCGGTAGCTAAGAATGTATTCGCCGATCTGGGGATTGACACCCAGAAGTTCTACCGCTATTTCGACCAGAATCTTTATTCCTCGATGAAGATGGGCAGCGGCATTTTTTTTGACCGCGAGACCTTTGGCGAAGACCGGCTGGTCGCAGGTTTCGGCGTGATTCCGCACGAGCAATTTTTCGCCCGCGCACCATTGTCGGACGCGGCGCGACGCGACCTGGTGCGGCTCTATACCAGCAAAACCGATTACTTGCCAGCGTTGACGGCCGAGCAAAAACGCGCCATCCTCGAGAAGACCAGCTACGCCGACTTTCTGACCAAGATTGCCAGATGCACTCCCGAGGTGATCCCGGTTTTCCAGACTCGCAGCCACGATCTGTTCGGAGTAGGCATTGACGCGGTCTCTGCCATCGCGCTCTATGAAGCGGGCGACGACTACGGTTATGGCTATCCCGGCCTCGATGCCATGCTGGGCGCCACCGGCGGGCGCGGTACGGAGAAATCGGATCCCTACATCTTTCATTTTCCTGATGGCAATGCCTCGGTCGCCCGGCTGCTCGTTCGGTCCTTCATCCCGGATGCTGTTCCCGGCCACACGATGGAGGACGTGGTCACCGCTGAGACCGATTACAGCCTGCTCGACCGAACGCAATCGCCGGTGCGCATCCGCCTGAGCAGCACGGCGGTCCGTGTGCAGCACGACGGCGACCCCGCGTCAGCCCGCGAGATTAACGTCACCTATGTTCGCCACGGCAAGCTCTTTCAGGTGCGTGGCCGCGGGTGTGTGCTGGCCTGTTACAACTCGATGGTTCCTTATCTGTGCCCTGAGCTTCCCGCTGCACAAAAAGAAGCGCTGGTGTATGGCGTAAAGACGCCGCTGATCTACTCCCACGTCGCCATTCGCAACTGGACTTCATTCCACAATCTCGGCGTGTTCCAGATCGCGGCCCCGGGAAGCTATCACGTGTACGCGGCCATCGATTTTCCCGTGACCATCGGAGACTACAAATTTCCCAGCCATCCCGACGAACCAATGGTTGTGTTCATGGTGCGCACGCCTTGCCAACCTGGACTGACAGAGCGTGAGCAGCACCGTATAGGGCGCGTGGAACTTTACGATGTCCCGTTTGAAACGATGGAACGCAACATCCGCGATCAACTGGTGCGCATGCTGTCGGGCGGAGGCTTTGATCCGGCGCGGGACATTGAAGGCATCACTATAGGGCGCTGGGCGCACGGTTACGCCTACGGATACAACTCTCTTTTCGACCCCGCCTTCCCCGAGGGTCAGGAACCTCATGTTGTGGGAAGGAAACGATTCGGCAGGATCGCGATTGCCAATTCCGATGCCGGAGCCATCGCTTACATGGATACTGCTATTGACCAGGCATATCGAGCAGTGCAGGAACTGGCGCCGCATCGAGGTTGATGAGTGGGCCTGTGCGACGCACAAAAAACCACATCAGTCTCATAAGTAGCATCAAGTCATCTTGGCGAAGCAGGCCATCTCGGGCGTGATCTGCCCAGCCCTCGCCTTCCTGCAGGCTGGGGACCACTCGAAAGAAGAGGCTATCGGGAAGCTTATTCCGCTCGAATCGCGTTAGCATCCGCCAAACAACGTTGCGTTTGAAGTGGAGACTGACTCGTAACACTGGTCAGGTTCCAGCCGCAGGGCCGACCTGCGTGAGAAAATACTCACACTCTCCGCAGTCGTGCGGCGGATTCCTACGGCTTGAACACCGCATCCACGACCGCGACGATCTCTTCCATCGATCCGTCGATGTCCATCGTGAGACGCGCCAGGTCCATGTTCGCAAGCGCCGGATGGTGTTCCACAAGCGTTGCCCACGCGGCGTCCCCAGCTAAGTCCACGCCCATGGCTTCGTAGTATCCATATCCTAAGTCGCGCAACCTGCACAACAAGTCACTAAGATGGACCAACGCCACCAAGGGCGCGCCGACTGGCGACACCACGTGGTGGTGAAATTCGATGACGTCTATCACATCTCCGGAGAAATGCCAGTGTTCGGCCAACATCTTGCCGCTTTGACAATGGGTGAACCCGAGATGCACTTCTTCACTTTGGTCGAGCGCCTGGTGCTCATCGCGGGCTGCCTGGATGCACTTGCGATAATCCTCGGTGTACGCCAGCGTGTTCACCAGCATCCCCAAGTCGTGAAGCAGGCTGGCCAGATAGGCTTTCTCCGGATCCGGATATCCGATCAGCGTCGCCATCTTGCGACTCACTAGCGCGCAGCCCAGGGAGTGGCGCCAGAACATCACCGGATCGAAAGCCCACTTGTCGGGCGGCACGATCCGGTTCAGGCAGCAACCCAGCAGGATGGCCTCGATTCGCTTGAGGCCAAGCGCCAAGACCGCGCTGCGCACTGTTTCCGTGTTCCGCCGCCCGAACAAAGGTGAGTTAGCCATGCGCAGGCAATGGGCTGCGATCGTTCCGTCGTAAGACACCAACTCGACTACCCTTTCCACATCTACTTGATCCGGCGGCAACTGGAGCATGGCCGTCAGAGGAAGGATGATGGCCGGGACGGCCGGCATCGCCTCCAGGGCTTTGACTTGCGAACCGATTTCCTCGAGTCGGTGTGGCTTCATGGCTTACCTCCGCCGCTATACCCGACAGGCGGTTTCCAGTACCCGATGGTCCCCGGGAAATGCACCAGGTGGAATCTGTCGTCTACCTGATACAGAGATTCTGCGTGACCCAAAAACAAGTAGCCGCCTGGTAGCAGATTAGAAAAGAAGTGCTGCATGACCTTGCGCTTCGACCCCAGATCAAAATAGATGAGCACGTTGCAGCAGAAGATCAGATCCATGCCCTTCAAGAATGTCATCTTGCTGTCATCACTAAGATTGACGCGGTCAAAGCGGACCAGCGACTTGAGTTGATCCGTGGCCTGTAGTTGCTTGTCATCATAGGGCCTGAAGTACTTCCTTCTTAGCAGCTCGGTGGTACTGCGCAAAGCGTATTCCCCGTAGATCCCGGCCTTGGCCGCGGCCAGAGACCTATCGTTCAAGTCCGTGGCCAGAATGTCGAAGGTCCAGCCCGTCAGCAGCTTCTCGCTTTCTTCCAGCAGAAACATGGCCAACGTGTAGGGCTCTTCGCCCGTCGAACAACCTGCGCTCCAAATGTGGAGACGCTTGAAACCCATGGCGCTCTTGGCTCGTAGAATCTGGGGAAGAATCACGCTGCGCAGCGCCTCCAGTTGGGGAGGGCTGCGAAACATGTAAGTCTCACCAATGGTGATCTCGTTGAAAAGCAGCCGCAACTCGGCTTCCCGGTTTCCGCGGTCGGTGAGGTACTCCAGGTATTCAGCAGGGGATTTCGCATTCACCGCGCTCATGCGCCGGGCGCAACGAGAAGCCAGCAGATACAGTTTTTCTTCCGGCTGATAGATTCCAGAAATTTGGTAGATAACATCACGGATCTTCAGGTACGCGGGATCGCGCAGGTCCTCAGACTTCGTCATCGACTTTGCCGTCCCCGTGGCCATAATGTCATCTCACCGCACGTGGGGTCTGTTTCCCGCTTTCTTCAGCGAGTCTGCGTTGCAGGCATGCCGGAAGCCCGCGCTCGGCTGGAATTGACCCGGCGGACAATCTCCTGGCTGATCTCCGGCAGGGGGCAGATCTTGTCCGCTGCTCCCGCGTCGACTACCGCACCCGGCATTCCCCACACCACCGAAGAGGCTTCATCCTGTACCACGATCCCGCCACCTGCTTCCCGGATGTGCATGGCCCCGCGGGCGCCGTCAGAACCCATTCCCGTCATCACAACGGCCAGCACATTTGGACCATACGTCTTGGCCACCGATCGAAACAGCACGTCTACCGCGGGACGGCAGGAGTTTTCCGGGGGCTCCTGGTTAAGATTCAACACCACTCCAGTTCCCTTGCGCGCCACCGTCATGTGATAGTTGCCAGGAGCAATCCACACCTGTCCTGGCTCCAGCGGCATCCCTGCTTCTCCTTCGCATACCGAGAGGGGAGAGCTCGAATTCAGACGTTCGGCTAATAGCCGCGTGAACACAGGCGGCATGTGTTGCACCACCACCACGGGCACAGGGAAGTCCCCTGGAAGGAAAGGAATCACTTCCCCCAACGCATTAGGCCCCCCGGTGGAGGTGCCAATGGCGAGAATATCGATGCTTTGGCTACCCGGTTTTCTGTTGGGCGGGGAGGTGGCCGGCGCAAGCGAGGCATAGCTGCTCCGCCCCGCCAGGCAAATGATCCTGGCGACCAAATCCTGCCGCACCTGTTCCATGGAGTTGGCCAGACTCTCGCTATTGCTCGGCTTCGTCGCGTAGTCGGACGCGCCCAGCGACAACGCCTCCAGCGTGATGGCAGCTCCCCGTTCTGTCAGCGTGCTGAACATAATCACTGGCAGCTTGGGATACAGCTTGCGGATTTCGGTCAGGGTCTGGATCCCATTCAGCTCTGGCATCTCGAGGTCCAGGGTGATCACGTCCGGATTCAATTGCGGAATCTTGGCCAGGGCAATGGCCCCGCTGGAAGCCGTCCCGGCCACGCGGACTTCCGGGCTGGAGGCAAGGGCTTCGCACAACAGCTTCCGGACAACCACGGAATTGTCTACGATGAGAACGCGAACCGGTGGCATGGGGTGTGCGCTTTCCTGAAGCGGATAATGCGGGGTAAGGCCGGTATCCGCCAATTGCCGGCCAACTAGCAGGGCGAACGCGGCTATCCTGCTGGTGGCTTCCGCTCGCTGTGCCTATTTGTTGTTCAGTTGTTGCACCAGGCCACGCAGATCGTTTGACATCTTCGCAAGAGCCTCTGCTGCCTTGAGCGAATCATTGGCCCCCTGGGTCGTACTCTGGGCCGCATCGGACACGCCCCCGATGTTCGTGGTGATCTCGCCCGAGCCTTTTGCCGCCTCGCCGACGTTGCGTGCCATCTCGTTGGTCGTGGCATTTTGCTCTTCCACGGCCGTGGCGATGGTATTGGAAAAGTCGTTGACCTGCTTGATGACTTCGCTGATCTGTGCGATGGCGCCAACTGCGCTCTTGGTGTCGCCCTGGATGGCCTCGATTTTGCGGCTAATGTCTTCGGTCGCTTTTGCCGTCTGCTTGGCCAGTTCCTTGACCTCATTGGCCACCACCGCAAAACCCTTGCCGGCTTCCCCGGCGCGGGCGGCTTCGATGGTGGCATTCAAGGCCAGCAGATTAGTCTGTTGTGCAATCGAGGTGATGACCTTGATGACCTGCCCAATTTCGGTCGAGGAATCACCCAGTTTGCTTACGATCTGATTGGTGTCTTCCGCCACCTTAACGGCGCTGGTGGCGACCTTGGCCGATTCATGGGCGTTCTTGGCAATTTCCTTGATGCTGGTGCTCATCTCTTCGCTGCCGGTCGCGACGGTCTGGAGGTTCTTGTTGACCTGCTCAGCCCCGGCCGAAACGACGTTGGCTTGGGCCGACGTTTCCTCCGCGTTGCTGCTCATCTGCTGGCTGGTCGCCGTCAACTCTTCCGAAGCGCTAGCCAAGCCCTGGGAAATCTTTTCGACCTCCTGGGCAATTTTCACTCTTTGGGTGACGTCGGTGGCGTACTTCACCACTTTGAAGGGCTTGCCGTTCAAGTCCATGATCGGGTTGTAGGAGGCCTGAATCCAGACTTCCTTGCCGCCTTTGCCGATCCGCTTGTACTCGGCCGCTTGGTACTCGCCCCGGTTCAGCTTGGCCCAGAACTCCTTGTAGTCGGCGCTGCGCCGGTAGTCTTCGTCCACAAACATGCTGTGATGCTTGCCCTTGACCTCGTCGAGCGTGTAGCCCAGGGTCTTCAAAAAGTTGTCGTTGGCGGTAATGACCGTCCCGTCCATGTGGAACTCGATCACCGCCTGTGCCTTCTTGATGGCGGCGATCTGGCCGGCGTAATCCGAATTGGTCAACTTCTGTTGCGTGGTGTCGGTGGCGTATTTCACCACCTTGAAGGGCTTGCCATTCAAATCCATGATGGGGTTGTAGGAAGCCAGAACCCAGACTTCCTTGCCGCCTTTGCCGATGCGCTTGAATTCGTCGGCTACGTACTCGCCCCGGTTCAGCTTGGCCCAGAACTCTTTGTAGTCCGCGCTCTGCCGGTAGGCTTCATCGACGAACATGCTGTGGTGCTTGCCCTTGACCTCGTCGAGCGTGTAGCCCAGGGCCTTGACGAAGTTGTCATTGACGGTAATGATGGTCCCGTCCATGTGGAACTCGATCACCGCCTGCGCCTTGCTGATGGCGCCGATCTGGCCGGCGTAATCCGCGGCGCTTTTCTTCTGCTCCGTGACGTCCCGGAAATAATTCACGACTTTATACGGTTTGCCATTGAGACCGAAAATCGGGTTGTAGAAAGCCTCGATCCAGAGCTCTTTGCCGCCCTTCCCGATCCTCTTGGTTTCCGCCGTGAAGAATTCGCCGCGATTCAGTTTTTCCCAAACTTCTTTGAAAGCCGCACTGTTGCGACTAGCCTCGTCTACAAACATGCTAGCGTTCTTGCCCAGCAATTCGTCCTTTGTGTAGCCGAGGAGCTTCTCAAAGTTCTCGTTGACATCGAGGATCGTCCCGTCCATCGAGTACTCGATGACGAACTGGGACCTACTGATGGCGGCGACCTGGCTTGCGAAGTCGGCATTCCGCAATTTAGTCGTGGTGATATCAGTGGCGAATTGCATCACCCGGTAAACCTCGCCGTGAAGATCGGAAATTGGGTAATACGTGCATGCGAGCCAGATCTCCTTCCCTCCCTTGCCCAACCGCTTATACTCCCCTGCCTGCGGAACGCCTGCGTGGAGTTTCGCCCAGAACTCTTGCCCCCGATCACCTCCATCGAGAAACATGCTGTGCTTCTTGCCCTTGATTTCTTCCAGGGTGTAGCCCACCATGTCCAGGAAGAGTTGGTTGGCACAAATGATCGTTCCATCCGCGTCGAACTCGATATTGGGCCGGAACTTGGTGAGAGCCTCGATTTTCCTGGCGTTGTCGTTTGCCAATGCGTCCGTCTGAATTTTTCTTACAGCCCCTGTTGCTGTCATTTCTTGCGCTCCTCGTTGCGGCTATGCCGCGGATTCCTAGATAAATGCCAAACTTTCATTGCACGACGTCAGTTGACCTTTCGCCCTGCGTCCTCTTCACTCCTGACCGCCCGCTCCGTGTCCAAGACCAGCATCAGGCGTTCTTTCAGCTTGTACACGCCCCGCACCAGTTCGCGGGTCTGTCCCTGCACCGTTTCCGGCGGCCTTTCAAAACTTTCTTCGTCCACTTCCAGCACGTCTCCAATCTCATCCACCAGGAAGCTGACCGCCCCGTCGTCGGTGCGCACCACCACGTTGATGGGCAGTTGCAACTCCGGACGGTCTTCCATGGCAAAGCGCCGGCGCAAATCCACCGCCATGACGATTTGCCCCCGCAGATTGATCAGCCCGCGGATGACTGCCGGTGTCAGCGGCACGCGGGTCATCTCCTGGTAGCGGATCACCTCCTGTACCTGCTGCACGGGCACGCCGAAAAACTGATCCTTGAGGAAGAATGTGCAGAACTGCTGTACGTTGGCCATGAGTGTTTTCTCTCCTTACGCGGAAGCCCCTGCCGCGAGTTCACTGCCCGTGGCCGCCGCGATCAGGCCGGGCACGTCCAGAATGTCGGTCACCCGCTTCTGGATCACGGCCGAGCCCAGCATGCCTTTCCTTCCGCTTTGCCGCTGCATGACAAACGATTCCTCGACGATGTCCAAAATGCGGTCCACCACCAGCCCCACGCTTCGCCCCTTCTCGGCATAGACCACGACGTGCAGCGATTCCTGGCTGGCCTCCGCCTGCTTCCGCCGCTTGCTCTCGAGCACCTCGGAAACCCGGACCAGGGGCATGATCTGGCCGCGGTACTGCACCACCTCCTGGTCGCCGGCGATTTCGATCGAGTCGCGGGGAAACTCCTCGAGGCGCGCCACTAGGGAAAGGTTGATCGCCATTCGCCCGTTCTCCCCGTACTGGAATAGCAGCACGGCATTGCGCTTGTTCGCGTCGGCGGCGACCGGCCTCTGTTTCTCGTCTTGGTCCGTCACCGCCCGGTCCCGGACTTCGCTGACCACGTTGGCGCGTTGCGCCAGTCCGAGCACGTCCAGAATCAGGGCGACCTTGCCGTCGCCCATGATGGTGGCCCCGGCAAAGGTGTTGATGCTCTTCAACTGCTTGCTGAGCGGCTTGACCACGATCTCCTCGGTGTCGTTGATTTCATTCACGATTAGCCCAAACTGCCGGTCATCGGCCTGCAAGACCACGATGTTCACATTCCGGGAGTCGTCCACCTTTCCTTCCACCAGCGTCAGCACTTCAATAATCTTTTCGGAGAATGGCCCCACATTCCGGAACTGTTGTTCTGCCTGAGCTTGCGCTCCATCCGCTCCATCCAGCCTGAGGGCCACGATGCCCCGAACCCGGTTATGAAATCCTTGGTGCGCCTTTTCCAGAGCGTTCATCTCGGCAATATCGCCGTAGTCTCGCAGACCTTTGGAATAAATCCACTTGCCCAGAGCGCATAGTTTGTGAGAACCCGCCTGGTCGACCGTCATCGCCACCTTGCCGTCCAGAACCCCTCGCAACCTTTCCACGCAGTCTTGGTGCGCCTTACGGGCAAGGGCAAAGTCGAGCAGTTCCGCACTCTTGGTTCCCGGCGGTTCCGAAGAGTCGTCGGCATGAGTGCTGGTGTTGACTTCCAGTTCCCGGTTCAAATACACGAGCGGAAGCAACCGCCCACGCAGCCGGTAGACCGGCGCCCCATTGACCAACTCAATGCCTTTGCGCGCCTGTTCTCCTTCCAGGCGCACCAGTTCGAGCAGGCTGACCTGCGGAATGGCATAGCGGTCCCCGGCGGTGGTCACGATCAAGGCGGGAATGATGGCCAGGGTCAACGGGATCTTCATACGTACGGTAGAGCCCTGTCCCGGCTTCGACTGCACGTCCACGGTGCCGCCGATCTTTTCGATGTTGGTCTTCACCACGTCCATGCCCACGCCCCGGCCGGAAACGTTGGTGACCTTGTCCGCGGTGGAGAAACCCGGCAGCCAGATAAGGGTGGCGATCTCGCGCTCGGTCATGCGCGCCGCCTGGTCGGCGGTGATCATCCCCTTCTGCATGGCCTTGCTGCGGATTTTTTCGTAGTCCAGTCCGGCGCCGTCGTCGATGATTTCGATGTTGACTTGCCCGCCCTCGTGAAACGCTCGCAAGAACAGCCGCCCTTCCGGGTTCTTACCCGCCGCGATCCGCGCCTCGGGAGTTTCGATGCCATGATCCACGGAATTCCGCACGAGGTGGGTGAGCGGGTCCTTGATGGCCTCGATGATGGTCTTATCGAGTTCGGTTTCCTTGCCTTCCATTTCGATGCGGACCTGCTTGCCGCAGCCCAGAGCCACGTCCCGCACCGTGCGCGGGAACTTGCTCCAGATGTTGCCGATGGGCTGCATGCGCGTCTTCATGACGCCTTCCTGCAGTTCGGTGGTCAGCAAGTTGAGCCGCTGGCTGGTGGCCAGCAGTCCGCTGTCTTCGCTGGCATTGGTGAATTGCACGATCTGGTTGCGGAGCAGGACCAGTTCGCCCATCTGGTTCATCATCCGGTCGAGATGGCTCACGTCGACGCGAATGGTGCTGTCGCTGGCGCTCTGTCCGCTGCGGGCTTGCTGCTGTTGGTTCAGCGCTTCCAGCACATCCTGCGGCTTCACCGCCCCCTTCTCGACCAAAATCTCGCCGATGTGCCGCGGGTCCCCGGCGCTTTGCTGCTCCGCCGCTTCGCAAACTTCGCTCACCTTCGCCGTGCCCTGCTGGATGAGGATGTCGCCAACGTTCGGCACGGGTTGAGGCAAATTGTTGTGCTGGGTTTCCGCTTTGGCTGGCGCCGGTTCGGGAGCCAGGTTCGATTCCGCCTTCGGTTGCAGTAGCCGCGTCAAGGTGGCGATGAGTTCCTCATCGTGGCGTTCCCCTTCGTTCCCCGTGGCTTCGATGCTTCCCAGCATCTGGCGCACTGCATCCACCATGGCCAGCAATGCGGTCGTGATTTCCGCATTCAGCCTGAGTTGGCCATCGCGCAATCGCGCCAGCATGCTTTCCCCCACATGGGCCACAGCCTCCAGTTGGTTGAAGGCCAGAAAGCCCGAGGTCCCCTTGATGGTGTGAATGGTGCGAAACACGCTGGCCAGCATTTCCCGGTTGCTGGGATCTTTCTCCAGTGCAATCAGGTCCCGGTCGAGGCGATCGAGGTTCTCATAACTCTCCACTAAGAATTCTTTAACGATCTCTGCATCGCTCATGAGCTAATACCCTCTCGGAGGCCCAGACTTTATCTCTCCCCGGCTTCCGAAAACTATTTCGGCCATCCGCAAATTGACTGTCCAGTTGCGCCGACCGACCCAAGGTTTTTTATCGGTCGCATAGACCTGAGCTTCAGTCTGACTGTTCCCTGAAACTCATCCACCGTCTCTGATTGCACCACGCGTGTGTGCTCTACCTCGCGAATCCTAGCGTCTTGTCATGCCTTCCGCACATCCCTGGCCGTCGCGCATAATAAGAATCAAGTAATGTGCGGCTCTGGCAGCTTTTGCTGAGGTGCACGTCCCCCTCCAATGCGCATGGGTAGCGTTCCCAGATGCCCTTTAGTAATCGCGGAACACAAAACCTGCCTCTCCAAGGAATCTCACAAAGAGCGCGACACTTCCTACTCCTGCAACGGTGAACAGCTTTTTTCGATAATCTGAAGCCGGAGTGAAGTGACTAAGGGCGGCAGCTATGGGAGCAGGAAGCGGAACAGCTCTGGAGGCGTTTGTGAGCAGACCAAACCACGAAGCCGAACGAAAGGGGAAAAACGCTTTGCCAATTCGGGCCGCTTTCGCGGTCTTTTCTCTGCCCTAAAGGTTCATTCGAGTTGAGAGCTTACTTCTGCGAAGGTGCCTGATTCTGAGTTGGAGGGGTTGAGGAAGCCGGCTTGGGCTGAGAATTTGTCTGCGACGGCTTCACGCCTGAAAGCACCGACGAAGGCCCAGTCCGGCGCGCTGCATAGATAGAAAGCGTAATGGAGGTGATCATGAAAATAATCGCCGACCACGTCGTCGCACGGGAGAGCGCTGATGCCGCTCCCCGTGGCCCAAATGCTGTTTGGCTGCCTTGTCCACCGAACGCCGCAGCCAGGTCACCGCTTTTTCCGCTTTGCAGTAACACCACGGCAATCAGAAACAGACAGACGATTACGTGAACGATAGTGATCAGTATTGTCATCATGGCAACAAAACTCCATTCGGGCCTGTGGCCTCGTTGAATGCTTTTCCCGCTTTCGATTAAAGCGTTCGGGAATCAGCCGGATCGCAGCAGAATGCGAAAACGCCTCAAAACTCAACGGAGCGCCGGGGCGCCCTTCCTATGTCGCTAGTCCATTGTAGGGGACTGCCAAAGGCCTGTAAACAGGCGATCCATGCCCTCATATCCAAGTCCTGGAGGAAGCTGTTCCAATGCCGTACGAACTGTGCTTGCTCGCATCGTCAGCCTCCGCGCAAGCTTTCACCGTTCAATCTTTACGGACTTCACCACTACGTCTTTGTTCGGGCGATCCTGGCGGTTCTTGGGCACTTTAGAGATTTTCTCGACAACCTCGTAGCCCTCCACGACCTCGCCGAAAATGGTGTGCTTGCCGGTGAGCCATTCCGTGTTGGCTACGGTGATGAAAAACTGCGAACCATTGGTGTTGGGGCCGGAGTTGGCCATGGCGAGCTTGCCGGCCTTGTCAAAACGATGCGGCGAACCCTTGGTTTCGTCCTCAAATTGATAGCCTGGGCCGCCAAAGCCCGTGCCCATCGGGTCTCCACCTTGAATCATGAAGTCCGGAATGACGCGATGGAAGATGGTTCCGTGATAGAGAGGGTCTTTTGTTTTCTTGCGCGTCGTCGGATGAGTCCATTCGCGCTTGCCTTCGGCGAGTTCGATAAAGTTGGCGACGGTTTTGGGCGCGTCTTTTTCAAACAGGCGGCAGACGATCGTGCCCTCACTGGTTTCAAGTAAGGCGTAGGTACCGGGTGTGCGGGTCATAGATTCCCCTCGAATTGATATAAGTATCCGCTCGCTCCGCCGCCTCTTTACGCTCCCGGCTTGGCTGCCACTGGCTGGCCCGCCGCTGGTTTGTCGGCCTTTGCACCGGACTTATGGATTTCGATATGCGTGATTTTGACCGGGCTGGCCGGGAAGTCGTTGGAATCGCGCTTCATGCGGGCAATTTTCTTGACCAGCGTGACAGCGGCATCATCACATTGGCCAAAAATCGTGTAGCCGCCGTTGAGGCTGGGGTAGGGGACTTCGGTGATGAAAAACTGCGAGCCGTTGGTGCCGGGTCCAGCATTTGCATAGGCAAGACGCCCGGGACGATCGAAGCCGACGCTGCCCGAAGTCTCATTCTTGAATTTGTAGCCGGGATCGCCTGTTCCGTTGCCGGCGGGATCGCCGCCTTGAATCATGAATTCGGGGATCACGCGATGGAAGATCGTGCCGTCATAGAGAGGGACGCCATGCTTCTTGGCGTGCGTGACCGGGCTGGTCCAATCCTTGGTGCCTTCGGCGAGGCCGATAAAATTTTCGACGCCGATGGGCGCTACCTTGGGAAACAGCGTGCAGTGCAGATCGCCCGCGGTGGTGTGGATAATGGCGGCCGGGTCGGCGGCTTGAGCAGCACCGAGCGTACAAGTGGCGGCAATCAGAACAAGCACAGAGAGAAGAGTTCGCATGGATGCTCCTGTAGAGTGTCTTGGTGAACTATCAATTGTACGACAAGGATGCTGCTTACATCGCCTGCATTTCCCGGCTCACGCGCTCGGCTTCGCTAAGTACGCGCAGAATGTTGCCGCCCAGAATTTTGCGAATATCGTCAGCGCTGTAGCCTCGGTCGAGCAGACCCTGAGTAATTTTCCGCAGATCAGCGGCCGAGTCGATTCCTTCCGGAGTGGCGCCGCTGACGCCGTCGAAGTCCGAACCGAGGCCCACGTGGTCGACTCCGGCAACTTTCGCAATGTGGTCGATATGGTCGATCAACGAACTGAGCGGTGGGCGCGGGATCTTGGCGGCCCATTCGCGTTCGAGGCGCTCAGAATCAAGATAGGTCGTGGTTTTGCCCTCGGCCTTGAGCTTATCGATATAGGCTTTCACCGCGGCGTCCCTGTCTTTGGCTTGCGCTTCAGCGGCTTTGCGGTAGTTCTCGTCAACGAAGGCGTTGTAGAAGTTGACCTGAACGACGCCTCCATTCTTGGCGACGGCGCGCAGCATGTCGTCGGTCATGTTGCGCGGATGGTTCGTCAGAGCGCGCGCGGACGAGTGCGAGGCGATGACGGGCGCCTTGCTGACCGCGATCGCATCCCAGAAGGTCTTGTCGGCGACGTGCGAAATGTCCACCAGCATGCCGAGCCGATTCATTTCGAGGACGATCTGCTTGCCGCCTTCAGTGAGTCCGTTGTGGTGCTCGATCTTTGGGTTGTTGATATCGCCCGATGAGTCGGCAAACTCATTGGTATTGGACCAACTCAGGGTCATGTAGCGGACGCCGAGGCGGTAGTAATCGCGGAGCAGGTGAAGGTCGTTTTCGAGCGAGTGGCCGCCTTCGATTCCCATCAGCGCGGCGAGCTTGTGTTCGCGGTGGGCGCGCCCGATGTCGGCCACGCTGAAGGCCATCATCATGCGGTCGGGATGACGCTCGGCCTGTTCATAGACCGAATCAATCAGATCGAGCGTGTGCCGCGCGAAGTGTCCTTGATTCGTGTCCGGATCGACCCAGATGGAAAAGAACTCGGCGCCGAGATTGCCAGCCTTGGCTTTGTCGAGACTGATGTGGCCGTGATCGTTGGGGTCGGTCGATCCGATGTCGTAGTTTTCGTCCAGGAAGCGCTGTGGTGTGTCTGCATGGGTGTCAATGACGATGGCGGAGTTGTGGATCTCGCTGGCTTTGGCACTGATCGTTTGTGCGCGGGCGGCTTGAGGATGGGCGAGTGCGAGGGCGAGAGGGAGTGCGAGAGGAAGCAGCATTCGCAGCCGAATGATCATTTCGAAAGGAATTGTATAACGGTCGGGTGTTTACTGGTTAGTATCGGAGACCCTCCTGGTGCGGTCTTTTAGAATCAAAGACCTAGCGCCCGATTTCTCGCAGGTCCTTGAGAAATAAGCACTTAACTCTAATGTATGTATTAATCAATTACTTACGGAACATCTTTCAAGTAAGGGAGGCTGGCGTTAGTTTGAGGCTACGGTGTCGATTGTGTTGTCGGCAGGACGCGGCGGGAAGAGGGTCTGGGTTTGCCGCCAATCTTCGTAACGGTCGGAGACCATGATGTGGAAGCACCAGTGACGGCGTTCTTCCTCGGGTTCGACCAGGCCGAGCGCCCGCAGATAGAAGAGATAATACTCGACGAAGCGGATTTCGTCTTTGGTGAGCCCGCGGCGTTGCAGGTCGACGGTAATGCCGGCGAGATGGGAGGAAGCGGTCTCGCCTTCGGCCGGCGCGGCGTTGCGATTCCGGCGGCGCAGCTTCTTTTGCACTTTCACGGTTCGTACCGCCGAGTTCAGCTGGATCTGGTCGTGGAACCGGTTGTAATAGACCTCGGCGAGATCCTCGACAAAATCGCGCGTCCAGGGACGACAATAGCGGCGCGAAGGATCGAGCCCGTGTTCGATCCGCAGCGTTTCGCTTTCTTCGATGGGAACCAACTCGTGCGTGGCCTTCAGCTCTTCGAGTTGCTCCTCATCTACGATGCGGGGAAGTTGGAGGCGGTCGATTTCTTCGTTTTGGCGGAGCAGGGAATCGTGGGATGGCCGGAACAAGGGGTTCCACAGAATGCGCCGCACGTGGCGCAGGGGATGATGCGGGTGGTGATGAGGGTTGACGTTATGGAGTCCAAACGCAGTACCGCGTGCGCCAACCAAAAAGCCAATCAGCGCAAACGCCATCAGCCAGCGCGTTGTGGAAATCCTCGCTTGAATCATAGACGAAGCGCCCTTGGCACCGGGAAACCCCGATATTCCAATAGGAGTTGCAATTGTAAACCACAGATGAACGACTGTGTAAAGCAATCGCTCGAAATGGCGTAACGAAAGAGAGTTACCAGTAACAGTTACCACGAGCGAGTGTCGAGTCTCCATGGCACCGCGCCTCAGGAAACCCCATCCCTAAAGCCCAAAAACCAGAGCGAACGGCGAACAGCCAAAAGCAAACAGCCTATTTCCTGAACAAGTCTACGATTGCCTGCTTCATGACCTGCCCGCCAACCTCCGCTATGGACTTGGTCAGCGGGATGTCTTTCGGGCAGATTTCCACGCAATTTTGGGCGTAGCCGCATTCCTGGATGCCGCCATCTCCCATCAGGGCCGTCAACCGTTCGCGCTTCAGGGCCGCGCCGGTAGGGTGCGTATTGAACAGCCGCACCTGCGAGATCGTAGCCGCGCCAACAAAGCCAGTATCCTCCGTAAACTGCGGGCAAACCTCCATGCAGCAGCAACAGGAGATGCAGCGCGACAGCGGATAGGCTTCTTCCTGGGCTTCGGCGGTCACGCGCGGGCCGGAGCCGAGGTCGTAGGTGCCATCCACCGGTACCCACGCCTTGACCTTCTTCAGGTTCTCAAAAATCACACTGCGGTCGACGGCCAGGTCGCGCACGACCGGGAACTTCGACAACGGCTCGAGCTTGATCGGTTGGTCGAGATGGTCGATGAGGGCAGAGCAAGCCATCTTGGCCTTGCCGTTGATCAGCATGGCGCAGGACCCGCACACCTCTTCCAGACAATTCGAGTCGTAGGTGATGGGCGTGGTCTTCTTGCAATCATGCGTGACGGGGTTGGCCGCGATATCCATGAGGGCCGAAATGACGTTCATGTTCGGCCGGTAGGGAACCTGGAACTCTTCCCACGTCGCCGGAGCGTCGGGGGTGAGTTGGCGTTTGATCTTGAAAGTTACGGTTTTATTATTAGCCATTAGCTTCTAGCCTTCAGCTCCTAGCTCAATCGATCGGCACGAGTTTGTGCCCTTCCCGGTTCGCAATAACAAGCCTCAGTACTTCCTCGGCCGCGGCGGAATCAGAGCAGCGTCCACCGGCTCAAACTCAAACTTCGGCTCATCTGCATCTGGCGCAAACGAAGCCTTCGTTGTCTTCATCCAGTTCTTGTCGTCGCGCTCAGGGAAGTCGGGCTTGTAGTGCGAGCCGCGCGACTCGTCGCGCATGGCCGCTCCCTGCGCGATCACTCGCGACAGTTGCAGCATGTTGTAAAGCTGGCGCGCAAACGCAACCGTCGTGTTCGCCCATTGCGTGCGGTCACTCAGGTTAATGTTCCGAATGCGCTCCAACAGTTCGACCACCTTGGCGTCGGCGGCCTGGCAGCCCTTGTTGTAACGGATGACCGTGCATTCCTTGGTCATCACATCGCCTAGTTCGCGCCAGATCGTGAAGGGATTCTCGCTGCCGTCGGCCTTCATTAGGCCGTCGTTGATTTCCTGCTGCCGCTTGCGCTCCGCCTCGAAGTGCCCGTTCGAGGGCGCGGCCTGCAGATTCTTGGCGTACTGAACGGTATTGGGTCCTGCGACGAACCCGCCGTATATGCACGACACCAGCGAATTCGCGCCCAGCCGGTTTGCACCGTGATACTGATACTCGGCCTCGCCGGCGGCAAAGATGCCGGGAATGTTCGTGGCCTGCTTGTAGTCGATCCACAATCCGCCCATGGTGTAGTGCATGCCGGGGAAAATCTTCATGGGCACGTCGCGCGGATCGTCGCCGACAAACTTCTCGTAGATTTCGAGAATGCCTTCGAGCTTCTTGTCGAGAATCTTACGATCGATGTGCGTCAGGTCGAGGTAGACCATCGGCTTGCCGTCGATGCCGAGCTTGTTTTCGAACACGACTTTGAAGATCGCGCGCGTTGCTACGTCGCGCGGTACGAGGTTGCCGTATTTCGGATACCACTCTTCGAGGAAATACCAGCGCTCTTTTTCCGGGATCGATTTCGGGTCGCGGTTATCGCCTTGCGTGCGCGGAACCCAGACGCGTCCGCCCTCGCCGCGCGCCGATTCGGACATCAGGCGCAGCTTGTCTTCCCCAGGAATCGAAGTCGGGTGCACCTGGATGAACTCGCCGTTCGCGTAGTAGCAGCCCTGTTGATAGAGTGCGGACTGCGCCGATCCGGTGCAAACGACCGAGTTGGTGGACTTGCCGAAGATCGCTCCGATGCCACCAGTTGCGATGATGATGGCGTCGGCGGGGAAGGTGCGAATCTCCATCGTGCGCAGATCCATGGCGCAGATGCCGCGGCAGACGCGCGCTCCGTCGAGTACGGCGGAGAGAAATTCCCAATGCTCGTACTTCTTGACTTTGCCTTCCGCCTCGTAGCGGCGCACCTGCTCATCCAATGCATAGAGCAGTTGCTGCCCCGTGGTCGCACCTGCAAAAGCCGTGCGGTTGTACAAAGTGCCGCCGAAGCGGCGGAAGTCGAGCAGGCCCTCCGGTGTGCGATTGAACGGCACGCCCATGCGGTCGAGCAAATCAATGATGCCGGGCGCGGCGTCGCACATATCTTTCACCGGCGGCTGATTTGCAAGGAAATCTCCGCCGTAAATGGTGTCGTCGAAGTGCTTGTAAGTGGAGTCGCCCTCGCCCTTCAGGTTCTTGGCCGCATTGATGCCGCCCTGCGCGCATACCGAGTGCGAGCGCTTGACAGGGACGATCGAGAACAGATCGCACTCGCCGCCCATTTCGGCGATCTTGATAACGGCGGCCAGGCCCGCAAGCCCTCCGCCAACGACGATGATTTTCGGAGCTGCCATCTTTATGAGTCCGATCTTTTGCAAATGTGGTTCCCGAGCCGAGCCCGGGGTTTATTGCTTCACTTCAACTGCATCGCGACATTTTCCGGAGCATTCGGGTCGAGCGGTTGCCGCGGCGTGCTCAGGAACCCGTACATGCTGACCGCGCCAAGGCTAATCAGCCCAAGGGCCAGCAACAGGCACAAATAACCGAGGCGGCGTCGCGCCGTTTCTCCGGTAGTGATGCCCCACTTTGCCGCGAACAGCCAGATTCCATAGCAGAAGTGCCACGAAGCCGCGATAATGCCGATGGCATAGAACGCGACCATCGCCGGATTCGACAATTCTCCCTGCACCTTGGCGAATGACTGCATCGGATGCGTCGGCAGATGCACACCCGTGAAACGCAAATAGTAGGTGTGCTGCACCATGTAAATGAGCGCAATGATGCCCGTCCAGCGCTGCGAGGTGTAGAGCCAATTCCCCTGCCACGGGTAGTCGCCAACGTTCGTATCTCCGCGCCACCAGATCCAAACGCCGTACAGGCCGTGGTAGAGAATCGGAATCCAGATGAAGAACAGTTCCAGCCCGACCACGAACGGCAGGCTGTTCAGGAACTTCACCTGCGCGCCGTAGGCCTCAGGTCCCTTAAAGGCCTCGTAGTTCGAGATGAAATGCTCGAGCAGAAACGCGCCGATGGGGACAATCCCGGTAAGAGAATGCAGACGGCGCAGAAGGAACGAATTTCCTTCGCCTGCGCGCAGGGAAGCAACGCCGGGCTTGATACGGGGAACGGCGGAAGCGGATGACGCCACGATGGGGCTCCTCTGTGAGGTCGCTGAAGAACAAGCGAACCGGACATTATCGGTTCGTGTTGCAACACAAGTCAAGGGAACCTGCGTCACAGTTGCAGGTGATGGCGGATACAGCGGAATGCGACATGATGCTAAGCGGCGGCCGGCCCTGGCGCGCATAGTCGGAGATGGTTCCGGACAAATCTGAAGCAGTTCCTGCCGAGGTAACACTCACCCCGGAATCGAGCGATACCACTCCAGGAACGCCCGGAACGCTGCGCCGCGATGACTGCTCCGAGCCTTTTCCTCGGTACTCAGCTCCGCGAAGGTTTTCCCAACTTGCGGAAAATAGAACAGCGGGTCGTATCCGAACCCGTTCGTCCCGCGCGGAGCCTGAAGAATAATTCCTTCCGCCGCGCCGCGAAATGTTGCGAGCGTTTGCCCGTCGCGCGCCGCGGCGATCACGCAGACGAAACGCGCGCCGCGCTTTTGCGGAGGCACAGAGATTAGCTCTCGCAGCACGCGCGCGTTGTTGGCTTCATCGTCACTGTTGCTCTCCGCGGAGTGAGGCTGGTCGGCAGCGTAACGCGCCGAGTGAACCCCCGGGGCTCCTCCCAGAGCGTCAACCTCCAGTCCGGAATCGTCAGCCAGCACCAGTTCACCAGGAAGGGCCCGGCTGTACTCTTCGGCTTTCTTGCGAGCGTTCACCTCGAAGGTCAGGCCATCCTCGACGACTGGCGGCAGCGAAGAAAATCCTGGAATGCCTCCGACGGTGATGCCGTGCCTGGCTGCCGCCCCAGCAAAATCGCGCAGCTTCCCGGGGTTCGAGGTAGCAATGAGAACTGTGCTGACTTTCACCGTGTTGTCCTTTGGAATGTGCCTTCGCTTCCGGGAGGAGTGCGATGCCGGGGCGCCAATGGGACCACACCAGCAGCGCAATTCTATTGCATCGCAGAAGGTTCGGCGAGGTCTACTCGCTCTTGGCCAAAGAGACTCGCGATCAAGAAGAAGCAGAGGCCCTGCTCGAAATCATCAGAAAGGGACGAGAGGTGCGGAAATAGCCCTACTGGCTGACGTCAGCAGGCGTTCTCTGCCGGCTCAACTCGGCCTGGAACTCTTCCTGTTCCATTCCACCGCCCGCGCGGAGCAGTTCCAACAGAGCATCTTCCGCGCCTTCGTCGGCGGTGTCGCCTTGGCTGAAATCGGCGTCATTGGCGACCAGAGACCGGGGAGAAATTTCCAACTCGGGCTGCGCTCCGGGATTACCGGTAAGGCACCCGATAAAGTCGGCAACGCTTTTTCGTTGATCTTCTGTGCGTGCAGGGAACTCAATACCCATGCCGTGGCTGGGGTGCATTACCCGGACCAGGCCTTCCGCGTGAAGTTCCATGCCTGCTGCTTTCAAGCAAAGATCCACAACGGAAGACTGTGGGAATGGAGACTCCGTTTCGACGTAACACCCGCCCAGGCTCAAGTCGGTGAGCTTGCACTGGCTAATGGTTAGCGATTCCTCCGGCAGGTTATTGTTCGAGCGCGATTTTAGCCATTCGCCTAACTGTTCCCGGAACTTCGAATCCATTTCGAGAAAGCGGAGACCAGTTTGGCCGTTGGCTGTACTCCAGGCAACTTCCGCGTTGGCTTCAATGCGAAGGCCGTCTGGCAGCTCAAACAGAACCAGAACCAGGGAAGAGGAAGCAACCGGCTTGGCCGCGAGTACATCCATGCCGCCCGTGCTCACATCGAGCAGAATACCTTCGACGGAATTGTCCTGGTCCAGGCGGATTGAAACCGGCACCTGCACGGCAACGCGTGGGGCCTGGCGCCGCTCGCGTTTTAGGATTGCCGCCGCAGCGCACAACGTAGCCAGAGCTGGTTCCGGACCGACCGGCTTAGTCAGAACGAAATGAGCCCCGCTGCCCACGATGGCTCGAATCTGCCGCGCCTCCGTCAGCAAAGCGACGGTCACAGGAACATTCCGATTCGGGCCGGCCAGCCGCCGGCAACTCTCCAGCATGAGAGACGCAGTTTGCGGATCCTCGAAGTCCACGATGACCAGGTCGAAGGGCGCCTCGCTGAGTCGAGCGCTTGCGGCATCCGCTGCGCTCGTCCGGACCACCGCGACGCCAAGCTGCGCCAACACGTGGATCAGTGTCTCGGCAGTCTGGTCATCCTTCGATACCAGTAAGGCCTGTAGCATCATTCCAGCCACGCCTCCAGTTCCTTTTCTGTGCGCGCTACGGCCAGCGCGGAGTTGTGTTCCGGCTCAGCTTTACGGTCGAACTGGACTGCGCGCCGGCTTTGGCGGCCATGGTGTTGTTATCATCCTCGACTTCCGCCAGCACGGCCGTCTCGTCTTCGGATTCGTTTTCAGCAAGCAGAGGCGCGACTTCGCGCAATTTCTCGGCTGCCTGCTGCAACATTTCAATCTGTTTTCCCAGTTGCGTGTATTGCGCCTGTTTGTGGCGCAGAACTTCATGGATGTCCTTCATAGAACCCCCTGCGCCTGAATTTAGGTTTGGAGAGGCAAGAGGTCAACCCGAAAGGCACAATAGGCGGTTACGCGCGTAACCACTCGGGCGGGTCGTTAGCTGCTGATTCCATCAGCCGGAGAGCTCACCTGAGTTTGCCCTTCGGCCCGCGAAATCGGGGGAGAGAACAAAAAACCCCGCTTTTCAGCGGGGTCATGAACGAGTGGTATTTTGGCCCGGATTCGAAGGACCGAGGTTACGCAGACTTCTTGCGACGGAAGATCCCAGCAATGCCGACAAGCCCCGTCCCCAGCAATCCCAGAGTGCCAGGTTCTGGCGTAGAAGTCAGTGACGTCGAGCCCCCGGTAATGTGAGCAATGCCTTTGTCCAGTTGGAACTTCGTTGCTTTGAAGTACTGGTATGTCATCCCAGTTGCTTCGTGGCCGTTCAGCATGCCCCTGATCTCTCCAGACAGCTCAAACGTAAGAAAGCGGCCTGGAGTTGTTGTCGTATTGGTCCAGCTAATGGGGCCGACAAAAGCACCGGAGAAAATAGTCGCGCCACCCCTGTGGCGAACGACGTCAAACCAGGAGCCCGTTGCCGAGAATGTGCCATTGCTTGCAAGCGAAGAGCCTGAAAAAGCGCCGGTTCCAAAGCTCACCCAACCTTGGGCACCCCTCCTCGGGGCAAGTGTTCCGTTGTAGGAGCTTATTGGGGAATAGGTTGAAGTAATTCCGTTCGTCATCGATATGTTGATCGAACCGAACTCATTGGTGAAATCGATCGTGTTCGCCCACGCCGCCAACGGCAGCGCCAACGCAAGCAATGCAAGAACCACCCCTCGTCTCATGTTTGTGCCCCCCAGTTCGTATCGACTGCTAACCTGACTCCAAGTCGTGCGCAGAATCCTGCCATGGAGGAGTCATGGCACCTCCAGGACAACTGAGCACGTCCGATTCCAAATCAACGGATGCTGTACAACACTTATTTTCCAATAACTTACGGTCGTATTTCGGGTTTACCGCCGGCTTCGAGATGCAATCTGGTGCACACTCTTCGTAATTCATTGTGTTCCTGGTGGTGACCCATCTCGCCTAGGCTGCGATCCGATCAAAACACTCGCACTTGGCAGAAAGCTAGCAAGAGCTAATGCTTCTGGGCGTTGGCGGAGTTCCATCCTCAGTCAACGCCATGGTACTAAAGGCAATGTATTCGGTAATTGGCTCTTTCAGGCTATTCCCCCGCTCGATCGTGCGATTCCGCGTCGGCAAGACACACCGTATGGTGGGCATGAGCAGTTCTGGGGGAGGGCTGTTCGGGCGCCCCGTGATTCCTACGAATCGGGGGCGCTCCTTATTTGGGGGCAGCCTTAAGTGTCATTTGTAGTTCAGTCTTTAACAGATCACGCTTTCAACCTCAACCTCGCCAAGCCAAACTGCCCGATGCGGGCCAGTGGCTCCTTCCCATTCATCTATCGAGACTAACAAGCTCACCCCGCCTGAGCCGCAAGCCAGGCCCGCGATCAAGGCGATTCAGGCGGTTCCACCGACCATAGAGACCCACAGGTCAGGAATAAGGGTAAAAGATAAAAAACAACGCGGAGAGCGCGGTCAAAACCCAGAGCGCCGGTCGAACCTCTTGCAGCCGTCCTGCACACAGCTTGCAGAGAGGATACAGGACAAAGCCGGCAGTCATGCCAATTCCCACGTTATAACTGAACGCCATGAGGGCAATCACTCCGAAAGCGGGAACCAACTCCGTCAGGTCGTCGAACGGAATGCGCGTGATCGGGGTCAGCATGAGCAGGCCCACGAAAATGAGAGCCGGTCCGTAGGCCTGCGGAGGGATGGCCGAAATGAACGGCGCAAAGAATAGTGTGCCGACGAAACACAGTGCGGTAACGACGGACGTGAACCCCGTTCGCCCGCCGGCCTCAATACCAGTCGCTGACTCAATATACGCGCCCGAGGTAGTGGTTCCAATCACAGCGGCAAAGGTCGTTGCCAAGGCGTCGGCCATCATCGGCCGTTCCATCTGTGGCAGGTTGCCGTCTTTGTCCAGGAAGCCCGCGCGCGCAGAGACCCCAATCAGAGTGCCCAGCGTGTCGACGAACGCCATGACCAGAATGGTCAGGACCACCGGAAAAAAAGCCCAGCTGAAAAGACTGTGCAGGTCAAACCGGAAGAACACCGGCTGGAGGCTGGGCGGAAAACTGACCCACGCCGTTGGAGCGGGCGAGACCCGCGTCAGGAAACTGAGCACCGCCGTGGCAAGAATTCCCGTAAGAATTGCTGCGGGAAAACGCCGGATGCTGAGCGCAGTGATAAGCAGGAAGCCAAAGACAGCAAGTAGTACCGAAGGCGACATGAGATGGCCGGGCCGCACAGGCGCGCCGGGAAATCCGATCGTAACGATGCCTGTCTGATTCAGCCCGATGAAGGTAAGAAACAAACCGATCCCGACCGCGTAGCTGTAGCGCAGCGTGGGCGGAATAGCATCCACCATCCACTGGCGGAGGCGGAAAAGGGTCATCACGATGAAAAGGATCCCGGCCACGAACACGGCTCCCAGCGCGCTTTGCCATGTGTAGCCGAGAAGGTGAACGACCGTAAAGGCAATGAAAGCGTTCTCGCCCATGTAAGGAGCGATGGCGAAAGGACGGTTGGCATAGAAGCCCATGAGCAGCGTTCCAAAGATGGCCGTGAGAATGGTCGCGGTGAGCGATGCGCCAACCGGCATGCCCGCGGTTTTGAGAATCGCCGGATTGACCGCCACAATGTACGACATCGTGAAAAACGTGGTGAGCCCGGCGACAAGCTCGCGGCGAACGGTCGTCTGGTGGAGAGAAAGCCCAAAGAACTCGTCTAACCAGCGATTCAAAACACCTCCATGTTCCGGAAGGCAAGATTGTACATTTGCGCGGGGAAGAATGAATTGGAAGCGAACGCCTGCGTGTTCCTCTGTGTACCCTGTGGTGACCGCGCTTTTTCGCTCTCCGCGATCAGGCCTGGCGGAGCTCGGCCAGAAATTGCGGATCGATATTCCCGCCGCTGATGACGGCCACGTTGGTGGCCGTGCGCGGCAACTCGGCAGAGTGGAACATAAAAGCCGCGACCGCAACCGCGCCGCTAGGTTCAGCGACTGTCTTCGGATTGCCGCTCAGGGCGCGTGTGGCTTCGCGAATCTCGTTTTCCTTCACGCTGACGATTTCGTCCACATACGCCCGAATGTGTTCGAAATTAATTTCCCCGACGCTTTGCGTGCGCAGTCCATCAGCCAGAGTCTGGGTCACCTGCTCGGCGGAGAAGGAAACAACGTGCCCCGCATGCAAGCTAGCGCGAGCATCGCCGGCCAGTTCCGGCTCGACCCCGATGATCTTGACGTTGGGATTCGTCAGCTTAATGGCAGCCGAAATTCCACTGATGAGTCCTCCTCCGCCCACCGGCACAAGCACGGTCTCGACCTCGGGCAGGTCTTCGAGGATTTCGAGTCCCACCGTGCCCTGCCCGGCGATGATCTTCTCGTCGTTATAGGGAGGCACGATCACATAACCATGCTCGGCGGCAAGTTGCTCGGCGCGCAGCCGCCGTTCCTCGCTGCTGGGGCCAACCGTCACAACTTCGGCGCCCAGCGCAGCCGTGGCCTCAAGCTTGTTCTTCGGGGCGTTCCCCGGCATCACAATAATCGCCTTCACGCCCAGGGTGCGCGCGGCATAGGCCACGCCTTGTCCGTGGTTACCGCTGGAGTAAGAGATGACGCCACGCCGCCGCTCCTCGCAGCTTAGGGACGAAACTTTGTTGTAGGCGCCGCGCAGCTTGAAAGCGCCGATGGGCTGAAGGTTCTCGAGCTTGAGGAAGAGCTTGCTTTTGGCAGTGATGCCCGTCCACTCAACGAGCGGGGTGCGCACGGCGACGCCGCGAAGAAGGGATTGCGCTTTTTTGATGTTGTCAAGGGTGACCATTCCCGTGGCATTCCAGGCCGCTTGAAAAACTTCAGATCTCCAGGATCACCGGCATAATCAGCGGCCGGCGCTGCGTTTGCCTGGAGATATATCGCTTCAAGTCAGTGCGAATCTTCTCCTTGATCACACCGTAATCCGCTTTCTCTTCTGCGCTCGAAGAATCGAGAGTCTCCATAACGATCTCCCGTGCGCGCTCGATCACACCGTTTTCGCCGGGCGCGAATCCCCGGGTGACGATTTCCGGCGAGGCCTCGACCTTTCCCGTCAGCTTGCTGATGGCGATGATGGGCATAACGAAGCCGTCTTCGCTCAAGTGACGGCGGTCCTTCATGACGAGATCCTCGACCACATCGGTGCGCGAGCCGGAATCGATGCAGACTCGGCCCACGTTCACCCGTCCAGCCTTGCGCGCGCCCAGTTCGTCAATCTCAAGGACGTCTCCGCTTTCGATGAGCATCACATTGCCGACCGCGCCGCGCATCGTGCCCGCAAGCTCGGCGTGCAGTTTGAGCTGCCGGTATTCGCCGTGAATGGGAATGAAATATTTCGGCCGGACGAGGTTGATGATGAGCTTCAGCTCCTCCTGACTGGCATGTCCGCTGACATGCACCGGCGGGTAGGAGCCGTCGTCGTAGATAACGAAGGCTTCGCGGCGGAACAGGTGGTCCACCATGCGGTAGATGGCTTTTTCGTTGCCGGGAATGATGCGCGAGGAGAGAACGACGGTGTCGCCCTTTTCGATTTTGGCGTGCTTGTGATTATCAACTGCGGCGCGTGAGAGCGCCGACATCGGTTCGCCCTGCGTGCCGCTGATGAGAACGCAGACTTTTTCCGGTGGGAAGTTTTTCATTTCGCCGGGATGGATCAGCATGCCCTCGGGAATCTCGATATAGCCGAGGTCTTCCGCAATCTCCGACGAACTATTCATTGAGCGGCCGATGAAGCAAATCTTACGGCCGTGTTCCCAAGCCATGTCGACGGCGAGCTTGATGCGGTGAATCGAAGATGAGAAGCAGGAGATGAAAAGCCGCCGCTCCGTGCGGACAAAAATCTCCTCAAACTTGCGGTGCACGGCGCGTTCGCTCGGCGTATAGCCCTTGCGCTCGACGTTGGTCGAGTCCTGCAGTAGCGCAAGCACGCCTTCTTTTCCGTATTCGGCAAAGCTATGCAGGTCAAAAAGCCGGTTGTCGGTAGGCGTGGGATCGACCTTGAAGTCGCCCGTGTGCAGCACAACACCGAGCGGTGTGTGAATGGCGAGCGCTACGCAATCGACCAGGCTGTGGGTCACCTGCAGCGGGTGAATGGTGAAGGGGCCGACGGTGAAGCGTTCCCCGGCGCGGATTTCGCGCAGGTCGGAATCATCGAGCAATTGATGCTCGTCGAGTTTGTCTTCGACATAAGCAAGCGTGAACTCGGTGCCCCACACCGGAACATTAAGTTCGCTGAGAATCCAGGGCAGCGCGCCGATGTGATCTTCATGCCCGTGCGTGAGGATAATGCCGCGCACCCGCTCGCGATTTTCGAGAAGATAGGAAATGTCGGGAACGACGATGTCCACGCCCAGAAGTTCGGCTTCAGGGAACATCAGGCCGGCATCGACGACGATGATGTCGTCTCCCCAGCGGATGGCCATGCAGTTCATGCCGAACTGGCCCAATCCGCCCAACGGAACAATGTGAAGTTTTCCCTTTGGCATCGAATAGATGATGCTAGCACAGTGCTGAAATTACGCAGACATTACGCGTGGCGTGACATACGAAACGGATCTCTCCCTATCCTTCACGTCCAGGTACCGCAACTGCCTGATAAACTCCAATCAGAATGGCCGAGAGCGAGAAGAAATCCTGGCTGCGGCGCCGGGCCGAAGGCGCGATCCGCAAAGGTCTGACACGCGCCTATGAAACGGTCAAAGTCGATCCGGAGCGCTTTCTGTTTCAGCTGCGCGCCGCCTATGGTCTGCCGATTGTGACCTTTCGCGGCGTTTACTCTGTCGAAATGTCGAGGCTCGACGATGTCGCCGAATCAGTGATTCGCAGCGGCATGAAACTGGCAGCCGCTGAAGGCGCGGGCTTTGGCTTGGGCGGAATCATCACCATCATGCCCGACCTCGGGATTCTTTCGGCGATTACGATGCGCACCATCCAGAAGCTCAGCCTGATTTATGGGTTCGAGATGAATACGGACGAAGAAATCGCCGAGCTCTGGATCGCCGCAGCGAGCGCGGCGGGAGTGGACATCAGCCGCGAACTGCTGGAAAAGGAAGTCGTCAACCGCTTCGTGCCGAAAGTGATCCAGCGCATCGCAGCGCGAGCCAGTGCCGAAGTCGTCGAGAAGTGGGCGGGACGTCTGATTCCGGTTACGAGTTCGGCGATCGGCTGCGTATTGAATTACTATTTTGTGCGGGCATGGAGCGGACGAGCCCTAACCCATTTTCGCGCCAAGCATCTGGCCGCGCGAAGCACGCTCGCGAAAGAGCAAATGCAACTTCCAGGAACACCGGTGCCGCCGTTGCCCTCGCGACCAAGCCGCTCCAATGACTCTGGCTCTTAATCGCTTCCTGGGGACTATGCGACTCTGATATTCCCGACGAATCTTGCGCTACCGCAGCCAATCTTCCAGTTCCACGCCGCGGTCGGTTTTCTCGTCACGATACTTCACAATCACGGGCGTATAGAGAGATAAATTCCATTCGTCCAAATTGCCTTTGCCCTTGGCCACCGCTCTTGAACCCGGAACGACCACTGCATTTTCCGGAACTTCCAGCGGTCGCTCGGTCGTCGCCCGGTAAACTTCGCCGCGCACCAGATCGTAGAGCGGCGTCGAGCGCGTCAAGATCGTTCCCGCTCCCACCACGGCGCGAGCCCTTACCAGCGTGCCTTCGTAAACGCCGCAATTTCCGCCAACCAGAACGTCATCTTCGATGATTACCGGCGCCGCGTTCACCGGTTCCAGCACTCCGCCGATTTGTGCCGCCGCGCTCAGGTGAACGCGCTTGCCAATCTGCGCGCACGAACCGACCAGAGCATGGGAGTCGATCATCGTGCCCTCATCAACATATGCCCCGACATTGATAAACATCGGCGGCATGCAAACAACAGACGGCGCCACGTAGGCGCCTTCCCGGATCGACGACCCGCCGGGCACGAGGCGCACCCGATCCGCAAGTGTCAGTCGGCGGGCAGGAAAGGTGTCCTTGTCGATGAACGAGAGCACGCTGCCGTCGGACATTTCTCGGAGTTCGCCCAGGCGAAAGCCTAGCAGAATGCCGCGCTTGACCCACGAGTTAACGACCCAGCGGGAACCGCCATTGGGTGCCGTTACTTTTTCGGCCGCGCGAATCTCGCCGCGCGTAAGGCACGAGCGCAAGTCGCCGAATACTCGCAGGGCCGCTTCGCGATCCTTGATGTTTGCAGCAGGAAATAGTTCTTCGAGCGCAGACTTAAGTCCAGTGGGAACAGGCATGATGAAGCTAGCAAGTGTAAACGCTGACGAAGCTAGAAGCTAGCGGCTAGTAGCAAACTACGCCACGCACCTGCACTCGCTGCGGATCAACACGCCCGCAATCTGGTGCGTGGCCTCGCGAGCTTCCGCCACGTTGCTGTACGGCCCGTGCCAGCGCGAGCGCTCGGGGTCGTGGCCGGCAGGCCGTCCTTTACCGGAGCTGCATTGTCCGCAGGAGGCGCGATGCACGATAACCTTGTGGGGGCCGGCCGCCCAGCTCTCGTAAACATAGAACTCAACAGCAGCCGCGGGAGCGGCGGGCCGAGCCAGCAGTCCCACATCCGTGGCGACCTTCTGCAGTTTCGAACGCGTGTCGCGCCGCATGGGAAGCAACGGCAGGCGATAAATTTCCTGAATCTTGCCCATCATCGCAAGGACTGCCTTCACCGGCAGCGGGCTCGACTCGATAAAGTTCGCCTGCATGAGGGGCAGATATTTTCGATGGAGAGCGCGCGCCGTTTGCCAATCGTTGTTCAGAGCAGCGCGCGTCATTTCGGCCATTTCGTGAGGGATCTCGTTCGAGGCGACCGAAACGATCCCGACTCCGCCCAGCGCGATAACGGGCAGTGTCACCGCATCGTCGCCGGAGAAAACCAAGAAAGTTTCCGGCACCAGGTTCAGCACTTCGGCGATCTGCGTCATGTTGCCGCTGGCTTCCTTCACGCCCGCAATATTTGGAACTTCGCTCAGGCGAGCGAGAGTCGCGGGTTCGATGTTGGCCGAGGTCCGGCCCGGCACGTTGTAGAGAATTACAGGCTTTTCGACCGCCTCGGCAATGGCGCGGAAATGACGATATTGACCTTCCTGCGTCGGCTTGTTGTAGTAAGGCGACGCGGTGAGAATCGCATCCACGCCGGCTCTGGCGGCAACTTCTTTCGCCTTGGCCACAGCTTCGTGCGTCGAGTTCGAAGTCGCGCCCGCCATGATTGGTACACGTCCAGCGGCGACTTCGATGGACACGTCAATCACATGCAGCCACTCGTCGTGAGCAAGCGTGGGAGTTTCGCCCGTAGTGCCGCAAGGAACCAGGAAATCGATGCCCGACTCGACTTGCCATGCGACCAGATTGCGGAGCGCAGTTTCATCCACGGCGCCGTCGGGGGTGAACGGCGTCACCAGGGCAGTACCACAGCCTCGGAGTTGCATGAAATAAGGATAACGCCAATCGCGCGGGGTTGCATTTCGCACGGCATGACATAAGTGAAGAGAATGGTTTCAGAGTTTCAGGGACGGTTCTGGCGTATTGGACCGCGAGGCCGCTTGCGTGCATGGTTTAGCTGCAGAGCCGCGGCTACAGCTCGCGCCAGATGTTGCGGAACTCGAAGAAGCCAGTCTTTCCTTGTAGCCATTCGGCGGCGCGGACCGCGCCTTCGGCGAATCCACGGCGGGATTTGGCATCGTGGCAAAGATAGATGCGGTCGGCGGGAGAATTGAAGACGACTTCGTGCATGCCCACCGCATCGCCCTCGCGAAAGGAAACAATTTCAAGTTCTTCGCTTTTGCCGCTGGAGTCGCGGATAATCTTTTGCAGCGTGAGAGCGGTTCCCGATGGCGCGTCTTTCTTCTGCACGTGGTGACGCTCGAAAATCTGTCCCGAGTAATCGTATTTGAGAGCGGCGCCCGCGGCTTGGGCGATCTCAAAGAACAAGTTCACGCCAATGGAAAAATTTGAGCCGTAGAGAAAGCCGCTTTTCGCGGAAGAAACCAGATCGCGCAAACGGGGCAGTTGGTCATACCAGCCGGTGGTACCGACGACCATGTTCTTGCCGCCGCGAATACAAGCCTCGGCATTAGGAACCACGGCCGTGGGCACAGTGAAATCGATAACGCAGTTAAAGCGTGCGAGGAAGCCGGAAGTAAGGGCGCGGGCGTCGGCATTTTCGACGTCACTCAGTGTCTCGACGTGATGCCGGCGTTCGCGGGCAATGTCCGCGACGAGAGAGCCGGTTTTACCGCAGCCAAGGATGAGGAGATTCATGGGCCTTTTTCACCGCCGAGATGCCGAGGAGTCGTGGGACTGTCAGCCACACCTTGAGCAAGAGGTGAGCCACAACCCAGGATGCAATGGTAGCTAGAATTCGGCAAACTGGAAAGTTAGGGGGAGTTCTCGGCGGGCTCGTCGTCTGGGCGGGGGACAATTACGCGAATACTTCCGGGTCTGCTTCGGCAAAGAACGCACGGTGCAAGCGCCGTACCACGTCGGTCGCATCGTCTTCCTCGATCACAAAAGTCAGGTTAATCTCAGACGCGCCCTGCGAGATCATGCGGATCTTCACATTCTCAAGCAGGGAAAAGACTTTGGCAGCCACACCCGGCGTCTCGCGCAGACTTTCACCCACCAGGCAAACAATGGCCTTGCGGCCTTCATACTTTACGTCGGCGAGCTTGGCGAGATCGGCGGCCAGAGCTGGAATGGCTTCGTTGGTTTCGGCGGTAACCGAAACACTGACCTCGGAGGTCGAGACGACATCGACGGCGACGCCATGCTGATCGAAGAGCTCAAAAATGGATTTCAGGTATCCATGCACCAGCAGGCGTCGGGGCGCAGCCACTTCGACGAGGGTGATCTTTTTCTTGAGCGCAATCGCCTTGAAGGTATTCGTGCAGCGTGGCGCACGGGCAATGATCTTCGTGCCTTCGCAGGTAGGGTTGTGCGAATTCAAAACATATACAGGAATGTTCTGCTGAACGGCGGGGAGGACGGTGGCAGGATGAAGTACCTTGGCGCCGAAATAAGCAAGTTCGGCGGCCTCGTCAAAACTGATGACCTTGATGCGGCGGGCATCCGGGCAAAGACGAGGGTCAGTGGTCATCATGCCATCGACATCGGTCCAAATCTCGATGCGCTGGGCGTTAAGGCCGGCGCCGAAAATCGCGGCCGAGAAATCCGATCCGCCGCGGCCGATGGTCGTCGTAATCCCGGCGCGATTCGAACCGATAAATCCACCCATCACTGGCACGTTGCCAGCTTCAATCAGCGGCGCGACTTTCTTGCGCAGGCGTTCGTTGGTCTCCTCAAACTGCGGAACCGCGCGCATGAAATTGCTATCGGTGAGCAGGCACTGTCTCGAATCGACATGCGCCCCCGACAATCCGCGTGCCGCGAAAGCCGCGGCAACAATTTTGCTTGAAAGCACCTCGCCGAACGAAGCCACATAGTCGTAGGTTCGCGGAGTTATTTCGCCGACCGCACCAATGCCGCGCAGAAGCTCGTCGAGGTCCTCGAAGTCGGCGCCCAGGTTGCCATGGAATTCAGTGAACAGAGCCGTCCCAAGTAGCTCGCCGGCAGTTTCATAGTGCCGTTCACGGAGAGCGCGGGCCATCTTGAGAGCGGTCTTGCGATCGCCACCCCCGGCTGCTTTGCCCATGGCGAGCAAGGAATCGGTGACCCTCGCCATCGCGCTGACCACAACCACCGGACGGTCCGCCAGTCGGCTCTGGACAATTTGAGCGACGCGATCGATAGCTTTGGCGTCCTGTACGGAAGTCCCGCCAAACTTCATGACAATCATGGGCGAGAATACTCCTGGCTACGTGGGAAACGATGTCTCATCCCAGGTATCCCTTCGCCTTAAGCAACTCCGCATTCAGCAGCGCAGCTCCGGCGGCGCCGCGAATCGTATTGTGAGAGAGAACCGTGAATTTCCACTCCAGAACATTGCAGGGCCGCAACCGCCCAACTGCGGTAGTCATGCCGCCGCCAAGATCGCAATCGAAGCGCGGCTGCGGCCGATCCGGCGCGGTCATATAAATCACCGGACGATCGGGCGCACTCGGCAAACGGAGTTGCTGAGGCTCGGCCTTGAAGTCGTTCCACGCGGCAATGAGTTCTTCCGGCTTAGCCTTTTGCTTCAGCCGCACCGAGACCGACTCCGTGTGCCCATCTTCGACGGCCACCCGGTTGCACTGCGCGCTCATGGCAAACGGAGCGGGGACGACCTTACCGCCGTTCAGGGTGCCCAGCAGCTTTTGCGTCTCCTCTTCCATCTTCTCTTCTTCGTTTTTGATGTAAGGGATGACGTTGCCGAGAATGTCGAGCGAGGCAACTCCGGGATATCCGGCGCCACTAACGGCCTGCATGGTGACGGCCAGGACGCTTTCGATCTGAAATCGACGATGCAAAGGCGCAAGCGCAATCACCAGTCCAATCGCGGAGCAGTTGGGATTGGTGACGGCAAATCCGCCCGAAGAGCGCCGCCACGACTGGGTCTCGATCAACGAGATGTGGTCGCCATTGACCTCCGGAATCACAAGCGGCACATCCGCCTGCATGCGCAGCGCGCTCGAATTCGAAACGACGGCGCAGCCGGCGGCGGCAAACTGCGGCTCTAATTCGCGGGCGATGGCGGCGTCGAGCGCGGCGAAGATGATCTTGGGAGCGCCCGCCGGGCTGGCCGGTGAAACGGTCATGTTGGCGACGCGGGTGGGGATGTTGGTCTTGAGGCGCCAGCGTGCCGCCTCGGCATAAGGCCGGCCTTCGGAGCGGTCGGAGGCGGCGAGCCACGCCACCTCAAACCACGGGTGATGCTCCAACATTTGGATGAACCGCTGGCCGACGATGCCGGTGGCACCGAGAATTCCTACCGGGAGTTTATTAGGCATAAGTAAATGTCGATTCTATACCAGCGTAATTTGCCGAAGGAATAACGAGAGAGATGAGACAAAAGTCACCGGCAATTCAGGTTCGTCCGCTGCTGATTTCGTGCGGCAAGTATTCATTCAGCGGGCCGAATTTCCGCTTTTCGGCGTAGATTCGCCAGCGGCGCCACACGATGCGAAGACTCGCCATGACCGGAATGGATAGGTATACGCCAAGAATGCCGGCGATTTCGGCGCCCGCGAGCACGCCGAACAAGGCAGCCAGGGGATGCAATTCAACGCTGGCTCCCATGATGCGGGGCGAGATGACGTAGTCCTGCACCATTCTCCAAATCACCAGAAACAAGATCAGAAAAGGCCAATGCGTGTACCCGGTGAGGAGGGCGACGACGACCATGGCCAGCGCGGCGACCAGCGGTCCGGCAACCGGCACGAATTCCAACGCGCCACCGGCTGTGCCGAGCATCAGAGCGTAGGGAACCCGCATGATTCCCAGGACAGATGCGTAAGCGACAAAGGAAAGGGCGGCGAGGGTGAGCTGGGCGCGAATGAACTGCGCGAGCATTTCATTGAGATCGTGCAAAACATCCTGCAAGAACTCGCGCTGCGTCCGAGACTGCACAAGGGAAATCAGGACGCCATGGAAGTTGTGACCGTCGCGCAGGAAGAAAATGGCAAGGATGGGCACGAGGAACAGCACCCAAACCTGCTGCGCGACCTCGGCTATGCGGACCCCCACACGTTGTGCGAAATGGAAAAGATCCTCGCGGTGGGTCACGATAAAACTCTGAATGCGGGACTGTGTGGCTTCGCTCCAGCCGTGCTGTTTGCTGATAGAGGCGACGAGTTGGCCGATCTGGCCCGAGACTTGGCCGCTGCTGGCCCTCTCCATCAAGCCGGGCAGGCTTTCCCCAAGGCGGGCGCTTTGGCGGCTGATTCTGGGACCAGCGAAAAGAACGAACAGTCCCAGCGCGACCAGCAATAAGAGATAGATGACAGCGATGGCGCGAGGACGGCTGCGAACCAGCTTTTGGACGCGCCCAACGGCTGGATCAATGAGGTAGGCAAACAAGATGGCAAACAGAAAAAGAATGAGCGTGCGCCGGGCAGCGTAGAGAAAGCCAAGGCTCAGGGCAAACAGCAGAGCCGTAAATAAGACGCGCGACGTGCGTGAATCGAGGACCGTCAAAGGTGATTCCAGAAGCGCCGCGGGTGAAATCCGGAGGCGTTTTCAATCTTCAACTTTACCCTAGCCAAGGCGCATTGAGACCAAGCAAATAACAAGGAACAGTGACCTTCGGCACTCAGGCGCTCCCAGGGTTAGTCGCGAATGACTTCGGTGTTATCGCCCTCGATCCATATGCGAACGAGTTTGAATTTATCGTCGAGCCAGAGCTGCCAAGCGCCGGCCTCGGTCTTGAGTTCGATTTTGTTGAATTCCTGCTGGCTGCCTTTAAAGGTAATTTTTTCCCGGCCCAGGAATTCGGCGCTTAATGGAGCCGAGGAGTGTTGCCGCGGGTCCAAGGTGCCGAACTGGGCGCGCTGCTTCAGAGGGCATTTCACTTCGCCATTTTCCTGTTTGCAGCTCGCGGCCAGGAACTTCCAAACCAGGATTTCACGATGAACGAAGAAATAATCATCGAGGATGCTGGTTGACGTCGGGAGCAAGTAAGGTTGTTCCTGCTCCTTGGCTTGCGGCCCCGAGCGAAACTTCTGGTTGAGGAACTGATCGTTTGGTAGGACGACGGAGTTGGCTTGCTCCGGGCTTATCTCTTTCCAGTCGTAGCGGCGGATTTCCCCGTTGGGGTTGAGATGCATTTCGGAGGATTGGACGGACGCCGCTCCATTGGGATCGTTTTCGGTCTTGAATTCCGACTTGATCACGCTGCCACTGCGATCCTGAATTACGGAAAATGTCTCAGTGCCGACACGGTGACCGTTCATGAAAACGCCAAACGAGCCGGAATCAACGGTTTGCTCTTTTTCGACTTCCTTCCCTTTGTCGTTGGAGCCGGGAACAGCCAAGGCGGCGACACATGCAAGTAGTGGCACGATCAGAAAAACAAGAAACCGGTAAGAGAGCTTCAATGTGTTTCTCCCGTTTTAAGACTACGTTGAAGAACTGGGTCCTGGGAGCCGCGGCTCGGGAGTTCGCCGGAATTCGAAAGCGCATCTTCAGACGCCTCTCTCAGGCGCAATGCAGTCTCGATCTTGGCGCAGATCGAAGCCGGCTCATGGTCGTGGGTCTCAATCACCAACGATGCCTCACGATAAAACGGAAGGCGTTCCCCGTAGAGCCGGGCGAATTCGTCGCGGTTCCTCCGCAACGGGCGCTCTCTGCCATCCCGCTGGCACCGGCGCCAAAGCTCGTCAACCGGGGCATCGAGAAACACCGTTGGGCAACGGCGCAACAAGGCACGGTTGCTTTCCACAGCGAATGCTCCACCCCCAAGGGCAACCACGCTGTTCCGTCGCAAGGAGTTGGTAAGGAAATCGCTCAAGGCTGCGGTTTCGGCCAGCCGGAAGGCGGGTTCGCCCCGAACGCGAAAGATCTCCGGAATGCTCTGGCGTTCCCGGCGCTCAATCTGCGCGTCCAGATCGACAAAATCCCAGCCCAGCCGGCAGGCAAGCTCCCGGCCGACGGTATTCTTCCCGGAACCCATGAATCCCACAAGAAACACCGCGCGCACTCCCATGACGCTCCTGCATAAGAGCAAGCCGGACTCTCATGCGCCTCTGTTCCGATCGAAGCTCTCTGTCATTTCACTGTTGCTTGAGGCGGATTTTACCACTGAATGAGCGCAGGACTACCGCGGAAGCGGCCTTACCCACGGTACCAAAGAAGGCACGTCCTTCCTCAAAAGCCAAATGGGAATGGCGCGGTTGGAGAGGAAAGTCGTGCTGAACTTTGCCCAGGATCGAGTGAGCGCTGAAATCAGCGGAGGTATTTGCCGGGACAATGGCCGTGATGTCGCCCGTATGAGTTGTGAACCTGTAATCGCCGCCGGAGCCGAAGTCCCCATTATAGAAAATCTTGCCGCTGCCGGAATTGGCCTTAACCAACGGGCCGGTGACCGATTTCATCGTAACGTCGCCGCTGATCGAAGCAATCTCGACGTGCCCGTCACGCACATCGGTCAAGGTGATTGGACCGCGCATGGTGTTCACGTGCACGTGCCCGTTCCTCACATTGTGAATATCAACGACGGCGTCGCTTCCCTCAAGGCTTAGATCCCCATTGAGCCGTTCCGCCGACAGGGGGCCAGTGGAGGAATGAAGGTTCAGAGTTGCGTCGGAGGGCACAAGAAGTTCGTAGTCGATTCGGCCGGTCTGTTGGTCGGCACCTTGAAAAAGATGAGAGTTGACTTGAATGCGATTGCCGCTCTGCTGGTTGTCGACTTCTGCCTTATCCGACTGTAGCGTGGCCACGATGACAACCTCGTTGTTGGCGCCTGGCCTTACAGAAATGGCGCCGTATTGCGTGTCCACGGAGACATTCGCGTTTGGGCCGACTACATAGCGGAATTCCTTCTTGGTCTCGGCAACGGCAACGGAGACCAGACAAGCGGCCAAGACCAGCGTCACCATATCGCTGTGCGGAATAACCTGCATAAAAACGCCCCTCGGGTCCGGCCCCTGCCGTCCGACCCTTTATCTTACTGAATTCGGTCCAATGCCATTTGGTAGAGCAACGCTTTCTGTTGGTACACTTCCATCAGATGTTGCCGTGCGTCGGCGTCTGCTGGGAAGCGCCTAATGTAGGCTTGCGTTTCGCTGATCTCCGTATTCACCGCGCGCAGCTGATTCTCATAAGTCGTGCGCATGCCCGGAGCACGCTCCGAGACCTCGCTTAGAAACCGCTCGTCCTCGGCATTTGCAGGCGCGGAAATTTCCCGCCCCGCCTTTACGTTCCCCGTCACTTCTGCATTCTCCGCTGCCGGCCCAGTTGACGGAGGATTGCGATCCTGATCCAGTTGTGCCACCTGTTTTCCGGCCGGTGTGCGCTGGGCCGGTTCCACCGGCCGCGTTGCGGGTTGGTTTGCCGCCACCTGTGCCGCCTGCGGAGCCGGCATCGCCGGCTGAGCCAATGGCTGCTGTACTGCCTGTGGAGCCGCAGGAGCGTTCTTCTGGTGCGTCAACTGATAGGAGCCCGCCGCCAAGATTGCGACTGCAACCGGTGCCAGCCACCAGGCATTCCAGCGGCGTGCCGGGGTGGGTAGAAACACGGGACGGCCGGGAACGGCTTCAGGATCCCGGATGATTCCTTCGGCGCGCAGCTGATTTGCGATCGCGACCCAAACGCGGGCAGGGGGTTCCGCGCTCTCCGTCAGTTCGTGGGCCTCGCTGGCAATCAGCTTCAGGTCAGCGACCAGCTCTGCGCATGTCGGGCACGACTGCAGATGCAACTGGAGTTCCGCATCTCCGTCGCCGTCGATGACCTCAGGCAAAACTCGCTCTACATCGGAACACTTCATAAAACTCTCTCCCCGAAACTACAACTTGCCTTATCCAGTCTTGGCCTTTTCGGCTCTCATCGATCTCAGATAATCCCGCAGTTTCAGACGTGCTTTGTGAAGCTGCGACTTGCTGTTTCCAATCGAGCAGCCCACCATCTGGGCGATCTCATTATGTTCGAATCCCTCCACGTCGTGAAGAACAAAAACCGTCTTGTAGCCGGGCGGAAGCCGGTCGATGGCACGCTGGAGCTGCATGCGTTCGATCGAGCCCTTCAGCTTCGCGTCGTCCGCGCCAAATTCCTTCCGCGGCGTATCTTCGTCGGTCTCCAACGTCTCTTCGAGCGACACCGAAGGCAATCCCTTTTTGCGCAACTGCATCAGCACGACGTTGACCGTCATACGATGCAGCCAGGTAGAAAATGCGGATTCGCCTCGAAACGTGCTGATCTTGCGAAAAAGCTGAAGAAACGCTTCCTGGGCCAGATCTTCGGCCTGCGGAGGATTGGACACCATGCGCAAACATAGCGAGTAGACCCGACGCTTGTGCAGTTGATACAGGATTTCGAAAGCTGCTTCGTCTCCCTGTTTCGCCCGCTCAATCGCCTCAGCTTCAGTGATCCTTTGCTTCGGGTCGGTCAAGTTGACTTTTCCGGCCGCTACTCGATTCAGATGCGGCATTGAACTCTAATCGTTGTACTAATTTGCATAAAGAGCGTGACCCGGTGCTTCACCGGCCTTCTAGGGCTCCAGAATACCAAAAACCGTAAGAGGCTCTCGGAGCGGCCCGGGGCACACGGAATCCCAAGGTGACTTCGGTTACCACGGCGGACGGACGTCGGAGGCAGCCCGCCGTATATCGATTCGCCATCGCTTCGGCGCAGGGTGCTTGCGGGCCCACCTATGCCTTGCCCGCCGTTATCGTCTCTAACCCGTGTCCATGGGGCCGGTTTCGCGTTCGTGGAGCAGAAAGCGGGGGCATGTTCTCCGAGGATGGGAAAGATCCACCTTCCAAGGGCATTGCCGCCCGGGTTATTCAGGCTGACTGTTTGTGCTTTCCCTGCTCCAGCTTACCGCCATGGCGCCGATCGGACGCGAGCAGAAGGAAGGCGAAGATGAGTCCGGCCACGCCGAGGCAGGCGAACATGATCTGCGTTGCCGTGTAGGTACCGGTCACGTCGCGGAGCTTGCCATTGAGGAGCGGGAAGAGTCCGAGTCCGATGTTTTGGATGGCGGTCATCAGGCCGAAGGCTGTGCCCACACGCTTCTCCTCGACCACAAGCGGGACCGATGGCCACATGGCCGCGGGAACCAGGACGAATGCCGCACCCAGCACGATCATGCTGGGGAGCGGGTTCCAATGGGTGAGGCCCATGACGAGGTGGGCCGGAATCAGCATGAGGGAACCCACAACCATCAACGTGGCGCGCTTGCCGATGCGGTCCACCAGGTTACCGGCGAAGGGCGCGAAGATCATTGACGCGAAGATGACGATGCTGGTAACTCCCGGCGCCGTTGAGAACATGTGCAGGAAGTTGTCAAATATCTGGGAGAGGAAGCCGCCCGTGGACTCGCTCACCAGCGGGATGCCCCACTTGTCGTGGAACATGTCGGTGGCAAGGGCCGTGAAGGGGAAGATGGCGCTATAGAAGGTGACGCAGAGAAAGACAACGTACCAGTAGGAAGAGTTGAACTTCCGAATGTCGGAGAACACGATTTTGTCGCCACCCTCCGGTTTCGAAAGCGCGAGCACCTTTTCGCCATGAAGATCCATGGCGTTATAGACCAAATTGCAGAGCACGGAGAACAGGCAGAAGCCTGCCGCTGCCCAAAGTGCGACGCGGTAGCTTCCGAAATAGCGGGCGATGAGCTCTTCGGTGTTGAAGCTGAAGAGAGTTCCGATCCGGCTGATGGTGAGAGTGATGCCGAAGGCAAGCGCGAGTTCACGACCCTTGAACCAGCGGCTGACGATCGCACTCTGCACCACGACCAGCGCTTCCGATCCGGCACCGAAGATTAGGCGCCCCGCGAAGAGTTGCCACCGCGACTGAGCGAGGGCGACGATCGTGGCGCCCACCAGAACCAGCATGCAGAACAGGAAGCTCGAACGGCGCGGGCCGAGCTTGTCGTAAAGCATGCCCCCGAAGAAAACGATGGCGATGGCGGCCACGGAGTAGGCCGTGTAGAGATTGCCGATGTCGCTCCGGTCGAGGTGCAGATCCGCAATGAGCGTGGGCGCGAGGGCTCCGATGCTGTCGTAGGCAAAATAGCTTCCCAGCACAATCAGGCTGATGAACATCAGGATGGTGAAGCGGTAGGGACGTCGGGAGGGATGGAAGAATCCCAGAGGATCCGGAGCTGCAGCTCCAGAAACGGACCGAGGGCGTGAGGGATCGGGGCCAACTGCGTCAACCATTCAGAACACATCCTCGGCGCGCTTCCGTCCTGAGGAAGCCGGCGCCAGCTTGTTATTTATTGAGAAAGACAACCGAACGAAGATAGCAGATTGGAGACGATCCCGGGCCAGGAATGTGAGATGGGATTTGATCGGGAGATAGGAGTTCGGGCGATCCTGCGATCGCCCGATGCACCCGATGCGTGCTACATCTTCTCCGTCTTTCCGCGGTACTTCACGGTTCCATTGTTGTCGTTCTGGCGGTTTACGTCGTCGTTGGTGTAGTGACCAGCTTTGCGCACGCCTTTGCCCGCGCTCGCCGCCGCGACAACGTCCGAGCTGTGCTCGGAGCCAGTAAAGTACGACCATCCCTCGCGCGCTTCTTTGCGCGGGCCGCGCTCATGCATGCCAGGCTCTTCCAGCATCGGATGCCGTATGGCATGCATCTCGCGCCCGACAGGCTCGGGCCAAAGATTGACCTCGGGCGTCGTCAGCGGCGCGCCGCCCTGGTACCACACGGTCGCGGTATAGTCCGAACTGGTGGAGCCTTCAATCTGAGAAAGAGTCGAATTGGTGGCGCCAGCCACGAGTCCAGTGGTGGCGTTACTCGCACCGACGGGATTCGGGGACACGGTTTGGAAGGAAATCATTGGGGTGGTGACGAGAGGAACGTTGGGACCAAATTCCCAATACCCAGGGCCATAGGGGCCGGGGAACGGTTGTTGGCCGAACGCCGCAACTGCAATTACGAGTACCGCACACAGAATCAGATAGGGTCGCATACAACCTCCACAGGGGAACTGCCTGTATCGATTTAGATGCAGTTTGCTTGCCAGTCTCCCCGGGCGTGGGGATGGGGAATGCCGGGCGATTTCACGGCGCTGTCGGCTAAAGCACCGCCTTGGGCAGGGGAGCAAGGTCGGGACTGGTGAAAACTAGTGCGCACATCCTGCAACCGGCTGGCGCGATCCAAGGGCCGTCTCGCCTATGGCAACGATGCGGAAGTGGTGCCGCGAAATCAAGTCAGGACACGCTCGAACCCAAAACTAAGTCCCGATATAACGCGCGTAAAGACTGCGCGCAATCGCAGTATCGGTCGTTCCCTTGATAATTGCGCGGCCGTCGGGGAAGAGCGTAATCTCGTACGGCTCGCGCCAGAACTTAAGCACAAAGTCGTTGTGCCGGACACTGCCGAGCGGTTGCAATCGCGCGCTGATTTCCGCGAAGTCAACCGGTCGTTGGCGCTCGTGAATCTGAACGGAATTCCTTCCGCATAGTGTGATATGGGGCCGACCTTCGCCCGCGAGATGAACAAACTCGCGCGCACCGCAAACGCGGCATCCAGCGCGCGGGAAATTAGTCTGGACCTGCGCCTGTTCATTCGACCAGACATCCCACGAAAGCAATGTGCGCCTCATTTTGGAGTGGGCGCCTACCAGAAGCTTCAGCGCTTCGGTTGCCGCCAGCGATGCCACAAGAGCAACGGCGGAATTGAGAATGCCGGCGGTCTCGCAGGTTTCCACTGTGCCGCGGGGAGACTCGGGGAAAACGCAGGCCAGGCAGGCAGTTTCGCCGGGCACGATATTCATGGTCACGGCGTAACTGCCGACGGCAGCGGCATAGATCCAGGGCACAGAATTCTTCACCGCGTAGTCGTTGATCAGATAACGGGTCTCGAAATTGTCCGTGCCATCCAAAATCAGATCAGCGGCGCCGAGCAGGGAATCGACATTTTGAGGCGTGAGATCGGCGACCTGGGAGTCGAGGGTGATCAGTGAGTTGAAGCGAGCAATCTGGCGCGCCGCGGCGATCGGCTTGGGGATAGACTGACGGGCATCGTCTTCATCGAACAGCGACTGCCGCTGCAGGTTGCTCGGCTCAACGTAATCCCGGTCCAGAATTCGGAGCGTGCCAATGCCGGCGCGCGCGAGCAAAGAGGCAAGAATAGATCCGGTCGCGCCGCATCCCACGACTACGATGCGCGCCCGCGCGAGCCTTTGCTGCCCTTCTTCGCCAATCTCCTTAAACAGGATCTGACGCGAGTAACGCTCTTGCAGTTCACGATCCGCCGGTGCCAGCCCAGTCAGTTCCAAGGCGATTACCTTTCTCCAGCTTTCTACCAAGTATTATAGGTTCCGGTCGCAAAACTCTTCCCAGCGAGCAACGTGTGCCTTTGGGCGGTTCATCAAATCAAGAAGGCGTCTCGGTCAACGAGCACAACGTAGAAGAGGGAAATTTGCGGCTTAAGCGCGCGGCGCCTGTCATCTGGCTGATGCTCGTTTCGGCCTTGATGCTCGCCGCATCAAGCTGGGCCGAGCCCGTGCCGCAGCCTGGTCAGCAGTCCGAGCAACCGGCATCTCAGTTCGGCGCGATTGTCCCCTACCTCGGCCTGACCATCGACGCAATAGAATTTCCCGGCGTCGGCCCGGACGAAGCCGCCGCATTGACCGCGCTCACGCCGCTCAAAATTGGAGAGCCGCTGACACGCGACGGTCTGCACGATGCGATGAAGGCCCTATATGCCAGCGGCCGCTTCTCCGACATTCAGGCGGAGGCGGATCGCGCAGAGACTGCCGGCGTCAGAATCCGCTTCCTGACTGCTGCGAACTTTTTTGTGGGCATTGTCAAGGTCGATGGCGTTTCCACCAATCCATCGCAGAACCAACTCGTGAGCGCCACCCGCCTGCAATTAGGCGAGCTCTACGTGCAAGAAAAAGCCGACCACGCCCTTGCGGGTATTCAGCGCGTGCTCGAAGAGAATGGTTTCCACCAGGCAAAAATAAGGACCTCGGAAAAGCGCGACGAGCACGAACACCAAATCGACATCACGTTTCACGTGGCTCCTGGGTTGCGCGCAATGGTTGGAGAAATCATCGTCAACGGTGACTCCAGCTATTCCATCGCCGAGATTAAGGATATTGCGAAGCTGCATTCCGGCGACCCAGTCATTTCCAGCCGGGTTACACGCGCGCTGCAAAGGATCCGGTCGCGCTATCAAAAGCAGGACCGTCTTCTGGCGCAGGTATCGCTGGCCAACCGCACCTACCATCCTGAGCGCAATACCGTGAATTACGCCTTTCAGATCGATCGCGGGCCGGTGGTGGAAGTAAGCGCCGAGGGCTTTAAACTGAGCCGGGCCACGCTGCGGCGTCTGGTGCCGATCTACGAAGAAGGTGCCGTCGACGACGATCTGCTGAATGAAGGCCGCCGCAACATCGAGAATCACATGCAGGCCCTGGGCTACTTTGAGGCCAAGGTCACGGCCAGCGAGCACAGTGTGCAGGGAGGCAAAACCCTGCAAGTCCTTTACGCCATCGATTCTGGCGACCGCCACAAACTCGCTGCCATCCGAATCTCAGGAGATGAGTATTTTCCAGAGGAACTGATTCGGCGGCGCATGGTCGAACAAACCGCCGGGAGGATTTTGAGTCATGGGCGCTACAGTGATGCCCTGCTCGCTGAAGACGTGAGGAATATCAAAGGCATGTACCAGGCCAGCGGTTTTCGGCAGGCGGAAGTCACTGCCAAGTTGATGACCAAATATCACGGGGACACTTCGCTGCTGGCGATTCAAATCGAGATCAAAGAGGGTCCGCAAACCCGCGTGGCCTGGGTACAGACTGAAGGGAGCTACACACTTCCGCAGGAGCAGCTCCCCGAACTTTCCACGGCAGAAGGGCAGGGTTTTGACGAACCCAGTTTGGCCGATGATCGCGACGCGATTCTCGGAAAGTACTTCGACAACGGTTTCCCCAATGCCGCGGTGGACGTTTCCTACGTTGCAGTTCCACCCGGTGCGGATGGCTTGCCGCGGGTTGGCGTGACATTCACCATCCATGAAGGCGAACAGTTCTTCGTGAACGACGTTTACCTGAACGGTCTGCACTACACACGGGCGGGCGTCGCCCGCCGCGCCCTGCGAGTGCATCCAGGCGAGCCCTTGAGCCAGCAGAATATGCTCGAGAGCCAACGCCGTTTGTACGACCTCGGCCTCTTTAGTGAAGTGGACACGGCAATCCAGAACCCGGACGGCACCGAATCGCGGAAGAACGTGCTCATTACCGCGCGCGAGGCCAAGCGCTACACCTTCGACTACGGAGGCGGGATCGAATTCCAAACGGGACAGCCCGCTGTTGGCACCAACCAGCCGTTGGGCCATACCGGCGTCAGTCCACGGGTATTGCTTGGCGTGAATCGCATCAACTTCGGTGGCCGCGACCAGACGCTTACACTCAAGGGCAATTACGGCCGCCTGCAGAAACGAGCGCTGGCCAGCTTCGATGTTCCAAAACTGTTGAACCTCGACAACCTGCACTTTACCGCCAGTGTTTTTTACGACAACACCATCGACGTCTCAACCTTTACGTCGCAGCGCCTGGAGGGCTCCTTGCGGAACCTCGTGGTGCTCTACCGCCAAGGGGATCGCGACCTCACGACATTCGCCTACGGATTCAGCTATCGCCGCGTCAAAGCCTCGAACATTGAGGTATCGAGCAACCTCATCCCCTTGCTCTCGACTCCAACCCGGGTGGGTTCGCCGACCTTTACCTACATCCGCAATCGTCGCGATAACGACCTGGAGACCTCCCGCGGAAGCTATACAAGCGTAGAAGGAGCTGTCGCTGCCAGCTACTTCGGATCCGAAGCAAACTTCAGCAAGGTTCTCGTGAAGAACTCGACCTACTATTCGTTTGCACAGAACCCGGCCACGGGACGAAAATTTGTCTTGGCCCGGTCCACAACCGTCGGGGTGGAAAATCGTCTCGGCAGTACAGTTGTCCTCGACCCGGCGACGCCCGTACCGCAAGGCGATACCTTAATCCCTTTGCCCGAGCGTTTTTTCAGTGGGGGAGGCAACTCCCATCGCGGTTTCGGGTTAAATCAGGCAGGGCCGCGCGATCCTTTTACCGGATTTCCGGTCGGAGGCAGCGCGGTGTTTCTCAACAATCTGGAACTTCGGTTCCCCAATCTCACCGTGCCCTATCTGCAAGAAAGGCTCGGCTTTTCCGTTTTTCACGACATGGGCAACGTGTTTGCGCGCCCCCAGGAAATGTTGCACAGTCTGGGGCGCTGGCACCAGCCCGATCCTGCGCTTTGCTCCCAGCCGCTGACCCACACCGAGTGTAACTACAATTATCTGTCGCACGCGGTCGGACTGGGTGTGCGCTACCAAACGCCGATCGGCCCACTCACATTTGACTTCGGATACAATCTCAACCCACCGGCTTTTCCCAGCTATACCAACATAACGATCAATACGGTATATCCTCCAGGAGGACCGCCTTATACAGTTGAGACCGGACAGTTTGGCGCCCAACGCGCCGGGCACTTTAACTTTTCATTCAGCGTTGGGCAATCCTTCTGATGGAATTCCGCATGAACCGTTGGCAACATTACGCTCTCGCGGTTGCGTTGATTGTGGCGCTCGCGGGCGTGTCGCAAGCCGGATCGATCGTCGATCGCGTCGTCCGCAGCGTGAACGGTCACGTGGTCCTGCAAAGCGACTGGGAGCAGGAAATCGCCTTCGAGGCGCTTATGGACGGTCGGCAGCCGGATTCGTTCACAACCGCCGAGCGTAATGCCGCCCTCGACCGCCTGATTGATCAGGAGTTGCTCCGCGAGCAGGTGCGTCCCGGGCAGCCGCCTCCGTCTTCGGAGGTCGCCGCGCGCGTTGCGGAGGTTCGCAAACTGCAGCCTGGTTGGACCACCGAGGAAGGCTGGCACTCGGCTTTACAGCGTTACGGGCTCACCCAAAGCGCGCTCGAAGCGCGGCTCAGCGATGAGGTTCAGCTGATGAAGCTGGTCGAAGATCGCTTGCGGCCCTCCATCCAAATCGATCAGAAAGCGGTCGAAAGCTACTACCACGATCAGCTACTGCCGCAATTGGAGAAAGCAGGGGAGAACGCCAAGCCGCTCACTGAAATGTACGGTCGGATCAGGACCTTGCTTGCGGAAAAGAAGATGAACGAACTGCTTTCCGGATGGCTGGCCAGTCTGCGGTCAGGCAGCAATATCCGCAACCCTGAGCCTGGCGCGGGAGAAGGGAACCGTTGAACGAGCCGCCTCCGCCTCCGGCGCGTCGACGCATTCTGCGAAAACTGTTCCTGGCATTTTGTCTGTTCAGCCTCACGGCGTTCGGGCTGCTCGGCTGGTACGTCACTACCGATTCGTTTCAGCAGCGGATGCGGTACCGGGTCGTCGAGGAACTGGAAAAGACCACCGGTGGCCGAGTCGAACTCGGCGAGCTGCACACCATCCCGTTCCGGTTGCGCGTGGATGCTCGCAACCTTACGATTCACGGCCGGGAAGCTCCCGATCAGCGACCTTTTCTTCAGGTGGAACGTCTCCAGGCCGAAATGAAGATCATCTCGCTGCTCAGCACAACCATTGGGCTGCATTCCCTGTTGCTCGAACATCCAGTTGTTCATCTCATCGACTATCCGGATGGCACGACCAACATTCCCGCGCCGGCGGTCAAGTATTCCTTCGATCAAGGGCCGGTCGAGCGGCTGATTTCGCTTTCCGTCTCGCGTATCGAAGTTCAAAAGGGTGAGCTTTTGTGGCAGGACCAGAAGGTTCCATTCAACTTTACCGCGCAAGATCTCGCGCTTTTGCTGAATTATTCTCTCCTCCGTCAGCGCTACGAAGCGCGAGTCGCCGCCGGCAGCATTGACACGCACTGGCAACAATATCCCGAGTTTGTCTGGAGTGCCGATGCCTCGGCCGTGCTCGCCCGCAGCCGCGCCGATATCAGCAGCTTGACCGTGAAATCGGGAAAGACAGAGGTTCACTTCACCGGACAATTGTTAGATTTTCACGCCCCGAAAATTACCGGCGAATATCACGGCACTGCGGATCTCGGGGAACTCGCAGCAATCCTGCGCCAGCGCCACGTTAGCAAAGGAACCGCGCAGTTCTCCGGCAAAGGCACATGGAACCTCCGCGATTTCTCGACCGACGGAACATTGCAGGCAAAAGATGTCGATTGGTCAACACAGAAACTGCAGCTGCGCAATGGCCGCGCGGAAGCCGCATTCTCGATCACCCCGGCCCGCCTGCGCCTGTCCTCGATCAAGGCCAATCTGATGGGCGGCGATTTGGCCGGCGAAGTAGACGTAACCAACTGGCAAACTTCTCTGGAAGCATCGCCCGAGCCCTCGCGGCATCACGTCATCGGCCGCATCGCCCCAGGAAGTCTGCAACGTGGCTCCGTCCACCTGCAAGTTGCTGGATTCCCGTTGACCCCAGCCTTGAGCTTGCTAAGTTCCAAAACTCTTCCGCTCGATAGCCTGAATTTTGTTGCCAGTGCCAGCGGAACCGCCGACATGCTTTGGGTAGGCGCTGTCCGCGATGCGGAAACGCGCCTCAAGCTCGTTTTGTCCCCGCCGCAACATCAGGAGCCGAACGAAACTCCGCTGCGCGGCCCTGTCGATGGCGTGTATCGCGGATCGCGCGATGAACTCGAGGTCAACACGCTCCATCTCGCCAGCAGCGCATCGGACGTAACCGCCTCCGGCAGCCTGTCCGCGACCTCATCTATGCGCCTCACCGTGACTTCGCACAACGTCAAGGAATGGACGCCGCTCATTGAAGCTGCGTACGGATCCTCCCGTTTGCCCTTTGTCGTCCACGGCTGGGCAACCCTGACGGGAAACGCTACCGGCCGCGTCTCAGCACTTTCGTTCAATGGAAATCTGGAAGCCTACGACTTCGAAACGACCGTCCCGCGAACCGAAAATACTGAGTCTCACACCATCCACTGGGACGCGCTCTCTGCCACCGTGCAGTATTCGCGCAACAGCTTCGCCGCTCACAACGGGTCGCTCATTCACGGCCACACAGTCGCGCACTTTGACACGAGTGGCGGGTTCGCGGGCGGCACGCTTGCAGAGAATGCTCCTATTACGCTGCACCTCGACGTTCTCGACGCCGACGTAGCCGAGGCCGTAAAACTGACGGGGATCAACCGGCCGTTGTCCGGCACGCTCGGTTTCTCAATCAATTTGTCGGGTACACGCAACAGCCCACACGGTGAAGGCCACTTTGAGGTCCGCGATGGCGCCGCGTATGGCGTAAGCATTCCTTCGTTCAAGGGTGACCTTCAACTGGCCAATAATGAGGTCGAGCTGAACCATTTCGAGGCGAGAGCTTACAACGCTACACTCTCCGGCCGCGCCAGTATGAACACAACGACTCACGAAGTTCAGCTTAGCGTCGATGGACGCAACATCGATTTAGCCCGCTTTCCACGGCTGCAGTCGAGCCGCTTTGCCATGGACGGCGTTGCCGATTTTACGGCCAAAGTCACCGGCACTCCTCAGATGCCGGCGGTCGATATGCGCGTCCGCGTGAAAGATCTCGCTCTCGATAAAGACCGCGCCGGCGATTTCTATTTGGATGCCGTCACCCACGGACGCTCGCTCGACCTTAAAGGCCATTCCGATTTCGACAACGCCAACTTGAACATTCAGGGCACCGTTAACTTGCAAGAAGATTTCCCAGCCGAGCTGAACCTCGATTTCCAGCACCTCAATGTAGTTTCTCTGCTGAGCATTTATTTGCCGGGCAAGATCACCGGCCACACTCCGGTAGGAGGAACGATCCGCGTTCGCGGCCCTCTGCACACGCCGCGCGATCTGATGGCGTCTGCGGAAATAAAGTCTTTGAGCGCACAAGTCGAGCATGTGCAAGTCGAAGCCGTTGCCCCCATCCGCTTCGAAGTCGCCAATCAAACCGCGCTGATCGAAAGCTTTCACTTAGCTGGCAGCGGAACCGACTTCACCGCCCACGGCCGCGCCCATTTGACCGGCGCGCAGGAGATCGACCTGCAACTGACCGGGTCCGTGAACATGACGCTGTTGCAGTCGCTCAATCCGAAGATTCTGGCGCGCGGGTCGCTGGATGCAAATATCAGTGCCACCGGCAACCTTGCGCAACCCGTGCTCCAGGGCCGGATTGATGTGAAGAATACTTTCGTTAGCCACAACGACTTTCCCAGCGGCCTGAGCGACCTGAATGGAGTGCTGCTCTTTGACCGCAACCGTATTCAAGTCGAAAAGCTGAGCGGTACTACCGGTGGCGGCACAATTGTGCTCATGGGTTCGGCGAGTTACGGTGGCGGCGCCTTGCAACTCGATCTCGGCGCGACCGCTCAAGGTGTGCGCCTCCGCTATCCCCCCGGCGTCAGTTCCACCGCCAATGCAGACCTCCGGTTGACAGGGACAACTTCCTCGGCACTGCTGACAGGTAATGTGACCGTAACGAAACTGGCCGTGACCCCCGGATTTGATTTTGGGGCGTACCTCGAGAAAAGCAAGCAAGGCGTCGTGTTCACTCAAACCGATAGTCTCGAAAGCCGTTTGCGCCTGGATCTGCACGTCGTAACCACCCCTGAGTTGCAGATGCAAACCGCCATTGCCAGGCTCTCTGGCGACGCCGACCTCAGGGTGCGGGGTACAGCCGACCGGCCAGCAATCCTGGGACGTGCCGAAGTTCTGGAAGGAGATATTTCGTTCAATGGCACGAAGTATCGTCTGGAGCGCGGTGATGTGACATTCTCGAACCCCGCCAAAACCCAGCCGATTCTCGACCTGCAAGCGGCGACGCGCGTGCGCGACTATGACATCACGATTCGCATCCGCGGCGACGCCAGCGTCCCCAACGGCCTTAAGGTGACATGGCAGTCCGAGCCAAGTTTGCCTGAAGGTGATGTGATTGCCCTGGTCGCCCTCGGCCGCACGCAAGAGGAATCGGCGGCGGCCTCGCAATCCGGCGGCTCGTTTGGTTTTGGTGGCGAGGCCTCCAACCTGCTGATCAACGAGGCTCTCAACAGCACCGTCAATAGCCGACTGCAACGCCTGTTCGGTGCCAGCCGCATCAAGATCGATCCGCAGGGGCTGGCGAGCGAAACCAACATCGTCCGCGGACCGCAGTTGACCGTCGAGCAGCAGGTTGCCAGCAATGTCACCCTCACCTATAGCACCAACGTTTCGGTATCATCGCAGCAGATTATTCAAGCGGAATACAACATCACGCGCAACATTTCGATCGTGGCCCTGCGCGACCAGAATGGCGTGGTCAGTTTCGACTTGCGGATACGGACCCATAGGAAATAAACCCTCCGTTTTCCTCAGGCCGCGGCTCTGTCCAAAATATCTGCCTTGACATAAATCTCCAAACCAGCAACTCTAGTTGTTTTTCACTTCAGCCCTCAGGAAAGGGTTCTAAGGAACTATTTTGCGAGTACGGGTCTTCTACCACGACAAGTGCTTTGACGGGGCTTCCTCGGCAGCCTTGTTCTCGCGCTTCTATCGCGAGCGCATCCGGAGCGATGTAGAATTCGTTTACTCCGGACTGCTGCATCGCGCCGGCGCGCTTTTTGACGAGAAGCAGTTTGACGGCGACGAAAACGCAATTGTCGATTTTAAATATTCCAGCTCGCCCAAAATCACCTGGTGGTTCGATCATCACGAAAGCGCTTTCTTATCTCCCGCCGATGCGGCTCATTTCGAGCAGGATGAGAGCAACCGCAAGTTTTACGACCCGGCATTCAAGTCCTGCACCAGCTTTGTCGCCATGGTAGCCGAGCAGCGCTTCGGCTTCGATCCGCGCCCGGTCGCCGAGCTGGTGCACTGGACCGACATTGTGGACGGCGCCATGTACGAGGACGCAAAGTCGGCCGTGGAAATGAAGGCTCCCGCCATGAAGCTGACCATGGCCATCGAAGCTTCCAGCGACCGCAACTTCGTCAAGACCCTCATCCCCCTGCTTGCGTACCATCCGCTGGGCGAAATCCTGAATGAGCCGTTCGTTGCCTCCGTGCTGCCCCCGCTGCTCGAACGCCACCAGCAGTCAATCGAAATCCTGCGCCAGCGCAGCCAGGAGATCGACGGCACCATCTTCTTCGACATCACCGACCTCGACATGGAGGGCTACAACAAGTTCGTGCCCTATTACCTCCACCCCGATTCCGTCTACAGCGTAGGATTGAGCAAGAGTTCGTTCCGGGTAAAAGTATCGGTCGGATCGAACCCGTGGGCGAAGCGCGAACCATCTGTGAATCTCGCGAAGATTTGCGAACGCTATGGAGGCGGTGGTCACGCGCGTGTGGGCGCGATTTCATTCGATGTCACCCAGAATGCCGCGGCGCGCAAAGCAGCGCAGGAGATTGTCGAAGAATTGCGCGCCAGCGTCCACGGCCAGACCCGGCAACCGTAATTAACTAAAGCCTCCCATGCACCCAGTTGTCCACGATTCCGAGCACATCAAGGGCGTGCGCACCGTTGCCACCATTGAGTTGGTAAAAGGGCTGATCGTGGTTGCGGCAGGACTTGGCTTTTTCTCATTCCGCCACCACAGAGACATCTGGGGAGTGGCCGAAAGCTTCCTGGAATTTTTCCACGTCAACCCCTATCGCCATTACGTGGGTGTTTTCATCAATCTGGTTTCAAGGCTCAGCGACATAAGGCTCTGGAAGATAGCCGTGGTGGCCAGCGTCTATGCGATCCTGCGTTTTGTCGAAGCGTACGGGCTCTGGTACGCGTTGCCGTGGGCCGAGTGGATGGCATTCATCTCGGGCGCGGTCTATATCCCATTCGAGGTGGTTGACCTGATTCGAAAGCCGACCGTGTTTCGAGCGGCGATCCTGGTTGTCAATGCTTTGGTGGTTCTCTACATGCTCCACCTGCGAATTCAAGCAGCCGAGAAGCGCCACGCCGCCCACAAGCACGCGGAGTCAACCTCGGAAACATGATCTGGGAGTCTGGCCCGGGAACGAGCAATCTTGTCATCGGTCCTGGAGCCCGAGGTTGTTTACTTTGTAAATAAACGACCCCACCCCTACCCCCTATACCACGGTCCATTGGAATCAAAGGCTTAGCGGGAAATTCCCGGCAAAGTCTTGGAGGGAAACCGGTTACACGTAAAGTCTTGAACGAGTGAGACTTAGCTACGAAAGAGCGAACGAGTTCCCCACTCTACCTTGCAAAATCTTGATTCTAAAAGATTAAAATTGCAAAGTATTCCGATAAGAGGAGTTACAAGCGTGCATCGCTCCCAGCTTTGCCTTCGTTCGTGGGCTCCAACCGACCAACGAACAAGTCGGCAAAATGTCAAAGATCGTTGTCGAACTATGGCCTCCTCGGAGGCCTTTTGCCTAGCCAGGATGGCGCTGCAAGCTGAATGCAATACTTCTATTTTACCGCGAGGTGTCAAGCGCTCTTTCGTCGAAAACATCGCGATTTACTCCTTGACCCGGATCGGCGACTGTCAATGAGCGGGAACGCTGTTAACGGCGACAATCGTTCCCCACCTTCCGCGTGATGCAAAGAAAAGCCGCCCACCTATCGAGCGGCTGATCTGAGACATCGAGTTCATAAACGAGCAGTGCAATGGTCGTCGAAGCCTATTGCACTACCTGATCCAACACGGGGGATGTGCTAGTGGCGTTGTCAGCATCCCCTAGGTACTCAGCCGTCATCGAGTGCGTGCCCACGGCGAGTTTGGATGTGGTAAGACTGGCAACACCGCCGCTCAGTGTCGCTGATCCAATTCTTTTTCCTCCGTCCATGAACCTCACTGTGCCGGTAGGTGTCGGTCCTGTTGATGTAACGGTCGCCGTGAACGTCACTGCCTGTCCGGATTGCGAAGGATTGAGGCTCGAACTCAAGGCGGTCGTCGTCGAGTACTTCTTCACCACCTGCGTGACCGACCCGGTACTTGGCTTAAACGTTGCGTCCCCAGGGTAGATTGCCGTGATGTGGTGAGTCTGGGCGCTCAGCAATGAGGTTGAGAACGCCACGCTACCGCTGGCAATGGAGCCCTTCCCGATCTCGGCAGTACCATCATAAAACGTGACGGGCTCGCCATTCGGTATGGCTCCATGAGTTGATTTCATGGTTGCCGTGAAAGTGACTGGCTGGTTGACGAGCGAAGGCGACCCCGACGTGGCGACCACCGTTTTCGTCTCGTTGGGGGCGGTGTTGTTCAGCAGCATTCCAACCGTGTTGTTAAAAAGGGACGCTAGCAGTTCTGGCCTGCCGTCTCCGGTCATGTCCGCTGCCAGTACAAAGCTCGGTGGCGAATCCAGGGTATACTCCACCGCCGCCTGGAACGTCCCGTTTCCGTTGCCCAGCAACACGCCCACGACGCCCTTTGTCTTGCCGGCGGAGCCATTGGACACCACCAAGTCGAGCTTGCCGTCGCCGTTCACGTCAGCCACGGCGACCCAATACGTCGAAGAAGCACCCGTTCCGTAGGTCACCGCTGGCTGGAAAGTGCCATCGCCATTACCGAGCAGAATGGCCACCGAGGCCTTGCCGCTCGAGGGGGCGACGGCCAGCACCAAGTCGGGCTTGCCGTCTCCGTTTACATCCGCCACAGCGACCGCCCACGCTTGTCCCCCCGAATTGTACGTCACTGCCGGCTGGAACGTTCCATCGCCGTTGCCCAGCAGCACACTCACCCTGTCAGTAGACCCAAAATTCGCCACCACAATGTCTGGGATGCCATCCCCTTTCAAGTCAGCTATCGCAACCGAAGTGGCGTCGGTGCCACCCGAGTCGTAAGTCACTGCTGGATTGAAGGTGCCATCGCCGTTGCCCAACAATACGCCAACCACGCCATCACCCGGGCAACCGTTGCTGTTAGTACCGCAGCTGTTCGCCACCACAATGTCGGGGATGCCATCCCCATTCACGTCGGCAACAGCCACCGACGTGGCGTCCGCCCCGTCCGAGCCGTAAACAAGCGCTGGCTGGAAGGTGCCGTCGCCATTGCCTAGCAGCACAGCAACTGTGCCAAACCAGTTGCTAAATGGGTACTGCCAGTCATTCGCCACCACAATGTCGGGGATGCCATCCCCGTTCACGTCGGCTATCGCAACCGAAGTAGGCATCGGTCCGCCGGAGTCATAAAGCACCGCTGGCTGGAAGGTGCCGTCGCCATTGCCCAGCAGCACACCCACCGCCCCGTCCGAATAAGCGCACTCCCCGTAACCACCACACGGGTTCGCGACAACTAGATCCATTCTCCCATCACCGTTGAGGTCGGCTGCCGCTAGCGCCATGGGGTAACCTCCCCCGGGAGCCCCGGTAGGAAGATAAGTTACATGTGAAAGGAAAAGGGGCGGGACGGAGGCTTCAGCGGTCGATACGATCAGAATCGCTAAGAGAGGAACAACAAGTCTGAGAGCTGAATCACGATTGAACTTGCGCGTCATACAAGACCTCCTTCACGAATGAAAGCGGTGCCGTAGTCGAGGTCCATCATTCAGCTACGAGCGTTCCGATCTCGAATCGCGCGGCCCAAATCTGGGAGTCGTAGCCAACACGCCAATTTGCAAAAGGGGCCGACGTTCAAAGCTCTCGCCTCAGGGGTGTGCAGATTGTGGGACGTGCTCTTCGGGAAGGCGCGAGGTGATAATCGTATCAATGCGATACGAGTGAGCGTATTTTGTCAGTGAAGTGGGTCACATCTTGGTGTGCGATGGTGGATTCTGGGCAACCCTTCAATCCACTGTTGGGAAGGGGATTGGTTGGCGAATAATCTCGATTACACTCATTGACCCCAATCGGCCGGTTTTCCCAAAAGTCGCGGTCGCTCATCGCTTATTCGTTTAACGAGCATCCACAATCCGCTGGCGGCACGTGCGCTTTGACGAAGTCCGCCACCCGCTTATAGGCATCGATCTGATTTTCGACGCGCGCGAAGCCGTGACCTTCATCGGCATAGACCTTGTATTCCACGACTCCGCCGCGCTTTTTGATTGCATCAACCACCTGCTGGGCTTCGGTCTTGGGACAGCGAGGGTCGTTGCCGCCGGCCAGCAGATAGAGCGGAGCCTTGATTTGATCCACAAAATTGATGGGTGAACGGTCTTCGTAGAGCGCTTTGTTTTTTACGGGATCACCCATAGTAGCCAGATCGCTCTGCTGCAACACGGGATCCTCATTTTGAATTTCCGTGAACCAGTTTACGAAGGGAACAATCGGAACTCCGGCAGCCCACATGTCTGGAGCTTTGGTCACGCCCATCATGGTCAGGTAGCCGCCATAGCTGCCGCCCATCAGGATGACCTTCTTGGGGTCGACGTAGCCGGTTTGCTTGATCCAGTCGGCAGCCGAGAGTACATCCTGCAAATCGCCGCCGCCCATATCGAACAGGTTCGCCTGCTGAAATTCCTTGCCGTATCCGGTCGACCCGCGGTAATTGGGCGCGATCACCAGATAGCCTTGATTCGCTACATACTGAACAAAGCGGTTGAAGGTGTTCATCGTCTGCGAGGTCGGGCCGCCGTGCACGAAGACGATGGCTGGGTGTTCGCCATTGCGCGGCAGATTGTAAGGCACATAAACGAACGCCGAGACCGTCCACTTGGCATCCTTGCTCGGGTAGTGAACGAGGGAAGGCTCGACCATGTCCTCAGCGCGCACACCGCCCACCAGCGAGTGCGTGAGTTGCTGCGATTGCCCGTCAGCCAGCGTGTAAACCCACAAATCGCCGGGAGCGGTCGGCCCCGTATGCGAATAAAGCATTCGAGAGCCGTCGCGCGTGAAAGGCGCGCCGTTTCCCGAAGGCCGGTTCAAACCCTTGGACAGAGCCAAGGCTCGAGATTTGCCCGAACCAATGTCGTAGAGATAAATATCGACATTGCCGTCGACGTTTGCGGTATAGACGAGCGACTTGCCGTCGGGGGTGAAGTTTGCACCTGAAATTTCCCACTTGTCGTCGGTCAGCCAATGGATCTTCCTGGTCGCGATTTCGAGCAGGCCGGCATTCTCATACCCGTTACCGGCGTTCGACGTGATCAGAAGATGCTTTCCATCCGGCGAAACGTCGTCGGCCTGGTAAATTGCTTCTCCTTTGTGCGGAGTCAGCAATTTGCTCGTGCCTGCGGCAACGTCAGCCACGAATATGTTTGAGTCCGTGCCCTTGGCCTGGGATTGCGAATAGAAAATAAGGATTCCGTCCTTGGACCAAATAGGTTCGAAGTTGAAAAGATCTTTGGCGGTTCCTGTGGTAACGTGCTTCACTTCGCGCAACACGGTGTCGTAAACATCAATTTCGAAAACAGACGAGGTCTTCGGCTTGACCGTGTACGCAAGATAGCGACCGTCCGGCGACCATACGGGATCTTCTTCCGCGATCTGGCGCGTGTTGGTGATGTTGACGACCTGTCCGGTCTTCGGCGAAACGAGGAAGATGTCCCACTGTTCGTCGCCATCGTAATCGGAGGCGTAGGCGATCCATTTTCCGTCGGGCGACCACGTCGGAGTTGTCTGCCGCTGATCGCTAATGGTGAGTTGGGTCGGCCATCCTCCGTCGGAAGGAACAAGCCAGAGGTTATTGCGGCCGCTCAGGTTTGATATGAACGCGACGGTCTTGCCATCGGGAGACCACGTAGCTCCGCCAATCTGGCGAGTCATGTAGAGCTTTTCGATCGTGAGAGTCTTTTCAACCCGGGCGTCCGGCTTGGACGTAATCTGCTTGGGATCGGTGACGGCCTGCGGAGCAGGCAAACTCGCCGCCGAGGCAATTGCAGTCATGAAAACCGCCATCGCAAACAAACCAGGAATGTGCATCGTTCGTCCTCGTGGAAAGTCTAGCAAACCCGGCAGCTGCGCCTGCACCTCGGCGGTGGAGTACGAGCGCATTAAAAAAGTGGATACCGCCCACACTTGCCTTATCGATAGCGGGGATCAGCTGACGGGGTGCTTACCAGACGTGCGGCACAAGGCGGTACTGCACTTTCTCGCGATAGGCCTGGTAGCCCTCCAGATCGCGTGCCAACAGCTTCTCCTCGCCAAAGATGCGCACCACGAGCAGTCCGACCATGGCGAGGCCTAAGAGAAGGCCGGAAATGGAGCCGAGCAGCAACCCGCCACCAACGAACACTAGACTTGCCCCAAGATACATGGGGTGGCGAACAAAGCCGTAGACGCCTGTGTCAATGACGTGCTGGCCGCGCTCGCTCTGAATGCGCACCAGCGGCGACGCGAAGGTGTTATCGGTGAACGCGCGGAAGAAGGGAAAAGTTCCCCCGAGGAGCAAGATGCCTCCGCATACTTCGCTCCACAGCGGTAGACGGGGTGTCCAGCCGAAGCGCACATCCAGCGCCGGCACATAGATAAAAGCCAGGCCACACACTTTGATCCCGATGAAGATAGCCAAATCGGAGCGCGATTCACCGCCGCTGCCGGGCATGCGGAAGCGCTCGGCGTACAGCGCAGGGTCCCTGGAGCGAAGCCACAAGAGCATGGCGGCAAAGAAGGATACCCACCAGACACCGAAGATCCATCCCTCCACCCAGCGCCAATCGCCCGCCAGCCATAGCACTAACCCTAGAAAGACAACGGGGAGAACCGCCAACTGGAGCCCGATGATGATCGGAGTGGGGCGCATGGGAAGCCGCCGAAAACAGAATCTAATTTGCCACTCGCCAGCCAGGGATAAAAGGACGCCCGTCACGAGTTTGTGTGATAGGTGACGAGCATCATACTGCTGAGACGTAGTTGCCTTCTACCGTCGCAGCGGATTGCCGCGTGCGTTTGACAGTATGGAAGGGCGGAATACTCACTAACGGGCAACGGCGCCTCTCCATTTCAGGCTGAGCCAACACACTCCTACTCGACCGTGACCACAAAATCGCGCCCTTCCCAGCGGCTGCTATTTCTCCAGTAGAACGTAAAAACGATCTGTCGACCGCCCACTAGTTTTTCGGTTGGCAGATCAAAATGTTCCAGATTCCACCCGCTGTCTTCGGTGTAATTGTCGTGACTGGTTTGCCAATTGTCGAAGCTCCAATGCACCATTGCCGGTTCCATCGCCAGGATGCGCAGCTTCTTCCCGCAAGGCATGGTGCGCGGCTTGTTGTTGAAGCGCCAGTTGAAGTATTCCGCTGACGTCTTTCGCACCAGATAACGTTCTACGGTTTGCGGCGGCTGATCGAAAATCCTTCCGTCAAGTATCGATCGCCGCAGCTTGATGTATTCGGAATGAGCCCAGACCAGCGGACACGCCGACCCAGAACCCTTTCCCGCGAACAACTCTCGCTCTGGAATGTCCTCGGCGTCCCACACTTGCTCAGGAATAAGTCGGCTCGCTCCGGTGGAGCTTTCCATCACGCTGAGCAATGCCTCGGCTAAATCGGTGCGTCCAGCAGCCAGCTCATAATGTGCGCGCTCTCCAGCCAAGAGCGGCCAAGGTCGGCCAAGGCCGCTGCCATCAAAAGGAGATCCATCTTCGTGCTCGCCATATCCATCGCCGTTGTAGCGATACCAGCCAGGTCCGGATGGCAGTTTCGTGCGCAACAGGGCATCGACGACCTTGATGGTGTTGAGCATGCGCGGGTCGCTGGGACTTCGCAAACCAAAACGCACAAGGGCGAACGCATCCGGACTGACGATCTCCACCGCAGGAGTGTCGGGACGCATGGCGCGGTTCTTGATCGGAACGAATCCCTGCAAGGGCGAAGCAGCGCCGTCTGCACTAGGAGGCGGAGTGATGCGAACGTAATAACCCTCGACCCCGATTTGCCGGGCGAGATCGGTGTCGACGGCATAGGTGCGCCGTTCCATGTTGAAGTTCCAGGTATCCGCCATGGCTCGTAGAAATTCTGCAGACTGAGACTGCCCCAACTCCTGCGCCAGATCGGCGGCAATCAGCAGGGCAGAGATTTCAGCCGCCATCGTGAACGGCGAATATCCGCCGTCTTCCTCCCAGCGGTCTTGCTGTGTGACCGGCCCATTGGCAGCGATGAAAGACGCTGCTTTGCGGACCATTGGCCACCATCGTTGGGCGTCGCCGAAGCAGCGAGGAGCTTCGCGGCGCATCAGGTCGACGAGGAGAATGGGAAACGCAGTTTCATCCATCTGCAGCCCATTCCAATAAGGACGCCCGTCGAGCCACATGTTCTGCGCCCAGTGGCCATTGGCTTCCTGCGTGGCCTCCAGGTAATGGAGAACGCGCAAAGCATCGTCGTGCGCTCCCGCAGCCAGCAATCCGCCGGCATTCTCGACCAGATCGCGTGGCCAGATCAGGTGGTAGCCGCCAAGGTCCTCATCGCCCTTGTTGAATCCCCAGGGGATCGAAAGGCTGGCGATAATTCCGCCCAGGAAGTCTTTGGACTCATGGACACGCAAAACCGCGGTGCTGACGCGATAGAGGTCCTTCTCACGTGGCTTCGCGTCCAACTTTTTGAGACCTTTCTGCCAATGCCTCCAATGAAAGACGTAGTCTTCGCGGGTCTTCTCGTAGGAAGTGAGCAGGGAAGAGATGACTTGCTGGCCAGCCTCGGCCCAGATCCCTCCGAAGCCGAGCGCCAGCAGGAATTCACCGTTGCAGGCTGCTAGGTCAATCTCTGCTGTGAGCGCAATGTTGCCGTTCTCTGCGCGGTCATATTCCCACGTCATCTGGAAGTGTTCGGAAAGATCCTGCCAGCCGTCGGATGTCCCCACGAACCCGACCGACCGCTTGAGCCATGGCGCCGACGAACCTAAAGCGAGAGCGCAAGCATCGCGTTGCGCGAAGAGCATCGGGGTTCCCTTATAGTCGTCGACCCAACCTGTGTTACCGTATCCAAAATTGGCAAGGTGGGGAGCCAGCAGCGCAAAGAGGCGGTAATCGCTCAAGGATCCCTGAAGCGGCACAAAGCGAACTTTCTGTAACACAACGCTGCGCCACGGATCGGTCAGGACTTCTTTTTCGATCCGGTAGCTGCCGCTGTGGCAGGCGTTGGTCAGTTCATAAACCGGTACTCCCGGTTCGATCGGCACGTTTTGGAAGGTGCAATGGCGCTTTTCTTCCGAGAAGAATGCGCGGCCGTCGGTGACGATCAGGCCGAAGTCGCGCGTGCATGCCTGATCGACGCGGGGAAAATAAATTTCATTCAGAATCCCGTGACTGAGAGTGAACCACACCCGGCTGTGCACGTTGAGGGCTGTGCCGATGCCCGTTTTGGCGCTCGAAGTCCAGCGCGGTGCGATTCCGGGCCAGCCCGGCGCATAACGAATCTTATCGCTCACCATTCCGCATCCTCACCGTTAAGTAGTCTGCCAGAAGAAGAGGATTCCTGCCTTCAGGAGAGGCGCGTCACAACGAGGTCGCATCGAATCGAAAACTTGTCAGGCACGAGCGTCGTCTTCCGCCCAGTTCGACCGCTTTGTTGGATACGAAGAGGGCATACTGCGCTCCTTGTACTCTGCATGGCTCTCATGACGCCGCTCCACGTTGCGGCCGATGTGCCAACGGTGCGGTTGAACGACGGCTTCCTGCGCCTCTACGATCTGGATTTTGCCGGCGCGGAAAGCGATTTTCAGGCTTGGGAAAAAGCAAATCCGGACAATCCCATGGGGCCGGCCAGTGAGGCCGCTGGCATTCTGTTTTCCGAGTTCAATCGCCTCGGCGTGCTCGAAGCGCAGTTTTACGAAGACGATTCGCTTTTTGCCAATCGCAAGAAGTATGAGGCAATCCCGGCCCAGCGGGCGCGATTTGATCAACAGCTTGGCCGCGCGGAAGTTCTGGCAAACTCCAGGTTGAAACGGGATCCTCATGATCGCGACGCCCTGCTGGCTATGACATTAGCTGCGGGGCTGCGTTCCGACTTTGCGGCACTCATCGAGAAACGAAATCTGGCATCGCTCCACTACACCAAGGAAGCGACGAGGTGGGCTGCTCAACTGCTTGCAGCGGATCCGACCTGCTATGACGCCCATTTGGCCGGCGGAGTGAGCCGATACATCATCGGGTCGATGGCTGCCCCGGTCCGCTGGATCCTGCGTGTGGGTGGTATCCAGGGAGACAAGGAAGGCGGGATTTCTGAGCTTCAACTGACCGCTTCGCAAGGCCATCTGCTGGCGCCTTTTGCTCGCATCCTGCTCGCCATCGCCTACGTGCGCGATAAAGACATAGGGCACGCCCGCGAATTGCTGCTCGGCCTGCAACGAGATTTTCCCAACAATGCACTATTCGGCCGCGAACTGGCGCGCCTCGACAAAATCGCCACCCGTTAAGTGCTTGCATGTGAAGCGCGTTCACTAGAAATTCATTCTGTTGTAACCTTCCTTTAACAATCGGCCACTAGAACCAAACGTGACTCGCCGGAAAATTATTTAGAGGAGGATTCATCGCGTGACTCGACGCTTTGCGCTGCTGTTCGCCGCTCTTATTCTGTCGTTGCCCGCCTTGGGCCAGACTACGCTGAACGGAGCGGGCGCCACCTTCCCGTATCCGATGTACTCGAAGTGGTTCAGCGAATACAACAAGCTGCATCCAGACATTCAATTCAACTACCAGTCCATCGGAAGCGGCGGAGGAATTCGTCAGGTCCTGAACGGAACGGTGGATTTTGGAGCGACCGATGGCCCGATGACCGATGAACAGCTCAAGGAAGCCAAGGTCAAGATCCTGCATATCCCGACAGTGCTCGGTGCCGACGTTCCTGCCTACAACATCCCCGGCGTGAGCGGCGAAATCAAATTCACTCCCGATGTGCTCGCCAATATCTTTCTTGGGAAAATCACGACCTGGAATGATCCCGCGATTGCAAAAGCGAATCCGGGATTGAATTTGCCGAACCAGTCGATCATCGTTGTGCACCGCTCCGACGGCAGTGGTACGACCTACATCTGGACCGACTATCTGTCCAAGATAAGCAAGGACTGGGAGTCCATCGTGGGGAAGGGGACTTCGGTGAAGTGGCCGGTAGGCTTGGGCGGCAAAGGCAATGAGGGAGTCGCTGGGCAGATCCGGCAGCTCGCGGGGTCAATCGGCTATATCGAACTGATCTACGCGGTGGAAAACAAAATCACTTACGGCTCGGTCCAGAACGCCGCGGGTAATTTTGTGAAAGCTTCGCTCGACGGAGTGACCGAGGCGGCGGCATCGGTAAAAAGCATGCCTGCGGATTTCCGCGTTTCCATCACCAATGCGCCCGGCAAGACGGCGTACCCGATTTCCAGTTTCACCTGGCTGCTGATCCCGGTGCAGTCCAAGGACGCAAACAAGGGGAAGATTCTCTCTGATTTTCTGAACTGGATGGTCATGGACGGTCAGAAGATGACAGCTCAGCTCAGTTATGCGCCGCTGCCCCAGAACGTAGCTGAAAAAGTGAAGGCGGCCATCAAACAAGTCCACTAATCGAGTTGGGTGAGCTGAATTTGGCAGGCGTCTCCGTTACCCTGCAACCCTCCGGTAAGGAGACGAAAACATTTGCATGTTTAAGCGAGCCGATGCCTTTCTCGGGCGGTGGCTTCTTCTTGAAAAATCAAACGATTAGCCAGATTTAGACAAGACAGGAAATCGGCAGGTTAAATGCTATATTGTCCATATAGTCTAGTTGTATTATAGACTTTATAGAATCTCGGCAGTAGCATTTGGGTTCGTCACCGATTTGCTGGCAGCCGGTCGTTTGCAAGAAGCAAGAAAAATAAACTTGGGCTGAGAAGGCGGAACTAACAAGGGAAGCTATCTTCGCAGCGCCACAAAGGCTGCACCCAAGGACATCGCCCCAAAAGGAGAAAACTGCAATTCCATGAAACAAATCAAATGTCTTTTTGTCACGGCTCTTACCGTTGCAGCACTAACGCTCGGCGCTTGGGCTCAAACCGCAACAGCACCGGCGCAGCCCGCCGTAACGGCCGCCGACATCCAGGCGCTGAAGGACGGTCTTGCCGCAGCATTGCAACAGATCCAGGCATTGCAAGCGGAGTTGCATCGCCGGGAGCAGGCCGTGCAGCAAGCCCAATCTACCGCGGCTGACGCGGCCGCAAAGGCCAACGCGGCGCAGTTTCAGACGAGCCAGCAGCAGCAGACTGTGGGCGCGCTGCAGAGCGAGGTGGCCAACCTCAAGTCGGTCAACACCGCCGCCCTAAACAACCCAGTATTGAAGAATGCCGTCCTCTCGACGCTGGATTCACCGCAGACCTCTAACCCCGAGCCTGAGCAAGTATTCAACAAGCAAATGGAGAGCCCGATTACGATCCGTTTCCGGGGCATCAACATTACGCCTGGCGGATATGCCGCAGCCGAATTTGTGCGCCGCTCGCGAGCACTTGGGGCCGACCTGCCCACGCCCTTTAACAATCTAACCATGCCGGGTGCCTCCCCGAGCAAACTGTCGGAGTTCTTCGGGTCGGGACGGCAGTCGAAGATCACCACTTTTGTCGACGGCCGCCTGGGGCACGTGGATCTTTCCAGCTACATCTCCGCTGACTTCCTCTCTGCCGGCGTTACCTCCACCTCGACCCAAACCAACAGCTATACCCTCCGTCTTCGCCAGGCGTGGGCGCAAGCCAAGTTTGAGAATGGGTGGAGCTTCCTTGGTGGCCAGGCGTGGAGCCTGGTGACGGAGGATGCGAAGGGAATTTCACCCGACGACGACATGGGCAAAACTAACGATGTTCGGCCCAAGACGATCGACGCGTCATATAACGTCGGCTTCGATTTCGCACGCCAGTATGGCATCCGCCTAACGAAGAGCTTCGGCGACAAGGTTGCGGTCGCGGTCGCGTTGGAGAATCCACAAGCCACGCTGACCACGCATGGGAACGCGAACGTTACCGTTGGCAGTACCACCTACTATAACTTCCTGCTCGGTGAGGCTGGCGACGGGAAGAGCTACAACAGCTTAAGCACTTACTCCTTTAACCCCGCGCCCGATATCATCGCCAAGATCGCTCTCGATCCGGGCTTTGGCCACTACGAAATATTCGGGCTTGTCGACCGCTTTACCGATCGCGTATTTCCTTGCGTCGAGAACTACACAACCACAGCTTGCAACCCAACGGGCAGCGCCACGCCGGCGCCTAGCGCGCTCCTGGCCTACAACACTTCGAAAGAAGGCGGCGGGTTCGGTGCAAGTGCCCGCTGGAACTTCTTCGCCAAGCACGTCACGTTCGGTTTGAAAGGCTTTGGCGGCAGCGGGGTCGGACGCTACGCGCCCGGAGGCCTTCCGGATGTTTCGATTAAGCCCGATGGCACACTCCACTTGGTTAAGAACTTGCACGGTTTGGGTACGCTCGAGTGGCAAGGGAAGAAGCTTATGGTCTACAGCTACGGCGGAGTCGAGTACGCCGCCCGCACGTGGGCCTATGATCCGACCGTGCTTCCTGGCGCAACCAAAGCCGTGGGCTACGTTGGCTACGGCGCGCCGGGTTTCAACAACAGCAACTGTCGCACGGAAGTCGCGCCCGGTTCGGGCGGATTCTCCCCGGGCAGCCTCAGCGGTTGTACCGGCGACACTCGGGCTTTGATCGAGGGGACCCTCGGCTTCTGGTACAAGTTCTACAGTGGGCCTAGAGGCAGGTTCCAGTTCGGCACGCAGTACTCTTACGTGTCGCGCAACACCTGGTCGGGGAACGATGCGGGTAAAACGGGAGGCCTGCAACCGGGTGGGCTGGACTCGATGATATTTACCTCGTTCCGCTATTACTTGCCGTAACCGAAACCCGATCCCGCGCCCACACGACGCGGAGTCAGCCAATTCATCGCACGTTCTTTCCCCACGGGGAGCAAGTACAACGGCGCCGGCCCAGAACCGGCGCCTTTTTCTATTGCTATACTGGTATAGGGTCCAGCAGCGGCTTAATCGCAGAGCCCAACAGTCTTCCCGAAGTAGGCAAGGCACATTCTCAATCCCATGGTTCGGAACACACCGAACAAGCGCGCCCTTTTTCTCAATCGAGAGGAATCGTGGCTGAAGTTCAATTGGCGGGTCCTGGAAGAAGCCGGCGATCCCGCCAACCCTCTTCTTGAGCGGGTGAAGTTTCTGGCGATCACAGCGAGCAACCTCGACGAATTCTTCGAGATCCGGGTCGGTGGCTTGCTCCAGCAGCTGGAAGATGGACAAAACTCCACCACTGCCGACGGTCTGACAATGGCCGAGGAGCGCGAGCTCATCAACCATGCGACCCACGAATTCGTCGAGGAACAGTATTCCTGCTGGAACGAGCAGCTGCGGCCGGCCCTGGCGGAGCAGGAGATTCGCGTTCTGGAAATCAACGAATTAGACGAACAAGCTCTCACCTTTGTGGATGACTACTGCGAGCGCGAGCTTGACCCGCTGCTTACCCCGGTGACCGTCGATCCCGCGCATCCGTTTCCGCGCGTCATCAACAAGGCGCTTTGCGTGGCTCTCCTTCTGCGTCGTCGCCGCCGCTCTTCGCTGACCTATACGGGAGTGATTACGGTTCCACGGGCTCTCCCGCGTTTGATTCAGTTGCCCGCGCAAGGCACGACCGATTTTATTTTTCTCGCCGACCTGGTCGTTTACCACGCGGCGCGCATGTATAAGGGCTACGACATCGTGTCTTCTGCCGCGTTTCGCGTTACCCGCAACAGCAACCTTTATCTGCAGGAAGAAGAGTCGCGGAACCTGCTGGAATCGGTGCGTGCTGAATTACACAACCGGCGCAAGGGCGATGCCGTGCGGATGGAAATTGAATCGTCGGCCGACCCCGAGATTATTGAGCGCCTCCGCACCGTTTTTGAGCTTGACCCCTGGCAAATCTTTCCCGTGAACGGCCCCGTCAATCTCTCGCGCCTGTTCAATGTGTATGACGGAACAAACCGCCCCGACCTGAAGTTTCAGCCATTCGCGCCACGCGAACTGCGCCTGACTGCGAAGTCGCACGACCTTTTTGAGGAACTGCGCCGCCACGACGTTCTGCTGCACCATCCTTTCGATTCCTACGATGCCGTTATTTCTTTCATTCAGTCCGCTGCCGAAGACGAGAACGTACTGTCGATTAAGCAGACGCTCTATCGCACCAGCGAACACTCGCTGATCGTTCCGGCGCTCATCGCCGCCGCGCAGCAAAAGGAAGTTACGGCGGTCGTGGAACTTAAAGCGCGCTTCGATGAAGCCTCCAACATCCGCTGGGCGCGCGATCTGGAGGACGCCGGAGTGCAGGTCTTCCACGGCCTGGTCGGCTTGAAGACGCATTGCAAGCTATCTCTGCTCGTGCGCCGTGATCCCGATGGCGTCGCGCGCCGCTACGCGCATCTGGGCTCCGGAAACTACAATGCGGCCACAGCCCGCATCTACACCGATCTCAGTTTATTGACGGCGGACTCCGAGATTACGGCGGCCGTCCACGATGTTTTCAGTTTCCTGACTGCCTATGCAGAGCATCCCCACTATGAACCGCTGATGGTGGCGCCGTTGGATCTGGCGGAAAAGTGCATTGCGCTGATTGAAAGGGAGGCAGACCACGCCCAGCAGGGAAGCCCCGCACGCATTGTGGCCAAGATGAACTCCCTCATGGATCGGGACATTATTCAGGCGCTCTACCGTGCGTCGCAGGCAGGCGTGGAGATCGACCTGCTGGTGCGTGGAATCTGTACCCTTCGACCCGGCATTCGCGGTCTCAGCGAGCGAATTCGCGTGCGCAGCATCGTCGGCCGGTTCCTGGAGCACAGCCGGATCTTCTGCTTCGAAAACGGTGGCGTGCCCGAGGTGTTCGTGGGCAGCGCCGATTGGATGCCACGCAACCTGCACGAACGCGTTGAAGTGTTATTTCCGGTGAAGAATCCACTATTGCGCGACAGGATCATTCACGAGATTCTGGCCGCCTATCTCGCCGACAACATCAAAACAAGGCTGCTTCTCTCCGACGGCCGATACTTGCGCCCATGGCAGTCCCCGAAGGGCCGGAGCAAGAAACCACCTCGGGGCCCGGCAGCATTCAGCGCCCAGGACTTTCTCATCGGGCTCGCAGAAGGCAAATGCTCTCCGGATCAAATCCCCGCGTCGGTGACGGGGCGGGCCACAAGGATTGCTGTAAGAAAGGAATAGAGAATCGGAATGTTTGTTTATTTCTTACGCCACGCCAGCGCCGGGCAGCAGTTGCTGAACGCCAAAAAAGACGAAAAGCGTGCGCTCGATAAAGATGGCATCGAGCAGTGCGGGTACATCGGGCGCGCTCTGGCCGCGCTCGGTGTTCAGGTGGATGTCATCATTTCCAGCCCGTTGAAGCGCTCCACGCAGACCGCCGCGTTGGTGGGGAACGAAATGGGCCACGAAGGCAAGCTGGTGACCGATAGCGCTCTGCGGCCGCAAGCAACGTTTGTCGAGTTTCAGAAGTTGCTCGAGAAACATGCGCGCCAGGATTCCATCCTGCTTGTAGGCCACAATCCGAACCTGCGCGACTTTCTGGGGCGCGTGATTAGCGACACCGGCTCCGAAGCCGTGATCGAGCTCAAAAAGGGAGCGGTCGCAAAGGTTGAAATGCGCCGGAACGCAGGTTCCCTGAGCTGGTGCATCACGCCGCGCATTCTGCGGACGCTTCACGCAGCCGCGACTGAGAGTTCACGGCCAAAGACTTCGCGAAAATAAGCTCTGTCTTTTTCAATCGCCCACACTTCCAGATCCAGGCTCGCATTTCCCCGCGGCGTAAGCTTGATCGACACCCGGCCATTCCGGGCCGAAACTCCCGTGTGCGCGACGGACTGGCTCCGATTCATATGAAGAGCTCGTGCGATGCGAAGAAGCATTGACGCCTTCGTCACCGCCGCCTGCTCTTGCGGACTGAGGACGCTCATTGGGCCATCTTCCGGAGCGGGCCGCGACTTTCCCAGATAACGCGCAATCGCCGCGATAATCCGGCGCTGCTGTGGCGTGTATCCCAGAATCTCAGAGTTCGAAATGATGTAGTAAGTGTGCCGATGATGTCCGGCGCGGTTGACAAAGTCGCCAACCTCATAGAGCAACGCCGCGGCCGAGATCCATTCGCGATACTCCGGCGGCAACTGGTGCACCGACTTCAAAGCCGAAAAAAGAAGCAGCGCGGACTCCTGGACCTGCGTGGCATGGTGCATATCGACGCGATAATGCTCAACGGCGCGCTGCAGGGACTCCCGCCGCTCGGTTTCCACCGCGCGTCCCGAACGCGTGCTGCGGTCATACTCCGCCGCCATCTGGGCCAGGATTCCATCTCGCAACCCAAGCGCCGAGTAGCGAAAACCCGCCAAATGGCATCGCTCCAGCAATTCGGCAAAAACCACGGCGCCGGCACAAATAATTTCGGCGCGGCGCGGGCCGATCCCCACCAGTTTCCGTCTCTCTTCGAGCGTCGTGCGCGTGAGCTGCTTTACGATTCGGCGCATGATCTCGCGCGTTACCATCACCCCGCTCTGGCGCCGCCTGCGCCGCGCCAGATGGCTTGCGATGCTGGCGAGCGCCGCCGCTGTCCCCGAAGTCGCAATCACCGTCCCTACGCGCGCGGACCGGATACGGTCCTGAATGCGAACAATTCCACGTCCCACGAACCCTCGCAGCTGCTTTAATTCGTCCTTGCGCGGCGGATCATGCTTCAGGAATTCGCCCGTCAGGCGAACCGCCCCGAGTGAAAGACTCACGGTGTCGCCAATCCTCCCGTCGCGAGAGAGCGTCAATTCGCAACTCCCACCACCGAGGTCGACAAGTAAAGCGCTGCGAACGCCCAGTCTGCTGCGGGAAACGATCCCCAGGTGAATCAGACGCGCTTCTTCCACGCCGGAAATGATTTCAACCGTCCATCCTGTTCTTGTGCGCACCCATTCCAGAAACGCGCGCGAGTTGCGGGCGTCGCGAAGGGCAGCTGTCGCTACCACCCTCACTGTATCGGTCCCGCATTCCTGCGTGGCGCGATGAAACCGGCGCAGCACCCGGATGGTTTCCGACATGGTCTCCGGGGAAAGCAATCCTCCGCTGAACACGCCTTCGCCCAGGCGCGTGACCTCGCGGTCTTCGTGCAGCTCTTTAAGCCGCCCTCCTTGTAAACGCGCAATCTTCAGGCGAACTGAGTTCGATCCGATGTCGATGGCCGCAAACGTAGGCATGGGAATTAACGATCAGTCTTCTCACAATCGGATAGGCAGATGCAACCCCTGCTTTAGGCAGTTCGTTTGCGAGCAATGCCTGTCGAGATTAACAAGCCGCCACCGGGCCCACTTTTTAACGGATTTGTAACAACCCTCTGGTAACCTTCCTACGACATGTCCAATCAAGCTCTGCCCCGGCCGCGTTTTGACGCTCCCGATCCGGAGCCTGGGTTACCAGAGCAAAGGTCACCAGAGCAAGGACCAAAGGCTGCCCTGAAAATCGAGACTTCTACAGCGCCGTTGTTGCAGGGAAAGGTCAGCGAGGTTCCCGATGCCCTTTTCGGCGGGGCCATGCGCTTGTGTGGCTTCGCCGTCGTTGCTCTTCTTGGCTTGATTGTGTATCAACTCCTCGTCGGATCGCAGCTCTCCTGGCACGCATTTGGCTGGAAGTTCTTTGGTCAATCCGATTGGAACCCAGTCGAGGATCAATATGGCGCGCTGCCTTTTATCTTTGGCACGGTGGTTTCCTCGCTTCTCGCGCTCCTGATTGCCGTGCCGTTGGCGGTCGGTGTAGCGGTCTTTATCACGGAAATGTGTCCCGTCGGCCTGCGGGGAATTCTTTCTTTCACCACCGAATTGCTGGCCGCCATTCCGAGCGTGATCTATGGCCTTTGGGCAATTTTCGTTCTAATCCCAATTATGCGTGCCTATGTCCAGCCCTTCCTCGTCAAAACGCTCGGCTGGACCGGCGTCTTCACGGGCCCGGCCTATGGCTACAGCATTCTGACCGCAGGCGTGATTTTGGCAATCATGATCATTCCCATCATCTCCTCAATCACCCGCGAAGTGCTGACGGTTGTCCCACAGCACCAGCGTGAAGCTGTACTAGCTCTGGGTGCCACGCGATGGGAGATGATCCGGATGGGGGTACTGCGGAACGCGCGCGCCGGAATCGTTGGCGCAATCATTCTTGGCCTGGGGCGCGCACTCGGCGAAACCATGGCCGTAACCATGGTGATTGGCAATCGGCCGGAGATTGCCAAATCGCTGTTCGCCTTCGGATACTCCATGGCCAGCGTGCTTGCCAACGAATTTTCCGAAGCAACCGGCGATCTTTACCTTTCTGCGTTGATCGAGATCGGGCTGGCGCTGTTTCTGGTTACGATCGTCGTCAACGCGCTTGCACGTCTGATGGTGTGGAGCGTAACCCGAGGCCAACCGGCGAGAAGCGTTGCGTGAAATAAGTGCCTGATACGACCTCCAATTCGATGCAGATTGTCATTCCGCCCATCACCTGGCGCCGGCGTGCCATGGACCGTCTGATGACCGCAGTCTCCGTCCTGACCGTGCTCATCGTGCTCGCGCCGCTCTTCGCCATCTTCGCCTATCTGGTGTACAAGGGCGTCGGGTCGATCAACCTTGCCTTTTTAACCCAAACTCCGAAGCCCGTCGGCGAGCCGGGCGGTGGCATGGCCAACGCGATTGCCGGGACCGGTGTCATTCTTGCCATCGCCAGCCTGCTAGGCGTCCCCCTGGGAATCGGCGCTGGCATCTTCCTCTCGGAATACGGCCGCAATCGTTATGGCGACACTGTCCGTTTCGTCTCCGACGTGCTGAATGGCGTTCCGTCCATTGTCATAGGCATTGTGGCCTACGGACTGGTGGTGATGCGTCAGAAACATTTCTCGGCACTCGCCGGCGGCGTAGCTCTGGCCATCATGATGATCCCAACGATCGCCCGGACCACCGAACAAATGCTGCTGCTTGTTCCGCAGTCAATCCGCGAAGCAGCGTTCGGCCTTGGTGTTTCCCGCTGGCGGACGACGCTTTCAATCACGCTCCGGACTGCGACCTCTGGCGTAATCACGGGCGTCATGCTGGCGTTTGCCCGTGTCGCCGGAGAAACCGCACCTCTGCTGTTCACGGCCTTCGGGAACCAATTCTGGAACTGGAGGCTGGACCAGCCGACGGCGGCACTATCCTTGCAAATTTATACTTACGCCCTCTCGCCTTTCGATGATTGGCATCGTCAGGCGTGGGCGGGCTCGTTAGTCTTGATCGTACTCATCGTCAGTGCCGTGGCCGCCGTTCGCATCGTAGTGCGGCGCGGAAAACTGGCAGGAGCTTAATAAGTCATGGGAGTCGGAATTACCGTCGAGCACCTGAATGCCTTCTACGGCAAGACCCAGGCCCTGTTCGACATCAATATCACGGTACAGGCGAACCACGCGACGGCGTTGATCGGCCCCTCGGGCTGCGGGAAATCGACGTTTATCCGCTGCCTGAACCGTATGCACGAAACCATCCCCGAAGCGCGCGTCGAAGGCAAGGTTCGCATCGGAGAGTTCAACGTCTATAACGGCACGTCCGCCACACAGTTGCGCCGGCGCGTGGGCATGGTGTTCCAAAAAGCGAATCCATTCCCCACTATGTCCATTTATGACAACGTGGCCGCGGGCCTAAAACTCAACGGCTTCCGCAACCGCAAACAGCTCGACGAAATTGTGCAGAAATCGCTTCATAGTTCCGCGCTCTGGGACGAGGTCAAAGACTCGCTGCACAAAAAGTCCGGCGCAAGCCTCTCCGGAGGCCAGCAGCAGCGCCTCTGCATTGCCCGCGCCCTCGCCGTTCAGCCCGAAGTTTTGCTCATGGATGAGCCCTGCTCGGCCCTCGATCCCATCTCCACCGGCAAAATCGAAGAACTCATTTTTCAATTAAAAGAGCAGTACACGATCGTGATTGTGACGCATAATATGCAACAGGCGGCCCGCGTGGCCGAGTTTACGGGTTTTTTCCTTCTCGGGAAAATGATCGAGTTCGACAAAACCGAGAAGGTATTCACGAATCCGTCCGACAAGAGGACCGAGGATTACGTCACCGGCAGATTCGGATAAAGAGGTTGGGCTAAATGCGCACTCGCTTTCAACAACAAATGGAGGAACTTCGGGAGAAACTTCTCCGCATGGGCGGTCTCGCGGAGTTGGCGGTGGATCGCGCCACCCAGGCCTACACCGAGCGCGACCTCACCCGCTGCCAGCTCGTTCTCGAAAACGAGAGCCTAATCAACGCCGCCGAGCGCGAAATCGACGAACTCGCGTTCGACATCCTTGCCACGCAGCAGCCCGCGGCCGTGGATCTCCGCTTCATCCTCGCCGTCACCAAAATCAACGCGGACCTCGAGCGCGTCGGCGACCAGGCCGTCAACATTGCCGAGCGCATCATGGACCTGATCGAGCTCCCCGAAGTTGAGTTGCCCGTCGATATCCCACGCATGGCGACCGCCGTCAGCGCCATGGTGCGCCGGTCGCTAGAGTCATTCGTCGAGGGCAAAGCCGAACTCGCCCAGGCCGTCCTGGAAATGGATCACGTGGTCGACCGCATGCGCGATGAAGCTTTCATAAACCTCGTGCGTGTCATGAACGAACAGCCGCAAGTCACTCAACAGGCGCTGGATGCGCTGCTGGTAGCGCGCAACCTGGAGCGCGTGGCCGACCACGCCACCAACATCTCAGAGGATGTAATCTTCTGGGTTCTGGGCGCCGATGTTCGCCATCACGCGCAGGCAGCGTCGGCAGCTCCACGGCCAGAAGCCACCGGGACCTAAAATCCGGTATTTTATAGTCGCGCAACTGTATGCCGGATCCCGCCGCCGATCTATTCACAGGTCAATGAGCGCCATTGCCTGTTTACAACAACGACTCACCCCATCCGCGCCAATGTAAGATGGGGTCTGCCCGAAAGGCTCGGGCTTCAATCGTCGGATAATCAAGGAAATCATATGGCATTGAATCTGGAAGAACGTTTTGAACGTCACCGCTTAGCGTATCTACCTTCGCCCATCCACCGCCTAGAACGGCTCTCGAAAGAACTGGGAACTGAAATATGGGCCAAGAGGGACGACGTATCGTCGGGGCTCGCGTTCGGAGGAAATAAGATACGTAAACTGGAGTGGCTCGTACCGGAGGCTTTACGGACGGGTTGCGACACTCTGGTTTCCATCGGAAACGTACAGTCGAACCACACAAGGCAAGTTGCCGCTGTGGCCGCTGTCCTTGGACTAAAGTGCCGCTTAGTGCAGGAGAGTTGGACGAAGTGGGATGACCCAATCTACGACAAGGTTGGGAACATCCTTTTGTCGCGCTTGATGGGAGCGGAAACATTGTTGGAGGGCGAAGGATATTCGACCGCAGTAAAAGAGACTTGGGAAAGGGCTTTGGAGCAGGTGCGGCGGGAAGGGGGAAAGCCTTACGCGATTCCAGCCGGTGCATCCGATCATCCACTGGGTGGTCTCGGCTATGCGAATTTTGCCGACGAGATCGAGCAACAAGAAAATCAGATTGGGGCGTTCTTTGACACCATCGTGACGGCGACCTGCACGGGGTCAACTCAGGCTGGAATGGTAGTGGGGTTCCGGGCTCAGGAGCGCGAGAGGCGGCTGATTGGAATCGACACGGCTGCGGATGCGGAGATGACCCGCCGGGCAGTCACAAAGATTGCGCTTGCGACCGCCGAACTGATTGGTCTGAAGCGGCACATTCGAAACGAAGACATTGTAGTCGAGTCCCGCTATTCCGGGCCAGCTTATGGAATTCCAGACAAGCCCACTATTGAAGCTATACGCCTGACGGCCCGTCTTGAAGGCATGATTACGGACCCAGTGTATGAAGGAAAGTCGATAGCGGGTTTGATTGACTTGGTGCGTTCCGGCGAGATTCCACGGAAAAGCCGCATTCTTTACGTACACTTGGGTGGAGTGCCGGCGATCAATGCGTATTACAAAGCATTCGAAAATGCTGTCACAAGTTCAAAACCAATTGCCGCCCTTGCTTAACAGACAGAAGTAGTTGGCGAAATATCGCGTTAGCGCTCATCGACCTTAACCCCTCCAAACATCAGCCCTTGGCAGTCGGGCAACAGCTTTGGAGAATTCCCTCGAACAATGCCGCGGGCGCGACGAGCTTCCAACTACACGAATATGCCGCCGATCAGGCGCCCTATCGATTACGCTACACTTATTCGCGGGGGTGCGGCCAAGCTGAACATGACTCAAAAATTCCGCGTCTTTGCCACCTGTGACATCGGCGATGCCTTCAACATTCTTCGCCAAAAAGGCTACGAACTCGAGGTCTATCCCAAGCCCGAAGCCCCGCCCAAGAGTCTGATCATCGAAAAAGTGAAGTCCGGCATCGATGGTCTCATCACCACCCTGCGCGACCCTATCGACGCGGAAATCTTCGCCGCCGGGGCCGGCAAGCTCAAAGTGGTAGCGCAGTTCGCCGTCGGCTTCGACAACATCAACCGCGCCGACGCCAATCGCTACAAGATCCCCTTCACGCACACCGCCGACGTGCTTACCGAAGCAACGGCAGAATTCGCTTTTTTTCTGATGGGCAATCTGGCTCGAAAAATGTGGTCTGCCGAACACCTGACGCGAGAAAACAAATGGGACTACTGGCATCCCTACCTGCCGTTTCTCGGCGACGAGGTAACGGGAAAAACCGTCGCCGTTATCGGCACGGGCCGCATCGGTCTTGCCTTCATCAAGAAGTGCGCGGGATTTGACATGAACATCTTGTGCTTTGATCCCGCCTACGAGAACCGCGATTACATCAAGGCCATCCAGGAAGTGAAGGATCTCCGTTTCCAGCGTGGCATCAGCCGCGAGCGAGCAACCATCCGCTACACAACTTTGCATGAAGCGCTCAGCGCCGCCGATTTCATTAGCCTGCACGTCCCGCTGCTGCGCGAAGGCGAAAGCCCCACACCGACCTACCACCTGATCAACGAAAAGACGCTGCGCACGATGAAGCCGACTGCAATGATCGTCAACACCTCGCGCGGCCCGGTCGTGGATGAGCAAGCCCTGGCCAAAGCGCTACGCGAAAACTGGATCGCGGGAGCCGCGCTCGACGTGTATGAGACCGAGCCCCTGCCCGCCGATTCGCCGCTGCGGGATCCCGCGATCGCCGACCGCTGCCGCCTGCTGCCGCACTTCGCCAGCGCCGCCCGCATCACCCGCCTTTCGTCCGATCCGGATAAAGGCATGGCCGGACGTTGCGTGCAAGGCCTGCGGGATGTGCTCGAAGGCAACTACGGCGGCGACATCACCAAGATGCCGTATGTGGTAAACAAAGAGGCGTTTGGGAAATAATTGAGGGAAACTGTCGCAACCGCATGGCCCGTCAGGAGGTCATCTTGGAAATTATCTATCTAGCCTTGATATGCCCATTGCTGTTAGTGGGTGTGGCATGGGCGCGACCTAATCGCCTGAAGGCCTCGTTTACCATACTTACCCTGAGCGCCCTCCTTGTTTTCTTTGGAACCATACGGCCGGTCAAATGGGTCTTGTGGGGACCAGACTACAGCCATCGACTCTACACGGAGATATTTCTAAATCTGCTTGTTGCTGTTCTTTTGGCAGTTTATTTCGCGATCAGGCGGAGATGGATCGCCGCTTTCGCAGGCTTTTGGCTAAGCCTGTTGTGGCTGTACGCGGGAGCAGTCAATTCTGTCGTTTAGGTTCCACTTCGCATGTTCTCCAACCGCACCAACTGGCATCTCGCTCCCAACGACCTAACCCGCGTTCTGAAGGACGTGCGCGCTTCCGGCCAGGAGATTTACGACCTCACCATCTCGAACCCAACCGAAGCTGGAGTGCGCCTCGATCCTGAAGTCGTGCTGGGCGCGTTGGTGAATCCCGAGGCCACGCGCTACGATCCTCAACCGCGCGGGCTGATCGAAGCTCGAAGTGCGGTCTGCCACTACTATCGCGAGGCCCACCGCGTCTTCGACCTCGATCCCGATCAACTCATTTTGACCACCAGCACCAGCGAAGCGTACTCCTATGTCTTCCGCCTGCTGTGCAATCCCGGAGATGAAGTCCTCGTTCCCAAACCTAGCTATCCGCTGTTTGAATTCTTGGCCGATCTCTCCGATGTCAAGCTGGTGCCTTACCCGCTCCTCTACGATCACGGCTGGCAGATCGACTTCGACTCGCTCTACAAGGCGGCGAGTTCCCGCTCGCGCGCGGTGATCCTCGTGCATCCCAACAACCCGACTGGCTCCTTTGTCTCGGAACCCGAAACCTCCGCTCTGAACGCCTTCTGCGGCGACTACGCAACCTCGCTCATCGTCGACGAAGTGTTTCTCGACTACGCGCACGACGGCGAACCGCGTCCCAGCTTTGCCGCCAACGCCGATGCGCTGACGTTTACGCTGAGCGGGATCTCGAAGATCTCGGCGCTTCCGCAGATGAAGCTCGCCTGGATCGTGACCAGCGGTCCTAAACAAGCAGTCGCCGAAGCAGGTGCTCGACTGGAAGTGATCTCCGATACCTATCTCTCGATGAACGCTCCAATCCAGCTTGCGGCTCCTGAGTTCCTCGATCAGCGCAAAGCAATCCAACCCATTCTGCTCGACCGTCTGCGCGCCAACCTCGCAGAACTCGATCAGCAACTTCTTCATTACCCAGCCTGCACTAGGTTGCAGGTCGAAGGCGGATGGTACGTCGTGCTCCGCGTTCCGGCGGTAGAGAGCGACGAAGACTTGGCCATTCGCCTGGTGCGCCATGCGCAGGTCAGCGTTCATCCTGGACACTTCTACGATTTCGCTGGTGAAGGCTACCTTGTGCTCAGCCTCATCACCGAACCAGAAACCTTTCGTCAAGGCATCACACGTTTGCTCCGGTTTGTAGCTCACTAAGCCATCGCGCTTGCGCGTGGTATCCTTTTGCCGTTTCCCAGCAGGAGTCATAATGTCCATTTCACGCCGTGGATTCATCGAGTCCGCAGTCGTTGCTTCGCTTGCCACCAGCCTTGATGCGTCGAGTCAGAGTACAGAGAAAGTCGAGTCCGAGATGCACAAGCCCGGCGAACAGCCGCGCATGGGCAAAGTCCCGATCCTTATTTGCGCCCACAACGGCGTCAACTATCTCGATGATGCTTACGCATTCCTCAAGAATGGCGGCGACACGCTCGATGCCGCAATTCGCGTCGTCAAAGGGCCGGAAGACGATCCGAACGACGACTCAGTTGGTCTCGGAGGTCTTCCGAACGAAGAAGGCGTCGTCGAGCTTGATGCCTGTTGCATGCACGGACCGACGCGACGCGCTGGCTCGGTCGGAGGAGTTCGCAACATCAAGAACGTTGCGCTCGTATCGAAAGCCGTTATGGAGCACACAGGACACGTGATGCTCGTGGGCGAAGGGGCTGAGCGCTTTGCGGTCGCTATGGGCTTCCCGCGCGAAAACCTGCTCACCGAACGCTCGCGCAAGATCTGGCTGCTGTGGAAAGAGAATCATTCCACCGACGATTGGTGGGGTCCTGGAATCGCGGATCCGAACTGGAAAGCGCCGATTATTGCGCCGCAGAATCAGCCTCAGTCACAATGGATGCTGCGCAGGGAACTATGGGAAGCTCGTCTCCGGCGGCTTGATGAAGACGCTGCGAGACTTGGCATCGATCCGGAGTTCCGTATGGCTGCGATTCGGCGCGTGCTCTTTCCTCCTACTGGAACCATTCATTGCTCGGCGCTCAACGACAAGGGAGAAATGTCGGGCGTTACTACGACCAGCGGTCTTGCCTTCAAGCTTCCTGGACGCTGCGGCGATTCGCCTGTCATCGGTGCTGGTTGCTATACCGATCAGGATGTAGGTTCTGCGGGTGCTACTGGAAGCGGCGAAGAGAACATCAAAGTCGCTGGCGCTCACACGATCGTCGAGAACATGCGACGCGGAATGTCTCCGCAAGAAGCTGGAATGGATGCACTTAAGCGGATTGTGCGCAATTACAACAACGATATGTCGAAGCTCAAGTTCGTCGACATGACTTATTACATCCTACGCAAGGATGGAGCTTACGCTGGAGTTTCACTTTGGGAGGGTTACTCGAAAGGCAATCCGCACAAGATCGCTATTCATGATGGGACGAAGAGGTCCGAACAAACTGTCTTTCTTTTCAAGGGGTTCTCGGAGGAGTTTCCGCCGTTTCCGGTAGCGATTCCGAAGGAGCTCAGTAAGGATTCGGAGTACGTAAAATAGCGTTATTCCGGCCGCCGAGTGGGGATGGAATTCGGGGTCTTGAGCCCAGGGTAAAAGGCGAATAGTGGGCGAACAAAATATTGTTTGGAATACACATGTGTACGTACAAGCTGTGCTGAGATAAGAAACGACAGGGGTTCGGGGATTTCTGTGGGGCCAAACCGGGCTTGACAAGGTGTGATATATGAAAATCGCGGCTGGCAGGGGCGGCCGGGGGGCGAGTGGTCCGGTTTTGGATGGGCTGAAGTCGGTGGTTCCCACCCCTTCGACTTCGCTCAGGGAAGGCTCTTGCAAAGAGCGTAAGGGTGAGGCACCCACGGGCCTTAAGGCCAGGCCCCCGAAAATCTAGTACTGTCCTGAATTAGGACAGTACCGAAAATTTAGATCGTTACCGTAGGTCACTCCATGTGTACGCGCGTCCGAGGGTGGCTGCATTTTCTTGCTTTCTGCTGTCACATTCCGACGTGACTCTCTTCACTGACATGCGCGCTCGTGCGTGTTTGCATGGGGGCGCGTCGCGCCTCCCTGAAGAGCAGATCCCGCCAGTTGAGACCCGCACCCCCTGAGGCGAGCGGCCCAAATCCGTCGTGACCGAGGACTCAACCGCGCGATGAGCCGAAGTCTCCGAGCACAAGGAGAGAGACCATGTTGCTACCGATATTCATTGCGATTCTGACGACAGCTGCGTTCATGCGTGGGACCCTCGCGGGTCTCCTTCGTTCCAGGGATTCACTTCGCTTGAAAAGCTCTTTGCCAGTCTTCTTTTCTTATTCTTTTGTTCTCCTATTCTTGCTGACCGCGACCGCGGTCCTTTGGCCGCCGCCGGCAGCTCTGGCGCAGACCCCGACATCGATCACGGTATGGCCTCCGAACCCGACAATCTACCTCGGGCAGACGGAGAATTTCGCGGCCCTGAGTGGGGATGGAACGACCTTCGCTTTTGGAGATGCGAGCGCTATCTCCACTAGCGGGTACTTCGACTGCGCGCTGCTATCCAATGGTACGGTGCAGTGCTGGGGCCGCAACGGTTACGGCGGGCTGGGCAATGGAACGACAACGGATTCGAACACGCCGGTCATGGTGAGTGGATTGAAAAGAGTCACGGCGATCGCCACGGGCGGCGCGGGACATGCTTGCGCGCTCGAATCCGACGGAACGGTCGAGTGCTGGGGAAATAACTCCAACGGCCAACTGGGCAATGGAACGACCACCAATTCGAGCACGCCGGTAGCGGTGAGCGGGTTGAGTGGGGTGACGGCCATCACCGCCGGCTCATACTTCACGTGCGCCCTGCTGTCCGATAGTACGGTTGAGTGCTGGGGGATGAACAGCGACGGCCAGCTGGGCAACGGAACCAACACGGATTCCAGCACGCCGGTAGCGGTAAGTGGGCTCAGTGGAGTGATGGCTATCGACGGCCACATCAATAACACCTGCACTCTGCTATTCAATGGCACGGTGGAGTGCTGGGGAGGCAACATCAACGGCCAGCTGGGCAACGGAAATACGACGAATTCCAACACGCCGGTGGTGGCGAGCGTGTTGAATCCGGGCGTAGTGACAGCGGTTACGACTGGCGGCAACCACACCTGTGTCCTGATGAACTATGGCGGGGTGGAGTGCTTTGGCCTTAACGCGTGGGGCGAACTGGGCAACGGGACAACCACAAGTTCCCTCACCCCGGTAGCAGTAACCGGGTTGACCGGCGTGGCGGCGATCTCCGCTAGCACGTGGAATACTTGCGCTCTGGTGTCCTATGGCACGATGGCGTGCTGGGGCAATAACGCCTATGGCGAGCTGGGCAACGGGACGACCACGGAGTCTAGTACGCCGGTCGGCCCGAACCTGTTTGGGCTGGCTGCCGTTGCCTCCGGCCAAGAGGACTCATGCGCCCTGGTGTCCGATGGCACGGTGCAGTGTTGGGGCGATAACACCTATGGTCAGCTTGGCAACGGAACCAACACCAGTGCCCTTTCCCCGGTACAGGTGATCGCCGGAAATGCGGGTACTGCTCTGCCACTGACGGGCACCGCCAGCCTGAGTGCGGGCGAGATGTCAACTTGTGCTCTATCCAATGGCGCGGTGCAGTGCTGGGGCGATAACAGCTGGGGCGAGCTTGGCAATGGGAGCTTCGGAGGAGGCTCGGCTACGCCGGCTGCGGTTAGCGGCGTGAGCGGAGTGACCAGGATCTCCGCTGGCATGGGACACGTTTGCGCGGTGGAGTCTGATAACGGCTCGGTCTGGTGCTGGGGATATAACTCCAACGGCCAGCTGGGCAACGGGACGACCACCAATTCCAGCACGCCGGTGGTAGTGGTGCCGATGACTGGAGCGACGGCGATGGGCGCGGGGATCGTACACACGTGCGTCCTGGTCTCGGGTCAAGTGGAGTGCTGGGGTGGGAATTCCTACGGTCAGCTTGGCAACGGAACGACTACGGATTCCAGCGTTCCCGTGACAGTAACCGCGCTTTACAACGCTACCGCAGTTACCGCCCACGGCTACCACACTTGCGCGCTGCTATCGAATGGCACGGTGGAATGCTGGGGTGGAAACACCGACGGCGAACTGGGCAACGGCATCACAACACCGTCCAGCGTTCCGGTAGCGGTAAGCGGGCTAACTGGAGCCATCGGCGTCACCACAGGCGCAAGACATAGTTGCGCCTTGCTGTCCGGTGGCACGGTGCAATGCTGGGGCTATAACGCGTACGGCGAGCTTGGGAACGGAACCACCACCAATGCCCTTACGCCGGTAGCGGTGAGCGGGCTGAGCGGAGTGAAGGCCATTACCGCGGGTTGGTACCACACCTGCGCCCTGTTATTCGATGGCACGATGCAGTGCTGGGGCTATAACGTTAACGGCGAACTTGGCAATGGGACCACCACCAATTCGCTCACCCCGGTAGCGGTGAGCGGGTTGCTTGGGCCGGTTACGGCCATCACTGCCGGGTACGAGGACACCTGTGCCGTGCTGGCATGGGGCGCGGCACAGTGCTGGGGAGATAACACCTACGGCGAGCTTGGTAATGGCACCTTTAACAGTTCGAGCGTGCCGGTATCAACGAGCCCGGTCGTTACCAGTGTTGGATGGTCGAGCAACAATACTGGCGTAGCTACAATTTTCACCGCTGGCGTTGCTGCCTCGGTAAGCGTTGGCTCTGCGTTGATCACGGCCACCTATGGCACACTCACCGCGAATACCACGCTGACGGTCACCGCAGCCGCTCAGACCATCACGTTCACGCAGAACGCACCGGCCAGCGCTGTCTACAACAGCACCTTCACGGTCACGGCCACTGGCGGAGCCAGCGGCAACCCGGTCGTGTTCACCGCCGGCGGGTCGTGCAGTGTTCCGCCCAATTCGTTCAACTCCGCAACGTACACCATGATCAGCGGCACGGGCACGTGCGCGGTGATTGCGAACCAGGCGGGTAACAGCAACTACTCTGCGGCACCGCAAGTGACGGAGACCGTGAACGCACTTCTGGCAAGCCAGACGATCACGTTCACGGTACCCGCTCCAGCAACCGCGAAATCCGGGGACGCCTTTACGGTAGCGGCCACGGGCGGCGCAAGCGGCAATGGGGTCGTCTTCACGGTTGGCGCCGGCTCGGTGTGCACCAATTCCGGTACGAATGGTGCGACGTTCACCATGACCAGCGACAGCGGATACTGCTATGTGGCCGCCAACCAGCCGGGCAACAGCAACTACGCGGCGGCGACGCAGGTGACGGAGACCGTAACCGCGGTCAGGACCGTTAAGAAGGTTGCGCCGACGGTGACCTTCACGGGCGCGCCGGAAAGCGCCGCGTACTTGTCCACTTTCACCGTGGCCACGACGGCGAACTCCGGTATCACACCGAAGATCACGGCGGGTCCGGCCACTGTCTGCACGATCAGCGGCACCACCGTTACGATGAAGAGCGGTGCCGGGACTTGCACCATGAAAGCATCGTGGGCCACGAACGACTACTATTTGGCCGCGAGTCTCACGCAATCCACGACTGCGGCGCAACTCGGCACGACTACCACAATCACCAGCACTACTCCTCAGGCCACGCACCCTCTCAAGGTGGAGGTGTATTTTACCGTGACCAACGGGACGAGCACCGCGGTGACGGGCAACGTGACCGTGACTGCCGCGCCGGGTGGAGAAAAATGCACGGGAACAGTCACCCCGGGCAAGTGTTTGCTGACGTTCACGGCTGCGGGGGCAGAGACACTGACCGCGGTCTACGCGGGCAACACCAACAACAACACGAGCACGTCGGCGTCGTATCCGCTGACGGTTTACTAGGCGAATGCCGACGATTGCCAGGTGCCCACTCATCGCGCACTCTGCGATGAGTGGGCACCAGATCGGCTGTGACGAACGGGCTAACCTCCGCAACTGGGATGGTGGACTGGGGTTCCTCGGGGTAGCCGTCTCCCGCATTTCCGTGGCCTGCAGATAATCCCTAATTTTTTCGTGCTTGCCAGCGGGTGTACAATGGGCTTGTTAGGACCGAAGCTTCACGGGATCTGCCGCCCGCGTTCGAGGCTCGAAAATGAACGTTCACGTCAGTTACAAGGTCCAGAAAACTCCAGACATTGAAAAAGAAATCAGCCACCAGATCGACAAGATCCGGAAGCGGCTGCGTGTCTTCAGGCCGGAACTGGTGCACCTGAAGGCGGTTCTTGAGGAGAATCAGTCGCGCGACAGAAGCGGCGTCTCTTTGAACTTGAATCTGCGATTGCCTTCGGGCCAGCTGGCGGTCGAGAAGAAAGCTGCGAGCCCGACCTCCGCGATCAAAGCTGCCTTCGACGACCTGATGCAGCAGATCAACCGGCACAAAGAACTGCTGCGCTCCAGCCATCGCTGGCGGCGCTGGCGCGGCGGAGGGGATTCGGTTCCTGGACCCGAGCCGGGCGTGCCGTTTGAGCAGACGATGGCAGCGGTACTGCCTCCCACCATTTCGGCGGATGATATTGGGTTTTATGTAGATGCCAATCTTGGGCGGCTGGAGCGGTTTGTGGAGCGCGAACTTTATTTCCGGCAGGCTGATGAGGAACATCCGGGCAACGGGCTTTCCGCTTCGGATGTTGTGAACGAGGTGATTGCGCGCGCTCTTGGTGATCCTGATCGGCCGGAGAAGATGGCGCTTGAACCGTGGCTTTACAGGCTGGCGCTCGAAGCTATCGGGGAAATGACGGCCCGGCTGCAGGAAATGGGATCAGACGTCCACCTCGAAGATAGCCGGCGGCGGCAGAATGTTGAGGCGTCCGATGAGCCGGTGCTGCAGTTCCACCAGGCCGACGAAGGCTGGACTCGCGAGAGCACGATCGCCGACCGGCGGGTGGCTAGCCCGGAACAGAGTGCCTACTCCGATGAGATGACGGCGCTGGTGCACGGGGCGCTGCGCGGCGTCGATCGGACGGATCGCGAAGCCTTCCTTCTTTATGGCATGGAAGGATTTTCGCTCAACGAGATTGCTTCGATCACGGGCCGCCATGTGGAGGCGGTGCGCGAGTCGGTGGAGCGAGCCCGCGACTGCGTGCGCAAAACACCTACCGTTGCCAGAGAATTCCAGAAAGAGCACTTCGTCAAGACTCGAACCTCAGCACTCAAATAACAAAGGAGAATCGAGATGATCACACGGGATGAAATCCGTGAGTTAGCCGCTTTTCAGGCAGATGAAACCAAAGGGGCTTGCGCCCTGAGCTTTTACTTCCAGCCCGATCCGCCGCAGGACCGGTCGCATCGCAACCAGGCCATTGTTGCTAAAGATGTGGTGAAGGAGGCGTTGAAAAGCCCGGCCGCACAGGGCAAGAATGGGCCGGTACACGCCGACCTGGACCGGGTGCTCGAGGTTGCCGCGAATTTGCGCGGACCGCGGGGAAAAGCGGTGTTCGCCTGCTCGGCGCAGAATTTCTGGAGGGAGTACGACCTGCCTCCGCGTCTGGGATCAACTCACGTCTATCTGCAATCGCGGTTTCAATTGAAACCGCTGGCGGCGTTGCTGGGCGCGCAGCCGGCGCTCTCGGTGGTGGTGGTGGATAGGCAGCGGGCGCGGTTCTTTGACTTGCGGCTCGACGATCTGCGCGAAGGCTCGTCGATCGTTCACCTGCTTTCGCGGGGCTCTGCCAGCGACGGCTATAAAGGATACGATGCGGGACATGCCGAGCGGCGGATCGCCGACGAGGCAGCGCAACACTTTAAAGCGGTGGCGGAACGGCTGCGCGCCGATCAGGAAAAGGGCGTCTGGGAGCGCCTGATTGTGGGCTGTCTGGACACAAATTGGGCGGACTTCGAGCACCATCTGCACCCCTACATCAAGCAGCGCTTGATTGGACGCTTCTCGGCGGATGTGGCCAGCGTTTCGAACGAAGAAATTCGCGAGCACGCCGACTCCGTGCTCAGGAAATGGATCGGGGAACGCGGGTCCACCAAGCTAGGCCAGGCGCTCGACAACGCTCGCGCCAACGGACGCGGCGTGAGCGGATTGCGGCGGGTGCTGCAGGGACTGGAAGCGGGCGAAGTGCAGAGCCTGTTTCTAAGCGAAAACTATTCCGCGCATGCTGTCGAATGCTCGAATTGCGGGCATCTCGATGCGCATATGGTTCCCGAGTGCGTGGCTTGCGGACGGGCGACGCGTGAGTTGACTGACGTGTGCGACGCGATTATCCCTTTGGCCATCCGGCGCGACATCGAGCTGTTCTATCTGAAGAACCAACCTGAATTGGACAAGGCGGGCAATATCGCTGCGTTACTGCGCTTTCGCTCGGACCAGACGAGCACGGGGAAATTCATGGCGGCATCGTGAGGAAGGTCAGAGGTATGAGGTTCATAGGGCAGAGGTGAGAATCGGCGAGTCTTGTGCGCTTGAGCAGCGCTCGAAGGGGTTTACCTCTGCAATCTGACCTCTAACCTTTGACCTTTTTTCTTATTTCATCCCGTCGACGACAAACAAATCGGACAGAATGCGGAAGGTGGAGTAGGCGTAGGATTTGCCGTCGGCGCTGAACCTTAGACTCGGGATGCTTTTCAGGCCAGCCGTGTCAGCGGGCGCGATTGTCTTCCAGGGCTCGCGGCGGCCCGTTGCTATGTCGACGCGCGAGATGCGGACGGGCAGGGTGCGGGTGCGAACGAGCAGGGCCTTGCCGTCGCTGGCAAAGGCCATAACGTTTTCGTCCGGTGCGACCGTGAGGTTGACTTTCTGCGGCTCGCCTCCGGCAATGGGATAGAGCCAGCGCTCGCGTTTGCTGTCACTGGCCAGCAGATATTTTCCGTCCGGCGAAACCAGTCCACCAGCTATGCCTTCCGGCGTCAGCGGGCGAGCGGCGCCGCCTTCGATCGATTGCAGGAACGTGCGCTCACCATGGCCGGATTCCTCGGTGGAGAAAATAAATGACTTGCTATCCGGCATCCACGCCATGGCGAAGTGGTCGGTTTTGTTATCGGTGAGTTCGCGTGTCTCGCCCACGCCCGTCGGAAGAAGCACAAGCTTAGCTGGCGCACCAATCGAGCTGATCACATAACGGCCGTCGGGCGAAAGAGCCGCCAAGCCTCCATCGCCGAGGCGAACGGCGGGCGAGCCATCGGTCTTGCGCAGAAAAATGCTGTAATTGGTTCCGATGGCTTCGCCGGTCTCCGAGAAGACGATGGTCTTTCCGTCGGCCGACATGCCGGTGAGCAGGGACCAGTCGAACCAGGAAAGGCTGCGCTCGGCGGATTGGCCGGGCGGCAGCGCAGAGATTCCGATGCGCGATTGGTCTCCGGTCAAAAGAACCATTCCAGTCCGGCTGATGTCGTGAATGGTGAGCCCGCCGGGCGCGCGGTAGATGAGGCGCTCTTTGCCGGAAAGATCCATGCCATAGATGGAGCGCGACGACCCGGTAGGAACCGCGGAGAACCACACTTCTTTTCCGTCGGGCGTCCAGGCCAGCCCTTCCACGCTGCCGTAGAAAGACGAACTGGTTTTGTGGTTGCCGTGAGAATCGACCACAACGACCCGGCCGTCATCGCCTCCGCTAACGTGGTCGGCGATCGCGATCAAATCGCCTCGGGGTGAAACGCGCACGTGGCTCACCCAACCGTCAGGCTTGTAGATGACGTTGCCCGCGGGCAACTCAAGCAAAGACCTACCCGACGCTTCCCGGCGGATGACGGCAAGCTGGCCATCGGGCGTCCAGTCGGCCCATGCTACGCCTTCCAGCACTTCACGCGGCGCGCCTCCGGCGAGCGGAACACGAGCTAAGGTTCCGGTTTCCGCAAAAGCGCCGAGGTCGACCGGGTGCAGGGAGACAGCCAGTTCGCCGCTCGCGGAAACGGCGAGTACCTGAGCATCGCCCAAGCCAACCGGGCGCGAGTCGGAGCTGTCATAACGCGAGGTGAAGATTTCCTGCGGCTGTCCATCCCAAGCCGCGCCATAGACAATGGTTTGCCCATCGGGCGCGAAGCGAGCCGCCCAGATCGTGCCGCGGCGGAAGGTGACCTGATGGAAAGTGGGGTTCGTCGCGTGCAGGCTGCGGCGGGCCAGCGCGTACACACCTGCCCAGGACGCGAGCAGAAGGAGTACGCCAAGGGCGGGAAGCAGCCAGCGGCGCGAGCTGGTTTCCTCCGGTATTGCGCGCACGGCGCCGCTGGGGCGGGCCGTGGAAATGTCGGTGAGCGCCTCAAGATTGAAGGCCACGTCGCGCGCCGACTGGAAACGCTCAGCAGGATTCTTTTCCAGGCAATGCCGGACGATGCGTTCCAGCGCGGGTGAGACATTGCGATTTGTCTCCGTGAGTTCCGGCGGATCGTCCTTGAGAATCGAACTCATGGTTTCGGCGGTCGAGTCGCCGTGGAAAGCCCGTTTGCCGGAGATCATCTCGTACAAAATTGCGCCGAAGGCAAAAATGTCGGAGCGCGCGTCGGCCGGCTTTCCTTTTACCTGCTCGGGCGACATGTAACCGACTGTGCCCATGACCAGGCCCGGTTCGGTCGCTTGAATGGTGGGCGCATCGCCGCTTTCACTTTGCGTTGCCGGAAGCGTCAGCTTGGCCAGGCCGAAATCTAGAATTTTTGCGCGGCCATCTTCGGTGAGAAAAAGATTTTCCGGCTTCAGGTCGCGGTGCACGATGCCTTTTTCATGCGCCGCCGCCAGCCCGCGCATCACCTGTAGCGCATAGTCGGTTGCCTTGCGAATCGGAAGCGGTCCGCTGCGCAGGCGGTCGCGGAGAGTCTCGCCTTCCAGCAACTCGGAGACGACGTAGGGAGCGCCGTGATCTTCGCCAATGTCGAAAATCGAAAGAATGTTGGGATGGTTGAGCGCGGCGGCAGCACGCGCTTCTTGCGCAAAGCGCTGCAGGCGGTCGCGGTCGGCAGAAAACGATGCAGGCAGGACTTTGATTGCGACGGTGCGATCGAGCCGCCCGTCATGCGCGCGGTAGACCTCGCCCATTCCGCCCGCGCCCAGCGGAGATTGAATTTCGTACGGACCCAGTTTTGTTCCGGAAGGAAGCCCCATCGGTGTGCGTCATTATATGCCAGGCGAGGCCGGGTTGCCGATTATGCAACAGACAAGCAATCTGGAAGGGCGTAAAATGACGGGCGAAGGTCAAGAAAGGCAATTTCGAGTCTCCGTCGTCGTGTCATAGTGCAGGAGGTTCGATGGAATGCCTGCCCTGCTTCAAGTAATTCGAAGCACGCGGTCCAGCGACAAGACTCGGAACATGGGACGGTCATGGTGCCCGCCGCGTTCAATCCTCAGATGTTTCTCTCCCAAGCTGGAGCCGGGAAGAAAATCCTTCACTGCGACAAAAAGCAGACGATCTATTCGCAGGGCGATCCCGGCACGGCCCTCTTCTATCTGACGCGCGGCCGCGTAAAGTTGCTCGTAACGTCGCCGCGGGGCAAAGAGGCGGTGGTGGCGCTGCTGGGGCCGGGAGATTTTTTTGGGCAAGAGGGCTTGACCGGCCACAAGGGCCGGCTGGCCACAGCCGTGGCGATGGGCGACTGCGCAGTGACACGTATCGAGAAGTCTCTGGTGACGCGGCTCATGCGCCAGGAGCGTGACTTTTCCGAGATGTTCGTCGCCTATTTGTTGGGGCACATCATCCGCGTGCAGGAGGACCTGATCGACCAGCTGTTCAATTCGTCGGAGAAGCGGCTCGCCCGCACGCTGCTGTTGATGGCGCGGTTTGGCATGAAGGGGAAACGGCAGCCTTTTGTGGCGCCGGACATCACGCATGAAGTGCTCGCAGAGATGGTGGGTACAACCCGGGCGCGCATCAGTTTCTTCATGAACAAATTCCGCGAGCTGGGTTTTTTGGACTACAACGGCGGACTAAAGATTAACGAATCACTTCTCGATGTGGTACTGCACGATTAACTCTTTTTAGCCAATGTGCAATATTGCACAAAGGGATTCCCCGCGCAGTGGCAGTATGAAGTTGGTCTGTCGCGGGCAGACAAGCCGCCCGGCGACCGCCGAAAGGTGAGGTCGCCATGTCTAAGCGTCAAAGAAGAACACATACAATCCTTCATTTTTGCGGCGACGATAACGCTCTGCTGATGCGTGCGGAGTTTCTCCGCCGCCAGGGATATCGTGTGCTGGTTTCGAGCAACGGATTCGAGACCATGGAATTGTGTAGCCGGGAGCCGGTGGATGCGGTGGTCTTGGATCTGGACCGAAACGGGGCAGAGGTGGCGCTCATTGCGCGCCAGATCAAACAGCGTCGTCCGGAGGTTCCCACCATTGTGCTGGCGGATGAGCCGGCGAAGGTGGACGGCTTGCAGGAATTGGCGGATGTGCTGGTGCCGAAGGAGGATCATCCGGAGTTGGTGAAGTCGCTGCAAAAGCTGCTGACGGCCTAGGGGTCAGGCTGGAGCGTGAGCCCCATCGGGGCAAAAGCGGGGTGCGGCGGAGGTAGGGATGTTTCGACTCCTTCGCCCCGGGGACCCCGACTCCGCCGGGACTTCACTTCGTGAAGCCCCGGTTGCGCTCAACATGACAGTGTCGCAGGTGCAATCCTTCGTGCCGCCGTGGTGAATTTTTCGTCCATCGGCGACAATGAAGCCATGATTCACAAAGTCCTTCCGGTCGGGCCGCTGCAGTGCAACTGTTCCATCATCGGCGATGAGGCGACTCACGAAGCCATGGTCATCGATCCCGGCGATGACATCGAAGACATCCTGGCCATCATCAACCAGCACAAGCTGAAGGTGAAGCAAATCGTCATCACCCACGCGCACATCGACCACGTCGGCGGAGCGATGAAGCTGCGTGCGCAAACCGGCGCTCCCATCCTGCTGAATCAAAATGACTTGGCGCTGCTGAAGATGCTCGATGTGCAGGCGAGCTGGGTCGGCATGAGGCCGCCGGGCGCAGTGGAGATTGAGGCCGACCTGAAGCACGACCAGAGACTTGAGGCCGGGAGTCTTTTGGCGAATGTTCTGCACACGCCCGGCCACACCGAGGGCAGCGTCTGCCTGTACTTTCCCGCGGAGAAGTTACTGATTGCCGGAGACACGCTCTTTGCGCGCAGCATCGGGCGGACCGATCTGCCGGGAGGCTCGTTTGAAAAGATCATCCGCTCGCTGCACGACCGCGTGCTCGCCCTGCCTGACGAGACGGTCGTCATTCCCGGCCACGGCCCGATGACGACGATCGGGGAGGAAAGGGAAGAGAATCCGTTTCTGACCCGCTAACCCCACTAAGGGGTCGATCCGACCGGCCGGTTTTCGGATGTCCCGAAATGGGACTCTTCTTCAAGCTCCAACCTTATGCATAGCAATGACTTATGCGTAGTTACTAATGATGTGCCGGGACTTCGAAAAAGGAGGATAATGAAATTGAGGGGATCGGGCATCCTTCACCGAACTCCTCAGGTTGAAGGTTGAGTGCCGTGCCTTTTTGGGCGCGGGGAAAGGAGGGAGCGATGTCCATTATTCGTAGAGTATTTTCACTTTTTGTTCTCTTTCTTTGTCTTAATGCATGGGGTGAGTCTCCGCAAAAGCAGATTAAGTATGTGCCGGTAAAGCCGACGTCTCCTGCGTCGGGCGAGGAGATGTACACCGCATATTGCGCCGCCTGCCACGGCAGGGAAGGCAGGGGAAACGGCCCGGCTGCCGAGGCGCTGAAAGTCGCACCCACGGATCTTACGATTCTGGCCAGAAGGAACGGAAACCGCTATCCATACGATCACGTTATGAGCGCGATAACGGGTGACGCCCATCTGGCGGTCCACGGCTCGAAGGAGATGCCGGTTTGGGGCGGCCTCTTCTGGGGAATGAGCCAGGGACACCCCTCCGAAGTGCAGCAGCGCATCAGCAACTTGAGTAAGCACATCGAATCGATGCAGCGAAACGACTGAAGCCGGTTCAGGGCGGATCTCAGGTATCCGATGGATGGGCGAGTTGTGGCAGCTCGCTTTCATGGCGGCGCGGGTATGCCTTGCTCGCTCACGAAGACATTCGAATACGCTGTAGCGGGAGTGTACGGCTCCCAACGTCAACCCTTCCCGAGGTAACAGTACGATCCCAGGAACCTTGCAGCGATGGCCTGCTGCGGGAAACATCTGCATGTCGAGAGATGTTGGTGTACACTGCCGTGACCCGGAAGCGAAGGAGCTTTGGGGGAGGGAGCCGCGATGCAGTTGCGTTTAGAGAGCCGGCCGGTGGGCGATGTGCTGGTGGTGCAGTGCCACGGCAGAATTGTAGCCGGGAACGAAGTGTTTACGCTGCACTCCTCGGTGGGAGATTTCATCGTGAAGTATGGCGACGTCGTGCTGGAGCTCGACCATGTCGAGTTCATCGACAGCAGCGGCTTGGGAGCGCTGGTGCGCCTGATGCAGGCGGCGCGGGCGAAGGGAGGGGACGTCAAACTCAGCGGCGTGCCAGCGAGAACGCGCAAGACGCTTGAGATGACGGGGTTAATCTCGCAGTTTGAAGTCTACGACACGGTCGAGGAAGCGATCACGGCGGCGTACTTGGGATCGCGGTATTCGCGGGCGAAGATTGCAGACGCACAATCGCGCATCCTGTGCGTTTATGAGTCGATGGATGTGCGGACGTTCATGCGGGAAGTGCTGTGCGGCGCGGGCTACAACGCGCTCACCACGGCCACGATTGAGGACGCGCGCATTCTGCTCAAGGCAACCAAGGCGAAGCTGGTGGTGATTTCGGCGCGCATGCAGGCGGTCTATGGGAAACCCACCCGCAAGGTGCTGGAGGAAATCGATCCTTCAGTTTCTATCGTCGTTTTGGACGAGAATTTTTCTTCGCAGGACCCGGGGGAAGCGGCGGAAAAACTGCTGAGTTGCGTGGGCAGCCAGCAGAAGAGCGCGTAGCGGGCGGGGCCTAGCTTTGGCTCGGAGAGGCCTGATTTAGTGCCGGCGAAAGGCGCTTACCACGGAGTGCACAGAGGTCACGGAGGGTCCTTCTACATTCATTAGGGACACCCTGAAACGAGAACTACCTTGCGGCCAGCACGGTTGCGGATGATGGCTTTTGCGCGGACAAGAGTGTCCGCGCCATAGAAACTAGTGGCGACTCGCGGGCGGCGGTAGCGGCGAGCTCATTTCATGAGGCGATGAAGGCACAACAACGCCTTCGGCTATCAGGAAACTCCTGGCATCCTCGAAGCTGACTCCGAACGAAGTGCCGCGAAATCTTCCCTTGCCCGCCTGAGTGATAATCCCGAGGACTTCACCTTGGGGAGAGATCACCGGACTGCCGCTCATGCCCTCGACTGCCAGAATGTTGGTTGCGAAGTTGCAGCGGCAGCCATCCTGACGGCGATAGTCCTCCTGCCCGGTAATGCGCCCCGCCCGCGTCAGAGGCGCCAGTACCCATCCGGTAAAGCCGGTAACCGACACGGGTTCGCCGGGTGTGGCGTGGTGGAAGCGGAGCGGGGCCGCACGGATGTAGCCCAGATCCCGGGGATCGTCGGCGGGCTGGATGCGACAAACCGCCAAATCGAGCAGTTCGTTGATGTGGCAGTGAGCCAGCAGAAATCTGCGCAAATGACCGGCGTGAATCCATTCGCCGTCGGGGATCATGACGCTAAGTGTGCAGTTAGAGTGCGCCTGCAAAATAACGTGGGCCGCCGTCAACAGTGTGCCGCCGGAATCGGCGATCAGGCCAGTGCCGCGAACGAAGGTGCGGAATGACGCAATATTCTCGGTGCACAACAAGGGAACGGCGGCGCGCAGGGCGGTTGGGGCCGAGTCGGGCGGAGGCGCCGCCTGTGCCCAACGCGACAAGCAGAAGACTGCGGCGAAGATAGCATGTCGCCAGAGCACGGTGGGAGCGCTGCTTGGAATTGTAATTCGATTCGAGGGTGAGGATGCGGTTGAATTTGCATGCTGACGCCGAGATAGTGAGGACGCCTTAGTTGCTACGTTTCTTTGAATATGTGCTACGCTAGCATGATACGAAGAAACCGCACTCAGAGAGAAACCTATGGCAGAACTGAGCAGGATTGGCGTTTCGATTGATTCCGATCTCTTACACCGGTTCGATTCCTACATTGCCGGCAAGGGCTACGAAAACCGCTCGGAAGCGTTTCGGGACCTGATTCGCGACCGGCTGGTGGAATCGGCTGTGGTGGCGGGCAACGTCGTGGGCACCGTGACCCTGATCTACGATCACCACACCCGGTTGCTGCCCGAGAAGCTTACCGACCTGCAACACGAATACCACGACGTGGTGATCTCAACCCTCCATGCCCATTTGGATCACGAACGATGCCTGGAGGTGGTGATTCTGCGGGGCAAATCAAAACGCGTACAACAACTCGCCGACCGCTTGATCAGCATCAAGGGCGTGCAGCACGGGCGGCTGGTGATGAGCTCACCCGAAGTTGTTTCCCGGCATACGCACAAGCATGGATGAGGGCGGCGCCTGGCTGCCCGGCGCAGAAACCGTTTGCCCAAACGCCGGTAGTGAGTTTGCAGGACACATTCCCTCAGCGGATAAAAGCCGTGCCCTTTCAAGACAAACTGACCCATTGCCCAAATGCCGCTCACGTAGCACTCCTGCGCAAGACGTGCTATCGTGGTAGCACGTGTGTATGAAACGTGCTATGCAAGCCGCGACGGCGGGCCTATTCCTGCTCTTGCCGTCCGCCCTGCTGGCGCAACCGCAAATCGCCCTGCAAGGCCGCGTGCTCGATCCGCAGGGGAACGCCTTGCCGGGAGCCTCGATCGAGATCATCGTTCAGACCGCCGGGAAGCGGCAGATCGTCGGCAAGACCTCCTCGGGGCCGGATGGCTTCTTTGCGATCAAGGTCGCGCCTTCTCCGCGGGTCGAAATCAAGGTCGAGGCCGCCGGATTCCGCCCCGTCACCAAGCCGGTCATGATCGGTGGAGCTGCACTCGCTCCCATTGAGATCCGCATGAGCGCGATTTCACCGGCACGCGAAAGCATCACGGTGACGGCCGATGTAACCGCTGTGGACGTGGAGTCGCCCGACGCTGCCATGAAGGTCTATGCCTCCGAGGATTTGCTGGACGCCAACCCGGGCCGGCCGGGCGCGCCGATTTCGATTCCGGGTTATCCGATTGAGACGGCGTCGAGCGGCATCAAGGCGCCGCAGTATTTTGCTCCCGGCGTAGCCGGCGACCACGGCGAGCCGATTGCCATGTTCATTCAGGTGGGCAGCTACCTGGTGCCCAATAATCTCTCCGCCAACGCTCACGGGAACGGTTACACCGATCCCAACATTCTTATCGCCGACGTCATTGAAAGCGTGCAAATGGACGGCGGTGCCTACAACGTCCGCGAGGGCAACCATGCGCTGAACCTCGCGGCGACTTACGGACTACGCTCGCATCTGGATCCGTTCCTGACTTTCATCGGCGACTACCGCGACGCCACGGTGACGGCGGGCATGAGCCCTTCGAAGAACTCCTGGGTTGCTGTGGAAGGCTCGTACGGCAACGGCTTCATGGACCGGCTGGAGCACCGTAAGCAGTTCAAGCTGAATGGCGGGCAGGTCGGGCACGCCGGCGATCATACGGTGACGCTCTTCGGCATCGCCTACTACGGCGTCGGCTACGTGGCGGGATTGAGTCCAATTTATGGCTTCAACTCCACGGATGCCGCCACGGGATTTGTGCGGTACCCTGACACCATCGACCCGCGGCAGAAGGACCAGACCCACACTGCACTCGTGGCCCTGAATGATGTGTGGAAGCTGGGCGATCACCAGGAGTTGCAACTATCAGGCTTTTTCCGCACCTACAATCTCTCGCTCTTCTCCGACTTCGGCCTGGGGCTGATCCGGCAGAGCGAGTTCCGCACCGTAACCGGCGGGAGTACGGCGTATGTCAATCACATCGCGAACAACTTCACGGTGCTGGCGGGGCTCGACTATGAGCGCGAAGCGCCGCGGCGCGACGACCTGGACCACTACGATTTTTTCGATCCCGTCAATCCCAACATTTCCGGGCCGTTCACCAAGATCATCGGCGCCAACGTAACCATCGCTCCCATTACGCCCTACATCGCGGGACAGGGCGATCTAGGCAAGCATCTGCGTTACTACCTGGGCTGGCGGCAGGATGAAGTCTCGGTCAACCAGCAGAACCTGATTACGCCGGCGAGCTCCTGGAGCAAGTGGGTGGGAGTCGAAAACCCCAAGGCGACGGTCACGTGGCTGCCCGGCGACTCTCGCTACGCGCCCACAATCTCAGCCAGCTTCGGCAAGTCGTTCTTCACCGAAGATCCGCGGCCGGGAAATGACTACCGCGGCCCAGGCTCGACGCTGCCCGTGGAAAAGGCGCGATCGTATCAGTTGGTGGTGAGCAAGACTTTCCATCGGACTGACGCCAAGCTGACGCTGGGGCATGAGACGCAGACCGCCGAGTATGGCAAGATCGACTCCGACCAGGGATTACAGTTCCCCCTGGGACCTGGGCGTATTCGCTACCTGGCGGCGACGGTGCGCCAGATTTTCGCGGACGGCTCGCTGCAAGCCACCTTCGAGCAGGCCGACGCGCGACTCCTCAATACCAACTATCCGGGCCCGCCTCAACCGGGGAACCCGTCCTCGATCATTCCGGAAGCGCCGCGGCTCATCGGCGACATTGTGGGAACCTATCGCAAGCTGCCCTTGCGTCTGGAGACCAAGGCCGAGTTCGAGTACGTGGGTAGGAAAGTGGTGGGCACGGGTTGCGATGAGGCCGCCTATTATGCGGACGGTGGCGGGACCCTCGGTACAGCCAACCCGGCTCTCAGCGAGTATTGCCTGGGCGTGCCCAACAAGGAGTTCCGTATCGCGCTGGCGCGGCCCTTCCTGAACAACCGTCTGAGCATCGGCCTTAATGCGATGTGGGCCCGAGGCTATACGGGGCAGACCGAGGAGAACTTCGCCTGCGCCACCTTCCCGAGCAACGATTGTCCCGCGCAGCTCCCTAACGGCAGCTGGACCATAACGACAGTACCCGGAGTACCCGGCCTGGAACAGTACACGACTGTTTATGTTCCCGGAGCCAGAGGCGTGAACTCCTACCTCAACAATTTGGTCCCTGCCAACCAGGTTCAGGAGGTGGTGGGCGTGCGCGTCCCTTCCTACGCCAGCATTTCACTTACATACCGCTTTGGGCGATAGCGGCGTGGACGTAAGCGCCAGCGAGGAATCGTCTCTTGGTTGTTATGCCCCGAAACTCTCCAAATTTCTCTTACCTTGGAAAGTGCGACTGTTTTTCCATTCTGGAGGTGAAAGTTGCTGCGCAGGTTGGTCAGTGCTACACTCCGTTGTTAGGTTAAGTCTTTGTATTTGAATTGTTTGTCGGCATGCGCCCTGGGGAGCGGTTTGGCTGTTCGGGTGCCTTATTTAACCTAGCCCTACCCCTTGGCGCAGATCCGGGAGGGCTTCTTGAGCGACCGTGCGATTGGCAATCCGGTACGACGGAGACGAAGCTGGTACAGGCGTCGTATAAGGAATCAGCGTATTTTCGTCGCAATTTCCGTGCTGACGGTGATTGCGGTTGTGAGCTGGCTGGGTCCCGATTTGTTTTCGTGGTCCTCCGTAGGGTGGAAAGAAGCAGCGGAAACCAAGGCAGACAAGCCGCGCGTAGCGACGCCCGAAGAAGTTACGAAGATGGCCCAGCAGGGTGACGCCGAAGCGCAGTGGCGGTTGGGCAAACTTTATCGCGATGGGGATGGGGTTCCCCAGAGCGATAAGGATGCGGAGGATTGGTTCCACCGCGCCGCGGAGCAAAAGTACGTACCAGCGCTCTCCGCGCTCGGGTCGCAATATTGGGCGGGCAGCGGAGGAGTTAAACAGGATTACGGCAAGGCCTATTTCTGGTATGACCTGGCGCTCGCCCTGGGCGATGAGAATGCCGATTCACAGCTCCAGGTTCTTGCCACTGAGCTGACTCAGGAGGAAGTTGCCAATGCCCACAAGCAGGTCAAAGACTGGTTGCAAGCTCACAGTTGCACAACCGAGCACCAGTAGAGCCGACGTTTTCGTGGCGGGCTTGTGCATTGGCAAAACGCGAGACGAGATCTGCAACGGTGGCCAAGGGCGTTGCACATGAACGAAGTATTTATGTTTTTACAGGTGTTGTGGGATATTCCTCTGGACTCAACCGGACGATTCAGCTAAAATCTTTGTTGCAAGTGTAGACGGGCTGCAGCCCCGCACCCGTCGGACGCTCTAAAGCGCGCAAAGTTTTGCTGTCTTTGTGATCAGGTTGGGTATGTAGTACCAGCAGCCATTATGCTTCACCCTTGTTAAGTATTCGCATTCCAACCGGTTACAAATAAGAGAAACGCTGGAAAGTTTGGCTGTTCAGGTGCACTGCGGCAATACGGAGTTGTCTGCCTGCTGAACACTGGACCCAGAAGTTGAGGAGAGTGCCTTCTGAGTGACCGTGCGAATGGCGAGGGTACGCGGCGTAGGCGAAGCTGGTACAAGCGTCGCGTCCGCATCCAGCGTTTCTTGCTCGCTTCGGCGGCAATCGCAATTATTGCCTTTGCTTGTTGGCTGAATTTCAACCGCTTCTTCTCGTCTCCCGAACAGGTTTCCCAGTCGTCGTCGACTTCATACTGGGCGAGGGCTGCGCGCCAGGAACTTGGGTTCGCATCGCGGCAATCGCTCAAGCGACGGGTGTATGTGACGCGCGTTCCGGGAATTTATCCGTACTCGGTTGTGCCGGGAGGTCTCAAGAGCCCTCAGGCTCTACGGCAAGCTGCCGCCAGCGACAAGGCTGTGGCCCGCCATTTCGCGCAGTTTGACTACAACCGGGCTCACGTTATCCGGCTGACCGAGCCGCGCGAAGTCTACGTTTCCTACCGCATTCGTGATACCGTCTTCTGGACGCAAAAGAGGATCCGGCTGCAAGCCGGTGAAATGTTGCTGACCGACGGCAAGATCACAGCGCGCGCCAAGTGTGGGAATCAGGTTTCCGACACGGCCAAACCCGAGGTTTCGAACGAAGAGCCGGAAGAAGATGTTCTGGACCAGCCCGTGGCGCTTGAGCCGATTGGTCCGGAGATTCCGATTCGTGCAAGTTTGCGGGCGCCGGATTTGCCGGCGGGTCAGCCGGTGCCGCCCGAGTTTTACGCAGGCGGTTTTCAGTTCCCCTACGTTCCTATCGGGCTCCCGCTTCCTCCCAGGAATTGCGCGACATTAGGTGCAGCTGGTGGACCGGATTGCCATGGACACAAGAAGGCACCGGCGGTTCCAGAACCCTCGACAATGATCTTGCTCGCTTCCGGACTGGCGAGCATTGGTTGGCGCTATCGCAAGCACAAGGGCTCGGCCGGGGCTTAGAGCAGGCTGCAGTCCGGGATCACATTAATCATCCGCTGGGTAACCATTAGGACTACGACTTCCGAGTAATTTTCCGCTTGCTTCCACTGCTACACTTCTCAATAGCTACCCATGTCCTGCAAGCTGTATTTCGAAGCCCTGCTTTCGGTTGCCCTTCTGGCGCAATCACTTAGCGCGCAAACGGGCGCGACGGTCGAGCACGTTCTGGTGCGCGGCAACGCCGATGCCATGGAAGTCGAGATCCAGACTTCCGGTGCGGTTGCGCCGAACACGCAGGCGATTACTGGACCGGATCGCATCGTGGTCGATTTTCCCGGCGCTCTGCCGTCTGCGGAACTGCGGGCGCTCACGGTGAATCGCGGGGCGCTGAAGAGTGTTCGCTCCGGGCTGTTCTTCAAGGATCCTCCGATTACGCGAATTGTTCTCGATCTCGACAAGGCGCAGCCTTATCGGATTTCGAGCACGCAGAACGCGGTGGTGGTGAAGCTCGGTGCGAGTGCGGCGGCGCAGAAACAGGTTGCGAGTGCACCTTCTGTAGGGGGCGCGCAGCTGCGAGAGACCGCGCTGGTATCGAATCCTTCGGTGGCGCCCGCGCGACTGGCGATGACGAACGCGGTTGCGAACGTGCCGCTGCCGACTCACAGCACACCGTTGCCGGGCAAGTCGGCTGCGAGGATTTCCAACGCGGCCGTGAATGCCGCGGCGACTCCTGCGACGGTTGGAACGCCCGGCGTGGCAATGGCAGCTGCCAACGTTCCTGCGCTGGCGCAGGGAAGCGTTGATGCTGCGGCTCCGGTTGCGGCTGCGGAACCGGCGAAGCCGCCGGTGATCGTCTCCTATGAAAACGGGATGCTGAGCATTCACTCGAACCGGGCGACGCTTTCACAGGTGCTGTTTGAAGTGCACTTGAAGACGCAAGCCGAGGTCGGGATTCCGGCCGGAGCGGAGCGCGAAGAAGTGATCGTGGATTTGGGACCTGGGCCAGCGCGCGACGTGCTGGGCGCGCTTTTGAACGGGTCTCCGTACAACTTTATTTTTGTCGGCAATGAACTCACCCTTGAACGCGTCATCCTGACGCGGCGCGATACGGGCACTTTCTAGCTTTTTCTTTTTGAGCGGCGGCTAGAAGTCTAGGTCTCGTAACTCCCAGTCCAAACTCTTGTTTAGCTCAGCGCGCGATTTCTGTGCGCGATGATTACTTCGTCGGACTTTTTTCAGGGGCCTCTTAAGGGGGCGTGATTAAGCGGACGGGGACCGCAGAGGGGCCGTTGCCGTAGACGGGCGTTCCGCTGGAGTCTATGCCGCAGCCGATTTGGTTGATGATCGTTACTGGGATCTGTGTTGGAGCTAGTGGGTAGGGGAGCACGTTGGATTGCGGGTTCAGGAACACCTGCAGGAAGCCGATCACGGTGACGGGATTGGGCGGCGGGCCAGGCTGGTTTCCTGAGGTGGCGCCGGTATCGTAAACGGGAATTGTCACTAGGGAATCGCTGACCAGAACATCTTGTCCTCGGGCGGTCGTAAGCGGATTCTGCCCTCCAGCTTCAAATTCAAAAGGCGGAGTTATGGTTGCCGGTGGGAGAGTGGGGAGCGCGGGTTCGCCAACTATGCTGTCAGTATCGCCGGCCCCAGTGTTGTAGTGGATGAGGCATTGTACGGCCGCCACCGTGTCGGAGTCGCGGTTGGCGTAGGCTGCCGTATCGATGCGAATAGTCGCGTTCCTGCCGCACGCAATGGGCTGAGGAACACAGCCCGCGACCTCGAGCTGATAGTTAGTGAAGCCATTGCTACACGAGGGCAGGGCCGGGATTGTGGCGGGTAGATCGGCGGGATCGATCGGATAGTATTGGCCCGGCGCTGGCGTTGTCGTGTACGGGGGGCCGGGGGATTGGCTGAGAAGTCCGCTGGTGTTGGAAGTGCCGGAATATGTGTTTGGCCAAGTTTGACCTATCAGGTTGGGGTTCTCAATCGTCCCGTGCCTCCTGTCGAAGAGCGCAACCCAACTTGGAGCTCCCGTCTGGGTAGGGTCCAGGTTCGGAAGCAACCAGGGCTTTACACAGATAGGCGCGACTGGAGCCGCTCCGTGTCTGCGAGAAGTGGACAAGCCAGAAGGATTGTAGGCTTCGGCAGTGGCCGACGCGGATACTGGCAGCTGCTGCTTCCAGAAGCGCAGAAAGAAGGTCGGCAAATCGGGCCGGGTGACTTGCACGGTGACATAGGGATTGCTGACATCGCTGTCGTGAAAGCAGACGCTGATTTGGGCCCCAGCTCCATTACAGGTACTAATGCCGCCTCCCGGCGGGACCAAATTCTTGCCGCCGATTTGATTGCTGGCCGCGACCTGCATTGCGACCGTCGTGGCAAGGGTTTCAGCGCCGAGGGTATCGAACGGAGGAGTCATGAAGTCCGAGGACGTCATGCCGGAATTGGCGAGGACGCGTGCAGCGGCGAGGGCGGCACTGTCGGCGGCGAGTTGGGCCTCGCTACGGGCGGTGTAGAGCGTGGTTAAATCGATGGCCAGCGCGGCCATGACGAGAACCACCGAGGCCATGAAAACCGCGACCAGGGTAATGACGATTCCTTGTTCGCGCTTACGTCCGTGCTGGGGCTGATGGCGTCGCAAGCATCCTCACATTTGGTTGTGAACGGTGGCGGATTCGCTGATCGATGTCGTGGGGTTGGCCCCGGGAAGTATCTGCTGAATGATGCTGTAAAAGCGCCAATCATACGGATAGGAGACGGTAACGACGGTGCCAACGACATCGAGTCCGGTCGTGCTCGTAGCCACTACAAATCCGCGATTGATCGTGATGAGCAGGTTGTCACTCGGATTAAGGCTGGAGCACCCGGTAATTTGGTACTGCCAGGTGAGTGTCGGCGGCGGTCCCGACGGCCCGGACGGTGTACCCGGAGCACTGCACGATGCCGTGAAGACGCCGTTCGTGTTGAGGGAATTGAAGACGGCGTACACCACCGGCACTAGGGAATCAGGATTTGCCGTGGAACCGGCTACGGGCACGGGCAGTAGATCGCTGGTGGGCTGAGCTCCAGCCACGATCGCGCCTTCCTGTGCTGCCTGTTCGATTTTTTGTTTCTGATTGAAGGCGCCGCCAAAGTCGTAAATGCCGGCGATGAAAACCACGAGCAGCGGCAGAACGATGGCAAATTCGAGGATGGCCGATCCTTCGGATCGGCGTAGCAGCGCTTCTGCAGTACCGGCCAAGCTGTCCACGCGGAGCTTGATCGAACTACTCACTTAGTTCTCCATCCGGGTCTGCGCCTGCGCCGTCAGTTTGATTGTGCTCAGGTTAAGGGAAGTGAAAGGGAGATAAGACTTGTACTTGTATTGAAACGTCACCAGCACGCCGCAGATTTGCGACGGAGTAGGGGTGGCGGGCGTCAGTGACGGGCAGGCCGTGGGTGGACTGGTCGCCGGATAGGAATTCAGCTCTACCTGCTGGCAGACGGTGATCTTGTAAGTCGGGGATGGCGAGCATGGTCCGGAAGCGCTGCCGCCTGCGACGATTTGCGTAAGGTCAACGCTGGAAGCTTGCATGACCGCGGCTACCGCCGTATCGACTGCGGCTCCGCCGCCGAAGTTGTTGCCGCAGGTGGGGCTGGCGCAACTGGGTCGGGCTGCGGCGAGCGCGCCCTGCTGGGCTGCTTGCTGGATGGTGGAGTAGATATTGAAGGCGCGTCCGAACCAAACGATGCCCAGCAGGAACATGAATACGAGGGGAAGGACGAGGGCGGCTTCGGCGATTTCGGACGCCTGGGTGCTTCTTAGATTGTGAACGGACGTTTTCAACCTATTCATGGTGGGCACGGCCCGTGGTGCTAATTATCCGACATTATAATAGCGACAAATTGGGTGCGGAACGGCGAATTTGCTGGCGGGAGTTACGGTCGACACGGGGGGGTGTGGGGCGGACACTCCTATCCGCTCCGTTTATCCCATCCTCAGTTTCATGGGCGATAACGCCTCGGGCGGACATGAGTGTCCGCTCCACACAAGCCTAGATTTTCCCCAACGAGGCGGCTACTACGTAGAGGATGGTGGCCAGGGCCAGGGCTACTCCGAAGGGGATTTTTGTCGACTGGGGGTTGTCGAGCGAGACTTCGGCGCCGGGCAGGCGCAGGGTGAAGAGGGTCCCCACGATATGAGCGATGTTGAGGAGCGTTTTTTTGAGCCTGCCAGTGTGGATGACCACGGCTAGCGCCATGACTCCAGCTACGAGGATGGCGGCTATGAGGACGTCGATGAGAGGACGCGGGCCCAGGCAGGCTCCCAGCGCACCGGCCAGTTTCCAGTCGCCTGCGCCGAGGCTGCGGATCAGGACGAAAGGCAGGAGGAGTGCGAGGCCCAGGCCCATGCCTAACAGGGCAGCTTTGAGACCGGATGAGCGGTAGAAGATCGTGTTGGCGGCAATGCCGGCGGCCGCTCCCGACACGGTGAGCCAGTTGGGAATGCGGCGGGAACGCCAGTCGGTGATAGCCGCGATGGCGGCGACGACGGCGGCCAGAATCCAAGTTGGGTTGAGCGATGGCGCGTGGATCACGATGGATGTTGTGCGCCCATCGGCGGGCGCATAGAAATGATCTCACAAGGAGCGGATGGCCACCTCAGCGGCTAAAGCCGCTGAGGACAACACGACTCTTATCGCAGCGCTGAAAGCGCTGCGCCACCCAAAACAGACGCCATCCAAAAATCGGCTTCACCCAAAATACCATGCAGGCGCCTAGCGCGAGGCGGGTGTGGCGGCGTTACGGGTGGCTATGAATTTTCTGGCGTTGTCGGATAGGGTGCGAGCCTGCGGCATCAACTCGAGAGCTTTGATGACCGAGGGGTCGGTTTCGGCGCGCACCTTCAAACCTTCTTCCTGACCGAACGCGTTGACGAAAATCTCGCTCTTGAGGCTGGAGCGGAGCCAGTCGTTGTTTTCGAGCAGCTCGGCTTCGGTGTAGGGAATTTTTTCGCTGTCGAGGAACTTGCGGAAGTCGAGAAGGATTACGTCATCGACTTCGAAGCTCTGCGCGATCTTGTGCGCGTTGGCGTAGTTCTTGGCGAAATTGAAAATGGCGTAGTGTTGCAGCAGGGAATCCTGAAACTTGTTGCTCTTGTAAGGAGGCAGCTTGACGTCGGGCGTGATGCCGCCGCCGCCGTAGACGGTGCGGCCGCCATCGGTCAGCTTGACTTCCTTGTTGGCGTTGTTGTCTTCGCTTTCGCGGTTGTAATAGTAGTCGTAGAGAGAAAGGTTCGAATAATCGCGCTGGATGAGGCGTCCGCTGGGCGTGTAGTACTTGGCGGTGGTGAGCGCGAGGCCGGTGTTTTCGGCGAGCGGATAGACGGTTTGAACGAGACCTTTGCCGAACGTGGTTTCGCCAACGATGAGGCCGCGGTCGTGATCCTGAATGGCGCCGGAGACGATTTCGGCGGCGGAGGCGGTGCCTTTATCGACGAGGACCACCAACGGATAATCCTTGCCACCGTTGCCGCGGGCTGCTACGTAACGCTTCTCGGGCGACGAGCGGCCGTGGTGGGAGACGATGAGCTGTCCCTTCTTTAGAAATTTGTCGGCTACTCCCACGCCTTCACTGAGCAGGCCACCGGGGTTCTGGCGGAGATCGAGTACCAAGCCCTTGAGGTCGCCCATTTGATCTAGCGCTTCGGTGACTTCACGCTCGGTCGTTTCCTGGAAACCGGAGATGTGCAGGTAGCCGATGCCGGGCTTGATCATGAAATGGAGATCGACGCTGTAGCGCGGAATTTCGTCGCGAACGACGCTGAACTCAAGTGGATGATCCGAACCCTCGCGCAGCATGGTGATGCGGACCGTGGTTCCCTTGGGGCCCTTGAGCAGATCGGCGACATCGGAGGTGCTCATGTTGTCGGTGGGTTTGCCGTCGATGGCGGCGATGATGTCGCCGGGGCGGATGCCGGCGCGATAAGCGGGCGTGCCCACGAAGGGCGCGATCACGATGACTTTGTTATTGCGCGGGCCGACGGTCATACCGACGCCGTAATACTTGCCGCGCTGTTCTTCGCGCAGGGCGGAGTAGGACTTGGGATCGAAGAAATTGGAGTGGGGATCGAGCTGGTGGAGCATGCTCGGGATGGCGCCGTTGTAAATCGCTTTGTCGGGATTCACCGGGTCGGCGTAGTTCTGCTCGATGGTCTCATAGACCTGCGTGAACTGTTTCACGCTCTCGCGGATGTCGGAGTCGGAGCTGGGCGTGGCGCCGGGATTGATTTTCTGCGCGAACAGCATGCCGAGCAGGCCGAATAATCCGAGAACAAAAACCATCAGGAAGAGAGAGCGACGAGAACTACGGGCCATGATTCAAATCCTTGGGCAGGTATGTGGAAGGCGCTGAACCCACCCCAATTAGCGCAGTATAACACGCGCTGCGCCTGGTTCTTGACGCGCGAATTACCCGGAAGTTACTCCGGTTCGCAGTTCTAAAACAGCAGCAATGGCTCAAAACACACGGGTGACGCCCTCTTCGAGGACGACCACTTTATCTTCAACTCCGGCGGCGTGCGCTTCCTTATCGAGAAGATGGAGCGGCTCATCGACGGGCTCGTGCGAGAGGCGAAACGTTCCATAGTGCATCGGGACCATCCAGCGCGACTTGAGGTCGAGAAAAGCCTGCATGGCGTCGGCAGGACTGGTGTGCACGTTGCGAAAATGCGGCGGATCATAGGCTCCGATGGGGAGCAAGGCGAGCTCGGGAGACAGTCGGCGGCCGATTTCGGTGAAGCCGCTGAAATAGGCGGTGTCGCCGGCGTGATAGACGGAGTGCTTGCCGGCGCGCAGGACGTATCCGCCATAGCCGCGATGCGAATCTTTCAGGACGCGCGCTCCCCAGTGGCGGGAGGGGACGTGCGTGATTTCGAGCGCGCCGTGCTGGTGAGCATTCCACCACTCGAGTTCGATGATCTCCTTGAAGCCGAGATCGGAAACGAGGTCGAAGACATGATGCGGGACGATGAGCGTGGGAGCGGTTCCGGTCTGGCGGCGCGTTTGCCTTGCAATGGTGCGCAGGGACTGGCGGTGCAGGTGATCGAAATGAGCATGCGTGACCAGCACGACGTCCATCGGCGGCAGGTCGCGCAGACGCAGGCCGGGTTGGCGCAGCCGCTTCAGGACAAAGAGCCAGCGCGCAAAGTTGGGATCGATAGTGACGTTCATTCCGCCCATCTGGAGGAAAAAGCTGGAATGGCCGATGAAGGTGACACCCATGTGGCTGTTGGAGACCAGCTGCGGCTTGTGGGTTCGGCCGGTGCGAGGTGTGACCGCGGAATGCCGAATCAGACGCGTGAATTGCCCGGCTCGCTTGCGAAGTGCCGGATTCTTTAATGAAGACTTTAACATTGCTTCCACCAGCTCGCTCTTTCTTTGGGGGCTGGTCTAAATTTACTTTCTCCTACGTTGGATGCCGCAACTGCCACGTAGGACGCACAGGTCCCGGCGATTGGCTTGCACGGCGAGCGTAGCCGCGAACTTCTAGTCTATTCCAAGTACGTTTTTCTTGACCGTTACTTTGGTGGTCATATCTAATTCGAAGCAGACGAAAGCGGGCCCGGCCCACAAATTCAAGTCTTGGAGAACAAAGGTCATGCGCGTTGCATTCTTGGGATTGGGAATCATGGGACGGTCGATGGCGGCCAACCTGGCGAAGGCGGGACATGAGGTCGCGGTGTGGAATCGCACGGCGAAGGATGTCGACGGGGCGCGGACCGCGGCTACTCCTGCGGAGGCGGCGCAGGGCGCTGAGGTCGTGTGGCTGTGCGTCTCCGACACGAAGGCGGTGGAGAACGTGTTGTTTGGCGAGAACGGTGTGGAAGCGTCGCTCGCGCCGGGGATGATTATTGCGGACTCGAGCACGATTTCTCCTTCGGCAACGGAACGATTCGCGGCGCGAGTGAAGGCGCGGGGAGTGGACTACGTGGACGCGCCGATGACGGGATCGAAGATCGCTGCGGCGGGCGGCAGTCTGATTTTCATGGTGGGCGGCGACGAGGTTGTGCTGGCGCGCCTGAAACCGCTGTTTGACGCGATGGGCAAGCAGGTGTTCCACATGGGCGGAACAGGCAAGGGGCAGGCGACGAAGCTGGTGATGAACCTGCAAATTGCGCTGATCTTTGAAGGCTTCGCCGAGGCGCTGACGCTGGCGACCAAACTGGGCGTGGAGTTGGATCGGCTGCTGCCGCTGGTGCTGGCTTCGATGGTGAGGTCGGGAGTGGTGGAGTACAAGGCTCCTTTTATTATGAAGCGCGATTTCTCGCCGAATTTTCCGCTGCGGCTGATGTTAAAAGATATTCGTCTGGCGCTGGCTGCGGCGAAGGAGTCGCGCGTGCGTCTGCCCGGACTTGAGGCGGTCGAGGAAGTGTATGACGTGGCGGCCGAGGAAGGGCAGAGCGATCTGGATTACGCGGCCACGCTGACGCTGCTGGAAAAGTGGGCGGGAGTAGAGGTTAAGAGCGCGGCGTAAGGCGGCTAACGGTTACGGTTGTGCTTCGAGTGCCGAGCTTCACCCGGCTTGAACAGCCGAGGGCGGCTGTTCCTACGTGGGCCGGAGTGGGCGTCCGCGCTGCGCCGACAGGAGTGTCCGCGCCACGCGAACTAAACCACAAGTGGCTTCCGATGCCACCTACTTTTTGGCCAAGGTGCGGCAGTAGTTCACCAGATTCCAAAGGTCGTCCTCATTTTTGGCGCGGGCGGCCTCCGGGGGCATATCGCCTTTGCCGTCATGGATGATCTGGAACCACTTGCCATCGGTGGCTTTCTGCTGGACGTCGGGATTGGTGAGATCGGGGACGTTCTTCATATCCATATCGTTCTTGCCGTCGCCGTTTTCACCGTGGCACATGGCGCAGTCGATCTTATATACCTTCTTGCCTTTGGCGAGCGATTCGGGCGAGGGCTTGACAGGGTTGTTTTTCCCCTGCGCATTGGCGGGAAACTGCTCTCCGAGCACACAGGCGAAAACAAACAGGACCAGAGCGATGGATGCGATCTTCAAAAAGGACTTTCCTGACACGGCGACCTCCGACCTGGGAGTACGCTGCAAGTACGGGTTGATTCTACGACCTTGCGGGGTCGAGCGGGAAGGTTATCGATCACCCGGCTGCGTATGCGGAATCACGCTTGATACGGAGGCAGGTTGGGGCCTCGGCGGACGATGGGACCAGGAAGTTCTTCGGTGGTTACAGAAAAAGGTACCTTCCATGTGGCGGATGGCCGCGGCCAAACAGTCTGCTGAAAAACCATGTTGCAGGCCGCGTCTCGATCAAGGGCTGGAGACGGGGCAAGCCCCGTCTCTACCAGAGAATTTTTGTTTCTCCTCCCCTTGCGCATCCACATCCGGCGGACGTAACATTTTTCCGAGAGGCGAAGTTTGTGGGGCGTTGGGTTCTGATTGACGTCAGCGCGGCGGCCGTGGTCTTTGCCCTGCTGTGGTACAGCTGGTTTGTGCGCTACAACCGGCGGCGGGCGGCCAGCGTGCTCGAGTGGCTGCAAGCAGCTTGTCTGGGCAAAGGACGGCTCAGCAATCTCGCGTGGCAGGCCAACAGCTCGCGGCTCACAGCCCATTTCCATCTTGCTTCGCGCTGGTTTGACGATGCCTCGGTGACGATCCGCCTGCTGCCGCGGCCGCTGCCAGTGAACTGGGCACTAAGCCGGCTGCGCCGGGAACAGGAAACGCTCACGTTCGAAGCGGACATGGGTTTTCCGCCGGGCTTCCGTCTCGATATTGTGCGTCACCGCTGGACCGGGCAGACGGGCCCGAAGAGTCCTGCCCGCAAATGGATGATCGCGCGGCCGGGCCCCGTGGTCCTGACCACTAACGAAGACTGGCCCATGGAACTGACCCCGGTGGTGAATGCGATCGTTGGTTGCCACGACAAAGAATTCGTGAACGTGCGCTTCAATCAAACGGCTCCGCACTTCGCGGCCACGGTTGGGCTGGAGAGCCTGTCGGACCAGAAATCGGCGAGCGCCGTGCTGGGGCTGTTTCGCGAGCTCGCGGCTAGTTCCTCGGCGAAGCAGCACTAGAGAACGTCTCTCGCTGCGCGTCCTTTGTCGTTCGCTCCCTACCTTTCACTTCGTCAAGCAATTACTCCGGTTCGGCCACGAAGCGGTAGCCGACCCCCCGTACCGTTTGCAGGTGCTTCGGACTGGACGGGTCTTCCTCGATGTACCGCCGCAAGCGCACTACGAAATTGTCGATGGCGCGCGTGTCGGTGTCCTCGCGCAAGCCCCAGACTTCTTCGAGCAGCACCTTGCGCGAAACCACGCGTCCCGCGCTGCGTACCAGGTAGCGCAGAAATTCCGCTTCCATGACCGTGAGGTGGATGGTATTGCCCAGGCTGCGGAGTTCGAGTTCGCGGAAGTCGATGGACTTGCCTGCGAACTGAAAGGTATCGGCTGAGTTCTCAAGCGTGGACGGCTCGTTCGCCATGGACGGTGGCGCGTTTCCGCCATCGAGCGTGGCGCTCTGCTTCATCCAGACGCTACGGCGCAACAAGCCGTCGAGGCGCGCAATCAGAATCGCCAGCTCAAATGGTTTCGGTAGATAGTCGTCCGCGCCGGAAGCAAAGCCCTGCAGAACGTCTTCGGGCCGGCCGCGCGCTGTCAGCATCAGAATGGGTACATAGTTTTTCTTTTCGCGGAGCAACGACGCCACCTCGAAGCCGCTTTTTCCGGGCAGCATTACATCGAGAACCACGACATCGAAACGTTCCGCGCGGTCGAGGAGGCGCAAGAGCGCGTCTTCGCCGTCGCCCGCAATTTCCACGTCGTGTCCTTCGGCCTGCAGGTTGAAGCGCAGGCCCTGTGCCAGGTGAGCTTCGTCCTCTACGACCAGCACACGGCTCATGCGACCCTCCGCCGCGGCAGTTCCAGGGTCACAGTCGTTCCTTTTCCCGCTCCCTCGCTTTCGGCAAAGACGCGGCCGCCGTGGTTGCGCGCGATCGAACGCACGATGAACAGTCCGAGGCCGGTTCCTTTGACGCGCGGACGGCCTCTCTGGCGCACACGATAGAAGCGTTTGAAAATCCGCTTGAGCTCATTTTGTGGAATGCCTACGCCTTGATCGCGGACGCGCAGAACGATGTGCTCGTCGTTGGGCGCCGCCAGTTCAACCGTAATATGCACGCCGCCGGGGGAATACTTGACCGCATTGTCGAGCAAGTTTGTTACGGCGGTGTGCAACTCCTCGGGATCGCCGAGCACGCCCGCGGCCCCAGGCTGCGAAAGTAACTCCTGGTAAGCGAGCTGCTCCGGAAGAAGGTGATGGCGGGCGCGCGCCAGTTCCACACATTCGCGCACGAGCGAACTGAAATCCACAGGAATGCGCTGACCGGAGGCCTTCCTCTGCGCCACCGCGCCCGCCTTGAGCACCTGTTCCACGGTGCCCATCAGGCGCTCGGTATCGACCAGCATGAGCTGATAAAACTCACGGCGGCGCGCCTCATCGACCTCGCGGCGCTGCAGGGTTTCGAGATAGAGGCGAATGGAGGCGATCGGCGTCTTCAGTTCGTGGGTGACGGCGTTGATGAAGCTGTCGTGCTGCTCGTTGCGCCGAATCTCGCGCACCAGAAAGATGGTGTTGAGGACGAGGCCGGTGACGATCGCACCAAAGAAAATGATGCCGAGAAAAACCTTGATGCCCGCGCGCCAGTTGAGGATGATCCAGCCGCTGCCGACGGCGAAAGCCACTGCCGCCAGGCAGACGCCGAACGTGAGGAAGAAAGCAATCGCTTTACGCCGGCTGGAGATGCGCACAGGGAGATTGTAAACACATCACCGCCGAGACGCCGAGGACGCCGAGAAAATCGAGGGATTGATCTCGCGGGGCGGAAGGTGTCAGGTGGAAGGGGTTTAGCCGAGGTTACGAGCGACGTGAGGATTGTTCGCCAGCAAGAAATCGGACGACCAAACATGGCGCTGGTGTGGCACGGCTAAAACCCGTGCCACACCCCGAGTACCAGGATGACCAGAACCTAGTCGTGCTCGCCGCGGCGCAGTTCCGAGCAAAGGACCCATAAGTGGTCCATGTATTCGCCGCTTTTGGATTGGAAGCCGGTGACCACGGAACCAATCGGGCAGATGGCTTCTGCGGGATGTCCGCCGGCATGCGGACGCGCAACGGGCTGCGTCGGTTCCGTTGGCATGTGTTCTCTTCTCTCGGCAATCTCGCGGAGCGGGCTGCATATGCCGACGGCCTCATCGATGGAGGCGCCGGCGCGTCCTCGCAGGCCGCGCAATGCCATGCCGCGCGGGCAGATTGCGTCGATCACGGGACGCCCGCCCGGGCCGCCGGTGCGCTCTGTCATTCTTACTTCCTCTCCCAGGTCGCCATCAGGGCGAACGTGGACGCAATCGAGCCACGCCGTGTTGAAGAACTCGCCCATCTGCACGTGGAATCCAATAGCGACGGAATCTGCCTCGCATAGGGCATCGGGAGACGGCCGGCCGCCGCCGCCTCCGCCGAAGTCAACGGTCATGCGCTCGTGCGCTACGTGAATGCGCCTGCGGTCGAAGATGCGCTCACGCTCCTGATTGGGGTATTGAGCCGCCGCGAGCGCTGTGAACGCGATCAGACACAGCATCGCGGCGCCAAGAACTGGAGCGGATTGGGCCGTAATCTTTCGCAAGAAAGTGATGGTGTGATTGCGAGGTGTGCCAGCTGAGTTTGCCGTCATGTGCCCCTCAAGGGATGAGTTTGAATTTACTTTCCGGTTCAAGAACGGCACCGATGATACACCACAGCCGCTCCACAGTGAAACAATCAGGGAGAAATGAGGGATGGGGAGCATCGCCGTTGTGATCGGCCGCTCATGCAGATAAAGGCTCCCGACACCAGCCACCGCGGCTCGGTTCGGGCGCCTTTCCTGAAACCTGACACCTAAGACCTGAAACCTACTCTTTAGTCATTCCCCGCGGCCGTTGCCACCAGTCCCGCAGCTTTCAAATCCCGCACCAACTCCGGCTTCGGCGGCAAATTATCGAGCGTCACTTTGTAGACGTGCCGCGCCAGGCCTAGCTTTTTGAGCAGCCAGATGCCGTACCAGTTCAGATCAATCTCATACCACGCCATGCCATGACGCGCCGATACCGGATGCGCGTGATGGTTGTTGTGCCAGCCTTCGCCCCAGGTAAACAAGGCAACCAGGAAGTTGTTCGTCGACAAATCCTTCGTGGCAAATCTTCGCGATCCCCACATGTGCGTAATCGAATTTACTGCCCAGGTAGCGTGCAGACCGACCACTGTGCGCGCGAAGACCCCCCAAAGCAGCCAGGGCAGACCGCCGATCGCATAAAGAATTACGCCGACGATAATGTTGCTGGTCCAGTGATACTTTGTCAGCCAAACGTGCACTTTGTCTTTGGTGAGGTCGGGAACGTAGCGCGCCAGCGTCGTCGTGTCGTGGTGCATTGACCGGCCCGAGAGGATCCAGCCCATGTGCGACCACCACTTGCCGTCGATCGGCGAATGCGGATCGCCTTCGACATCGGAAAACTGATGATGAATGCGGTGCGTCGCCACCCAGAAAATGGGGCCGCCTTCAAGCGCGAGCGTGGCACACCAGGTCAGAAAGTATTCCACCCACTTCGGAGTCTTAAATCCGCGATGCGTGAGAAGCCGGTGATAGCTCATGCCGATGCCGAGGCTGCCAGACAGCCACCAGAGGAAGCAGGCGACAAAGAAGGCCTTCCAGGTAAAGAAAAAGAGGGCCGCAATGGCGCCCAGGTGAAACAGCAGCATGGCAGCGGCTGTGCCCCAGTTGAAGCCATCGTCTTTTGTTGCGGCTCTGCCGTAGCCGCTGCTGCCCAATACTCTCAATTCAGTGTTGGTCTCGCTCATCCTCATCCTCTCCCCGTGGCCTTCGCTCTAGTCCGCATTGGAAGATACCAAGATTGCGGCGGGTTCTTTGTAATACTTGTGTAAGACTCGCCGCGAGAGGAGGTTACGGCGGTAACAGCTGTGCCGGGTGCGGACCACAGCGGCGATCCGGGCCGAGGCGTGACGCCCCTTTCGGCAATCTCAGGGCAGGCTCCCGCGACAGGCGCCAAGATGCCGGCGCTAGCAATCCCGCTACAATGGCGGCGTGCCGTTCCGAATCCGACAATTTGAAAAAGGCGACTTCGAGACGCTCTGGCAGATCGACCAGGACTGCTTTGATCCACAGCTGGCGTACTCGCGGCCGGAGTTGGCGTTCTATATGCGGCGGCCGTCGGCGTTCACGTTGGTGGCGGAAGGCGCGGGGAAGGAAAGGCCCAAGGATGGCGCGCGTGTTGCCGCGTCAAAAATCCTGGGATTCATTGTGGCGGAAAAGCAGCGGCAAAACGGGCACATTATTACGATCGACGTGATCGAAGAGGCGAGGCGGCTGGGTGTCGGCTCAGCGCTGCTGGCGTCGGCGGAAGATCGGCTGCGGGGGAACGGGGCGGTTGCGGTCGAACTGGAGACTGCCGTGAATAACGAGGCGGCGATTCGGTTTTACAAGCAGAAAGGGTATTTCGTCGAGAGGACGGTTCGCGGGTACTATTCGAACCAGATGGATGCGCTGGTGATGGGAAAGCCGCTGGCATCTTCGCTGTAGAAACGCGGCTTACCGCGTCTTTGCGTGGAGCGCATTTTCGGGTCGAGAATGAGACGAGGCAAGCCTCTACGGAAGGAGGAAAGGCAATCTGATGAAAATTGCGATTCAAGGGGAGCTTGGGTCTTTCAGCCACGAGGCGGCGGAGGCGATGGCGCCGCGGGCGTCGGTGGTGCCTTGCGCGCGGTCGCTGGAGGTGTTTGACCGCGTGAAGCGCGGGGCAGTGGATGGAGCGGTGATCCCCATTGAGAATTCGCTGGCCGGGTCGGTGGCGGAACATTTCGATCTGTTGCTCGGCCGCGACGTGCATATTGTCGGCGAGTTTCGGCTGCGCATTGTGCACAACCTGATTGCTCTGCCGGGGACGAAACTCGCTGCGGTGCAGCGGGTGTTTTCGCATCCCGTGGCGCTCGATCAGTGCCGGGATTTGTTTGCCAAGAATCCGCGGCTGAAGGCGGAGCCGTTTTACGATACGGCCGGCAGCGTGAAACATGTGATGGCGGAACGGCTGACGGATGCGGCGGCCATCGCCAGCCGGCGGGCGGCGAAGGTGTATGGCGGCAAGATCCTGAAAGCCGGCATTGAGGATGACAAAAAGAACTTCACGCGGTTCTTCCTGATTCGCCGCGGGAAGGCGCTGCCGACGCGCCGTGCGGATAAAACCTCGCTCGCTTTCAGCACGAAGAACATTCCCGGAGCGCTCTTTAAAGCGCTGAGCGTGTTTGCGCTGCGCGACATCAGCTTGAGCAAGATTGAATCGCGGCCGATGCGGGGGCGTCCCTGGGAGTATGTGTTTTTTGTGGATTTGCTGCGCGGCGACGATCCGGAGTTGCGCAATGCGCTGCGGCATCTGGGAGAGGTGGCGGAACTGGTGAAGGTGCTGGGTATTTATCGGGAGGCGTGAGCGGAGAATCATGACTGCGAGTCGCAGCGGCAGCGAGACCTCCCCCGCCGCGTCCGACAAAGTGCCGGCTGCTACGGCCTGGGCGCCTCGCTTCATTCGTCACAACTCGATGTGATGTGCTGCATTGCAGCATGCTCGCAGTCGCGCGTAGGTTGGAGGTAAGGAGAAACCATATGCGTTTGGTTCAGTCTGTGCTCGCGATTGCGATTGGCGTTATCCTGCTCAGCGCTTGGGCGGTTGCCGGTCAAGATCAGTTAGGTATTGCCGATACTTACAAGGTCAGTTTTTCAGAAAAGGTGTGGGTGGCCGACACCCTGCTGCCTTCGGGGAACTATGAGATCCGGCATGTGATGGAAGGGTCCGACCACATTATGGTGTTCCGGCAGGTGGGAACGAAGAAACCGGTGGAAGTGCGCGCCAAATGCACGCTAGTTCCGCTGCCGGAGAAAGCGCTCGAAAGCGAGAAGCATTTCGAGCTGAATGCGGCGAACGAAAGAGTTCTGCACGAGCTGATCTTTAAGGGAGACCGGGCAAAGCACGTGTTCTGATGCGATTCGCCCCGGGTTAAGGTTCCCCAAGGACCTCGCAACGCAGAAACCGCGCGGCCTTAGGATGCTGTACAGGCGCGGTGCTCATTTCCCGCCGTTAGCGCCTAAAGTACGAGCCGCGAACTTGGGGCGCTTTGCACCCCGCGTTGCTTGATTGACATGCTGCCCCTCCGAGTTACCGGCGTGGGGCCGGTGGTGATTCATCACTTGCAAAAGCAAGAAAAAGGTCTAGAATTCAACGACCTAGCATAACGGTTTGCATCTTTTGGCCAAGCAGGTTCATCAAAGTTGAGTGAATATCACTCAAGGGAAGAGCATGAGCGACCTTAATTCCTCTGTTTCTTATGAAGTGTCGGGCCATTCGCTGCCGATTTTGCCGGTGCGCGACACGGTTCTATTTCCGCACGCGGTGCTGCCGCTTACGGTGGGGCGCGAGAGTTCGGTGCAGTTGATCAACTCGCTGGGCGAGGACAAGACGATTGTGGTCGTGGCGCAACGCGAGGCGCGCGTCGATTCGCCGCAGCCCACCGACCTCTACACCGTCGGGACGCTGGCCGTGGTGCACAAAGTTGTCAAGATGCCCAACCAGAGCCTGTTTGTTTTTGCCGAGGGCCTGGAGCGCGTGCGCCTGGCGGACTTTGCCCAGCTCTCGCCCTTTATGCGGGCGCAGGTAGTGACGGTTCCGGAGACGATTCCTCCCAAGGATTCGGAGATCGAAGCGTTGCAGCGGAATGTGCTGACGCTGTTCCAGCAGATTGTGGCCGGTTCGCCGACGCTGTCGGATGAGCTTTCGACGGTGGCGATGAATATTGAGGAGCCGGGGCGGCTGGTGGATTTCATCGCCTCGTCGCTGCCCTCGCTTTCAACCGCCGACAAGCAGGACACGCTGGAAACGACCGACGTGCGCGTGCGCCTGGAAAAAATCAACCAGCACCTGGCGAAAGAACTCGAAGTCCAGCAACTGCGCAACAAGATCCAGTCGGAAGTGCAGGATCGCGTGCAGCAGACGCAGCGCGAATACTACCTGCGCGAGCAGATGAAGGCGATTCAGAAAGAACTGGGCGAGCAAGACGAGGGGCAGCGCGAGACCGAGGACCTGAAACAGAAAATTGAATCGGCCGGCATGCCCGACGATGTCAAGAAAGAAGCCTTGAAAGAACTAGGCCGGTTGTCGCGCATGTCGCCGATGGCGGCCGATTACTCGGTGACGCGGAATTACATTGAATGGCTGGCGATCCTGCCTTGGCAAAAAACTTCGGGCGTAGAAATTGAGATTCCGAAGGCGAAGGAGATTCTCGATACCGACCACTATGACTTGCAGAAAGTGAAAGACCGCATTCTCGACTATCTTTCGGTGCGGCGGTTGAAGCCGAACATGAAGGGGCCGATTCTGTGCTTTGTGGGGCCTCCGGGCGTGGGCAAGACTTCGCTGGGGAAATCGATTGCACGGGCGCTGGGGCGCAAGTTCACGCGGTTGTCACTGGGCGGCGTGCATGACGAAGCCGAAATTCGCGGCCACCGGCGCACTTACATCGGCGCATTGCCGGGGCAGATTATCCAAGGCATCCGGCGGGCGGAGACGAAGGACCCGGTATTCATGCTCGACGAAATTGATAAAGTCGGGCGCGATTTCCGGGGCGATCCCGCGTCGGCTTTGCTGGAGGCGCTCGATCCGGAGCAGAACGCGACCTTCCGCGACAACTATCTGGATGTGACGTTCGATCTTTCCAAGGTGCTGTTCATCACCACGGCCAACATGCTCGATCCGATTGCGGAGCCGCTGCGCGACCGCATGGAGATCATCGAACTGCAGGGCTACACCGAGGAAGAGAAAATTCACATCGCGTTTCAGTATCTGATCCCGCGGCAGATTGAAGAGAACGGCATCACCAAGGAGCAGATCGAATTTCCCGAAGAGACGGTCAGTTATGTGATCCGGCACTACACGCGGGAAGCGGGCGTGCGCAACCTCGAGCGGACGATCGGGACGATCTGCCGCAAACAGGCGCGGCGGCTGGCGGAAGGGAAGAACGAGAAGCTGGTCGTGACCAAGGACACCGTGCAGGAATTCCTGGGCGGGATCAAGATTCGCAGCGAAGGCGAAATTGCCGAGCGCACCAAGCGCGCGGGCGTGGTTGTCGGACTGGCTTGGACTCCATCGGGCGGCGACGTGCTGTTTGTCGAAGCCAACCAGATGAAAGGCAAGGGCGGGCTCACGATTACCGGGCAGATTCAGGATGTGATGCGCGAGTCGATGCAGGCCGGCTTGAGCTGGGTGCGGTCGAACGCGAAGCTGTTGGGAGTGGACGAAGAATTCTTCGCCAATCACGATATTCACATTCACGTCCCGGCGGGCGCGATTCCGAAGGATGGGCCGTCGGCGGGCGTGACCATTGTGACGGCGCTGGTTTCATTGCTGACGGGCAAGCAGGTGCGGCCGCTGACCGCGATGACCGGTGAAATCACGTTGAGCGGAAACGTGCTGCCAGTGGGCGGAATCAAGGAAAAAGTGCTGGCGGCTAAGCGGGCCGGCGTGCACGACGTGATTCTTCCGGCAGACAACAAAACCAATGTCGACGAAGACCTGACGCCCGAGCAGTTGCAGGGATTGACCACGCACTACGTGAAGACGATCGACGAGGTGCTGGAGTTCGCGCTGCCGTCCTCCCCGCGCGAAGAGCGCCAAGATGCTGAGGAGCGGGAGAAGGTGTTGAGCACGTAGGGCGGAAACTTCCTTGGCGCCGGGCAGACGCGGCGGGCTCCTGATCCCCACGTCTCGCAACGTGCGGCGAGACGCAGGGCAGACTCAAATAAATTGTCGCGCGAAAGAGACGGGGTAAACCCGGTCTCCACGCCGGGCTTAGTTGATGGTGAAGTTCAAGGCCGAGGCCTTGCCGCCGCCGGGGGCGGGGTTGCTGACGACGATGCTGGCTGTTCCCGCCGAGGCGATGTCGGTGTAGGGGACGTAGGCGTTGAGTTGAGTGGAACTGACGAACGCGGTGGTGAGCGTAGTCTTGTTCCAGGTAACGGTGGCGCCTGGGGCGAAGTCGCTGCCGTTGATGGTCAGAATAAAATTCCATCCGCCGTGCGTGGCGCTGGCCGGAGATAAAGAAGCTGGAGCCGGCAGAGGATTCCTGGTGGAGCTAGCAGGCGCGACGAGTTGGGGACTGGTCACGATTGCGAGCTGTAAGTTCGTGTTACTCACCTGAGTGACGAAGGCTACCCCGCTATTCCCCCAGAAAATGAAGTTGGATGCCTGGTCGCCATTGAATTGTAAAAAGCTTGCGGCAGCTTGTGGGGTGAATTCGTCGAGGCTGTAGGAGGTGATCCCAAACGACGAAAGGAAGGGTGTGTTACCTACAACCAGCATGCGATTGAACAGCGCATTGGGCAGCAGCAGATCGGTGTAGCTGCAACAGCTTGCGCTACCGATATCAAAGGTTCCTAGCAGCAGACCCGTGGCGGGGTTGAAGGCCTGGCCCGCGTTTCCATAGATCAGACCATCCGCATAAGCGATAGAAGAACCCTCAACCAAATCAGACCATGTTGTTCCAGCGGTTCCTCCGTTGGAACTCACATTGATCTGCGTAAGCGAATTGCCGGCATAGAAGAAGTAGAGCGTGCTGGAGTTGGCGAACAGGATCTGGTTCGCGAAGTTGGAAGTGACATTGCCGGGAAGCTGGGTGGCATCGGTATAGAAGTAGACGCCGTAACCGTAGCAGCACGAGGAAGTGCTCTGAGCAACGGCCCAAGCATGGCCGTTGGAAGGGGAAACCTGAAGGCTGATGGCGACGTTTAGTCCGCCGAAGTAACCGGTGCCAAGACTTACCTCGATGTCGGGAGTGAAGCCAGGAAGAATGAGGCGCTGCACGGAACCGCTGCCATTGAGGCCGACATAGAGGTATTGGCCGTCGGCCGAGAGGGCGAGTTGGTGAGGTTCGCTACCAGCGTAGTGGTATGCGATGACTTTGCCGGTCTGGGGCTTGATGACGGCGATGCTGTTGCCGTTAGTGCCGTAACTGCTGGGCAGGGAGGCGTAGATCAACTGCGCGTAAGGATCGTAAACCATGTCGTTGGCGGGAAGATCGAGAGTGGTGACGGTGGCATTGTAGGTAATGTCGAAATTGAAAGCGGCCGAGAGTCCACCGGGGGATGGATTGGTGACTGTGATCTGGACTATGCCAGCCGTTCCCAAATCGGCCTTAGTCGGGGTGAATTGCACCTGGGAGGGGCCGACGTAAGTCGTGGGAAGCGTATGGCCGTTCCATTGCACGGTCGCCCCGTTCATGAAACTGGGGAAAGTGCTGTTCACCGTGATGGGAGCGGGAGCCGTACCTTTTACCAATGACGGAGGCGAGAGGGAGCTGATGGATGGGAGGAAACTGACCACGCTGAAAATGGCATAGTTCGAGGAGTCGCCGGCGGCGTCGATGACGTAAACGACTTGCTCCGAGGCTGTTGTCAGAAGGGAGGCGGGCACCTGGGCGGTAAGTTCGGTCGGGCTGACGTAGCCGGTGAGCAGACCGTAGCACTCGTAATAATAATTGTCGAAGCAAACAGTGTCGCCCTGGGCAAAGCCGGTGCCGGCCACGGTAAGAGTGAAGCCCGCGCTGTCAATGTAGACGTTCGGCGGAGAGATCGAGGTGATGGTGATCACGGTTTGTTGAGAGGCTTGGGGTGAGGATCCCGGCTGACCTGCCGGCGCCTTGATAGCGGCGCCGAAAACCGAAAGCGTGACACAAAGCAGCAGTAATAACGACAAAGTAATTCCCTTCAAACCGAGCGGCATATAGGTCCTCTCACGACTTAGATGGGCCGAAGTCACCAGAAAGTCCTTGGTTTGGCCACCCGGGACGATAATGCTACCAAGATGTGCTTGTCTGTGATATTGGTCACTTCCAAACCTGTGTTGGGAGGAGATAGACGCAATCTTATTAGCCTCTCTGGGTTAGACTGCCGCTTTGGGTCATCTACGACTCGGCATCCAGTTCATTGTGCCTCTGGGGAGAGTCCCGATCTGAATCCCCGCTCCAGCCAGGTATCGACTGGTTTGTGCGAAAGCTGAAGGGTGAAATTCGCGGCTGCCCTAGAAGAATTCGCAAAAAGAGGCGACAATAGTTCCCGCCGACCATGAGGAGCCCCGGTGGGAGCAAGTCCTAGTCTGAAGCCCAGCCCGAAGCCAAGTCCGAAACCTGCGGACACGAAGACTGCGGCGAAGCCGAAGCTCGGCCTGCGTTTCTGGATGGAGCGCGCGCTGGAGGAGTGCGATCGCGCGGCGGCGGGGTTCGAGGCCGATCCGGTGCATGATTTGCGCGTGGCGATTCGGCGCTGCCGGTCGCTGGCCGATGGATTGATGGCCATGGATCCGGACCCGTCGTGGAAGGAAATGAAGAAGGCGGGGCGGAAGCTTTTTCGCGCGCTGGGCGAATTGCGCGACATGCAGGTGATGCAGGAGTGGATTGAGAAGCTGAGCGGCAGCGTTCCCTCTTCCGCGGATGGGGACACGGGGAGCCGTGTCTCTACCGAAGATCCGGTGGTGGTGAAACTGCTCAATCATGTGCACGCGCGCGAAACGGAATGCAAACAGCTGGCCTGGAAGGATCTCAACCAATTTGACAAGAAACGCTGGCGGCAGTGGAGCCGCACGCTCCCGCGGCGGGCGGCGCGGCTGCGGCCGGGAAATGTGGTGTATCTTCACCTCGCGCTGGAGAAGTGGACGGCCGCGTACGAGTTGCACAAGCGCGCCGTCCGGACGCGGTCCCAGATCGCGCTCCACGAGCTGCGGATTGGGATTAAGCGTTTTCGCTATACCGTGGAAAATTTTCTGCCGGCCCAACACGCGCTATGGGGTAAGGACCTGAAGGAGCTGCAAGATCTGCTGGGCGAGGTGCACGATCTGGATGTGCTGTGGGCGGCGGCACTCGAGATCATGGCGTTTCCGGATGTGGAGAGCCGGAACCGGTGGCGCGAGAAGCTAAACCACGAGCGCAACCTTCGAGTCGAGCGTTATCGCGAAATGATGATCGGCAGGGACTCTCTGTGGCGCGTTTGGCGGGCGGCGCTGCCGTCCGGCGCGGATTTGCGGGCGGCGGCGATGAGCCGCCTGCGGGTGTGGGCCGGGTATCTCGATCCCGATTTTTCGCATGCGCAGCGGGTGGCCCAGTTGTCGCTTCATTTGTATGACGGGCTGCGGAAAGCTGGGTTGCTTCACCACGAGGAGGAACACGGCGCGCGGGACGTGTTGCAGGCCGCGGCGCTTATGCACGATGTGGGCCGCGCGAAAGGAGACGAGAAGCATCAGAAGAGATCGTTTCGGATGATTCATGGGCTGGCGCGGCCTTTGGGTTGGAGCGAAAGGGAATTGGGGTTGGCAGCAGTGGTGGCCCGCTATCATCGCGGAGCGTTGCCGCGCCCGCGCGGGAAAAACATGCAGCGGCTGGAACTGCCTGACCGGCGTGTGGCGCTCGAACTCGCAGGCGTGCTGCGGTTGGCGAACGCGCTCGATCCGCGAAATGAGACGGCGCCGCGGCTGGAGGTGGATGGGCACGACGGGATCTTGATTGTGCACGCGGCGGGATATTCGCCGCTCGACCGGACTGCGGAAAATGTCGCGGCGGCACGGCATCTGCTGGAGACGGTGCTGAAACGGCCGGTGATGGTGCGAGGGATGAGACCGCAAAGCGTGGAGTCGGCCAATTCGAGGCGCCGCCATTCTGGAAATCATCATCCTGGCAAACGGTATTCCGGCAAACACTATTCTGGCGGAGACTCTGGCAGACCTGAACGGCGCATCTCGTCGGCGTAACGCCGGTCGGAGCGTCCTGCGCAGGTAACAATTCGCCTGTTGGCAAGATTTACTTGGCCATCCAGAGCGCAATATGGCTGACAGCACTATCCTCCACGCCAAAATAACCGTGATCAGAGAACTCGTGACAACTGTCGGTCAAAGCCGTGAGGTGCCCGGACGGAAGTTGCTCGGCGCCCTTTCGGGGCGAGAGCTTCAACGCCTTGAGCACCGGCATTTGACCCGCGGTGGTCGTACCGATACACGTGTTGCCGGCGTCATTGAGCAGCAGCACGGGTACGGTGATGCCTGCCAAGTTGGCCATGAGCAGCGAATCGGGATCGGTCGAATCGTTAATGGAGGAAGTGAAGACGAGCCCGTCCGGCCCGCCCAGCGTGGGACTATAGGAGCCCGCGACGAAGGCGCCTCCGGTTCCGCGACTGGTACCCACGATCCAGACTGGCAGGCCGGGCATGGCCGAACGCGCCCAGGCGATTACCGTCAGAATATCGGAAACGTGAGCGGCGCTGCCTTGCTGGTCGGTTAGACCCTGGGGGAGCAAGTAAAAATCTGTCGCGGCATCCAGCGTAATGGTGTAGAAGTTGTGGCCCGCGAATAGGGACCGGGTGCGCACCAGGAAGTTGCTGGAATTCACGTCCAACGTGCCATCGCTACCGTTGGGAGTAAGTTGAATAAGTCCTTTACCGCCGGGAACGAGGATCACGATCGCGGTTGGGGCCGGGGGCGCGGTCACGATGAAGCTTTCACTCAAAACCGCAGGCGGCGGAGTTGACACTGGCGTGCGCGACAGTGCGAGCGTCTGTACCACATCCACTGGCGGAAGTTGGGCAAATGCCGTTGCCCCAAACAGCAGCGCGGCGGCTAGGATGGCGACCGCAAACGGCCGCATGCAGCCCGGCCCTTTGCAATTTGAAAACAGGTTTCTCATAGCAAGTTTCCCGCAGGACGAGTAGATACGTTCAGACGAGCATCTGCTGGGTTGGCGTTTTCGAGCGACGTGTTCAGTCCAAAAAGCTTGCAACCCGAAGGAGTCACCTGTTCCCCACAAACCGGAATCTCCTTGTTGGTCCAGAAACAGTGAAAAGTGTATATCGTTCACGCGTTCTCGACGTTCTGAAACGACAATTTTCACAAAACTTTCACAAAGGCGCCGCCCGACAGTTGAGAATCCGCACCGGTGCAGCCGAAGTTGCGCGATCCGCCCGTTTCTGTCGAGGCCGCGCTAGCAGTCGCGTCGGTTCAATATTCGCGGGCTCTCATTTCCCGTCAAGTTTCCAGGTACCAGGGTACGTTGATCACAATAATGCGCTGATTGCCCTTCAGCAGCACGAGCGTCTTCAGAACTTCTGCGCGCTTATTGTGCAAGAGATGGTGATACCAGTGGCGCTCAACCAGCTCGGGAATCAGAACGGCGATCTGCTGGTTGGGATGAGTGCGCTCGGCTTCGAGGACATAATCCACAATCGGGGCCAACACCAGGCGATAGGGCGAAGGCAAGACGATCAACTGCGGGGCGTTTACGCCGGCCTGTCGGGCCGGTTCTTCCACGAAGCGCGACCACTCGGCGCAAAAAAGCGTCGATCCTTCTCCGGTATCGACGTGCAGGGCGTACACGTCGTGTGAGAGGTTGAGAGCGAAGCGCAATGCTTTCTTGGTGACTTGATTCCAGCCCTGAATCGGCACAATGACCACGGGCGGAGTCAGACCTTTCAAATCGAGCGGCGCCGTGGTGCGCAATTCCAGAAAGACCGAGTGATAGTGCCGGCGCACCATGCCCATGGCCACAAGCAAGGTGGGGATCAGAAGCACCGTCACCCAGGCGCCGGCGGCGAACTTGGCTACCAGCACGACGATCACGGTGATTCCGGTGGCGATGGCGCCAAGGCCATTCACAAGAATGCTGCGCGTGGCGCCCGGGCCGCCGACGCGCCGCCAGTGTCCGACCATGCCGGCTTGCGAGAGCGTGAAAGCGAGAAAGGCACCAACGGCGAACAGCGGGATGAGGCGATCGGTGACGCCTCCGAACAGGATGAGGAGGATTCCAGCGAGAACGGCGAGCACCACAATGCCTTGTGTGTAGACGAGCCTGCGGCCGCGCGTGGCGAAGGAATGGGGGAGATAGTTGTTCTGCGCGATGGCGCGGCACAGACGGGGAAAATCGGCAAAGGCGGTATTCGCAGAGAGCGTCAGCACGGCCAGGATCGAGCCAATTGAAATGTAATAAAAGACGCCGCGGCCGGCGACGGCGGCGAGCAGCATGGAAAGAACGCTCTGGTAGCCGGGTTGGCCGGGATCGGTGGCCTGGATGCCGTAAGCGCGGACTAGAAACGCGATGCCGGCCAGCATCACGATAAGCAGCATAATGATGACGGTCAAAGTGCGGCGGGCCGTGTCGACCACAGGCTCGCGGAATGCTTTCACTCCGTTGCTGACGGCTTCCACTCCCGTCATCGCCGTACAGCCGCTGGCAAACGCCTGCATGAGGAGCCATGCGCTGGGCGCCGCCGTGGCCGCCAGAGCTTTCGGCAGGGCTTCAATCGCTGTCGGGTGGCCTCCCGAAGCGAAAGTCTTGAATAACCCGATGGCAATGGCGGCAAGGAGGGTGACGACAAACACGTAGGTGGGAACCATGAAGATGGCGCCGGTGTCGCGCGCGCCGCGGAGATTGACGAGAGTGATGAGAACCAGAATTCCGACGCAGAGGCTCAGAGTATGCGGCTGCAGGCTGGGCACGGCGGAGACGAGAGCTCCCACGCCGGCGGAAATGCCGACTGCCACGACCAGAACGTAGTCGATCATAAGCGCGGCCGCGGCCAGCAGGCCGGCGCCGACTCCCAGATTTTGGCGTGCGACCGTGTACGACCCTCCGCCGCCGGGATAGGCTGCGATGGTCTGGCGGTAGGAAAAATAAACGATGGTAAGAAGGATGATGATGGCGGTGCTGATGGGGAGCATGTACGCGACGCCCATGGCGCCGAGCGGCAGCAGCAGCGTGAGAGCAGCTTCCGGACCGTAGGCGGCGGAGCTTAAAGCATCGAGACCGAATATGGGTATGCCGGCGGCGGGGCCGATGCATTCGGCGCGCGCCTCATCGGAAGCCAGCGCCTTGCCCAGGAGTAGATCGAGAAAAGACATTGAAAGATTCTGCTATAAAGTTGCGTTTCTTGCCGAGAATGATTTGGGTCCGGTAACTGCGCAGGCACTTCTCAGAAGCGGGATTCCTCTGCAAGCTGGTTGTGTGACGCACGAAAAACTTGTCGAGATGGCAGTGGCGTGGCTGCGGCGGTATCGCTGCGGGGTGGTCCTTTCCGAGCAGGCTTGTGCCAGCGGCGAGATGCCGGATGCGATCGGGTGGAAGAAGGCGTGTCACTCGGTGCTGGTGGAGTGCAAGGCGTCGCGGGCGGATTTTCTGGTGGATCGCTCAAAGCCCTGGCGGCAACGGCCGGAGAGTGGTGTTGGGTGCGAGCGGTATTATCTTGCGCCGCGCGGCTTGATCCGCGTGGATGAACTCCCGAGCGGGTGGGGTTTGCTCGAAGTATCGGGGCGTGAGATCGAGAGCGTGAAGCGCTCGGCGAAAAGCCTGCGCTCGAGCGTTGGGTTTGAGCTGGAGATGAATCTGCTGCTGGCGAGTTTGCGGCGAGTGGAAGTGCGGATTGAGCCGCAGAGCATCACGGACTTTTTGAAGTGGAAGAACCGCATGTTGGAGTACAACCGGGGAGCGCTGCCGGAGGGGATAGTGGCGGCGGAGAGGGAAGAGAATCTCTTTCTGGAGCCGGTGAACGCAGACTGACTCGGGACAATCAAACAGCAAAAATGAAACCGGGCGGTTTAGCCCGGTTTCGAGAGCGTCGCGTTGCGAAGCGGTTACATCGCAGCACGGCGCGGCTGGCTCTGGGTCTTTCGGTCGCGATTGGCAACCGTTGGTCGATCCCGCGCCAGCAAACGTCAAAGGAGCGAGGATGCAGACCGTCAGAACTGAGCAACTGACGGGCCAGGTTACAGTTGCACGTGAAGGTTTCATGTATGCCTGTAACATATTTATCAGTAAAGATTTAGGATTGCGGTTTTGGATGCGTCCCCGGCCTGCCACGTCACCTTCCGCGACTCGCTGTTCAAACAATTGCACAGTCTCTGATGGGATCTGCTGCGGGAGAACAAGAGGTCTGTAGTGTTGCCGTTGGTGAGGGAGACGAGCGCATGGCTCCGGCAGGAGCCGACTGCTTTCTCGCCGTTTCTGCGACTTTCCGGCGGAAGGCCTCCCAAAGAGTCGCATTTATTGGACAGGGCATCGGCGTGCCTGTTCGGCAGGCCAGGATGCTAGTCCTCCGTCCCCAATACGGGCTGCCGGGCCATTCCGGTACTCATCTGACATTGGTGCCGCCGATTGTGAACGATTGTGTTTCGGCAGGGATTGGACGGAATGTATAATTCTCGGGCACACTCATCGCTTGGGAGCGAAGTTGCGTTCGGAGCCGACCCTGAATGGAAAATGCGAATCCAGTGGAATCTGGAGATAAGCGACAGACAGACAAGCAACAGAAGAGGAAGCCCTACAATAAGCCCGCATTCCGATTCGAGCGCGTGTTCGAAACCCAGGCACTGAGTTGCGGGAAAATTGGCCGCCACTCGAACCAGTGCAAGCTCAACCCAAAGGCTTCGTAGCGCGGGTTGTTGCCCGGGCTTCGCACCGACAATCCCACCAAGTCGAACAAGAACTTCCAGCGGTGTTCATTACTGCAGGCCGGTTTGCGTGAGCTTCACGGCGCAAACGCGGCTGGCTCCGCAGGTGGTGAAACCTGCGCCCTCGGCAAGGGTCGTGAAGTACAGGCTCTCAGCCTGGGCCTGTGAAGAGGCGTTGTCAACGATAATCCCACTCGATCCGCCCGCGTAGTTGGCGGCTTGCGCTTTGTAGGAGGTCGTGGTGGTGGTCAGTTGCTTGGTCACGTCCCACATCTGTATAACGTTGGCCCCGGTTGTCGCGAGGTGCTCTCCCATACCGAGGAAGATCCGGTCGGTCGTGCCGTCGTAGAACTCTGTGATGGGCGAGCACGTGCCATTGGGCGGAGTAGCTGTCGGTGGGTCGACATTGATGTTGGCGCCCATGACGGGTGTGGTATTTACAGCGCCGGACGAAGTAAAGCCGATGGCGTAAAGTGCTTGCGCGGCTGTCTGGCTGGTGTAGCCGCCGCAAGTGTACAGAGTGGATCCAGCGCCCTTCGGCCCGTTGTTGAAGTAATTGTTATCGAAAGTCCCATAAAACAGGACCTTGTAAGAATCGGTACTAGCTGGACCCAGAGGTACCACCGTGGGAGAAGTCAAGCTGGTGGTCAGCTGCGTTACAGAGGTATGGCCGGCAAGGTCATCGGCGGAGAAGAGGTAAATGTAATTGTTGAAAGCATCCAGTAGCGGCCCCGGACCGGTGTACGTGGCGGCTGCGCCGGCTGCGTAGGTGTACGTCGCGACTTTTGTGAAACCGGATGCCCCAAGAGTATAGCCGTAAATCACCTTCGAATCGCTGATGAAGAATTCCGGGGTACTAAGATGAGAATCGTAGACCCCACCGCTCAAGCCCGTGCTTGCCGTGGCGTTTACGGTGGTGCAATAGTCGAAAGTCGGAGTCCCTTTAAAGATGCCCTTTAGGTGATAAAGAATGCCGTTGTCGGCGCCCACGAAGGCGGTATCACTCCCATAGTCAACGTAGATTTCGGAATTCGTGTTGACGTTAGCACTGGCCGAGCATCCGGAAAAGGCCGCACTCGTGTAGTCGATGGCAACGTCGCTGGAACCGCTTCCGACTGCGACCGAACCGGTCGTCGCATTGGTGCCCTGGCCATACGCCCACGTGGTGACATGGAAAATAGCGTGATTGGCCGAGCTGTTCTCGATCCAGGCAACTTTCTTTCCGTCGAGCGAGAGCACGGGGGAGAGCAACGAGCCCCCTGTTCCGATCGCATAAGAGAAGAGGAACGTGGGATTGGCCCCACAATATCCAGTGGGACTGGAGCCGGCGTAGATATTCGTCAAACCAACCAGATTTGCCTGACTGCCCTTGGTGGGCACAGCCTTCAGCGAGTACACGATAAAGTCGCCAATACTGCTGGCGCTCGTGGTACAAACCGGTGTTCCATTGGGGTTGGCGCCATAGAAGGCTGGGCTTTCCCCGATTGCCATGCCATAGGTGGGGCCCAGGTCGACGGCCCAGTCAATCTTGGTGTGTTTGTTTTTCACGGGTGGTTTGTGGACGGACAAGGGAAGAGGCGTCGGTCGTAAGGTCAGCAACTCCGGTTGCACTTCCGCAGCGCTGACTTCGGCGGACGCGCTCTCGCTGAGAGTGGTTTCGTTCTCCGGTGCTGGTTGAATCTGACTCGGATGCTCGCGCTTGTAGTGCAGAAGATAGCTGTTGAGAAACCGCGGATCGTTGCGCACCTTCAGCATGTCGTCGACGGAGCCGTTGCGGGTGTAGATGACATGTTGAGTGCTCCAATCCTGAATGACGCCCACTTGTGTCGCGCTGAGATGCGGATTCGGAGCATCAGGGATCGAGGAGTCATCTTGCGCTGGCGATTTGCCAGTCAACACTGCGAGCGCAGCGGCCAGAAAAGCAACACGAAATGCACAGCGGAAGCCAGGCGCCATAAACTCGACCCTTCAGACAAATAATGCTGGATTTTAGCCCATTATACGATTGGACATAAACCTGGGCTAGTGACCTTTGGTAAGGGGCGTTGGAGACCTTACGTTCGGGAAGGAGTCTGCGCCGGGTGGCCGCGCGGCAGGCGAATTGCTACATTTCCCGGCGGCCTTCCATCGCTTTGAGCATCGTGACCTCGTCGGTGTATTCGATGTCGCTGCCGACTGGGACTCCCATGGCAATCCGCGTCACCCGCAATCCCTGTCTTTTTAATTGCTGCGCGAGATAAGTTGCGGTGGCTTCACCCTCGACGGTGGGATTAGTTGCCAGGATCACTTCTTCGATGTCGCCCCCTTCGACGCGGCTGAGCAAGTTGCCAATGCGCAGTTGCTCGGGACCCACGCCATGCAGCGGCGAGAGCGAACCGTGCAGTACGTGGTAGACGCCGTTGAAATGCCGCGTCTTCTCGACGGCTGCGATGTTGGTGGGTTCTTCGACAACACAGACCAGTTTCTGGTTGCGGGTTGCGCTGCTGCAATAGACGCAGGGATCGACGTCGGTGATGTTGTTGCAGATGGAGCAAAGACTAAGCTTGGCTTTCACGTCGCGGATGGAAGCGGCGAGCGCTTCGGCGTCGTCGCCGCTCGAACGCAGAATATGGAAAGCAAGGCGCTGGGCGCTCTTGCTGCCAATTCCGGGCAACTTCTTCAGTTCGTCAATGAGCCGGGTCATCGGCTCGGCAAAGCGGGACATTTTGTAAATTCGTAATTTTAAAATTTTGTAATGTTGTAATTTGAAAACCCTGCTGCGGTCACGAGGACGTTGATTTTGAAATTACCAAATTACAAAATTACCCGTTTACCAAATTATAAAATCCCCCCGAGACCGCCTAGCATGCCACCGAGGCTGGACTTCACTTCCTGATCTACCTTTCGGGCAGCCTCATTCACGGCGGCCATTACGAGATCCTGAAGCATCTCAACGTCGCCGGCCTTCACGGCCTCGGGATCGATTCTGATGCCGAGCACTTGCTTGCGGCCGTCCATTTTGACGGTGACCGTGCCACCGCCGGCCGAGGCTTCGACGACGGTCTGCTCCATCTTCTTCTGCAGCACCTCTGCCTGCTGCTTGGCTTGCGCCATGAGCTCTTGCAAGTTGAATCCAGACATAAGAAATAGTTTGTAATTTTGTAATTCTTAATTGGGTGATTTCAAAACCCAGGCCATGCCCTCAGCAAGGGTCCTCAAATTACAAAATTACCCGATTCCCAAATTACAAAATCAACTCTTCTCCCGATAGTCAATAACCGTACGAATCTCCGCTCCGAATTTTTCCTGCATGCGGCGTACCACCGGATCCTGCTCGGCTCGGCTGCGCGCGCTTCCCTTGGATGCGGGGCGAGGCGTCTTGCCCTCGCTCTTCGTCGTCCCTCCAGGCACAACCTGCATCTTGATTGGTCGTGCCGCCAAACCGCTGGCTGCAGCTGTCGCAATGCGTCGCGCTTCGGAAGTAAACGACATTTCGATCATTGTGCTCGAGGTCGCTGCTTGCGCAATCAAAGAATTGCCTTCGAGCGACCACTCGGCGCTTTCCAGCATGGAAACCAGCATGGGCTGGTGGGCAAGCGCGGCGAGAACGGCATCGCGAAGAGAGTCCGCACTAGCATCGCGCGCCGCGGTCGGATCGGGGCGAGGTTCGGGGCGAAGCTCGGGACGAGGGTCGGGCTCGACCTCTCCTACCGCAGGCGCAGTCGACCCCATGATGACAACATTCGTGCCCGAGGCGCTCGCGGCTGGACGCAATACCATCGCCGGCTCGGGAGATGACTCCGCTTTAGGCACAGTCTTGCGCGCTGTGTCGGCGGCGAAGGGCGAAATGGAATTGGAGCGCGCCTCGGGTGCGGTTCGGCGAATCTCAGAACTGCCGGCAGTAGTCGGTGGCGCCGAAAGCACGCGCGCGCCGGCCCGCGCGCCTCCGGAAGGCTGGGATGCGGCCACGTCGCTCAGCAACTGTTCCAGCGGCAGCAGGCGCTGCGCATGCGCCATTTTCAACAATCCCAACTCAAGATGGAACCGTTGCTCCTGACGATAGCCGAGCTCGCCGTGGGTGCGGAGCATGATCTGCAAGTGCCGCGCCAGGTCTTCTTCGCTGAACAAATCGGCAATGCGGGCGACTCGGGTGCGCTCGTCGGAGGAAATTTGCAGAAGCGCGGAATCTTTTCCGGCAATTTTGGCCACGGTGACGTTGCGCAGGAAGCGGACCAACTGGCGAGCGAAGTGGGTGGGGCTGTGGCCTTCACCGAGCAACTGATCGACCAGCACTAGAATTTTTTCGCTCGAGCTATCGGCGACGGATTGCATTACGGTTTCAAGGGCGCTGGATGGAGCGGCGCCGATCAGGTTGCGGACCGAGTCGAGCGTCAAATGTGCGGCGGTCGAGACGATCGCCTGATCCATGATCGAGAGCGCGTCGCGCATGGAGCCGTCGCCCGCCTCCGCCAGCAGCGCCAGCGCGTCGTCGTCCGCCGCGATCTTTTCCTGTGCTGAGATATCGCGAAGCTGCTGCAGGATGTTTTCAAAGCTGACGGCGCGAAAACTGAAATGCTGGCAGCGCGAGCGGATGGTCTGGGGGATATCCTCGGGCTGGGTGGTGGCCATCATGAAAATGATGTGGCTCGGAGGTTCTTCGAGCGTCTTGAGCAAGGCGTTGAAAGCAGCGTCGGTGATCTGGTGTGCTTCGTCGAGGATGTAGACTTTGAAACGATCGCGTGCCGGGCGGTAGCGGGCGGCGTCGCGCAGTTCGCGGATCTCGTCAATGCCCCGGTTGGTGGCAGCGTCGATTTCGATCACATCGACGGCATTGCCGGCCCGGATTTCCGTGCAGGAGTCGCAGATACCGCATGGCTCAGCGACAGGCTTCGCGGCGGAGCGGCAGTTGAGCGCCATGGCCAGGATGCGGGCGACCGTGGTTTTTCCAATGCCGCGGTGGCCGCTGAAAATGTACCCGTGGGCGATGCGCTCCTGCTCGATCGCGTTTTGCAGCGTGCGCGTCACGTGTTCCTGGCCGATGACGTCGGAAAATTTCTGGGGACGGTATTTGCGGGCCAGAACCTGGTAGCTCATGCGGAATCTCTGATTATACAGTCTGCCTCACCGGCTGATCGGGTCATGATCGTAGCGCCGGCATCCTGCCGGCAGTCGCGACGGCGTCTCGCCCTCGGCGACTTCGAGGGCACTCGGAAAGTGGATGCTTTCACATCTACTCGACTCGGCCTGCTTGCGCCACCGGGTTGGGCGCGGTACGCTCTTGCATCAAGTTTCTGCACTATTTTCTATCGACCGAATGGAGAACAATCTGGCATGCAACTCAGAATAAGCACGCGGACATTGCACGGAGTGATGATCGTCGATTGCAGCGGGCGCCTGGTGTTTGGCGAGGAGTCGGCCAGTTTGCGCGACAAGGTCAAGAAGCTGCTGGCGCAGTCGCCCAAGCTTGTCCTGAACCTCCACGACGTGAGTCAGGTGGATAGCGGCGGGCTGGGTACGCTGGTTTCGCTGTTTACTTCGGCGCGCAACGCAGGCGGCACGCTGAAATTGGCGAGCCTCAACCAGCGGGTGGGCGACCTGCTCCAGATCACGAAGCTGGTCACGATTTTTGAAGTGTTCGATGACGAAGAAAAAGCCGCGAAATCGTTTGGGGCCGCATAACCTGCATGCAGAAACGGCCTCAACGCAAGCCCGATTCTCAATACTCGAATGCCTGAACGGGTAGAACCCTTGTCGTGAGCGCCTTTAGGGTGTCAGGAAGATGAACTGCGGAGGAGACCCGCCGCCAGAGGCATCCGTCAGCACCAGCGTGTAGTTTTGCCCTGCGTTGAGGGAGTACGAGCTGCTTTTGAGAATCAAAGCAGTTGCGTTGCCGTGTGCCGTCACCCAAACCGTGAGGCCGCCGCCGGTCGGGATTCCAACGTTCTGGTAGTTGCTATCGATGTTCCCCGTGCCCGCGCTCTGCGGGTACTGAAGACCGGTTGCAATCTCCGCAGACGTATTCTGGTACTGCGCGCAGCAGGTAGTGGCCGAGCTCGGGAGGACGTAAATGTCCACACTGGGCAAGATGAGCGAAGCAGCAAGGATGCGGAGCCCAGCGTCCCCAGAGGTTGGCGTGGGGTTGGCGTCGGTAATCACGTGCGCGGCCAGCGGATAGGTGGCTCCGGTTGCGGTCGAGTTGCCAGCCAAGACCACGGTGTACTGCGTGCCTCCACCGAGGTTAAGAGCACTGCTGATGTCCGGTGTAGCGCCAGTTTGTCCCGCTTCCGATTGAGGATATACGTCGAGCGTATCGGAGCCGCCCGAGACGCTCTGGTATTTTCCACTGGAAGTCGGCTCCGTATTTGTGAACGCGACATTCGACCATATGCTCGCTCCATTCATATAAACCGCGAAACCCTGGGCATCGAAGGTGGTTGTATTGGGAATGGCATTGACGACCCGGTACTGGGCGTTGCTGGAGCCGCAACTAGCGGCGAACGCTCCCAGGGCAACCACTGCGAGGGCGAAACACAGGACTTTGAGCAGACCAGACATGCCGATTCTCTCCGTTGGGCACTTTGTTATGTGTAATTTCGTGTGATGAGTTTATCGTAATCTTTGGTTTCACAGGGTTATGTAAATTTTTGTAGAAGCGAACCTGCGCGAGCACCGCGGCATTTCACAGACTCGCCCGCGCCCGTCCGTCCCGAGCCATGTCTGTAAAGAGAACGCCAGGAAAGAAGAAATCCGGGAGAAAAACCACCGCAAAGGACGCGCTTGATGACCAGCGCGGGCGTGTGCTGCGGGCGATTCGCGCTTTGCCCGCGGGAAAAGTGTCGAGCTACGGCGCGGTGGCGCGTGCCGCGGGCTGGCCGGGAGCGGCGCGGCAGGTGGTGCAGATTTTGCGCCAGGCTCCGGGATTGCCCTGGCACCGCGTGGTTGGGTCGGGCGGAGCAATCAAGCTGACCGGAGAGAACGGCGCGGAGCAAAGATTTCGCCTGCGCATGGAGGGCGTGGCGTTCCGCGGTGCGCGCGTGGACATGAAGCGTCACGAGTTCCAGTTCCGTGCCTTCAGATCACACGACGGCCCGACGGCCCGATGACCCGATGACCCGATTTCCCTCACACCACGTTTAGCCGCCCCTCCGCGCAAAAAGTGGGTGCCACACTCTCGCGCTCCCCCGGGTTGGCGGCTCCTACGGGGGTCAAGTGGAACGCTCGGCAACCGCACGTCGAATCCGACCGTTCTTGCTGTGAACCCCGTCAACCGTGCCTCAGGCGCGTCTTCGTGAAAGATCGGGTTAGCCGCAAATCGGCGCAAGAGTGCAGCCCACGGCGTAAGCCGTGGAAACGCGGGAGAATTAGGGTTCAAGCTCCGGAGGAGCGAAAGAAATTTGGCTCATACGGCAGGCAATCTTGTCGTCCACCTGATCTTTAGCACCAAGGGGCGCCGGCCCCTCCTGACTGCCGAGATGCGTAACGATCTGTTCGCCTACCTCGGAGGGATCATCCGGGAGATGAAGGGCTCTGCGCTCATCGTCAATGGCACGGCCGATCATGTTCACATGCTGATCCGCATTCGTCCAGTGCAGGCTCCGGCCGAGATTGCCCGCGTCGTCAAGGCCAATTCGTCGCGGTGGGTGCGGGACAAATGGAACATGAATTTCGCCTGGCAAACCGGATATGGCGCGTTTAGCGTCAGCGAATCGAATGTGACGGCCGTTTCTCGATACATCGCGACGCAGGAGGAACACCACGAGAAGCGGACTCTCCAAGAGGAGTATGTAGCTTTCTTGAAGAAGAATAGGATTCCATACGACGAGCGTTATATCTGGGATTAGTTTCTTTCGCCCCTTCGGGACTTGAATCGTTTTTCCGAAGTCCACCCACGGCTTGCGCCGTGGGCTGCGCTCTTCCGCCGCTTTGCGGCTCCGCTAGGCTGGCGCAGCACCGCTCCTCGCTCGGAGCTCACCCAGGCAACTTCCCCTCCAGCAACTCGTGCAGTCGATCCGCAGCACATCGCAACCCAACATAGAAACTCCCAAACAGCGCATAAACCGCGCTGACTTGGTCGAAGCGCATCTCGTAAATCAGTTTCTTGAACACCAGCGGATCGTCGGCGAACAGATCGACGCCCCATTCCCAATCGTCAAAGCCAATCGAGCCGCTGATAATCTGCTTGACTTCGCCCGCATAGCGACGACCAACCAAACCATGCTCGTTCATCTGCCGCTGGCGTTCTTCCATCGGAAGCGTGTACCAGTTCTTGTCTTCGCCACGCAGCCGATTCATCGGATAGAAACAGACGTAGCGATTCGGCGGTATTTCGGGGAATAGGCGCGGTTTCATGGCTTCTTTCTGGCGCGCGATCGTCTCTGCAATCGCTTTCTTCCATTCCTCCGAATGCGGCTCGATGCCACGCTCAGTTAGCGACTTGTAAGTCTTCAGGCTGGATTCGTAGAGCCCAAGTTCGATCACGGAGAGGTAGGAAGTTGTGGGCTCAAGGAAGTCGCTGAGCCGAATCCGCGCCAGATCGAGTTCTGCCTGGTTAAGCTGATCGAAGCTCTCGCGGAAGTGCACAAGCATCAAGTCGCCTTTGTGGCCAAGCAGCGAAAACAGCGCAGATTGCCCGTCAGACTTCGTCTCCATCTTGGCGAGCAAGGAAGAAGCTTCGGCAGCGATGTCGCGGCGTTCATTCGCGGCCAGCGCGCGCCAGGCTGTCCAGCGGAAGCGCATCATCTGGTGAAGCGTGGCAAAGCCTTCGAGCGTGAGCGGAACAACAGGCATCTGTCCAGTATCGGCTGGAGCGGCAGCGTGGTGCGTAGGATTCATGGATTCCCCTGTGAGTAAGCTGGAGACATTGTAAATCGTGCTGCTCCAATCGGTTTGAACGCGACGCTTCCAGCTCTGTATACGCAGCGGCAATTGCCCGCACACAGGTCCGTGTGCTACAAGCGCTGTATGCGTAAATGGATAAAAGACCGGACGAAGCGCCGCCCAAAGCGTGCGAGCGACTCGACCGAGCAGGCGAAAGCACCGGAACCCTTGCAGCCGAAATACTTCGAAGCCGATGTCGGCGAGAAGCCCGCGCCTGTAATCGAAGTGCCACCCACGCGCGAACCGGAGCCGGAAGCGCCTCCAGAAATCGAGGGGCAGGCTGAGATGTTGCCGGAACTTCGAGCCAAGACCAACGATTCGGGCTTTCGTCCCGTTCGCCGCCGCCGTCGCCGAGGCCGTGGAAGCGGACAGCGAACGCCAGCCAAAGCTGCCGCGTCTGCGCGCGCTTCTGTTACCGAAGCTGCGCCGGATACTTCGCCTGAGTCCGCGTCTGTTTCTGACGGTATTGGCGCGCCAGTTCCCTCCGATATTGTGGCTGTGCCGATGGAGCCAGTCAGTCCAGATACAGTTGTTGCCGAGTTGCCACCGACCGCTCCCGTCGCAACTGCACAACGTCCCAGCAAGGGCGTTGTTGTACTCGCCATTGGATTGCCAGGCTCGGGAAAGAGTTCATGGTTCAAGCGGCATAATATTCGTCCGCTGTCGAGTGACTTGCTGCGCGAACTGCTGTTCGATGACGCCGAGGAGCAGCGTTTTCAGGATCTCGTCTTCTCGAACTTGCGCTCCATGCTGAAGGCGAGGCTGATTGCGCGCCGCCCCCTGAGTTACGTCGATGCGACCAACCTGACTCCACACGACCGGCACAGCTGGATCAAGCTGGCCAAGGATTATGGATACGACGTACAAGGATTGTTCTTCGATGTGCCGCTTGAAATCTGCCTGGAACGGCATGCGCGCCGCGGCCGCGTCGTTCCGGAAGACATCATGCGCCGCATGGCGGCGAAACTGAAACCGCCGACATTTGAAGAGGGCTTCTCGAAACTGACAGTAGTGCGAGTGAAGAAGAAAGAGTAGGGCGAACTATATGCATCGCAGGGGAGCCCGTGAGTGCCTCACGAGACTCACCTCACTCCTATCCCTTCAGGTAAGGCAACAGCTCCTTGAAAGCCGGAGCGCCCGAGGAGCGCAGCAGCTCATAGATCATCATTTCGGTCGAGGAGAGGATCGCGCCAGCAGCGCGCATGCGTTCCAGACCGATGCGCCAATTCAGCTCGGTTCGCGAACTTACCGCATCCGACGCGACGTGCACGAGATAGCCTTCCCGCAACGCTCCCAGAGCCGTTTGCATGACGCAGATGTGGGTTTCCATCCCGCACAGGAGCACGGTTGTGCGCTGGCCGGGGAGGCGTTTGAGCAGGCTGCAGAATACGTCGCTGCCGAAGCAGGAGAACATCAGCTTGTCGATGGAAGGCGTGTCGGGAAGGAGCGCGGCGACTTCCGGCACGGTGTTGCCTAGCCCCTTCATGTATTGCGTGGTCACGAGCGCCGGTATTTTCAAAATTCCCCCCAGACGAATCAGGAGCTGCGCATTGCGCACGAGCCGTTCTTTTTCCCAGATGGGCGGCAGGAGTTTCTCTTGAATGTCGACGACGATCAGCGCGCACTGCTCGGGCTCGAGTGAGCGGCGAGCCATCTCGGCAGAATCGGCGGAAGCGGCGGGGTTTTCAAAGGTGGTGGGCATGGGTGATCCCTTCGTACAAAATGTCGGCGTTCGATCTGTAAAGGATTTTATCGCGAAGAGGAGAGCCCAAGTGTGGTTTTGCGATGCGGCTTGCAGCCCACAATTGCGACGTGTTGGTTTGCCCTCGGAGACGAGGCGATGTTGACCGTCGTTCGCCTTGGACCATAGAATGAAGTTGCGCCGGTACCATCGGCGTGGCGCCGCTGCCCCCTCGTTCAACGGCTAGGACACCTGCCTCTGGAGCAGGTTATCGGGGTTCGAATCCCTGGGGGGCAGCCAAATACAACTCAGAGCCCGCCCTGCCAAAACCCGCCAATAGCTCGTTTTCTACAGCATCCGCAATTGGCAAGCGTGGTTCTGCCAGGCCCGCCAATCGTATATACTTCTGACACTGCCAAGCATCCGCGGGCGCGGAGTGCATTCCATGGCGGCGCGCTCAACAGGTCTTCGGGGCGTCCTCGAGTCGAAACATGGATAATGCCGAGTCACGGCCGGACGGAAAACCTGTATCCAAGAAGCCGGGAGGAGCCCCGGTGGGAACCCCATTTGCCGGGGAGAGTTCAACCACGGGCGTGCCCATTCCTTCGCCGATTCCTGTTCCGAGTGAGGCTCCGCCTGCCACTCCTGACGATCAGGCGACCTTGATTGACGCCGGCGCGACGATGGTTGACGCGGACGCTACGATTGCGCCGGGAACTTTGCCGCGACGCACTCCACCTTCCACACCGAGCCAGATTTCCGGACTCCATGGCAGCGCAGCTGTCTTGCAGATCGGTGATGTGTTTGGCGGCCGATATGAAATCCTGCAACTGCTCGGCGAAGGCGGCATGGGCGCTGTCTACAAGGCTGCGGACCGGGAGATCGAACGCTTTGTAGCGTTGAAGGTCATTCGCCCCGAACTTGCTTCCAACCCTTCAATCTTGGAGCGCTTCAAGCAGGAATTAAGGCTTGCCCACCAGGTGACGCACCGCAACGTGATCCGGATTTACGACCTTTCGGAAGCCTCGGGCGTGAAGTTCATCACGATGGAGTTCATCGAAGGGAAGGACCTGAGAACCCTCATCCGCGAGAAGAAGAAATTTGCTCCCGAGGAAGCCGTCGACATCATTCAGCAGGTATGCCAGGCCCTTGATGCGGCGCACAGCGTCGGTGTGATTCACCGCGACTTGAAACCGCAAAACATCATGCAGGACGGTTCGGGGCGAATCCTGGTGATGGATTTCGGTTTGGCCCGCACCCTGGGCGGCGATGGGATGACCCAGACGGGAGCAATCGTCGGCACCATGGAATACATGTCGCCCGAGCAGGCGCTGGCCAAGGATCTGGATCAGCGCTCGGACCTGTTCGCTCTCGGGCTGATCCTGTACGAAATGCTCACGGGCCAAACGCCCTTTCACGCGGAGAGCGCGCTGGCCAGCCTGATCAAACGGACGCAGGAGCGCGCGATCCCGGTATCCGATATCGACGCTCAAATTCCCGGGGCGCTGAGCGGGATCGTAAGCAAGTGCCTGGAACGCGACCTGAATCTGAGATACCAGAGCGCGGCGGAGATTCTTGCGGACCTGAACACGTGGCGAGACAAGAGAGCCGCAGGCACGATCAAGTTCGACGCGGCCGTCAAACCCTTGGGAAGGACTCTTCCTTGGCCGCTTATTACCGGGATTCTGACCGCGCTTGTTCTCGCGGTCAGCGGATATACCCTTCGCGACCGGCTCTTTAAGTCCGCTCACAGCGCCGGTGGCCCGGCCGTGCATGCCGTGTCGCTGGCGATCTTGCCTTTCCGCAATGCATCCGGGGATCAGGCGTTGGATTGGCTTGGTCCCAGCCTCGCCGACATGCTAAGCACCGATGTTGGCCAGTCGAAACAACTGCGCACCGTCAGTTCGTCCAGCTTGCACCAGATCTTCACAGATCTGCGCATTTCTCCGACGACTGTGCTCGATCCGGCAACGATAAAACGCGTGGCTGATTTCAACAATGCCGAGCGCGTGGTTTGGGGGCAGTATGCCAAGTTTGGCGACCAGATCCGCATTGACGCCACGCTTCAGGACATCAAGACCGGCAACGCAATTCCGCTGAAAATCGATGTGCCGAGCGAGAAGGACATTCCGAAGGCGATCGATGGGCTGGCGGAGTCGATCCGCCAGAAGCTTGCACTCCCGGAAGACGTAGTAAAAGAGCTGAAAGCCAGCTCCTTCCAACCCACTTCGCCATCGCTGGTTGCGCTGCGCGCTTACAACCAAGGCGTTGGATTCCAGCGCGACGGAAAGAATCTGGAAGCGCAAAAGGAACTTGAGGCGGCGACCAAGGAAGATCCCAACTTCGCGCTGGCGTATTCGAAGCTGGCGCAAGTCTACAGCAGTTTGGGCTACGACAGCGAAGCGGAGCAATCCGCCAAGAAAGCCGTGGGGTTGAGCCACGACCTGCCGGATGCGGAGAAGTATTTGATTTCTGCCATCGAGTTGCAGGTGGTGAAGAATTATCCCGAAGCCATCAAGGCGTATCAGAGTCTGGAGAAGGTTTCTCCTGACAACTCCGACGTGAAATGGGCGCTCGCCAGCCTCTATCAGGAATCCGGCGATCTGGGCAAGGCGCGCGAGTATTATCAGCAGATTCTTTCTTCCAACCCCAAGGACGTAGCCGCAACCATTGAATCGGGACGCGTGGAGTTCAAGAGCGGCAATCCGCAGGCTAGTTTTGATCCCTTGAACCGCGCTTACAGCTTGGCAGTACAGGTGGACAACCAGGAGCAAAAGGCGACCAGCCTGCACTTGATGGCGGTGGCTTACCGGATGGTGAGCAAGCCTCAGGAGGTCTTGCGCAGTGAGCAGGAGGCGCTAGCCATCTGGCGCAAGATCGGCCAGAAGCGCGGTTTGGCCTACAGCCTGAACGAAATGGCGCGGGCACAGGCCTCGCTCGGCAATGCCAAAGAAGCTCTCGCCAATTTCCAGGAGGCACTCCAGATTCGTCGTGAGATTGGCGACAGGCGCGGGCTGGCCGATACCCTGATCGACCTGGGGAATTTCCACGAAGACCGCGACGACCGCGATGAAGCCCTCAAGATGTACAAGGAAGCCCTGGAGTTGGAGCGCGATCTCGGCAACGAGAGCTTGCAGGCCATCTGCCTGAACAACATTGGGACCGCGTATTCGGAGAAGGGCCAGTTCGAGGACTCGCTTACTTATTACCAGCAGGCGCTTCAACTACGGGAAAAGTCAAAGGTGCCGCAGGACATCGTCGAAGCCGTCCACAATCTTGGAGACACTTATGCCGACATAGGTCAGTACGATAAGGCGATTTCCTATTACCTTCGGGCCCTCGATTTGCGGCGCAGCATGAACGATGCACGGGGCGCTGCCCTTGAGTCTTATGGCTTAGGCAAGCTGTTTTCGTATCAGGGACGCTTCGGGGCCGGGATCAACTCGCAGCAGGAAGCGCTTAAGGCTTTTCGTGAGATCCAGGACAAGACTTTCTGGATGGCGCAGGTATTGGGTGGCTCGGCGGACGCGCTCATCCTGGCAGGGCGCGGGGACGAGGCGAAAGGTTACCTGGAAGAAGCGCTCCGACTTTCCCGCGAACTGAAGACGGACAGCATGGTGGCGGGCATACTGGGATTCCAGGGCGATGCGTTTTTCTATCGTGGAGATCTGAAGTCCGCGCAGGCCTCCTATAACGAGGCGCTTCAGGCCGCCGCGCGCGGCAAGGAAGCAGACGTCATTCTGGTCGCAAAAGCGAACCTAGCGAAGGTCCAGGTTCAGGAAAAACACTCTCAGGAAGCCATTGGCAGCCTACGGCAATTGATCGAAAAGGCCGACGAGCTTGGACTCAAGTACACTTCGGTCGATTGCTCCATGTTATTAGCGGAAGCCATGATGCAAAGCCGTGACCGCGCGCAGGCGCGGCAGCAACTGGAACGCGCGCTGCTACTTTCGGACAAGCTTGGAATGCAGCCGCTGAGTGCACGGGGACATTATCTATTGGCGACAATTCAGCGGGAATCAGGCGACAGGACCGGTGCTCAGGATAATTATCGCGAGGCTCTCCGACTGTTGGACGCAATGAAGAAGGACCCCGGGGCAGAGAAGTTGTTGCAGCGTTCGGATTTCAAGGCTATTTACGACGAATCGACGCGTGAGACTCAGGCGGCCAAAGGCTAGCTCGCGTTTCCTCTAACAGTCCGGGCAGGAAAAAGGGGCGCTGCGTTGCAGCGCCCCTCGTTGTTGAACTCGCAGGCTCCCAGCGAAGTCCACTGCCTTTTCATTTGACGGTGTACTTAACCGTTTCCACGTTCTGGTTGCCGCCCGAGTCGATTGCCGTCACCTGGAAGGTGTTCTTCCCCTTGGTGGAAGTAGGAACAGTACCAGTACAAGAGAGGCCGCTAGCGGTTGGCGTACAGGGGCCCTGTGTGCCCGTGGATTGAGCGCAGGTGGCCGCCGTCAAATAGGGACCCGTCGGGCTGCTCAAGGGCATGGATGTAGTTGGATTGTTGCACGAATAGTTCGCAGTCACGACTTGGCCCTTCTTGTAGCTTGTCGCCGTAGGAGACGAGATATTGATACCGGGCGTGGTTTCGCCGGGCATGTTGTACGTTGCGACCCAGCAGGAACCCGAACCACTGCCTCCGCCGGTGGTTTTGCCCTTATCGTTCACAAAGCTGTAGATCTGGTTGCTCTGGAACAGCGGCCCCGACACCGGTGGTTGGCAGGGATTCTGAAGATTGCCGCCCGACCCCTTCAGGAAACCAGGAAATGGGTTTAAGGGGCCGAGAATTCCTGGGTAAACCAGGAACGGATTGTCCGAGAAGAGGAAGTCGAAGTCGGTGCCCAGCGTCGCAAAGAAGGTCCCGCCGTCGTTGCAGGAAGTGTTGGGGGAATTCGGACAAGTAACGTTGAACATCACTGCTGCATCCATGCCGGTATTCTCGGCGTTCTGGTAGACAAAGCAACGGGCCGGATAGAAGTTTTTTTGCACGAGCTCATCGCAGGCTGCACCACTCATCAGGACCGGTTGGATCTGCACCAGCGGTTGCGCGTAAGGAGCGGTCAGCTCTGCGGTAAAGTCGTACGCCGTAGCACCGGAGGCGTTCGGGAACGAAAACGTAGTCGTTCCGGTTGTTGTGACCACACCCGCCTGCGATTGCTGCGGCAGGATCCAACTCAAGATGTCCTGGTTGTCATCCCCACCCCCTGTTGCCGCCGTGAATCCGACCCAGGCGTTGCCATTGTTCAGGCCTAACGTGGTCAGGTCGAATTTAACGCCGGCCGGAAACAGGCTAACGTAATCCACGGTTACATACAGCAGGGTTGTGCTGGGGCCCGTATAGTTGATGGTTACTGTATGGACCTTACCGTCGGCGATGTTGATTGGATTTGCCAGTTCCGTAAGATCGCTAACAGCAATCGAGCAGCTCGGGTCGACGCTGTTCGGCCCAGTATAGGCGCAATTCTGAATGGTGACATCGCTGCTGCTCGGGTCAATCTCGTAGTTCTGAAAACTGTTGAACTCCACGGCCAGACTGTTCGGAATGCCGCCCGTTGAAGACGTGCAGCCGACTTGAGTTTCGTCACCAAACCCGATGCCGCAACCGAGTGGACCTAAGGCAGCCGTGCCCGCAGGCGAGTTTTGAATCAGGAACGCAATTCCATCCGCGTTGCCGTCCCCGCTGGGGGTGGTGCCGCTCAGCTGAAACGTGAAGGTGGTGGAAAAAGCGCCCGAGACAGGCTGCTGAGTTGTATACCAGGCGGACGCAGCCCAGGAGAACTGATTCGGTGTAAGCCGCAAAACGTTTGTCACTCCCGGTGGTGGGGGCGGGACTGGCGGGTAGAAACCCGGGTACCCTACGCCGGCGCCGTTGTTGTTCAGCGCCAGGCAATTTTGATTCGAGCTGAAATCTGGAAGATAGTTGGGAGAGGTGGGGCAGCCCTGAGCCCATGCCACGGTGGTCCCAGCAGCAGCCATCAAGGCCGCGATGACGGCTACCATGGTTAGTTTCGCGATTCTCATTTTCATGATCTCCCCCTCAGTCTTTCGCTGAGTCCGTCCATCGAGCCCTCAATCTAGAGTGAAATCCTGGGCGTGGCCTTGGATCGCACGAAAATCCCCCCGGGTGCCGAACGCTACCCGTTTCGCCGTGCTCACCCCGGCTTGTCGAGTCTGCTATCGAATGGCGCGCCTGTCAACTGAATTAATGCTGAAGAAAACGGCATGGGAAGCAGTGAAAGCTTATGCATTTCCAATGCATTTGCTTGCGCTCGAACCGAGGTCGGCTGTCAGTTCTCGTCTGGGGATGCCGAACCTACATTTGCGTTCTTCAACCGATCGTTAAGCGCACGGAGGCTCGTCGTTTTGATCAGGGTCCATTCCGCGATGCGCATTTTCGCCGCTCGATCCGCTTCCTCAAATACGGCTGTCGCCTGGGATGGTACAGTTCGATCTCCGCTCTCAACGACCCGCAGCGCAGAAGCAATGCTGCTGCTGGCCAGCTCGAGCCCCATGCCGTCGCCCGAGCGCACCCCGTTACCGGAAAGGACCGTTTCAATCGCATCCTCGACTTGAGCGATCTCCCCTTTAAGCTCCGTTTGCTGCGTGCTCAGCTCTTTTCCAAGCACAGTGAGCCGTGCTCTCACCATGCGAATTTCAGCCAAGGTCTGACGACTGGCCATCGCTTCCGTGAAGATTTGCTGGCTAAGTCCGTATTGTTGCTTCAACTCCGATGGAGCCGCGGCTGAGCGAGGGTCCATGACCACCTTGAGCGGCTGCGTCATGCTGATCCCATCCACCGTAAGTCTGGCTTCATACATTCCCGGAATCACGCGAGGTGCGCGCGGCGCGCCATATTCATATTCCTCGTCACCGCCGGGCTCCTCCGGATTGCTGCTGATTGGGCTCCAGGACAGATCCCAGACGAAGCGGTGCATCCCCGATGTTGTCTCAAGAATCTGCGGCTTTGGAAACCACCGTTCCGCGATGGCAACCGGCGGATGCTTGCTCTGTTTTCGTGAGCTGGACGAGAAAGCACGAATCACCTGCCCTTCAGAATCGACGATTTCCAGCGCGACGTGTTCTGCCGCTCCCTTCAAGTAATAATCGACAATTGCGCCGTTCGGAGGGTTCTCGGCTGCGGGTTCTTCTGGCGGGAGCGGAGTTCCCAGGAACCGATCGTTGTCGACGCGGACTGTGGTAGCAGGGGAGTAGAGCCATGCCTTGGCAGCGCCCATCGCACGGTCGACCTGCCGCAACGGCGAGATGTCATCGAGAATCCAGAAGGAGCGCCCATGCGTAGCAATCACAAGGTCATCACCGTGAACGACCAGATCCTGGACCGAGGTCGCAGGGAGATTCAACTGCAGCGGTTGCCAGTGGCCGCCATCATCGAAGGAAACGTAGATTCCGAGTTCAGTTCCGGCAAATAGCAAATTTCTATCTTCCGGATCCTGCCGCACTGCACGCAGGAAAGATGGCGCAGAAATTCCTTCCGTGATCAGTTGCCAACTCGCACCATAGTCGCGGGTGCGGTAAAGATATGGTTGCTGGTCGTCCAGACGATGCCGATCGACCGCCGCATACGCCTCTGCGGCGTCAAAACGCGAGGCCTCGATCAGCGATATCTTGCTCCAATTGGCCAGTCCTTTGGGGGTGACGTCCTTCCAGGTCTTGCCGCCATCGCGGGTCAGGTGAATCAACCCAGTGTCGCTGCCGGCCCAAATCAAATCGCCGTTGAGGCTGGAGGGTGCAATGGTGAATACAACGCCATATCCTCGTTGCTTTGAGTTCTCAATCGTGGCTGGTCCCCCGGCCGGTTTTGCTTGTGCCGGCTGAGCCGCGCCGGTCAAATCAGGACTGAGGGTTTCCCAATGCAGACCTCCGTCCGTCGTCTTCATCACAAACTGCGTGCCCAGGTAGAGCGTTCTCTTGTCAAAAGGCGAGAACACCAGCACCGGTGTCCACGGATCGCGGTATTTGCGCTCGTTGATTTCCGTATACCAGGTTGTGACCGGCCACGGGGTGATGTCCTGGCTGAATGACGTACGCAAATCAAAGCGGTCGACGGAGCCGTACGTGCCAGTGATGTAAATAATGTTCGGATCGTTCGGGTCGGGTGCGATATATCCGCTTTCACTCCCACCGGACGAAAACCAGTCGCGCGCGGTGATCTGTCCGTGGTCGGTACGGCTCGGCACTGCGATCGCGCCGCTATCCTGCTGCGTGCCGTAAACAGCGTAAGGGAATTTATTGTCAGTGACCACGTGGTAAAGCTGAGCAGTGGGCTGGTTGTACCAAGAACTCCAGGTTTTGCCGTAGTCCACGCTGATGGTGGTTCCCTGGTCTGTGCCAAGAATCATCCGAGTCGAATCCGCGGGGTCGACCCAGATTTGGTGGTAATCGTCTCCACCGGGGGCGCCACGAACGATGGCAACCGTTTTGCCGCCGTCTTCGGAGCGGTAGAGCGCGACATTCGGAATGTAGATCACGTCATCGTTCTTAGGGTCGATGGTGATGTTGCCGAAGTACCACGAACGGCTGGTAAGGCGCGAATCGGAATTCACGAGCGCCCAGGTGTCGCCGCCATCGTCGGAGCGATACAGGCCAGCGCCACCGGCTTTCTTGGTATCGATCAGCGCGTAGACTCGTTTTCCGTTCGCAGAAACGGCTACTCCCGTGCGCTCCCAAGCGCCATCCGGCAAGCCCGCTCCCGTGAGACGCGACCACGACTGGCCGCTGTCACGGGAGCGATAAAGCCCGCTACCCGCGCCGCCGAGCGGAGCATAGGTGCTCCAGGGTGGGCGGCGCGCGTGCCACATCGTCGCAAAAAGAACATTGGAATTCACACTGGCCATCGCCACATCCGAGGCGCCAATGTCCGGCCCCTGATCTAGGACTTTCGTCCAGTGCGCTCCTCCGTCGCTTGTTTTGAACACCCCGCGTTCGGGATTGGGCCCGTATGCACAGCCGAGCGCGGCGACATAAACGACACTGGCGTTATGGGTATCCACGACAATACGGCTGATCTGCCGCGATTCGCGCAAGCCGACATTGCTCCAGGTTTGCCCGCCGTCGGTCGATTTGTAGATTCCATCCCCAGAGGACAAATCCGAACGAATGTCCGCCTCGCCGGTGCCGGCGTAAATGATTTTCGGGTCGGAGGGCGCCACGGCAATTGCGCCGATGGACGCGACATGTTGGCCGTCAAAAATTGGCTTCCAAACCATGCCGGCATCGGTCGTTTGCCAAATGCCGCCGTCGACCGCCCCAAAGTAAAAGGTAGTTGCATTTCCGGGGACACCGCTAACGGCCACGACGCGACCGCCACGAAAGGGGCCGATCAAGCGCCAATTCAGGCCCGAATAGAATTCTGGTGGAACCGCCTGCGCGGCGGCCGAAACCAGGTTCAATAGACAAAACGCAAAAGCGAGATAGCGCCCCGACCTCCCCATTTTGTTCAATAGCAATCCCCGCAGCAAAAGATATGTGCCTAGTGTAGCGGAAACTTCATTCCCAGGACCGTCTGCCGCCCAGGTGCCCGCCAGCTCGGATAGCGTCGCGAGGTTTGACCGTTAGCGCGCGAAAAGGCACAATCAGTTCTCTGCCGCCGCTCGGCGGCTCGGGGTTTCGCATGAAATTCCATTTTCTTGTCGTCGTGGTCGTCGTTGCCATTGCCGCGCCCCTGGCGGCTCAAGACTCTCCACCAGCCGCAAGCTCGCAGAAGCGCTCGATCACTGAAAAGGATCTGTTCGACTTCGTGTGGGTCGCGAATCCGCAGGTTTCACCCGACGGCACGAGCGTCGTCTTTACCCGCGTTAACGCCGACGAGAAACACACCGGCTACGAGACATCGATCTGGATCGTCGCCACCGATGGCAAAGAAGCTCCCGTCCGGTTGACCAACGGCAAGCACGACGCGCAACCGCGCTGGTCGCCCGATGGCAAGCAGATCGCGTTCGTTCGTGGCGGCGACAAGGATGAGACTGGCAAACCCAAGCCCGGTCAACTTGCGCTGCTTTCGCTCGCGGGCGGGGAAGCGCGCGCCATTACCGATCTGCCCGAGGGGGCCTCCGATCCCGTCTGGTCGCCCGACGGTAAGCAAATCGCGTTCTTGAGCGACACGACCGCGGAAGATATCGAGAAAGCCGAGCGCAAGAAAAACGCGAAGGCCAGCGATGCGAAAGCAGGGGAAGACCATGAATCCGACGTCCACGTCATCGGCCGCGCAGTTTATCGCACCAACGACGAGGGTTATCTTGACCCCAAGCGCCATGACCATATCTGGGTTGTTCCAATGCCGGCAGCTTCGGATGAACCCACCAAGCCGAGACAACTTACCAGCGGAAACTACGACGAGGGCGATGTGATCTGGAGCAACGACGGCTCCCGCGTCTACTTCCTCACGCGGCGCGTCGATGAGCCCTACTACGAGCTGCCGGCGACCGACGTTTATTCCGTGCCCGCTACGGGGGGAGACGCGCAAAAGCTCGCCACCGTTCCCATGTACGTCGGCGATTTTGTTCTTAGCCCTGACGGACGCAAGTTTGCTTTCCACGGCTCGGCTGCGGAGCCTGTGCGCTCTTATTCGCAACCCGACCTTTGGGTTATGGAGGTTGTGCCAGATGCAAAACCGCAGAACCTGACCGCTGACTTCGATTTCGACATGGGCGACTCCGTGTTTGGCGACAATGCGGCGCCGCGCGGCGGCCATAGCCGCGCTCTTTACTGGTCGCCGGATGGCCGCTCGCTGATCGACATCGTGCAGAAGCAAGGGCGCACGCCCATCGTGCGGGTCGATGCGCAGACCGGGGCGGTAAGCGAAGTCACGCGGGGCGATGAGGCAGTGCTGCAATTTTCAGTCAATGCGAACGCAAGCGCGACGGTTGCGCTACTCTCCACACCTGTGATGATCGGAGACCTTTTTGCCGTTGCCACGGATGGGACCGAAACGCGACTCACGGACTTTAACCGTAAGCTCTGGTCACAACTCAACCTGAGCGAGCCGGAAGAGATCAATTACACCAGCTTCGATGGAAAACGCATCCAGGGCTGGATTCAGAAGCCGCCCGATTTCGATCCGCAGAAGAAGTACCCGCTCATTCTTAACATTCACGGCGGCCCGCATGCCGCCTACGGCTGGGTCTTCGATCACGAATTTCAGTGGATGGCCGCCAAGGGATACGTCGTCCTCTACGTCAACCCCCGCGGCTCGACCGGTTATGGCCAGGAGTTCGGCAATATTATTCAGTATCACTATCCGGGCGACGACTATCGCGATCTGATGATCGGCGTCGACGAACTGCTCAAGCGCGGCTACGTCGACAGCAAGAAACTCGGCGTGACCGGCGGCAGCGGAGGCGGCGTGCTCACAAACTGGACGATCACGCATACGGACCGTTTTGCCGCGGCGGTGTCGCAACGCGATATCTCGAATTGGGCTACCTGGTGGTACACCGCCGATTTCACGCTGTTTCAACCGCGCTGGTTCAAAGCGCCACCGTTTGAAGATCCCGACGATTACAACAACCGCTCCGCCATTACCTACGTGAAGAACATCCATACCCCAGTGCTGTTTGTGCTTGGCGAATCGGATTACAGGACGCCGCAGGACGCCGGCGGCGAGCAACTGTTCCGCGCGCTCAAATACATGAAGCGTCCAACCGAGATGGTTGTCTTCCCGCGCGAAACGCACGAACTGTCGCGCTCGGGCGAGCCCTGGCACCGGATCGAGCGCCTCGAATACATCGTAGGTTGGTTCGACAAATGGATGCAGGGCATACCGCACCCTGAATTCGACTTGAATCCAGGAGACGCAAAGGCGAAGGCTGACAGTGCTAACTAGCGCCGTCATTCTCTTGAGCATATAATGTGCCAACTTCGGCAAGCTGATGTCGCCGCTGGGAGGCCGATTGCTTTTATCGCTTGACACTCGCGACGTGGGCTGCGTCACCATCGTGCGCTGCCAGGGAAGGATTGTTGCCGGCGGCGAGAGCGAATCACTGCGAGCACACGTGGCCTCGTTGTTGGAAGACCGCCGCGCCATCCTTTTGCATCTGGGCGAGGTCGGGTTTATTGACAGCAGCGGTCTCGGGACGATGGTTCGGGCCCTCGCCAGTACACGCCAAGCACGCGGCGACCTGAAACTCTGCAACGTTCCGGAGCACGTGCGCAAGGTGCTCGACATGACGCGTTTGAGCGCTGTGTTCGACCTGCACGAATCGGAGGAAACGGCACTCGCCGCCTTTTACCGCCCCGCGGGCCGTGCTGAGGCGCCGGTCTCCACCGGACGCAGCGTCCTGTGCCTCGACTCGAACATCGACGTGCTCGCGTACTTGCGCGAACTGTTGCGCCGCGCGGGATATGAGGTCCAGACCACTGATCGGCTGAGCGATGCTCGCCTGCTGATGCGCGTCTTCCATTTTGATCTCTTGCTGGTGGGGCCGGATAAGATCGCCTCTCCAGAAGCCATGCGAGCCTTCGAGAATGCCTGCGCGAAACTCCCGGTGGTCGAACTGGGCAGCGAGTTTTCCACGCGCCACGCTGGTGAAGCCGGCGCTGATTTGCTGGCGAAGATCGAGGCCCGGCTGAACTCGAAACTCTCCTAGTGCGGAGCGCACGCACGCATTGCGCAGCCAATTTTCATGGTAGGCTGCATAACTATGCGCCTCCATCAGAGCCTGTTATTCCTCGCTGCGATCGCCGTTTCGGTATCCGCCCAAGACGTTAAACCACTTGCGGACCGCCTCGCCGCGCAGAACGTGCTTCTCGAAGAGTCCTACGAAACCGATCTCCGCAATTTTCCCGAGCGCGCCACCGCCTACGGCGACTACCGCTACAACGACAAGCTGGCCGATTATTCGCTCGAAGCGATCGCCGCGCGCGAAAGGACCAACGAGGATTTTCTTGCCCGGCTTAAAGCCATCCCAACCACCGGCTTCTCGGACCAGGACCAGCTCTCCCACGATCTGCTCGTTCGTGTTCTCGAGCAGCGCATCACCGACTACAACCTGAAAGAGTATGAAATGCCGATCAACCAGCAGAATGGCATCCATACCAGTCTCGCCGACTTGCCTCTTTCCGCACCTTTCGACACGGTGAAGCAGTACGAGGACTACATCTCGCGTTTGCACCAGATTCCCCGCGTTCTCAGTCAAACGACCGAAGTCCTTCGCGCCGGCATGAAGGACAAACTGATGCCGGTCCGTTTTCTGCTCGAAAAACTTCCCGGACAGTGTGAGGGCATCGTCGAGAGTGACCCATTTCTCCGCCCGACCAAGAAATATCCTGCGACGATTTCGGCGGAAGACCAGAAGCGGCTGACGCAGCAGATCACCGACGCCATTAACACCGACGTCATCCCCGCCTACAAAACCTTCGCCGCATTTCTCCGCACGGAATACGCTCCCCAGGGCCGCACCACGCTGGCTATTACATCCTTGCCAGACGGCGAAAAGCGCTACCAGAACGACATCTACGCCCGCACCACCACGCACATGACGCCGGACGAAATCCACCAACTCGGTCTGCGCGAGATGGATCGGATCGAGGCCGAGATGCTGGTGATAGCTAAGAAAGAAGGCTTCGCCGATCTCGTGTCTTTCCGCGCGTCGCTCAAAACCAACCCAAAATATATCCCGACTTCGGAAGAGCAGATCCTCGATGCCTTCCGCCACTACATCGCGCAGATGGAGCCCAAGCTCCCGGAGCTGTTTACACTGCTACCCAAATCGCCGGTTACGGTGGAAGCGATTCCGAGTTTCCAGGCTGCGGCTGCAACCCACTACGTTACCGGCACGCCGGATGGCAAGCGCCCCGGCCGCGTGGTGGTCGCCACCTCCAACTTCAAGGAGCGCTCGCTCATCGACGATGAGGCCATCGCCTATCACGAGGGCATCCCCGGACATCACATGCAGCTCTCGGTCCAGCAGCAGCTCACCGGGTTGCCTAAATTCCGGCTCCACGGTCTCGGTTTCAATGCCTACATCGAAGGCTGGGCGCTTTATGCAGAGGAACTAGGGAAGGAAGTCGGCTTTTATCAGGACCCGGTCTCGGACTACGGCCGGCTGTCTTCCGAGCTATTTCGCGCCGTGCGTTTGGTAGTGGACACTGGAATCCACTCGAAGGGATGGAGCCGCGATCAAGTCGTGGATTTCTTCCGCAAGTCCGGCGCGATTGACGAGCCCAGTATCCAGTCCGAAACCGACCGCTACATTGCGTGGCCGGCGCAGGCGCTTAGTTACAAGCTAGGCCAGTTGAAAATCCGCGAACTGCGCGAGCGCGCTAGGAAAGAGTTGGGGGTTAAGTTTGACATACGTGCCTTCCACGACGAAATGCTGGACGGCGGTACGCTTCCCCTCGACCTGCTCGAGGCGCGGACGGACAAATGGATCGCGCAGCAGAAAGCAAGTAGCCCCGCAAAATAGCTGCTGAGAGTTGAGAGGAGCAGCTTCGTTCACACGGGGCCAGGTTAATTTCTAATCGCTGACCGCAGCAGTCCGTCCGCTTCTTTGACGCCAGATCACTTGACGCCGACTGTCGGCGACGCCTTGCTGATCATCTCCAGCAGACGCACGCGGTCCGGCTTGAGCAGTTCGGCCACGCCTTCCTTGCTCACCTGCGCCACAATGATCTGCCCAACTTCGGTGTGCACGTCGGAGAAGATGCCAAGGCGCATCATCTTTTGCGCCTGATGCTCATTGTCCTCGGTTGGAGTGACATAGTGCACGGCATTCGCCGAGTAGCGGTGAATCAGGAATAGTTGCGTCAGCGTCATCAGGCGCTTTTTCCGGAACGGCGGTTGCGTGCCCTGGTCGCGCACCGAGAGAAAGTTGCGGCCCCGGCGATCCTGAAGGCTGGCGAAGATAATGTTGGCGAGTTTCTCCTTGTTGGGCTCGCTGATCACCGTCAACTCCAACAACTCTGAGCCGGATGTGTGTGGGCGCAGATGCACGCGAATCTTTCCCGGATACGACCACTGCTCGCCCCACGCCGCCAGCCATTCTTCGAGCAGGCGCGGCGGAACCTCGGTCTGGACCAGGTGCTGGAACTGAGTGGACCCCTTGCCCATCGCCTTGGTGGCCGACGTGCGTCCCGACGAGGCCATGAGCGCGCCGTCGAGGCGTGGGCCGCCGACCAGCGTTTGTGGCGTACGATACGGAGACTCCAGCAGCCGGAACTTGCGCTGCAACCGCGCCAGGGCCAGCATGCCGTCCTGCTTGAGTGCGGTCGCGAACTCCTCGGCCGCCAAACCATCGATTTGATGGCCGCCATACGTGATGAAATTGAAGACGAAGCCCATTTTTCCAAGTTCCTCGGGGAACCGCTTCATCTCGTCCTCGCTCATGCCGGTGGTGTCCCAGTTGAACGACGGCGAGAGATTGTAGGCCAGCATCTTGTCGGGATACCGCGCATGAATGGCATGCGCGAACTTTTCAGCGTCCTCGAGGTCCGCAGTTTTGGTCTCCATCCACAGCAAATCTGCAAAAGGTGCAACCGCGAGAGATTTGGCAATCGCGTAGTCAATCCCGCCCTGCACTTGATAGAAACCTTCCGGGGTCTTGGGCAGCTCGCAATCCCAAACCACGAAAATACCCATCGAGCGCGCCTGCTCGCGAATCTCGTAGAAGGAGGCCCGCTTCGCGAATTCCCGCCATTCTTCGATGGTCATGTCAAAGCGTTCGCCGTCATCGGCGCGCGCCTGCATGGCGTCGGCAACGGCTCCGCCGAAGGTCTTGAGTTTCGCTCCTGCCAGCCATGCTTCCATGAACGATGTGTCCATTTTGTCGAGCGCTGCCTCGAACTCTGTAGGCGAGGCTTTGCTTAGGGCCTTGGCCGTGGAGGCAATCGTTGGCATCAGCCCAACTCGCTCCAGCCAGGCAAAAGCGGCCTGATACTCGATCTCGGATACCGCGAACAGAAGATGTCCGTAAATTTCCGGTGCTCCCATTTCGGCCAGCTTCTTGAGAATCGCCAGATAACCGACGCGGTAAGTGGGAACATCGGTGTTGGTCGCGCCGAGGATGAAAGGATGATCTCGTTCGTCAATCAGATTTTCCAGGAACGTTGCTGACTCGGCGTCGGTGCGCGCCACAATAATGCCCGGGACCCGCATAATATCGAGCTGCAAACGGGCAGCGTTGAGCCGCCGGATTTGCTCATCCCCGGCAACCAGCACCTTTCCGCCCTGGTGCCCGCATTTCTTCGCTCCGGGCTTCTGATCCTCAATGTGGTAGCCCGGTACGCCCACCTCGACAAAGCGGCGGATCAAATTGCGCACGTGCGCATCTCCGCCGTGTCCGGTATCGGCGTCGGCAATGATGAAGGGGCGAAAATCAACCGCCGGAGTTCCCTTGCGCTGCTGCTCGGTCATGCGCGCGCGAGCGAAATGCTGGTTCTTGTCGGCCGCCAAAAGCGCGCGCACCAGCCCCGCAGCTTCGTCCGGCACCTGGCTCAGCGGATAACTGGCCAGATCCGGGCCCGGATCTTCGTTGACCGATCCCTTCGCGGAGGTCGCCCAGCCGCCGAGGTAAATGCCTTCCATCCCCATGCGCTTCATCATGACGGCTTGGCCCGGCGAATAGGGGCCAAAGGTCGTGATCTGCTTGCGCTGTTCGAAGAGTTCGCGCAAGCGCGCGTAGAACTCCTCAGCCGCGCGCCGCGCGACCGTGTAGTCGCCGCGAATCGTGCCCTGCTGCTCGGCCACCTGATGCGGAGAGTAGAGACGAGTGATCCCTTTAAACCGCGGGCTCGCAAACCATTGCTCCGCGGCGGTGATCTGCTGGTCGAACACGCTCATGGTGGTCGTGGTCGCTGCTTCGTGTGTTTCCACTTTGGCTAACATTTTCTCTTTCACGAATGATCCTGTGCTTGTGCTTTGCGCTGTTTTGAGATTGCCGCGTTTTCCAAACTATGCCCGGTCGGGCCTAATGTAAACAGGCCCCTCCGGTGACCCGAACTCCACGGCAATACCTGCGCGATTTTATATTAATCCCCCGACGGCAGCAGCTCGTAGCTTTCTTCCACAATTGTGTAGTCGATGAACTGCGCTACTCTTAAGCCTTCGGTCGCCGTGATGCCGTTGAAAGTGTTGTGCTGCCAGTTGCCGGTTTCGCGATTCGAATTTGAAGTTGTCATATGCTCATCCTCACCCAAGAATTTGCATTCGGACTTGCGCCCATGTGCAGTAGACAACGAAATGCGGCTCCGGACAAACCGCCCTGTCCGCTCAGACCCACTAGGTCAAAATGACCCAGTCGGGCACAACTTGCGCCGGGCCATCATTATGATGTTGACTTATGAATGCCATGACATTCCTCAGAACGAAACGCAGGAAACCTTGACCGCCAACCAGATTGAGAGCAGCATTTTAACCACGGAAGCTCGCGCCTTTTTGTTAAAGCTGGCTGCCCGGTTTGAGACACGGCGCCAGGAGCTGCTGGCACGGCGTAAAGAAGTTCAGCGAAAAATCGACGCGGGCTGGCTTCCCGACTTTTTGTCCGAAACCGCTGCGATCCGCAAAGGCGATTGGAAGGTTGCGCCCATCCCGAAGGACTTGCTCGACCGGCGCGTGGAAATTACCGGCCCGGTAGACCGCAAAATGATCATCAACGCGCTCAACTCGGGCGCCAGCGTATTCATGGCCGACTTCGAGGATTCCAACTCGCCGACCTGGAGCAACAATATCGAGGGCCAGAACAACCTGCGCGATGCGATCCGGGGCACGATTCGCTACGAGAGTCCGGAAGGGAAGCGCTACGAACTCGGCCCAAAGCTTGCCACCCTGCTCGTACGCCCGCGCGGCTGGCACCTCGACGAAAAGCATTTTCTCGTGGGCGGCAAGCCGATATCGGGCTCCCTGTTTGATTTTGGCGTGTTCTTTTTTCACAATGCGAAAGAGTTGCTCAGCAAAGGCACTGGCCCGTACTTCTATTTGCCAAAGCTCGAGAGCCATCTCGAAGCGCGGCTGTGGAACGACGTTTTCTGTTTCGCCCAGGATGAACTGGGCATTCCGCGCGGCTCGATCCGCGCTACCGTTCTGATTGAGACCATTCTGGCCTCCTTCGAAATGGACGAGATTCTCTACGAACTGCGCGAACATTCGTCTGGTCTCAACTGCGGCCGCTGGGACTACATTTTCAGCTTCATCAAGAAATTTCGCGCGCGCCCCGATTTTGTGCTGCCCGACCGCTCGCTCGTCACCATGGAGCGGCACTTCCTCGGGTCGTACGTCGAGCTTCTGATTCAAACCTGCCACCGGCGCGGCATTCACGCCATGGGCGGCATGGCGGCTCAGATTCCAATTCGCAATGACGAGGCCGCCAACGAGCAGGCACTCGACAAAGTTCGCCGCGACAAGCTGCGCGAAGTGAAAGCCGGACACGACGGCACCTGGGTTGCGCATCCGGGCCTGGTTCCGATCGCGAAGGAAATATTCGACACGTACATGCCCGAGCCGAACCAGATTTCGAAACCGCGCGCGAATCGCCCCATCACCGCCAGCGACCTTCTTAAGGTGCCAGCCGGCGACATCACCGAAGCGGGCCTGCGCTGGAATATTGACGTGGGATTGCAGTATCTCGACTCATGGCTGCGCGGATCGGGCTGCGTCCCGATCTACAACCTGATGGAAGACGCCGCGACCGCCGAGATCTGCCGCGCGCAAGTCTGGCAGTGGGTGAAGCATGGCGCCCGCATGACCGACGGCAAAAGCGTGACGGAAAGCCTGGTGAAACAGGTGATTCATGAACGGGCAGCGGAGTTGCGGGGCGACCGGCAATTGCAGAAAGCTGCGCAGCTGCTTGAGACCCTGATGACAGGTAAGGAATTCCCCGAGTTCCTGACCCTTGCCAGTTACGACTTATTAGATTAGAACGTCAAGGCATGGGCGCACGACAAGGTTCCCAGGCCAAAGATCAGCAGGCCAAAGATCGACAGGCTAGAGCGCAAATTGAGGAAAGCCTTCTCCTAGAGTTGCAGGCGCATGTGGCCGCGCGCGAAATCGAGCGCGGCCTTGCCTGCATCGCAGCGCACAAGGAAATAATCGCCGGCATCGATCCTGCCCAGCCGAATGCGGCTCGCCTGCTTGTCCTGCTCGCCATCTGGAGCGACATCGGATTCGCCGCCTCTCTTTCGGTTAAAGAACTTCTCGCGCGCTTCGATTCACGTTCGCGCTCGCGCCTCCCGATCTCCGATTTCATCTGCCTCCGCATGGCGCAAGGTATGGCCGCAATGGCGGAAGAGGCGATGGACACGGCAATCCCGCATTTTGATTTCGTTCTGAGCCTGCCCGAAGAACTCAACAACCAGTTCTTGCTCGCCATCGCTTATTACTGGAAAGGCCGCTGCCTGCGACGCCGGGGCGACTATGACGAGGCTCTGATCTATACCCGACAGGGGAAAGACCTGGCGCTTGAACTTAGTCATCCCCGTATGGCTGGCGTGATGCAAGTCCTGGAGAGCTGGCTTCTGTTCCAGCAGGGCAAATGGAAGGAAGCCGTCCGCCTCTCAGAGGCGGCCGAAACCGCGCTTCGCCAGACTGACGACTACGTGACACTAGGTAACATTCAGTCGTTCTACGGCCGCATGGCGCGCCGCGAAGGCCGCTTCGACCAGGCGATCGACCTGTTTTCGAGCGCGATCGAGCACTACCGCAAGCGCGACCCGCGGCACCCGAATCTGGCCCGATCACTGGCTAATATGGCGCTCGCCAAGCGCGGCATCGCCCTGCAATTGCAGAGGCGTGTCGATCTCGATGCCCAGCGCCAGCGGAAGACATCAAGCCGGGCGGCCACGGGTTCGTCCCCTCGTCCAGCCGGGCTCACCGCGCGCACCGATCATCGCCGCCGCGTCACGCAGTTGCGGCGCGAAGCGCTCGAGCATCTTGAGGCTGCCCGCGAGATTTACCGCCAGCGTCCCACCCATCATGGTCTGGGCACGGTTTACATAAATGCCGCGTACATTCATCTTGACAGCGGCGACTTTCAGCGCGCCGAAGAAGAATCTGCATCCGCTTACCAGTTGGCGGCGGAAAAACACGACTACATCCTGATGGGGCGAGCCCGCATTCTGCAGTGCATGGTCGAGAATGCGAAGGTGGAAGAAGGAATCGGTGGCGGTACAGACCCCGGCTCTCACGCCCGCCGCGCCCTCGATTTCAGCCAGGAAGCAGTTGAACTTGCCAAGCACACGCAGCATCACGTCCTGCTCGCAACGGCTCATTTGTGGCAGGGGCTGACCCAGTGCAATTCCTTCTTTGATAATGAGGAAGCGGCGCGCGAATGCTACGACCTGGCCCGGGCCGCTTGCGGAGCCGCCCAGCCCGATAGCATCTGGCAAGACCTGCAAACGCTACGCGCCAGAATTGTCCGCAAGGGAAGCGTGGATCCCGCGCTGAAAGCCTGGTCGCAGGGCGCCGTGGGTGAAAAATCGTTTCGCCAGATCAGCGAGGAGTTCGCCGAAATCGTCATTGCCCGCGTGTGGGAGCGAGAGGGCCGCAAAGTGTCGCGCGTAGCGTCACGGTTGTCGATTTCTCCCAAGAAAGTGCGCAGAATACTGGCGCGCGTGGGCCGCCGCAAACCCCGGCCCAAGTAGTGCGGGGGAGACGGCGTGCGCCGTGTAGAATGTCTGCATGTCTCCGCTGCAAGGAAACAACAATCTAAAGAAGCGCACGCCGCCTCCCGATGAAACCTTCGAGGAAGCGGCTTATTTGAAGTCGCTCGGCGAGAAGCAGAAGATCGTCAGCCTAAAACTCGCCGACGGAGAAGTGGTGCGCGGCTGGATTGAGTATTACGACAAGAATATGGTCCGCGTCACGCGCGACGATGGACCGAATCTCTTTATCTTCAAACATGAGATCGTCTATATCGCCGAAGAAGGCAAGAAGAAATAGCGTGCACATCCTCGAAGTCGCAGTCGGCGGTCAGTAAATCCAGAATCCGAAATTCATAAATCCCGCATGAGTTTTTCTCCGACCACCTCCAATCATCCGGCCAGCCTGCTTTCTACTATGGAGTCAATTTCCCGAGAAGCGGGCAGCCTGCTGATGGAGCATTTTCGCCGGCACGTCAAGATCGAATACAAAGGCGACGTGGATCTCGTAACGGTAGCCGACCGCCAATCGGAGGCGCTCATCCTCGAACGCATCCGCCGCCACTTTCCCACCCACGATGTAATGGGCGAAGAGGGAACGCGCATTGAAACCGGCAGCGATTACAAGTGGTACGTCGATCCGCTCGACGGCACCACCAACTTCGCGCATGGCTATCCGGTGTTTTGCGTTTCGCTTGCGGTCGAGTATCGCGGCAAGCGCATTGCAGGCGTGATTTACGATCCAACGCGCGACGAATTATTTGCCGCCGAGAAGGGAAGCGGCGCGCGCTTGAGCGGCGTGCCGATTCGCGTGTCTTCCACCGCGCGGCTCGCCGAATGCCTGATTGGTACCGGCTTCCCCAGCCACAAGCGCCATCAGAATCCGAATATTTATTTCTATCACCAGATCACCCTGCGTTCGCACGGCGTGCGCCGTGCGGGTTCGGCCGCGCTCGACTTGTGCAACGTCGCCTCCGGACGATACGACGGCTTTTGGGAATTCAATCTCAATCCATGGGATACGGCGGCCGGCGTGCTCATGGTCGAGGAGGCCGGCGGCCGCGTTACGGATTTTGCAGGTGGCCCGTTCCAGATCGCAAGCCGCGAAACGCTGGCCTCGAACGGCATCGTGCATGATGCCTTGCTCGCCGAGTTCCAAGCTATTTTCGCCGGACGCGGCCTCGAAGAACTGCCCAGCCCCGTCGCTTACGCGAAAGGACGCAAATCCTGAAGGTTACAATAGGTGTCGTGGGGGAAAACGGTAGCCGCGTCCGGAGAGTGCGCGGGAACCGGCCTATTCGTCTAATGAAAGTCAAGAGTTCCTCTGTGCAACTCTGTGTCCTCTGTGGTTAAAGGTGTGGGCAGCGAAACCAACGTGTCGATCTCACGATCCAACTCGCTCCTGGAACGCAAAGTCGAAAAGCGCGCCGATCGTCTTCACTTTCGCGGCCGCATTCTCTTTCTCACCGAAAATCCTGAGTTGATCGAGAAGCAGCTCGCAGGCTGGGACATGCCTTGGAACACGAAAAATCCCGCCGCCAACCCGAAACTCCGCGACGACATCTCGACCGACGAAATCACTCCCGCGCACTTATGTTTTTACTTCGACCAAACCCTCGGCCAGATCCCATACGCGGGTTTGAAATGCGGAAACGTGACGCCCATCGGCCGCGGTGACGTGAAAAAAGGCGGCTTCGTGTGCTCGGTCAGCGGCAAGCGGCGAGGCAAGGGCTCCAGCCGCGAGCAGTCGCCTTACGCAGAAATGTGCGCGGGCATTCAGGTGGTGATTGCCGAAAACATCGAGCGCATTTACAAACAGAACTGCCAGAACCTTGGCCTGCTAACTTCCACCAACTTCGCGCTCATCGATCGCATCCGCGCGGGAGAGGAGATTTCTCTAAGCCAGTTCACCGCCGGCGAAGACGAAATCACACGCCAGGTGATCGAATACGGCGGGCTGTTCCCGTTCAACGTGGCGCGCATGCAGAAGAAAGTTTTTCTGCCGCCGATTGAATCCGCGGGGGTGGGCGCCCGCGCCACACGTGCTATGACGCTGGCCGAGAAGATCTTCGCCAAGCACATGGTCATGCCCGATGGCACGGTCGGCGTTTCTGCCGTCAAGCCTGGCGACACCGGTTTTACCCGAGTCGATTTGCGCTTCAGCCACGAATACGTCACACCGATGGCCGCGATTTTCTACGAGCAATATGTCGGCAAGGATGTCCCCGTCAATGACGCCGCCAGCATCTGTGTCTTCCGCGACCATCTGACGTTCCTGGACGAAGTCATCTCCGAAGAGAAGAAGAAGATCGGGCTGCTTGATCTGGCGACGCAGCTCAAGCTCAAGCAAGAAGAGTTTGCCCGACGGCAGGGAATCAAGCTGCACGGCGACCTCACTGACCGCAAAGGCTCGGAAGGCATTTGCCACTCCGTCATGCTCGAAAGCTACGCGCTGCCCGGGCAGGTCAACGTTGGCTCCGACTCCCACACGCCGCACGTCGGCGCAATCGGATGTATCGCTTTTGGCATCGGCACGACCGACGTTTTCAATTCATGGATTACGAAAGATGTGCGCATCAAAATCCCCGAGTCGGTGAAGATCCTCATCAAGGGCAAGCGCCACCCGAACGTTACCGCCAAGGATTTTATTCTCAAGATTCTCTCCCTCGACTACGTGCGCAGCGGCCAGGCCCTTGCCAAGGTGATGGAGTACGCGGGCGAAGCGGTCGAAGCCCTAAGTGTGGATGAGCGCGCCACCATGACCAACATGGCCGCCGAAATCGGAGGCTTCACCGGCATCGTCGCGCCCGATGCAAAGGTTATCGAGTTCCTCGTCGAGCGCCGCGGACTTAAGCATGGCGAAGCGGAGCGGATGATCGCCGGCCTCGATAGCGATCCCGGCGCCGCATACTCGCACATCATCGAACTCGATGCGGCCGACATCACGCCCATGGTCGCCACGCCCGGCGATCCGGGCAACGGCAAATACATTCGCGATCTGCACACGCCCGTGCCCATCGAAATCGCTTACGGCGGTACCTGCACTGCCGGCAAGAACGAAGACATGGATATGTACGCCGCCGTGCTCGCCGATGCGCTCCAGCATGGTAAGCGAGTTTCGCCCAATGTACAGTTCTGGATTCAGTTTGGTTCGCAGGAAACGCGCGAGTATTCGCGGCGCAAGGGCTACATTGAAATCTTCGAAAAGGCCGGCGCCCGCCTCATCGAACCCAGTTGCGGAGCCTGCATCAACGCCGGGCCCGGCGTCTCCACGCGCCCGGATCAAGTCGTCATCAGCGCCCAGAACCGAAACTTCCCCGGCCGCAGCGGTCCGGGCCAGATGTACCTCGCTTCGCCACTCACTGTGGCCGCCAGCGCTGTGGCGGGGTACATCGTCGAATATCATCCTTTGTACAAAATTGAACACATGCCGATCTAGTTCCCATGTAAAATCCGCGACGGGTGGCAACACTAATCGGAAAACCTCCAGTTTTGAATGCTCAGGGCTATCGCCGTTCTGGCGTCGATGATTTCCTCCCTGCGATGAAGCATGCACGAAAGAACGTTTTGCCGCATCGCGAAAGGAATCATGAGAATTCTCCTCTACAACCCTGACAACGGCGTAACCCGCAATTTCATGCCGCATCTTTGGATGTTCCTGCTCCAGGCGCTGACTCCGCCGGGCCATGAGGTTTTGCTGGTGGATGGCAACGCCCAGCCGATGGATGAAGCGGGGATCGCGCAGTTCGTGCGCGAGAAAAATATTGGGCTGGTCGGGATCGGCGCCATGACAAGGATGATCGCCAAGGCCTATCGCATGGCGGATGCGGTTCGCGCCGTGGGAGTTCCGGTTGTGATGGGCGGCCCGCACGTGACCGAGATGGCCGACGAAGCGCTCGGCCGGGATGGCGGATCGCGCCATGCCGACGCTGTCGCATTGGGCGAGGCGGACGCGACTTGGCCGCTGATTGTGAACGATGCCGCGCGCGGCCAGCTTAAAGAAATCTATGCGCCGGTGGATGCCTTTGGCCAGGAAAGCAAGCCCTCGCTAAAGGAATACCCGGAGATTCCATGGGAGTCGATTGATCTTAGCCAGTTCAACCTTGTGCCGAAGGCCATGCGGAAAACGCTCGGAAAAATTGGAGACGGCTGGGGAACTTTTCGAATTGTTCCCGTCGAGTCCGGGCGAGGTTGCCCCTACGGTTGCGAGTTCTGCACAGTCACCGGATTCTTTGGAGATTCCATTCGCTTCCGCACCAACGAAAGCGTCGTCAGTGAACTGCTGCGGTTGAAGGCGCGAGCCCGCAGCGAAAAGGGCCAGATGGCAGTCTTCTTCATCGACGATAATTTCGCCATCAATGTCAAGCGCACCAAGTCGCTGCTGCGTGACATCATTGCCGCCGGCGCGCAGGTGCATTGGGTGGCGCAGATCAGCGCCAACCTGCTGCGCGACGAAGAACTCGTAGACCTGATCGCCGCGTCGGGAGGCAAGTGGATCTTTATCGGCATGGAGTCCATCGACCCGGCCAATCTCAAGGACGTAAACAAGGGATTCAACAAGCCGGGTGAGTATGCCGCGGTGCTCGAGCGGTTGGCGTCGCGCAATGTGTACGCCATCACCTCGTTTATTTTTGGCATGGACAATGACACCGTCGGCGTCGCCGAGCGCACTCTTGGGCAGGTTCGCACCTGGCCTCCGGGCCTTCCAATCTTTGGCTTGCTCACTCCTTTGCCCGCCACTCCGCTCTACAAACGTTTAGAAAAGGCCGGGCGGCTGACGCGGCCGAAACACTGGCAAGAATTTGTCCCATTTAACATGGCGCACACGCCACTAAAGATGACCATTGACGAGGCTCACGCCGAAGTGAGTCACGGCTGGGAGCAAGCCTATAGCGCGGAAGCGCTCGCGCAAGCCGTCGAGTCGCTGAACGATCAGCCGCTGGGTTACCGCGTCAACATCTTTCTGGCCCGGCTCTGTTTCCGCGGCATTTACTTCCCCATGCTGGGGAAAATGGCGTGGGTAAAGGTGATTGCGCAAAATCGGCGAACCATTTTCAAGCTCGTAAGGGAAGGCTTTAAGGCCAACGCCTGGCGCGGGGCGCCTGCGCGAGTTCCAGCCGCTTCGATGCCCCCGGCTGAATCAGCTGAGGCGATCGCACAGGGAGCAGACTAATAAGCGCTAACTCGAGAGGCGGCCCCGATTGGGGCCGCCTTCCTTCGAGAAAAAACTAGACCGCGCGTTACCGCCGGAACACGAAGTGACCGACCCGGTTTTCCTGCCAGCACTGCTCGTTATCCTGCGTGCAAAATGGCTTTTCTTTGCCATAGCTGATCGTCTGGATGTTCGCCGCCGGGACGCCCTGCTGTTCCAACGATCGCTTTACGGTTTCTGCGCGGCTGGTTCCAAGCGCCAGATTGTATTCCACCGATCCGCGATCGTCGCAATGCCCCTCGACCAGCACCTTCACGTTCGGATGCTGCGCGAGAAACGCGGCATTGCCTTCTTGTGCTCCAACCTCGTTCGGGCGGATGTTGGATTTGTCGTAATCGAAGTAAACATCCTTCACACTCTTGGCAAACAGGTCCTCATCCGAAGGTACCGGTGTTGAAGCTGCGGCGGCAGGGTTTACAGTCACACGAGTCGACGCGTCGCTGGTTCCTCCCGGGCCCTTGGCAACAAGCGTGTAAGTCGTGGACGCGCTCGGCGTCATAGTGCGGGAACCGGAAGCGGGCAGCATTCCCAGGCCGGCAATTGTAATGTCGTTTGCATTGCTGGTCTGCCATGTCAGCGTGGTCTGCTGGCCCTGCTGAATTACATTGGGATTTGCGGCTAAAGTTGCGGTGGGTGTGGCGGGCGCAGGCGGTGCAGCGGGCGGTTCCACTTTTGCCACTACCTTAGCGCAGCCGGTGGACAGCACCGTTGCGAGCACTGCGAGCGAAGCCATTATTCTCAAATTTTGTCGTGTCACCGGAATCCTCCTTAATAATTGTTAGATGACTTAGCGGTGTTATCGCGTTGGGCGCGGAAACCGGCTCCGCGCCGCTAGAAATCGTTATCTGGCGGACAGGAAGCGATCTGCGGGAACCGGATCCTCGGCCCTGAGGCGTTAGAGCAAGAACTGGAAGGAAATCAGCAACGAAGGATGGTGCTGAGATCAAGGAAGCGCAACTGCCGGAATTCGGGGCCGGACAGCCCTATCCTTGACAGCGCCCGGAGGGAAGCCTTTTGGGAAACCGAGAATGCCGTGAGCGCCGCGGCGAGAATTGCGAGGCGCAACCGAGCGGCAGCGCGCACTGCCTGTAGTGCAGTCACCGGCCCATGAACGGCTGAGTAGGGACCTTGCACGCACGGAAACAGGAAGATCGACAGCACGCAAACAGCGGCTACGACAGCCAGTTCACATCCAATGCGGCCAGAGATCATTTGCAATCGCAACGCAATTCATTGTAGCGAAACCGGTCTGCCGCGCTCAAAACCGGTGGTAACCAATAGGTAACCACAATTTCGATTACACTATGTCTAACAGCATTACGCCCACATGCCAGTTCCTGCAGTTCGCCTGCGATCCTATTCCATTAGATGCCGGGACCGCACGCCAGCCGAAAATTCCTGCTACAATTTTTCTATTGTTGGCGATCTGTTCCGATCTCCTGGGAGCACTGAAAAACTATGGCCTATGTGATTGCCGAGCCCTGTATCGGTACCAAAGACACCGCGTGCGTCGATGCCTGCCCGGTGGACTGCATTCACCCTAAGAAAGACTCCGACAAGTATGGCACCGAAGAAATGCTCTACATCGACCCGGTCGAATGCATCGACTGCGGCGCTTGTGTGCCCGTCTGCCCTGTCTCCGCCATCTTCGCCCTCGACGATCTGCCGGAAAAGTGGAAAGAGTATACCGAACGCAACGCGAAGTATTTCGGGCGGTAGAAGGTCGAAGTGCCGGCGCTGCCATACCACATTCACATTGGGAACCGTCGAACTAAGCTAAAATTTCCTGGTGGGGCCTCCGATCGAGTGCACAAATCTTCGCAAGACCTACGACGGCAAGGTCGAAGCCGTGCGCGGGCTCAGCCTGCGCATTGAGGCCGGCGAATGCTTCGGCCTGCTCGGACCCAACGGGGCAGGGAAAACAACGACCATCGAAATCCTCGAAGGGTTGCTCGCTCCCACTTCCGGCAGCTTGCGCATCTTCGGCCACGCCTGGACCGACAAGCCGCGGCAGCTGCGCGAGTGGATCGGCATTTCGCTGCAGGAGACGCGGCTTTCCGAGAAGCTGAGCGTACGCGAGACCATCGATCTTTTCGCCAGCTTCTACGACCAGCCGCGCTCGGCCGACAAAGTGCTCGACGACCTGCAACTCACGGAAAAGGCCGAGAGCTGGGTCGGCAAGCTTTCGGGCGGCCAGAAGCAGCGCTTGGCGGTTGCCACGGCGCTGGTTGGCAATCCGCGAATTCTGTTTCTCGACGAGCCGACGACTGGACTCGATCCGCAAAGCCGACGCCAGCTTTGGGAGATCATTCGCACATTCCAGAAGAAGGGCGGTACCGTTCTGCTGACAACGCATTACATGGACGAAGCCGAGCGGCTGTGCGATCGTCTCGCCATTGTCGATCACGGAGAGATCATCGCCGAAGGCACGCCTGCCGATCTGATCGACCGCTTGGGCGGTCATCATGTGGTCGAGTTCCAAGTTGCTGAAAACGCCAGCGGCAACCTGAACGGCGAAATGGCTGGTGAACAAGACGCCTGGAGCGCGTTGCCTGGCGTCGAATCCGTCCGGAACGAGGATCGCGCCATCTGTCTTAACGTGCGCGAGCCGCATCTGACGATTCCGGCGCTGCTCGACGCCGTGAATCGCCAAGGACATCAACTCGAACATCTCAGCACGCGCCAGGCGAGCCTCGAAGACGTCTTTGTCCAGCTCACTGGTCGTCATCTGCGGGAAGACTGAGGACAATGGCAACGGAAACGACAACGCCGCAGCCTTCCGCGCCGCAACCTTCCAAGGGCGATACTGTTCCTGTGCCTTCCGACCGAACGCCGCGACGTTCGGGCCGTTGGTCGGGATATCGTCATCTGCTCTGGGTTCGGCTGCTCGAGCTCAAGCGTGAACCGGAGATCGTCTTCTGGGTATTTGGATTTCCTCTCTTGTTGTCGCTTGGGCTTGGGATCGCATTCCGCAACAAACCCGCTGACAAGACATCGGTCGCGGTGATCGCGGGTGCTAATGCTCAGCAAACGCTCGCGCAGTTGAACGACTCGCAGTTGAGCGGCGTGCAGTTGAGTAGCAAAGACAAGCGGTCGCCAATTCATGCCGTGGTTATGGAGCGCGATTCCGCGCTGAAGGCATTTCATTACGGCAAGTTCGACGTCGTCGTCGAACCGAAGGCAGATGACAGCTACGAGCTTTACTACGATCCCGCGCGGCCGGAAAGTGTTTACGCGCGCTTGCTTGTCGTCGATACGCTGGAAGCGGCGGTTGGGCGAATCGACAAGCTGCAGGTTGTGTCCTCGGCTTCGAGCGAGCCGGGTTCGCGTTACATCGACTTCCTGATTCCGGGCTTGATTGGCATGAGCCTGATGAATTCCGGCATGTGGGGAGTTGGATTTTCGTTGGTCGACATGCGGCAACGCAAACTGCTGAAACGTTTTCTGGCAACGCCAATGCGGCGTAGCGATTTTTTGCTGGCGGTGATGAGCAGCCGCTTGGTGCTGATGGTGATCGAAGTGGGTCTGCTGCTGGCTTTCGGAGTGCTGGTGTTTCATCTGCCTGTCGCTGGCTCGTTCATATCGCTGGCTGTGGTCGGCTCGATCGCTGCGATTGCCTTTGGCGGTGTTGGCTTGCTGACCGCGTGCCGCGCCCAAAAAATTGAGAGCGTCAGCGGGCTGATCAATGTCGTGATGATGCCGATGTGGATCTTTTCCGGCGTCTTTTTTTCTTACGAACACTTTCCTGCCAAGGCGCTGCCGTTCATCAAAGCGCTTCCGCTCACCGCTCTCAACGACGCGCTGCGAGCCATCATCCTCGAAGGCGCTTCGCTCTCCTCGCAATCCGTGCGCCTGCTGATTCTGGCGCTCTGGGGAGGGATTTCGTTTGTGCTCGCGCTGAAATGGTTTCGCTGGACGTAGGAGCAGTTCTCAGTTCTCGGTTCCCAGTTCTCAGATCCTAGTTCGCAGATGTAAGGTGTCAGGTGTCAGTTTTGGTCGATATTTCGCACTCTTCTAAGTCTGCGTAAATGCTGCCTTTTCTTTTAGTTATCGCTCGGCTAACTGAGAAATGTGGTACCCCTCCCCCCCTACCGTTTTTCACTTAAAATATTGAGCGCCAATGGTTTACATGTAAAGTATCACGGAATAAGGACTTAGCTCACAAAGCACCCGTGAAAATGGTATTGGGGCAGCCTGTGTACCGCCTTAGGAGACGAGCACACAAACACTGCCCCAATTCCGGACGACATTTTCGCACGGGACGCGATTGGAAGTCTGTGATGCAGGGCACGCTGGTTTTGTGATGAAGCTCTTGCGGGCTGGCCTTGGGAAAGTCAAGGGCCCCACCCAAGCGGAGCTTAGGCGGACCAGCCTCCAGGAGTAAGACCGAGCAAGCCCGGGCCACCGGACAGAGGGTGAGCCCCAGCGAAAAAAAGCAGAGCTACTGCAACGGCTGCCAGCGCTTGCATTCTAGAGCGGTGATCGGAGTGGTCAACACGGGACCGACGCGGAAGCGAATCACGGCATCCGAGGTTGAGCAGAAACTGCGGGTTCCTGTGCTGCTAGACACGGGCGTGGCGACGACGACGTATTCCTTACAAGGAGCGGCAGGGCAGGTCGCCGAGAGGCTGAAACGATAGCCTGACTTCTCACACCATTTGCCGGCTACGCACTCGGGGCCTCCCAGGGGTGAGTCGAGGAGACTGGCGTGAAGCGGCGAAGCGAAGCCGGGGCCGCGCGGGTCCGGCCCGAGTGTTGCCAGATTGCGTACGTATCCTTTTTGTGGATACAAGATAGAGTAGCTGAGCTGGGCGGTGTTCACGGTGCGCAGGTTGGCCATTGCAGAGGACTCATTGGTGGCTTGTCTTGCCCGCAGAAGATTCGGGATGGCTACCGCAGCAACGATCAGCACGGTGCCCACATCAGCTCCTGCCGATGTGCTGACGCCGCGGATGGCGTTGGGGTCGCCGTATGCGCGGAAAGTCACGGGCGTAGTTTGGGCTGGCACCTGGGAAAAGGCTTTCGCGATCTCTGGCGAGAGTTGGCCGAGTCTGAGCCTTGTCATGGCAGATGCTTCTTCATATAGCAGCAGCGACGAGTCGGCAGAGTATCCAGGCGGGACGGTGGAAACGAGCGCGGAGGACTTTGCCAGCGATTCGCCGCTTTGGTGCAGTCGAATGGCTTCGGCGATAGTTTCGCGGGTCGGCCCGAGGATCGCGTAGCCGTCGCTAAACGTGTAGAAAATCTCCGAGGGTTTGGGCTGAGCAGGCACAGTCAACGAGTAGTAATGAATGTCGCCTTCGTCGAATTGTTTTGCTTGAACGGGCAAGGTCTGGAGAATCTGAGCCAGCGCTTTTTGGAGACGAACCGCGTCGGCGGTGCGGAGTATCGCGGTCCATATTGGTTTCGATCCGTCGAGTCTGTCGAGGCCAACCGCAACTTCGCCTGGGAACTGGCCGAACACATCGTCCTTGAAGCTGATGTGCATCGCCTGCTCCATGGCGGGTAGCATGACGAGTGCGGGCGACTTGGAGTCGGCGGAAAGCGCCTTGATAATTTCGAATATCTCGCCGAAATTCTTTAGCTGCAATCCGAGAACGAACGGGGATTTAGGGGAGACAAAACTGAGGCTACCCATGGGCGCGGGAGCAGCGAGCGAGGAAGCGATGCCTTGCCGCGGGCCGCTGAAACTGAGTTCGCTTTCGCTGATAGATTCGTCGCCCACCTTCTTGTGATCCCAGATTGCATACTCGACGTTGTCGAATCCAATGCGTTCCAGCGTCTTGCGATCAATCGATTTCGAGGACTGCGCCTCGCCCATGATCTGGTGCAGATCAACGCCGGCGACACCCGTGGCTCCGCCCTGATAAGTGCGCGCCAGGCGCTGCCCAAAGGGAGCGCTCGCGAAACTGCCTTCCTTGGCCTGCAACAGGGTGTTGAACTTGCGGGCCACTTCGATGCTGGAAGCGGCGATGACAAAATCGGGCCGGACTAGCACAACGAATTCGTTGCTCTTGCCCGTGCTCCTCGTGGCCGCGAGATCCTTCGGTTCGAGAATGCGCGGGGCGGAGGCTGAGTTCGCTCCGGCTCCATTCACTATTTTCTGGAGCACGTCTTTGAGCCCTGGCTTGCGCACCTGGGCGACGACGATCAGGCCGGCATGGGAGGAAGCGGTTTCGCCAGAGAGAATGATTTCGTCTCCAAGGTAGTCGGAGATAGTTGCGAACTCCTCAATGGCATGTTCGATCTGCGAGCCGCTTTTGGCCGCATCACCGTGCTGCCACCAATCGCGGAGCACGGCGCTCTGTTTGAGTTCCTCGCGAAAGATCGCAAGCGCCTGCCGAGCCGTTTCGCCATAGTTGGGTAAGGCGGCGTAGTAAGTGGTGGCGCCGGGCAGGAGCGGCAGGAGGTCGCTTTGGTTGCGCGGCGAGGGAAGCTGAACGTTGTTCTTGAGCTTTTCGATCAGTTGACCCATCTCCGGCAGCAGGCCGGGATACTTGTTCAGTTCCTGCGAGATGGGGTCGTCTGGCTGAGCGGCCTTGGTGGCTTGTGCGGCAACGGGGAGGGCGACAAAAAGAGCGACTGCGGCGAGTGCCGCGCCATTGGCGATACGCCGAAGCAGTGTTCCATGTACGTTGCCCATCCCGACCTCTCGGACGAAGAGTTAGGGCGAGCGTACCGCCCACTTTGCCACACACTCTAACATGGGAGATGGGGTTTTAAGGCAATGCCAGCTAGGGCAGTGTTACAGCCGTAACTACTCAGGGAGCAGGATGGGGAAGTGATTCCCTTTGTCCATCGCATGATATTTCTCGGCTAGTGCTTTAGTCGGCTCTTCCTATGCTCTTAGTTTCTTGTATTCATCAAACGCGTCGAGGTAATGGTCGATGTCTTGCTTGGATAAGTAGTAGGGGGTCGACAGCCGCAGCTTGTTGGGGTCGCCGCCTCGGATTCGGATTTTCTTTTCTTTCCACATCCAGTTTTCTAACTCCATGCGCGGGATGGGCGGGACGTTGACCGTCGCAATTCCGCACCGCATCGCCGGGTCGGGCGAAGTCCAGGATATGGCTCCGCGCTTGTGCGTCGTCATTCCGGCTAGGATGTAGTCGCAGAGTTGGCGATGGCGGCGCTCGATGCGGTCCATGCCGATGTCGTTGGCGAGCTGAATCGACGCGCGCAGGCCCCACAACGCGGGGACGTTCGAGCTACCGATGCGCTGAAATCTTTCCGCGCGGAGTTTGACGTCGTCCCAACCTTCGGTGGCGATCGTCGACCACACGCGGTCGATGACTTCGTCGCGCACGTAGAGGAAGCCCGAGCCTTTGGGCGCCTGCAGCCACTTGTGCGGGCTGGAGGAATACATGTCGCAGCCGAGTTCATGCAGGTTGAAGCGCATCATGCCGGGGACGTGCGCGCCATCGACGGCGGAGAGGATGCCCTTGCTGCGGGCGAGCGCGCAGAGTTCCTTGGCGGGTAGAACGACTCCGGTGTTGGTGGAGATGTGGCTGAAGAAAAAGACTCGCGTGCGCGGGGTGATGGCAGCGCTGAACAGTTCGAGGACTTGCGCCGGATTCTCGACCGGCTTCGGTAGGGTGACTTTTTTGATCACGATTCCGTAGCGCTTGGCGCGGAGGTCCCACGGGTGCTCGCCGCCGGGATGCTCCTGGTCGGTGATGACGACTTCGTCGCCGGCTTTCAGATCGATTCCGTTGGCGATGTAGCTGTTGGCTTCGGTGGCGTTGCGGAGGAGGGCGATTTCGTCGCGGTGGCACCCGACAAAAGCTGCCAGCGGATCGCGGAACTCGTTCCACGCGGCATAGCCCCAGATGGGGTAATCCTCGGGGTCGGCCTGGTTCATCTTTTCGGAAGTTTCATAACCCTCGAAGATGGCGCGCAACACGGGCGCGGGGCTGGAGCCTACGGTGCCGTTGTTGAGGTAGACCTCGTCGGCGGGGATCAGGAATTGCTTGCGGAGTTCGCGCCAGTACGCGTCTTCGTTGGAATCGTAGAGAGAGCGGTCGGGCAGGCGCGATGGGAGGGATTCGAGCTGCGCCCAGAGCTTTCCCCGCCAGGCGACGGTGGTGGGTAGGGCTAGGGACGAGGCGACGGAAGACGTAAGAAAATTGCGACGGTTCAACATGTTGTAGCCGCCTTTCTCGGGCGCCATGGTACCACTGTCGGGAAGGGAAAGGCGGTGAGAACCCTGTCCGATAACGCGGGCCGCCACTGTGCAGAGAAGAAAAATGCGCCGCTTGGGAAAATATTGGGTAACCTGCGGGGGAAGATCGGCGTCCAAGTAGATACGGAAATGCGTTCTGGCGGTTTGTCATCGGGCGTATAATCGATGCAGAGGACCAGGTTCCTGCGGGGTGTACCATGTCGTTTCGCAAGATATTCCTTTCCCTAAGTTTGCTGGCAGCGCTGGCGGTAACGGCAGCGGCGCAGGATCAGAGCTCGCAAAGTTCAAGTGCGCCCGCGCAAGGGTCGCCGACCGCGTCTTCAACGAATGCAAATAGCCAGCCGAGTCAGGCGCCTAGCGCGCCAGATCAGACGGCGCCGGCTCAGAGCAAATCTGCGCCGACTACGGGAACGCAAGCTCCGCCCGAGCAAACTGCGCCAACACAGCCCACGACTTCGAATACGCCGGCTCCTCCCGACAATTCTGGCGCAGCTTCTGCGCCGGATTCCGCGAACAGCGCAAGCGACTCCGGGAATACGCCGCCTCCGGTAATACAGGAACCCGATCCCAGCAAGGTGAAGCACACTGGCGGCGAAGATGACGTGGATGCGATTGGGAACCGCAAGATTGGCGGTCGCGGATTCGGCGACTGGTACTCGCTGGAGACGGAGATCAAGATTGGCAAGCAGTACTCGATGGAAGTCGAGCGCAGCGTGAAGCTGGTGCAGGATCCGGTGGTGAATGAATACGTGAACCGGATCGGGCAGAACCTGGTGCGGAATTCGGACGCGCAGGTGCCGTTCACGATCAAAGTGATCGATTCCGACGAGATCAATGCGTTCGCGCTGCCGGGCGGGTTTTTCTATGTGAATTCCGGGTTGATCCTGGCGGCGGACGAAGAGGCGGAACTAGCCGGCGTGATGGCGCACGAGATTTCGCACGTTTGCGCGCGGCACCAGATGCGCCAGCTGACCCGGGCCAATATCGCTCAGCTCGGAACCCTGCCGTTGATTTTTGTGGGCGGAGGGATTGGCTATGGGATTTATCAGGCGGCGGGACTGGGACTGCCGATGACCTTCATGAAGTTCCAGCGCAACTTCGAAGCGGAAGCGGACTACCTGGGCGTGCAGTATATGTACAAGACCGGGTACGACCCGCAGGCGTTCGTCAGCTTCTTCGAAAAGATTCAGGCGAAGGAAAAGAAGAAGCCGGGCTCGGTGGCCAAGGCCTTCGCTTCGCATCCGCAGACGCCCGACCGCATTGAAGCGACACAGAAGGAAATTGCGACAATTCTGCCGGCGAAGGCGCAGTACATTGTTTCGACGTCTGAGTTCGACGATGTGAAATCGCGGCTGGCGATGATCGAGAACCGGCATAAGGTGCTCGACCAAAAGGATGCGAGTAAGCCCACGTTGCGTCGAGCCTCGACGAACGATAAATCCGGCGATTCAGGAAACAACAGCGACGATGACCGGCCGACGTTAAAGCGCCGGCCCGACGGCGATTCCGGGCCGCAGAACTAACCGAACGGAAGTCCGAAAATAAAAACCGGCAGGCGCTGAGGGCGCTGCCGGTTTTTCTATTGAGGTTCGCACTGATCTTCAGTCTCGCAAGCCGGTACTCTTTCGCATCCGCGCTGCGACAGCATCCTACGGCACTATCCTACGATCCGGCCTTTACCGACTTCACCGTGATGGTAGTGCCGTCGACATCGCCCGTCACCTTTGCTTTGGCGCCAGCCAATTTATCGAGGGTATCGAGCGCAGCCGGATCGGAGGTCTGGAGGATGTAGACCTTATCGCCGACTACAAGCGCATAGTTTGAGCCATGCTTTACGCAGCCGCGCGTGCAATCGGCGGCCTTGCCGGGCATCTCGTGCTTGGCCCCGCACATTGCGTCGCTGACTTCGCCGGTTAGCGTCTGGCTCTTGCCTGCGGCGAGTGCAGGAACGGCTGCAAGGCCCAACAGCATCTGTATTCCCAGAACAGCGGCTGCGATTCGATTTGCATTCATGCGTTGATCACTCTCCTTAAGGAACTATGATACTTGCTTCCCCTATACGATGCTGAAGTATAGGGGCCGGTTACAAGAACACCGGCCGTTTGTGCATAAGGCTTCTACTGCGCCTTGAACTGGATCGTGACATCGACGGTCTTGTTCTTCGCGTCGAGTTCCTCGTTTAGCTTTATGGAGTACTGCAGACCCTTGGGAAGAAGGCGCGGCGCGTCGTCTAGAAATTTCCTGGTGTAATCGGCGTTGTAGGGCTGACCTTCGCGCAGAGTCCAGGCCTCGCGCAAACGATCTTTGGAGGCCGAATCGACTCCGAGGAATTCGAGTTCGCCCATCTTGTAGAGATCGCCTTCCGCGACATTGATCACGTAGTGGACGGTGCTTCTCTCATCGTCCATTTGGGCGTCCGGCTTGATCTGGATTTTCATATAGCCGCGGCTGCGATAGAGCTTGATTAGGGCCTCGACATCGCGCAGCAGGCGCACGGCGTCGGCAGGCTGGCCTTCCGGGAGATGAAAGAAAGGTGCGGCTTCGAGGATGGTAACCGCCGAGTTGCCCTTCCAGCTGACCTCCGAAACGGAGTACTGTTTGCCGGGCGTGACGGGCACGATCGCATCGACTTCAATTTCATCCTTCGGCGTGTCCTCATCTTGCGCGCCGGTTCGAGCAACGACGCGCGCGTCAGCAGGGCCCAACTGGGCCTTCAGATAGCCGTGCTGCAGAAAAATCGGAAGCAGATCATTCTGCGCGGCGGCCGCGAGTAGTGAGCGGGAGTAATCGGCGCCAGCCAGTTTGCGTGTGCCCGCGGCTAGGAATGCAGATTGCTCGGCGGAAGCGCCGGGGAACTCTACCTTGCGGATGCGCATCGCGAGATCCTCAACGCGAAAGACGATAGCGGGCGGCTTTGCTTCATCCGGTTGCCCTTCGTGCAGGTAGTCGACTCGGCCGGGCAGGTGCTGTTCTTCGAGAAGAGCCTGGAGCACCCTGGTAACGCGGCTGGCCAACTGGCCGCTTGCGGGAAGGGCATCTTTGAAAAGGGGAACGCGTTCGGCGAGTGCGGCTCGCAGCTCGGACTCGGTGAACCAGACGAAGTTGTCGAAGTGGGCGGGAACGAGTTTGCTCTGCTCGATATCGCTGAGCTGGAATTCCACTTTCACGCTGGCATCGGAGTAGGAGAAGGAGTACCGAACCTCCGTGAAGAGGCCGGAATTTACCAGGCGCTGCGCGGCCTCCTGGAAATCGCCTTCGGCGGCATTTTGTCCCAGTTCGAGGCCGCTTGCGGCCAGAATCTCCTTATCGGTGTAGCGGGCGGTTCCGCTGGTTTTTACCGAGAGGAGCTTGTGGCCGGCCGCACTATTGGTTTTGGCGATCGCGGAGCGCGACTGAGCCGCGGCAAGCGAGGTCAAAACCAGGCACAGGGTCGCGGTTGCGAAGGCAAAGCCGTGCACGGAGAAGGTGAAACGCTTCATTTGGATCGTCTGGGCGCCGCTGCGGGTGAGATGTTATTGAGCTTGAGCGCGATGTCCATGAAGGCCCGGGCGGCGCGGCTTAGCGATTTATCCTTACGGAAGACCAAAGCCAGGTCGCGGCGAATTTGCACGTCAGCCAATGTGATGGCGACGAGCGCTTTGGCGCGGATATCTTCTTCAATGTTCGAGCGTGCGATGAACCCCACGCCAACGCCGGCAGCAACGAAGCGCTTGAGGAGTTCGCTCGAATCGAGTTCCATGGCCAGCTTTAGCTTTACGTGATGATCATAGAAGAGCTCATCGAGCGCATCGCGCGTATGGCCGAGCTTGGGCAGAACCATCGGGTAGGTGGCGACTTCGGCGACGCTGACAGTTTTCTTTGCTGCAAGCGGATGGCCGGGAGCGGTGATCGCGACCAGATGATCGCGGTGAATCATTTGCGCTTCCAGCCGGTTGTCGTTTACAGGCAGCGAAACCACGCCGAAATCCACGGCATTTTCGAGGATAGACTCGAGGATCTTCGCGTAGTCGGAGCGTTTGATGCTCACCGAGACGTTGGGATAGTCGCGTTTGAACTGCGCGAAGACCTCGGGCAGGATGTGCAGGCACGTGCCCTCGTTGGCGCCAACCACGATTTCTCCGCGCGGAACGCGTTCGGTTTCGGCAATGTCGGTAAGGATGGTTTTGCGCCGTTCGATGGTCTCTTCGGAATACTTGAAGAAAAGTTTGCCGGCGGCGGTGAGCGAGACGCGGCCTCCGGAGCGGTCGAGCAGGCGGGCTCCGACCTCTTCTTCGAGCGCGCGAATCTGCGAGGAGATCGCGGGCTGCGTGCGAAAGCGCTTTTCCGCGGCGCGCGAAAAGCTGGAGAGGCGAGCTACTTCGAGGAAAATTTCGAGCTGGTCGAAGTCCATGGCAGCGCTGGTTCGCTCACACTATATAGCGGTGCTGAGGGGATCGCCAAATCGGAGAAGGGGACTTAGTTGTCTTGCGAGGATGTGGCGCTCGATTGCGCGTGCGGAAATTCGAGCGAGACGGCATCCGTGCCGAGGAAACTAACGGTTACACTGGTCTGGCGCTCGTTGGCGGGGCCAGCTCCCGGGAATGAAGCATAGTGCCAGAGGCGTACGGCTGCGGCCGCGGCTTCGGCAAGCGGCTGCTTTCCGCTCAGAACATGAATCTGCTTCACCAGACCGTTCGCTGCGATCACAATTTGCAGGCGAACTTTGCCCGTGATGAGTTCATCCGGGGCCGGATACACAATGTTTCCCGTGGGGGCTTCGGCTACTTCTACACGCGAGGCGGAAGGGGCCAGAGGTTTGGTGAGCGAAGCCGGCATTGGGTGCAGCTTGGGAGTGAGCCGCGCGAGATCCTGAGCAGTGGGTGGCGCGGGAACGTGAGGTTCAATCGCCGCTTGTGCGGAGTCCGGGAAGACCTGACGAGTAAGATACAAGCCCATCGCCAAGCTGAAGAGCAGGAAGCTCACACCCAAGCACCAACTCAGTCGGCGGCGAGCGCGTGTGAGCATCGACTTTTGATCGGGCTCAGGTTTACCCGACGCCACTTTGTAACAAACAGCAAAGGCCATTATGCTTTGGGCCATATGTGGGGTGGCGGGTCGTCCGGGCGGCCTCGGAATTTTCCATCTGCCCTCCAGTAACCGTGGTACCTGCCCGGTATCCATAAAACCGCGATATACTCGGGTAAGTTTGCTCCCCCTCCAAGTGTGTCCATGGACAATGCCCCTGGTGTCTTGATCGAAAGCCCGAGAGTGCAGCGCATAGTGCCCGCGCCCCGGCTCAAGCTACTGGTCGAATGGGAACCGAGGGGACGTGTGTTTTGGCAAAACCTCGGGGACCTAGTCTTAAAGCGGCAGCCGCCGCCGATTCGCATCACCTCCCGGCCTGCTCGCTTCTGGCCCGACGTTTTCGTGCCCGCGGGCGTGTCATGGTCTGCGTTTATGGAGGCGCTGCTCTGGCAGGTGCTGCTGGTGATCGTGTTTGTATGGAGCCAATCTCGAGTATGGGTGCCTGTAAAGACATTTCAGGAGCGGGATTCCTTTCACCGATCGATCACCTATTACCCACCTACCTCCTATCGTGCAGCTGAGGGCCGAGCATCCAGCAGCCCAGCCGGATTGCCTCCAAAGCATGCGCGAGCGCATCAAGCGGTGGCACATCCGCCCGCCAGGCCCGTAACGCCGGAACAGAAGCCGGCCCTGGTCACACCGCCCGACATCAAGCAGGCCGCGGCCAGGCCGCCGGATCTCCCGGGCTCCCATGCGGTGACGCCGATGGTGCCGTTCTCGGCCACAGCGGGCGTGCGGCGGAATACGCCGGAGGGGCCGTCTGGCGCGGTGGCTCCGTTGCCTGACGTTGACCAAAGCAAGGTTGCGCAAGGGCGGCGGCTGGCCCTGCCTGAAGCGGCCGTAGCTCCCTCACCCGATCTTGGCGGGCCTTCGGCGGGCCGGACCGTGAGCGTGCCCGATACGGGCGGCTTGCGAATTGTGCCGCCGCCTCCATCCGTTCAGAGCGCAGGCAACTCCGGTAAGACAGGGCGCGTGAATTCGTTGTCAACAGGCCCAAATGTTGTTCCTCCGGCGCCGTCGGTTCGGAGTGCAGCCAACGAAGCTGGAAATGCGCGATTGAATTCGATGGCCGGCGCATCACAGGTTGTGCCGCCGCCTCCCGCAGTTTCGGGCGGCAACTCGGTTGGAGTGGGAAGGCTGAATTCGACCTTAGGCACGGGGCCCAGTGTCGTGCATCCGCCGCCTTCGATTGAGGGCGCCAGCAATGCCGATCGAGATGCGCGCCGTGGGTCCACAGCCACTCCGGGTACGCAGGTGGTGCCGCCGCCTCCTTCAGTTGCCGGTGCAGACAATGCGAGGGGGACGGGGCGGTCGGGAGCGATGCCGGGCGCCGGGTCAAATGTCGTCAGTCCGCCGCCTACGGTGCAGAGTGCGGGCAACGTTAGCGGGGACACACGCTTCGGTTCGATGCGCAGTGCAGGTTCGCAGGCGGTGCCGCCGCCTCCCGCGGTGCTGGGTTCGGGCGGCCCGGGCGGAGGCTCGAGGGTCCGATCGCTTTCCGGCTCAGGCTCGGAGGTCGTCGCCCCTGCTCCATCGCTTGAGAATGGAAGAAACGCCGGCGCAAGTGGACGCTTGGGCTCGCTCTCGGGAGATGGCTCACCGGCCGTAATGCCGCCTCCACCGGTTGCAGGTGCGGGCAATTCTGGCGCTGGAGCGCTTCCGCCCATGGAGCCTCTGCCGGGCGTTACCGCTTCGCAGCCCACGGACTCTGTCGCCAACGCCGAGGGCAAAGCTTCGATCGAGGAGTTGCCTCTTGGTTTTCTCGGGCTGGTCTTTGCTGCTCCGGGCAGTTCTTATTTTTCCAATTTTGAAGTCTTCGTCGCCAAAAGACGGCTCGGCAAGGAACTACAGCTCATCAAGCTGGTTTATGAATTTCTCCCCTATCAAAAGCGGTTGTCTGAATATGATCTGAACAACATGCCGCCGCGGATCATCAAGTTGCGCGTGATCCCGGACCCGAGCTGTAACGAGTCCTTGGGGCAAATCATCGAGCCTGCCCCCGATCCGGCTCGTCAGGTCACGGAGTACCCGAAGCTGCCGGCAGCGTTGAGTAACGCCGACATGAACGCCGTATTGCCGTGTTATCGCACCACGGCCACCGATTTCATGAAGGCCATGTTGCGCGGCAAATAGCTGACGCGCGAGATTCGGCAAAAGCGATTCACTGAAGAAAAGGCCCGGCTGATGCCGGGCCCTCCCCAAGATATTAAGAACAGCTTAAACGTTGATCACCGCGCAGAGTTCCTTGACCGACGCTGCGCTCTTGTCCAGGGCCGCTTTCTCTTCCGCCGTCAGCTTGATCTCGATAATCTGTTCAATGCCTTTGGATCCCAGCTTTACCGGCACGCCAACATAGAGCCCCTTGATGCCGTACTCACCGTCAAGATAAGCGGCACAGGGAACAATCTTCTTTTTGTCCTTCAGGATGGCTTCAACCATCTCAGTGGCCGCCGCTGACGGGGCGTAGTAAGCCGAGCCAGTCTTCAGGTACTTCACGATTTCCGCGCCGCCGTCGCGCGTGCGCTGCACCAGCGCATCGAGGCGATCTTTCGCAATCAACTCGGTGATCGGAATACCGGCCACCGTCGAATAGCGGGGAAGCGGAACCATGGTGTCGCCGTGTCCGCCGAGGACGAACGCGGTGACGTTTTCGACGCTGACGTTAAGTTCCATGGCGATGAAGGCGCGAAAACGGGCGGAGTCGAGGATGCCGGCCATGCCGATGACGCGCTCACGCGGGAAGCCGCTGAGCTTGAAGGCGGCCTGAGCCATGGCATCAAGCGGGTTCGACACGATGATGAGGATGCAATTCGGCGAGTGCTTCACGACCTTGCCGACCACGTCGCTCATGATTTTGTAGTTGGTGTTGAGCAAATCGTCGCGGCTCATGCCCGGTTTGCGGGGGATGCCAGCGGTGATGACGACGATATCGGAGCCGGCCGTATCGGCGTATTCGTTGCTGCCTTTGACGAAGGAGTCGCGTTTTTCAATAGGCATCGCCTGGAGGAGATCGAGCCCCTTGCCTTGTGGAACGCCTTCGATGATGTCGATGAGGACGACATCGCCCAGCTCTTTGGAGGCGATCCAGTGAGCGGCGGTGGCGCCTACGTTTCCCGAACCGACGACGGTGATTTTATTTCGCATGAGGGTCCTTTCATAATGTTCAGAAATAACTTTCTGTAGAGACGCGGCTTGCCGCGTCTCCTGCGGAGCGACACGCGGTCCCGTCAACCGAGATCGGGCAAGCCCCGTCTCTACGCGGCACGATTCCTCAGTCGGCGGCGACCGGAACTCGCATATTTTCGATCATGCAGGTCGCGAATTCGCTGGTCTTCACCTTCGTGGAGCCCGGCATCAGGCGCTCGAAATCGTACGTGACTTTCTTCTGCTCGATGGTGCGCTCCAGGCTCTGCTCAATCAGATCGGCGGCTTCGGCCCAGCCGAGGAAGCGGAACATCATGACGCCGGAGAGGATGACGGATCCCGGATTAATGACGTCCTTGTCGGCGTACTTGGGCGCCGTGCCGTGCGTGGCTTCGAAGATGGCATAGCCGTCGCCGACATTGGCTCCGGGAGCGATGCCCAGTCCGCCAACCTGCGCTGCGCATGCATCGGAAATGTAGTCGCCGTTCAGGTTGGGCGTGGCGAGCACGCTGTACTCATCGGCGCGCGTGACCACCTGCTGGAAGATCGAGTCGGCGATGCGGTCGTTGACCATCAGCTTCTTTTTCCATGCACCTTTGCCATGGGTCGCGTAGATGGAATCGAGGCAGTCGTTTACTTCCTTGTACAGATCCTTGCGGAAGTCGTCGGTGGCGAACTCCAGGCCGGGCTCGATGAGGTTGGCGTTTTGCTCGATGGTGAGCGCGGGATTCTTGTCTTTGTTGTCCAGAATCCAGCTCTCGCGCTCGGTGACGACCTGGTTGCGAAATTCTTCGGTCGCGGCCTCGTATCCCCACTTGCGGAATGCGCCTTCGGTGAACTTCTGGATGTTGCCCTTGTGCACCAGCGTGACCGTCTTGCGCTTGTTATCGAGCGCGTGCTGGATGGCCATGCGGACGAGGCGCTTGGTTCCGGTGACGGAGATGGGCTTGATGCCGATGCCGGAGTCGAGCCGGATCTGCTTCTTGCCGCCTTTCAACATTTCTTTATTAAGAAATTCGATGAGGCGGGCGACTTCGGGGGTGCCCTCTTCCCACTCAACGCCCATGTAAACGTCTTCGGTGTTCTCACGGAAGATGACGATATCCATGCGTTCGGGGTGCTTCACGGGCGAGGGAACGCCGGTGTAGTACTTGACGGGGCGCACGCAGCAGTAGAGGTCGAGGATCTGGCGCAGGGCAACGTTGAGGGAGCGGATGCCACCGCCAACCGGCGTGGTGAGCGGGCCTTTGATGGCTACGCGGAATTCGCGGATGGCACTGACGGTGTCATCCGGCAGCCAGTTCTGGAAGCGCGCTTTGGCTTTCTCGCCCGCAAAAACCTCGTACCAGGCCACGGAGCGCTTTCCCTGGTATGCCTTTTCGACGGCCGCATCGAACACGCGAACCGAAGCTTTCCAGATGTCTCGTCCGGTTCCATCGCCCTCAATGAATGGGATGATCGGATGATCGGGCACGCGATACTTGCCGTTGCTGTACTCAATTTTTTGCCCGTTGGATGGGACCGGTACTCCATTGAACGACGACATAGACACTTGCCTCCGCAGATTGAAAGGAACTGATGATTATAAATCTAGGGCGAAAGTACAGAGCTTGACGGAACGTACCACAGGACGCAGTGAGGGGCGTCACACGAGGACGTGATCAGCATACCGAAAACCGGTCGGGTGGCGGGTGCTTTCCGGACCGTTCGGCTGTATTTTTGGCGGGGGAGGCGTGGCTCGGCAGCGCGAAAATCTTTCCTGCTGGATCGGGATGAGGCGTTACAATGACGCACCGTCTGAAATCTTGCTGAAGGTCGGCCCGACGAGAGTATGCGAACGAAAAAGTTGCCGGCAGGGACGCGCGGCCGCCTGCTTCGCGCCGCTCGAAAAGCCATGAGAAATGCCTATGCGCCGTTTTCTAATTTCCGCGTGGGCGCGGCGATCCTGACTTCCAAGGGCAATATTTTCGCTGGCTGCAACGTTGAAAACTCTTCTTACGGCATGACAAACTGCGCCGAGCGCACGGCAATTTTCTCGGCGGTCGCGGCGAAAGGCCCCAAGCTTGAGATTTGTGCCGTAGCCGTGACCAACGCGCAGGGCGTGGCATGTTCGCCGTGCGGAGCGTGCCGCCAGGTGATCTACGAATTCGGCCCTGACGCGGTTGTCTTCTATCAGGGCAAGGATGGCCCGAAAGAAAGCCACATCACCGAACTTTTGCCGGAAGGATTCCGCCTTCAGTGACCCAAGCTACCGCGCATCCGCCATTTCGTGTCATCGATCTCATCCGCAAAAAGCGCGACGGCGGGGCACTCTCGGCGGCGGAAATCGCCTACATCGTCGAGGGCTATACCGCGGGCACCATTCCCGACTATCAGGTTGCGGCATGGTTGATGGCGGTCGTGCTGCGCGGCATGACGCGCGAAGAGCTGGCCGCGCTGACTCACGCCATGCTGCACTCCGGCGAAGTGCTCGACCTCAGCTTCCTTCCCGCGAAAAAGGTGGACAAGCATTCGACGGGTGGCGTTGGCGATAAGACGTCGCTCGTGCTGGCACCGCTGGTTGCCGCTGGCGGCCTTTATGTACCCATGATCAGCGGACGCGGGCTCGGGCATACCGGGGGCACGCTCGATAAGCTCGAAGCTATACCAGGATTTCGCGTCGGGCTGTCCGTGCCGGAATTCCATCGTGTGCTCAAGGCCTGCGGCACTGCGATGATCGGGCAGACCGACAAGATTGCCCCCGCTGACCGGAAACTCTACGCGCTGCGCGACGTGACTGGAACCGTCGAGAGCCCGAATCTGATTTGCGCTTCCATCATGAGCAAGAAGCTAGCCGAGGGCACCGACGCTCTCGTGCTCGACGTGAAAACCGGGTCGGGCGCGTTCATGAAGAAGGAAGAAGATGCCGTTCACCTCGCGGAGTTGATGGTCGAAACTGGCGAGCGCATGGGCAAGCAGATGGTGGCGCTCATCACCAACATGGATCAGCCGCTCGGACGCATGGTGGGGAATGCGATGGAAGTGGAAGAGTCCATCGAGGTGCTGCACGGCGGCGGTCCGGCGGACCTGCGCGAACTCTGTCTGCACCTGGCCGCGTGGATGTTTTATGTGGGCGGCACGGCCAAGACGGTGGCCGAAGGCAAACGAAAGGCCGACGAAATCATCGCTTCCGGCAAGGCTTTTGACCGCTTCCGTCAAATGGTCGAGTTGCAAGGCGGTGACGTCAGCGTGATTGACGATCCAAAGCGCCTGCCATCCGCGGACCATCGCGTGAACGTGGCCAGCCCAGGCGCGGGATACATTTCCGCGATCGAGTGCGAGCACATAGGAACAGCGTGCGTAGTACTCGGGGGCGGCCGCGAGAAGAAAGAGGATTCAGTCGATCCCGCGGTTGGCATCGTGATCCATAAGAAGATTGGCGACAAAGTTTCCCCCAGCGAACCGCTGTGCACGATTCATTGCCATTCTGACGCTCAGGCCGCGCGCGCCACGAAGTTACTGGAAGAAAGCTACACAGTTTCGTCTGCGCCGCCCGCTCACCGGCCTTCGCTGATTCATCGCGTGATTCATAAAGGAGAGAACTAGATGGGACGATTTACCGGCATTCTCGGCCTGATTACGATGCTGGCGCTCGGCTACATCTTTTCGACCAACCGGAAAGCGATCCGTTTGAAGACGGTGGGATGGGGCCTCGGCCTGCAGTTTTTGTTTGCCTTCTTTGTTCTTAAGGTGGAAATCGGCCGCACGCTTTTTCAGAAGGCCGGCGACGGCGTCAATCGCCTGCTCAGTTACGCCTTTGCCGGGTCACAATTTGTTTTTGGCGATCTTGGTAAACAGGGGTCGCATCTGGGTTTTTACTTTGCCTTTCAAGTCCTGCCGACGGTGATCTTCATCTGCGCGCTGTTTGCAGTCCTGTATTACGTCGGAATCATGCAAGTGGTAATTAAAGGCGCCGCCTGGCTAATGACGCGGTTCATGGGGGTCAGCGGCGCGGAATCGCTGAATGTTGCGGCCAGCATTTTCATGGGACAAACGGAAGCGCCGCAGACGATCCGCCCTTTTCTCCCCGAGCTCACGCGCTCGGAACTGATGACGGTGATGACGAGCGGGATGGCGCACGTGTCCGGAAGCATCATGGCCGCTTACATCGCCTTCGGAATCGAACCCAAGCACCTGCTGAGCGCCGTGATCATGACGGCGCCGGGCACGCTTGTGATGGCCAAGATGCTGGTGCCCGAGACCGAGGCTCCCAAGACCGCTGGACGCGTCGTGATGAGCGAAGATGAAGTAGAAAAAGAAAAGAACGAAAATCTGCTGGGCGCTATCGCGCGCGGAACCACCGATGGGTTGTATATGGCGCTGAACATTGCGGCCATGCTCATTTCGTTCCTGGCTCTAATCGCGCTGCTCGACGGAATTATGGGTGGAATTCACACGCACATCGCATGGTTTCCGTCGAGCCTGGAATCGATCCTGGGTGTGTTGTTTGCTCCGATTGCATGGGTAATCGGAATCCCTTGGCACGACTGCGCGGCGATTGGCAATCTTCTCGGCGTGCGCATGGTGTTGAACGAATTGGTGGCCTTTTCCATGTTGGGACCGCAAAGGGCAGTGCTTGATCCGCGGTCTTTCACCATCGCGACCTTCGCGCTTTGCGGTTTCGCCAACTTCAGCTCGATTGGAATTCAGATGGGCGGAATCGGCGCGCTCGCTCCGAACAAACGCGGCGAACTGGCGAAGTTGGGAATCCGCGCCATGCTGGCGGGTACGATGGCGAATCTGATGTCGGCGTCGATTGCCGGGATGCTGCTGTGAGAGTGTGGCGCTGCCGGCAGGGAAGAGTCTCAACCACAGAGGGCAGAGGCCACGGAGGAGACACTTCATGTTTGCGAGATTCTGGCCAGCGCTTCATCGGTAGTCACCAGCCGCGCGCCCAGTTGCTGAAACTCGGCCAGCGTCTTAGCTCCAACCGCCGCGGCCAGCGTCTCAATCGCGTCCCGCACCACGGCCACGCGGCGTTTGCGCTGGAGTAATCCTTTGACAGCGCAGGCCACGCAATATTCCGTAACAACTCCGAAGACAACAAACTCCGGTTGGGTGCCAAGACGGTTGACGAGTTCATTGGCATGCAGGGTTTGGAAAACGTCGAGTGTTTGTTTCTCGATAATGATTTGTTGGTAGGCAGAAAGGTCGTCGGGCACCTTCGCGCTCGGCAGATTCTCAATGCGCAGCACTTTGTCGGCAAGCGCTTCCGGCAGCAAGTCCGCGCCCGGCGTGCCTTTCAGACAGTGCGGAGGAAATTGCCTGAACTCGGGATCATGGGAGGGATGAAAGTCCCCGCTGGAAACAAGGAGCACCTCGCCGCGCCGGGCGGCACCGGTCAGCTTGCCGATGTTGGGCAGAAGCTTCTCCGCGCCCGGGACGTAAAGCTTGCCGCCGGGCAGCATGAAGTCCCTTTGCACATCCACTTCCCAGAAGATGAAGTCAGGAGAACGCATTTTCCCTCGGGCTGTTTTGATGCTTGTAACACACTGGCGTTGCAGGGCGCAAAACTAGGCGGCGCTTGCGACAGGGTAATCGGTTTGGATGCACCAGGCGTGGGCTCGACGCATCTGAAAACACCTCACACGCACCGGTGACGAACGTCACAGAACAGATGTTCAATCCCCGATACAAGAGACGAGCATGGGGGAAACGGGCTATGGGCTCTGGTTCGGATGGCCTTGTCGTTTCAGCCGCTTTGCGCGACCAACTTCTGGCACTTTCCACCCCTGTTTCCAAGCCGAAAGGCGCTATCTTGTTCCGCCGGGGCGACGCTTGCGCCGGGGTGTTCCTGATTTGCTCGGGCAAAGTGCGCCTGTCGCTTGAGGCCGCTGGCACTGCTTTTCGGCCTCGCATTTTGGGTGCAGGATCCGTGGTTGGCTTGCCTTCCGCGGTCGGCGGCTCACACTATAGCCTGACGGCTGAAGTCTTGGAGGATGCGGAACTTGCCTGCGTTTCGCAGAATGCGCTTACCGAGTGCCTTCGGCAGAATTCCGTGTTTTGCTTCGAGGTGATGAGCATCCTGAGCCACGAGATTTCCGAAACCCGCTCCGTGCTCAAACACAACGGCGGGCACGCGTAGAACATATGGTGAGCGGCCCGGCTTACCTTCTTGGTTTTTTTCATCTGCCGCCGTTGCCGGACCGTGCCCGCACCAAATCGTGCAATGACATTGTTTGCGCGGCGGCGCGCCATATGTAATGCTGTCGCTCGGGATAAGATCCTTTTCACGGAGACCACTGCTCATGCGCACAAAACTAATTCTTTGCTTGCTTGTTCTTTTTCCGCCTGCATTGTTTGCGGCCGACAAACCCGCGATGCTCAATGTAAAAGAAGGCCTGTGGGAAGTGACCGTGACTCACCCATCGAACGGCATGCCTGGCATGCCGGAAGACGCCTTGGCCAAATTGCCGCCCGACCAGCGCGCGCGCATTGAAGAGATGATGAAACAAAAAGGCGTGACGATGAGCGGCAACACAACCGTCGTCAAAAGCTGCGTGACCAAAGAAAAAATCGAGAAGGGAATGGCGTTCGCCACCGAAAACAAGGCCAACAACTGTACTCGCACAATTGTTAATTCTTCGTCTACTCACTTGGAGATGAAGTACCACTGCGACGATACCGCGAAAGACGGGAAAAAGACGACGATCGATGGCACCACAACGGTGGATGTCGTGAACGGCGACAGCACGAAGGGCATGTCGCACATTGTCAGCAACAGCGATGGCCGCAGCATGAACATGGACATGACCTTCACCTCCAAGTACCTCGGTTCCGCTTGCGGAGATATCAAATAGAGCGCGGGCATGGGTCTCAACCTCGCAGCGGGCCTCCGCGCTACGCTGCCGTATGGGTGTCCTAAGTTGTGGGTAGGAAGGCCGATGCGTGGGCATCGCCGGCGGCAACATATTGCGCGGGCCTCCCGGCGGGCATACCATTTCCTCTTTGGAGGTTCTCATGCCTCGCATTCCCGATTCCTCTCGTCGTAACTTCTTGAAAACTTCCAGCGTGCTCGGCGTTGCCGCCATGGCAGGCAAGGTCGCCGAGTCGACGGCCAGCGTTCTGCCGCCGCTGCCCTCGAATCCGGCCACGGAAAAAGCTATGCCCACGCGCAATCTGGGACGCACCGGCTATCGCGTCGGCATCTTCAGCTTGGGTGGACAAGCCTCAATCGAGCAGCCCAATAACGAAGCGGTCGCGGTGCCCATCGTCGAAAAGGCGCTTGACCTGGGCGTCAACTACATCGATACAGCGGCCATGTACGGCGGCGAAGAACGCTGGAGCCAGCGCTACATCGGCCAGGTGATGAAGCGTCGCCGCGACCAAGCGTATCTGGCCTCGAAGACGCACGACCGCACGCGCGACGGCTCGCTCAAGCTGCTCGAGCAATCGCTCAAGCTGCTCAACACCGACCACCTCGACGCCTGGCAACTCCATCACATCGACGGGCAGGACGACGTGGACCGCATCTTCGCCAAAGGCGGCGCCATCGAGGCGTTCCAGCAGGCCAAGGAACAAAAGATGGTGCGTTTCCTCGGCGTCACCGGACATCGTGATCCCGATCCGCTGATCCAGTGCATTGAGCGTTTTCCGTTCGATCAGATCCTGCTGGCGTTGAACGCGGCGGACAGGCATCACCTGAGCTTCCAGGAAAAGCTGCTGCCGCTGGCGGTCGAAAAGCAGATGGGAATCATCGGCATGAAGATTCCGGCGCGCGGGCGCATTCTCGCCAACTGGAAACCGGACGAACATTCGCACAGCGGATTTGAAGGCGCTGCTCCGGGCCCGGGAACGCTAGCCATGAAAGAGGCGATGTATTACGTGCTCTCGCAGCCCGTCAGCACGGTGATTATCGGCTGCGACACAGTAGCGCAGCTCGAAGAGAACGTACAGTTTGCCCGCGACTTCACGCCGCTAAGCGAACGTCAACTTGCCGCGCTGAGCGACAAAGCGCAACCCGTGGCCCGTCAGGCGCTATTCTTCCGACGCTGGGCGTAGCAAGAGGCAGAGCGATCGTGTGGCGCGGACACTCCTCCTGTCCGCACTCGCGTCGCGCGAATTGTGGGTGGCGCAGCGCTTTCAGCGCTGCGGTAACGGCGGTGTTCTTCTCGGCGGCTTTAGCCGCTGAGGTCACCGAGGTGACTCTTTCCGCAGCCACCTAGCGCGGCCACAGCCAGCCGAACACGCCCGCCGTCAGCAGGCCATACACCAGTCCGTCGAACACTTCTTTAATCACCGTCGACCACATCTGCCCTTTCCAGATGCCATCGCTCAGGTGCCCGAGGCCGTAAGCCATGAACGCCGCGGCTCCGGCCACGCGAAATACGACGAGGTAATTCGCTCCCGCGGCAACCGTGTGCGCCGTGAGATACGCGGTGAAGAAGCCAACGACCAGGCTGAATACGACCCACTGACCCAGAAACTTCGGCATAGCGGGCGGACCACTGGGCATGATGGTCAGAAATCCGACCGGGCCCTCTTTGTACTTCTCCATCAGCGCGGGCGATTTCATATCCTTGTGCGTGCAGAATGGAAAGATATACAGGCCTCGCTTCAGGTTGGCGGCGCGCAGCGTGGCGCGGATCTTGTCCTCATCGGGAAGCGCGCTGTAGTCGCTGCGGTGGTAGGGCAAAACCATGTGCATGATGGAGCTGGCGACGAAGACGATGACCGCCGACAAGACGATCGGGAGCCAGAGCGCGGCAAGAGGGACCATTGAAAAGTCTCCTTAGTGATTTGAAAAGCGAATCCCCACGATTCGCAGGTGAGCCTACGCCGGGAAATGGATGGCGTCAAGAAGGGAATACAAGAGTACATGAAACCCGGCACCCCTCCCCCGAAGCGCGCCGGGTTCTTCTGTGTTGGGTACGAGTTGCGCTTTCACGAACGTTCGAGACTGGAATTCCCCTGGTGCAACTCCACGCTTTCGACTGCAACCCAGTCTCGGGACAAAATTCTCGTCTCAGCGCACCAATCTGTCTGTGACACTTGATACTGTGTCACGTGATTAGGTTTCCACAGCAGGACTTACCTGAAGAATGAGATCAGCCGATCCATGTGGACCTGCTCTTTGGCCACAGCTTTTCCGACGAGCTGCATGTTAGGAATCTGGTCGACGGCGTCCATTTCGCGCACTTTTACTGGGTCTACGTCGTGTAAAGGAACTCCCGTCGCGCTACCAAGCTGGTCCAATCGCTCCCTGGTAAGTTCTATGGTAATCCGCTGGTAAGTGAGAAGCTTGGTGGCGCCTAAACCCGTGCTGACGTGCTGGAGGGCCGATTCGCTAGGTGTGCCTGAACGTGCTCTGGCGATCGCTGAATTCGCCCTGGCGGGCGGCGCTTGCAAGGGGCGTTTGCCGATCAGGCTCATTAGGACGTTCTGCTCCAGGTTCGCTTCGTTCATGAGTTCCTTGAGCACGTAACTAGCCCAACTCAGCAGGGTGTAGTCCTTCGCTTTGCCTTCTTCGATCGTGACCGGAGCGTAGCCTGTGCCCAGCGACATCAGCAGCATATTATCTACACCCATGGGCCAGTTGACGCCGTACTCTGGAACGGTTGCTTCCAAAAACACCTGGAACGACGGATTGTTGTAACTGCTAACTCCTCCGTCGATAAACTCGTAAGTCTGCGGCGTACCAGTGGGATCGATCACCGGGAACGCATGCGGCGGGAAGTAAGTGGGCGCTGCGGAGCTGGCGCGCACGATATGCCAGAGTGGAATATCCTTGTTGTTTTCAAAGAAGCGGTTCCCGCGATTGTTGGTGAAAAACCAGTCATTGCCCTGTGTGGCATTCTTCGCAACCAACAGAATCATGGTACGCAAGCTGGCGTCGCCCAAAGTAGTTGTTTCGCCGAACTTATCTTTCAAACATTGCTCGATTGGCGCGCTGGGGTATTTGTGCCAGGGACGCTCGAGCACCCAATCTTTCTTAAAGATATCTGGCCCGAGGTTCAGATAGAAATCTAGCATCTGTTGCGCGTTGAAGCCGAGTGCGAGGCTCGCCGCAAGAATCGCGCCGGTGCTGGTTCCTCCTATCAGGTCAAAACGGTTGCAGAGAGGCTGCGGATCGCCGGTGAGCGCGTCAAGTTGGTTCTCGATTTCGATCAGCGCCTGCGCGGGAATGATCCCGCACAAACCTCCGCCATCAATCGAGAGAAGACGCCGCGGCCGACTCGTAGGAACGGTTGGGGTGCTCATAAACTGCTCCTGAACGCGATCATACGCTGGCTTGATTCCGCGCTCCACGGGCAATGATCCGCTACAATCGGGGCATGGCGGAATCTTTCAGCGCGAAGCCGGCGAATGTCGTGCTGCCGGAAGCGGGCGGCGGTGATGTCCGCCTGGGCTCGCTGTGGGAGACGAATCCCGCCATAATTGTTTTTCTACGGCACTACGGGTGAATCTTCTGCCGCGAGCATGTCGCGCAGTTGCGCGAGCACGAATCCGGATTCAAGCAAGCCGGAGCCACTCTGGCGGCGATCGGATTGGGCGACATGAACTATGCCCGCCTGTTCCGCGAGGAGACCGGCATCACGTTTCCGCTTTTGGTGGATGTCGAGCAGACTGCTTACCGCGCCGCCGAATTGAAATCCGCGAACCTGTTCCATCTCTTCCGCCACGAGAACGCGGCAGCGCGTACTCGCGCCCGGCGCGCCGGCCATCGCCAGCACCGGCTCGGGAAGAACCCTTTCCAGCTCGGAGCCAGCTTCCTCTTCGCTCCCGGCAATCGCGATCTGTTCGTGCACCTCAGCCGTACATTCGGGGATAGTGCCGATCCGAAGGCGCTGCTGTCCCTCCTGTCGGCGCACCGCGCCGGAGGTAAGTCGGCGTGAGGCCGACTTTTTCCGCAGCCTGCTGATAGACACCCGAACCGCTGCCCTCCTTTGGGGGATAGCTTTTCGTCTCCCCATTCCACCTTGGAACGCTGCTGCAAAAACTGCTACACTCCCCCCATGTCGGAGCGCGGTGAGGTCGTTCTCTATTCCCGCAAAGGTTGCCATCTCTGCGAGATCGTAAAGGAGAGTCTCGTCAAGCTCGAACGCCACGCCGGCTTTTCCTGGCGCGAGGTGGACGTGGACTCCGACCCCGACGTTCGCCGCCTCTACACCGACGAAGTCCCCGTAGTCTTTATCAATGGTCGTAAAGCCTTCAAGTACCACATGAACGAACAAGAATTCCTCCGCAAGCTCGCCGGCTGATCTTCGGTTCTCCCCTCAGACTCTGATTAGGGTTTCCTCTGCGTCCTCAGCGCTCCCTTTGCGCCCTCGGCGGTTAAGCTCTTCCCGCTGCCAGCCAGTCCCAATTGCCAGGTACTGCACGTTGCGTCGTGAACTCAGCTCGCGCCCTTCATATACAATCTCCCCCGATGCTGCGCACCCGACTCTTCGCCGATCCTGCCGGCCGCTTCGTGCACGACGTCATCCTGCAAAGTTGTCGGCGCCAAGCAACCAAAGCCGCTCTCATCGACACATCCTGCGGCCGCCGTTTCACTTACGCGCAATATGGAGAACTCGTCGAATCCCTCGCCCGTGGCTTCGTCGCCGCCGGCCTGCTTCCGGGCGAGGTCCTCGCCATTTTCCTTCCCAACTCATGGGAGTTTGCCGTCGCCTACCACGCCGCCACGCTCGCCGGCGCTATTCCTACGCCGCTCAATCCCGCTTACCGCGAACGCGAAATTCGCTTTCAGCTGGAAAATTCCGCCGCCGCTTTTCTCATCACCGACGCGACTCTGCTCGAAAACGTCAATCTCGCCGGACTTCCCGCTCTCCGCCGCGTCTTCACCACTCGGCAAGACCGCCCCGGCTGCGAGTCCTTCTCTAATCTCCTTCGTGCATCAACAGCCAAGTTCCCCGAACCCAGCCAACCGTCCGCGCAAACCATCGCCGCTCTTCCATACTCCAGCGGCACCACCGGACTGCCTAAGGGCGTTATGCTCTCGCACCACAACCTGGTCGCCAACGTCTACCAGATGCTCGGCCCCAACGGCTCCTCCTTCAAACCCGAGGAAGTCATGCTCTGTTTCCTCCCGCTCTACCACATCTACGGACTCACCGTCGGCCTTACGCTGACTCTCACGCTCGGCGGCACACTCGTCCTCATGCCCAGGTTCGACCCGCAGAAACTCTGCGCCCTTCTCATCGACGAAAGCATCACCATGTTGCCCATGGTCCCGCCCGCCATCAACGCACTCTGCCAGGCCGTGGAAGCCGGAGCGTTTCCGACGAACCACAAAGTCCGCTGGATCAAATCCGGCGCCGCTCCGCTCGCCCCCGAACTCGCCCGCCGCTTCACCGGCCTCACAGGCATCGCTGTCGTCCAGGGTTACGGCATGACCGAAGCCTCGCCGGTGACTCACGTCGGCTACATCGCTCCGCCGGAAATGCATCGCCCCGCCTCCATCGGCCAGCCGCTCGCGCAAACCGAATGCCGCATTCTCGATCCCAACGACGCCGAGGTGCCCTTCGGCGAGCCCGGCGAACTCGTCATGCGCGGTCCGCAAATCATGTTGGGATATTGGAAGGAACCGCAAGCCACCGCCGCCGTTCTGCGGGACGGCTGGTACTTCTCCGGCGATATCGTCCGCGCCGATGCCGACGATTTCTACTACGTCCTCGACCGCCGCAAGGAAATGATCAAGTACAAAGGCTTTCCCGTAGCCCCCGCCGAAGTCGAATCCGTTCTGCTCGAGCATCCCGCCGTGCGCGACTGCGGAGTAGTCGCCAAGCCCAACCCCGAAGCCGGAGAAATCCCCTGCGCCTTCGTTGTCCTCCGCGATGGTTTTACTCCATCGGACAAGCTCGACAGCGAACTCCGCGCTTTCGTAGCCGACCGCCTGGCCCACCACAAGCAGCCCCGCGAAGTGCATTTCGTCGACGCCGTCCCGCGCACCCCATCGGGCAAAGTCCTGCGCCGAGAGCTGCGGAAGAGTTTTTCGTAGGACGTCAGCAGGCAGCCTGCGCCATGGCACGGGGATTTGACATTCACGTGGAATACGTGTTACACGTAGAATACGTAGGTGACGATCATGGCGGCTTCGCGAAATGGCGACAAGCAGAACGTGACAATCAGTCTCAGCCGGCAAGTGCTCAAGAAAGCGAGAATTCTTGCCGCCCGGCGTGAGACCTCCATCAGCGGTCTGCTTGCGCAGGAGATCGAATTCCTGGTTGGCGAGGAGGAAGCCTATGAGCGCGCCGAGAACCAGGCCATGGCGCTTCTCGACAAGGGCTTTCACTTGGGCGGCAAGATTCGCGTGAGCCGGGAAGAATTGCATGAGCGCTAAGACGTTCTTAGATACGAATGTCCTGATCTACGCTCACGACGTTGATGCCGGAGAAAAGCACGAAACAGCCAAGAGCCTTCTCCGCGAACTCTGGAGCGAACGGAACGGCGTTCTCAGCATGCAGGTGCTCCAGGAATTCTATGTGAATGTCACGCGCAAGATTCCCCGTCCGCTATCGAAGCAGTTCGCGCGTCAGGTGGTGAACAGTTACGCGATCTGGTGCGTTGCCGCCGCACCCGCCGACATTTCGACCGCCTTCCAGATCGAGGACGAATCCCGCATCGGATTCTGGGATGCTCTCATCGTCGCCGCGGCCCTCAAAGGCGGCGCCGACCGCATCCTCTCCGAAGATCTGAACGCGAGGCAGACAATCGCAGGCATACGCATCGAGAACCCTTTCGCTGGATAGGCTAGAGCTGAAGACAGGTAGATCCTTGCCTCCCAACTCTCGAATTCAGCCATCTCCCGGCAACGTCCGGTTTCACCTCCGCCCTCTAACCTCTGACCTCACGCTCCCGCGAGGTAAAATATCCTTATCACCTCGCCATGACCCTCTCCACGTTCGTCACCAAGTCCGCCTTCCGCAACAAACGCCGCAGCTTGTTGACCGTTGCCAGCATCGCGTTCTCGCTGCTCCTGCTCAGCATCATGCTCTGCCTATGGCGCGGCTTCTACATCGACAAAGGCGCTCCCGACTCCGCGCTCCGCATCATGACGCGCCACAAAGTCTCGCTCGCTAATTTTCTACCCATTTATTACCGCGACAAAATCCGCGCCATTCCCGGCGTCGTTCATGTGGTCCCCATGACCTGGTTTGGCGGCACCTACATCAACGACAAGCCGGAAAACTATTTTGCCCAGATGGCCACCGATCCCGACGAATATTTCGATGTCGCCGCCGACAAAATCATGCCCGCCGATCAACTCGCGGCCTGGAAAAAGGATCGCGCGGGCTGCGTTGTTGACGCCGGCCTCGCCCGCAAACACAACTGGAAGATCGGCGACCACATTCACCTTCAGGGAACCATTTTCCCGGCCAATCTCGACCTGACCTTGCGCGGCATTTACACCATCGACCCGCCACAGAGCAACCTCTACTTTCACACCAAGTATCTGGAGGAATCCGTCGACTGGTTCAAAGATACCGCCGGTTTCTATTTCACCCGCGTCGATACTCCTGAGCACATGCCTGTTGTCGCTCGCGCCATTGACGACATGTTTCACGGAAGCCCGGTTCCCACGAAAAGCGAGAGCGAGCAAGCCTTCAAACTCGACTTCGTTGCCCTGCTCGGCAACGTGAAAGCCTTCATCCTGAGCATCTGCGGCGCGGTCGTCTTCACGACGCTCCTCGTTTGCGCCAACACCATGGCCATGTCGATCCGCGAACGCACGCGCGAAGTCGCCGTCCTGCGCACTCTCGGCTTCACCCGCGGCAGCATTCTGCGGCTACTGCTCAGCGAATCGGTCGCCATCGCTCTCATTGGAGGCATAGCAGGCGTGCTCAGCGCCACTGGCGTTGTCCTCTTTATGGCTCGTCCGGGCATTGGTCTGCCCGTTTCCATGCACATGACCGCGGCCACTGCGGGCGTTGTGATGCTGGTTGCCGCGTTCGTCGGAGTGGTCAGCGGCCTGATCCCGTCCTATCGCGCCTCCAACCTTGGTATCGTCGACGCACTCCGTTATCTGGGCTAGGTCGTGTGGCGCGGACACTCCCATCGACTTCGCTCAGGGCAGGCTCTGTCCGCGCACGCTTGACGCAAAGGTCTCATTAGCTTTGCTTCTGAGTGGGCACAGCACCTTCCGCGCACGCCCGACAGCTTCGCGTGATCCGGTCCGCTCAGGTGCTACACTCACTTGCGATGCGGACCGACATTCTTCCCCTTTGCGATCAGCATTACCGCACCATGGAGCCTGCTCTCGCTCCCTACAGCGCCGATTTTTCCATTGAATTCTTCCGCTGCACCGACAAATTTTGCCATCGCTGCTTCGGCGAGCGCATCGGCTACTCGACGCCGCAGCGCGGAGCTTCCCCCGCTTTCGCTCCCGACCAGCCCAAATGCGACCGTCACGGTCGTCCCATGTTCATCATCAGCATTGATCGCCAGCGCAATCATCTGACCTACGCATGTCCTGAGCCGGATTGTCCCGAACGCGTCCTCCGCACGTAGCAAGGTCTCTGCGGTGCAGTCGGACCCACCACCCACTCTTCGCGAAAAAGCTGCGCAGCGGGTGGGGTCAGCATCAAAAGATCGCGACGGTAAACTGCGTGCCCTGATAGTTGCCACTGTCGGTGTACGTTGACACCTGAAGGATCGAGTTTTTTCCTAAAGCCTCCGTACTGGCAAACGCGTTCGCGATGATCGCTCCGTTATCGCCGCCGGTAAAGTAACCTTCTGCGCTGACGCTCCAGAAACGGTCGTCCACTTCAAAGCCAAAATCGATGTTGAACACCGCATACTGCTGCTCAAGCAGGTTGAACCCACATGGGGGCGTGCTAGCGGTGCTGCCGGGGAGTGTGGAGTTGAAACAGCGGAGAATCTGATAGGGTGGGGAATCCCCGTTGACAGTGACCAAGGCCTTGACCCAGCCGCCGCTGCCACGGTCCTGTTGCGCATTGCCAGTGGCGGAAAAGGACCATCCCTCGCCGTTCAAGGTCTTGCCCGTCACTCCGATGCCGGAAGATCCCGTTGTTTCACCGATCACACCGACGCCCGATGCGCCCGGAGCGAGGCCAAAGACTCCGCGTCCGTTGTCGGAAGCCGATTGCCCAATTACACCAAAGGTGAAGCCGGCCGCGCCCGTGGCGGTGGCCGAACCCTCAACGGCCGCGATCGAGTTGCCCGTTCCGGTCATGGTGCTGTTGACGCCGCCGGTCAACGCAACGGTTGTCACGGTGGATGCGCCGACATTGCCATTGGCATTCACGTTGCCGCTGGCGTCGACATCGCCGCCAGAGCTGATGGTGCCCGTTGCCGACGCGGTCCCGGCAATCTTCACGGCAGTGCCGCTCTGGCTCACGATCGAATCCTTGACTGCGACGCTGCCGCCATTGCTGGAGAAGAGCGGAACAAAACCGGTCTTGCAAGCTGTGCCTGAGGAGCAAACGATAGCGTTCGTCTGCGCTGGTTGCGGTGCTGCCGGGCCCGAGCCTGTCCCAGCAACGGGAGCGGCCATGAAGGCGGAGGCCGGCTTGCCTCCTAGTGTCTCCGCGTCCGCTGCTTTCAAGGCGTACGGCACGCTAAGTAGCAATGCCCTCGGTTGCTCTGCGTCGTCATTGATCCGCACGCCGAGCCAGCGAGCTTCCCCTGAGAGAAAAAGTTCCAGGGGCAAGCCCTCGGGCCTAGTCGACCCGAGCAGAACGGTGTAATTCCCTCTAGCGTTGGCCTGCACGTTCTGCGTTTCCGTCCACAAAGGCGCGCCGCCGGATTGATCTTTGTAAATTGAGAAAGTGATGCCGGCGATTCCCGAGGTGACATTACCTTGCGCATCCACTGCCTTGCCGGAGAAATTGACCAGGCGCGGGACGACCGCGGACGGCTGCGTGTCCGAAACCTGCGCCACGTCGAAAGGCGCCAGCAGCGCTAATAACAATAGCGCAACGTAGTTTTGAGTTTTCATACATTCTCCTTATCACGTTGGGGCGCAGCTGGAAGCCGGAGCTGAAAACAATCCGGATAGGGCAGCGCTGAAGCACAGCGCCACCCAAGATCAATCACCGGACCAGTTTTCCCAAAACTCGCTAGAAGCGCCTGTAGCCGCCGTTAATTGTGATCGATTTGTGGGGTCCGAGAGTGCCGTTCCAGTCGTATCCCACGCTGCCATCGCCGAACCACGGCGTCGAGGAGGGCAGGTTATTGACGGGGCCGCAAGGATCGGGTGGGTCCGATGTGTCTTGAACGAACGCAAAGCGTGTGGTGTTCGTTGGCACGGTGAACAGCGACACGCCGTGGCTGTTGAAACCCGGATTGTATCCCCACGCGGAATCCCAATCGAAATCGAACTCGTTGTTGAAATCCCCGCCATCGGCATTGTTAGCGTCGATATCCGCGTAGCGCATCAGGCCATAATCCTTCGAAACTGCGGTCTGATTCTTGAGCGTCATCGTGAAGTTGACGGTTGGTACGGTGGTGGTCCTGGTGAAGGATTGAGTCAGAGTGAATACTCCGTCCGAGGTCGTGCGCGTGATCTTGAGCGGAAACGTACCCGGACCTCCTGGCTGCGAAATTACCGACGCCAACCAATTGCCAGAATCGCCGCCATCGGCCCAATCGTAATATCTAGTCAAAGTGTCATAGTCACAGATGCCATAGCCTTCGTCGTAGGCGCCTTCGCGGATGGCCTCGACACCCGCCGGGCTCTGAAATTCGGTGACGTTGCCGTTTATGGTTGTGCAGAACTGAAAATAGGTCAAGCTGGTGCCCGAGGTGAAGGTGGATTGGCAATCGCTGGTGGCGTCGCCACGGACACCGTCCGATTTGTGGGCCCGTTGCTGGCCTTGCGCGAATCCGTATGCCGCTAATGCGAGAACGGCAGCGAAAAGAAACCACTTTTTGACGCTCATAGTTGTCTCCTTGGAAGATTCTTGTTTTTGTTGTCTTGGAACGCCGAATCGAGGTCCGGCCTTTGTGTTTCTGCCCCACCCCAGATCAACTCGCTGCGGATACCGCTCCAAAGATGCCGCGCATGATGGCCGATTCCAACGCTGGTCACAATAGCGGCCGCCTGTCGGGCGTCTTAATTTTCATGTCCTCTTAACTTGTTGGTGGGATTGGACATGCCGGGAAGTGACGAAGCGGGGTAAAATGGCACCGTTCGCCGGGGAGCGTTTGCCGTGGGGCACGGCCCATTCGCAGTGTCAGTTCCTATCCGATTCGGAGACGATTTCGAGCTCGATTTGCGTTCGCAGAAGCTTTGCCGCGCGGGCCGGGTCTTGAAACTGGAGCGCATTCCTACGGAAATCCTGCTCCTTCTGATTGAGAAGAATGGCGAACTGGTTACGCGGGACCAGATCATCCAGCGGGTATGGGGCGAGGGAGTTTTTCTCGATACCGACAACAGCATTAATGGGGCGATCCGGAAGATCCGGCAGGTGCTGAAAGACGATTCCGAAAGCCCGCGCTTTGTACAAACTGTTACTGGCCGTGGATACCGGTTTATTGCCCCTATAGTCCAGCCCGGGCCGCCGGATCGCCAGGATGTTCCGGTCGGCCGCACTGCGGCAGCAGACTCGGCTCCCGATGGTGCCTTGGAGCCTCGACCGGGCCCCAGGGTCGTCCACTGGCAATTAGCGGGCGTGATCGGAATTGCCGTTGTGCTGATCGCCGGATTGGGAGCTTATCTGTACAGCTTGCGCTCGCGTGCCCTCGTGCAAGGAACTCCGGTACGGCGCATGCTGGCAGTTCTCCCCTTTGAAAATCTCACAGGCGACCCCGAACAGGAATATTTCAGCGACGGCCTGACGGAAGAAATGATCAGCCAACTTGGCAACCTTGACCCCTCCCACCTCGGGGTCATCGCCCGGACGTCGGTGATGCACTACAAGCACAGCGACGAGCCGTTGGACCGGATTGGCCGGGAGTTGGGTGTTCAGTACGCGCTGGAGGGAAGCGTGCGGCGCGATTCGAATAAAGTCCGGATCACGGCCCAGTTGATTCAGATCAAGGATCAGAGCCACATCTGGGCGCGGCAGTACGATCGCGACCTGAGTAACCTGCTGGCGCTGCAGGCGGAAATCGCCCAGGAAATCGGAGACGAAATCCAGCTGACTCTGGGCGAGCATCGCCGCATCGATACTGCCCGTCAGTCTTCCATGAGCCCGCAAGCCTACGAGGCGTACGACCTCTATCTGAAAGGCCGTTTCTTCTGGAACAAGAGGGCGGCGGGCTTCCAACAGGCAATTGACTATTTTCAGCAGGCCATCGCCAAAGATCCGAACTATGCTCGCGCCTACACCGGACTCGCCGATTCTTACGCGCTGTTAGGTGGTTATACCCTGACGCCGCAGATAGAATTGATGCCTAAGGCTCGCGCCGCCGCGCTCAAGGCGCTTGAACTGGACCCAGAGCTGTCCGAGGCCCACACCTCATTGGCCCTGATCACAGAGAACTTCGACTACGACTGGGAAACAGCCGAAAAAGAATTCCATCGCGCCATCGAGTTGAACCCGAACTATGCCACCGCCCACCATTGGTACGCCGAATTTCTTTCTCAGCAGGGGCGCTTCCCCGAAGCGCTCGCGGAGAGCGAGCGGGCACGCGAACTCGATCCGCTGTCGCTGATCATTGCTGCCGACCGTGGTGTCATCCTGCTTTACGCGCGCCAGTACGATGCCTCTATCGCACAGTTTCGAGCGGTGAAAGAAATGGAGCCGGGATTCCCCCGGGCCGGCATGGTGGTCGCTCCCTACGTCGAGAAACAACAATATGCGGATGCGCTGGCCGAGCTAAAGGAATGGGCCGACTTTCGTGGCGAAAGCGAATGGACTTGGGCGTGGCGGGCTTTTGTGTACGGCCGCTCGGGCCAGAGCGCACAGGCACGACTTGCCCTCGCCAAGGTGAAACAGTTTTACGATCACGGTCATCACAGTCCCGATGCCATGCTTTGGGCTCTGGTCGGCATGGGTAACCGGGACGAAGCGTTCGTCTGGTTCGAAAAAGCGTACGCCGACCACTCGAATGCCCTGACCAGTCTTAAGGTCAACCCTGGATTCGATGGCTTGCGCAGCGACCCTCGTTTTCAGAATCTTATGCGCCGCGTCCGGCTGGCCCCGTGATCGGGTTCGCGGGCGAGGGCTCCTTCGACGGAACCTCGCCAACGCTATTCGCGACATCGAGTTCAAAAGTCGCGATTAACTTTTGCATTTCAGGCTCGACTTACTCTCCCACCAGCCATTTCCATTGCGCCTCGCTCAACGGCACTACGCTCAACCGCCCCTGCCGCAGCAGCGGAGAATCCGCGAACAACTTGTGCGCCTTAATCTCCGCCAATGTCTTCGGAACCGCAATCGCCCGCCCCACTTTGATTTTCACCTGCGGGTTCCTCGCGTCGGCCGCATCCACCGATACCACCGAAGCCGTGCCCACTGCGCTCTTCTCATCTCCGGTGTGATAAATCACCAGCCGCTCGCCCGGCTTCATCTCGCGCAAATGCTTGACCGCGGCCGGATTCGTCACTCCGTCCCAGATGGTCGTCTTCTCTTTTTCCAGATTGGCGAACGAATACACGGTAGGTTCAGTTTTCAGGAGGTAATCCATTGGCAACGCTCCCCCAGGCCACAAACAGCGATCCTACCGCTCAACCGCCCCGAGTCACAGGCCGGCCAAACGTGGGGTCCAGACCTGTGACTGGCCCAGCCTGTTCAGTAAACGTCGTAGCTACGCCGCGAGTCATCGATCGAGCACTTCTCGAAACGGGCCTCCAGTTTAGAGGCAACCGAGGTGGGGTCAGTCAGTTCGTTGCGCCAGATATCCCATGCCTTGCCAAAGGCCTCCGCATTGGCAGTCCGCCCGATCCAATAGAGCGAACCAAGATCATTGCTGGCCAGCGGGGAAGCGATTTCCGCAATATACCCATGACTCTTCCCCCACTGCGCGTTGAAGTCGTTCTTGAGGGTCACGTAGTTCGCCAGCGTGCAGCCCTCCTTCAACTTGAACTGAATCACATCAAGGTGTTGCGCGCTGGCCCAGATCGGCGCCAGCAGAGCGGCAATAGTCAGCAGCACGATTCTCATCAGTTGGTCTCCTTTTGAAGCGTATTGAAGCGGCTGTGCCGACTTCGGCACGACCGGTTGGATGACCTCGGTTTGAGTTGCAAGTGGTCAGGACCATCCCCACGTGGCCTGACATAGTAGCGGTGCAAACAACTCTTGTAAACAGGTAATAGCTGCTCGAGACCCTGCCATGGGTGTCTGACGGAGCGCCCCGTTCCACACAACGATGTGCAAGGCTGGGTCTTCATCGGCGCAGCCGCCCGTCGCCTGTGCAATCTGCCTTCTAACCGGTGATTCGACCCTACGCCGTCCCCGTGTTCGCCAGCGCCTCGACCGCTTCCCACGTGGTTGGAAAGGTCACGAAAAAATCCTTCACTTTCGTGATCTCCATAACCTTGCTAACCCGCGGACTGACTCCAGTCAGAACCAGGCATCGCCCTCGTTTCTGATGCGACACATACGTTGCCACCAGCGATCCCAGCCCGACCGAGTCCACGTAAGGAACATCCGACAGATCCAGAATCATCGTCTCCGCTTCCTCAAGGCGCAACGCGCGCTCGAACTGCGGAGTCGTTTCGATCGTAATCGGCCCTTTCAGCAGCAGGATGCGCTGATCCTCCGCCACTCCTTCATAGCGCTCGACCGTCAGTTCTTGCAACCCCATAAACTCACCAAATCGGCAGAGCAAGCATTGTAGGAGGCGCGGCGTGCTCTGTCACCTGCTAAAACCCGCGCCCCGTCCCCGCTCCGGCGCACCGCACTCAAGATCTCAAATGGCCCCTGCAGGAGCGCTTCGCGTCCGCGGCCGGCGTGGGGACAAAAGGGGCAAAGAAGGGAGAGGAACAAGTCAACTTCTTCAATCTGGCTTCAGCACAATCTGACTTCCGACTTGAGCGGCGCAACTCGCTCTTAACCTCTGCAATCTGACCTCGAACCTCGGCCCTCGTTACTGCGGCTTCTTGTCGTCATGATTTTCATAGGTCGAATACTGCCCGCCCGGCCGTTTCAGCTTCACCGTAATCTCCACCTCGGCCTGCTTCACTTCGTAATCGGCTCCGAATGTCTGGAGCCCCGGCGCCAGTACCTGCACCTCAATCGAACCATACGGAATCCCGTCCACGCTCGCGCGCCCTTCCGCATCCGTCTTGAGGTCGAGTTCTCCCTTCGTCGCCTTCCCCTTCCGATTCACCGGGTGCAGCACAACCTTCGCATCCTTCACCGGCTTTCCGCTCGCCTCGCGAACTACCACCACCTTCACCGATGCCATCGGCCCCTCGTCATCCTGAGCCCAAGCACGCCCCGCCGCAGCCAGTCCCAGCGCAACCAATGCCGCCGCGCCAAACGCCAAAAGTTTCGCCCGTTTTCTCATTGCAACTCCTCTCGGCATAAGACAAACCGCTTTTTGTCCTTCTTCAATCGGACCTCTCACTGCGGCTTGTCCTCCGCCTTGCTCTCGCCCGCCTTCGTGTCGTCGGATTTCTTCTGCTTCTCCTGAACGCCCGCGGCCGAGTACTGCTTCACCGGACGCTTCAGCTTGATCGTAATCTCCATCTCCGGCCGACTCACCTGGTAGTCTTCCCCAAACGTCTGGAAGCCCGGCGCCAGCACCTGTACCCGCAGCGGCCCGTAAGGAATCCCGTCAATCGCGGTTTTCCCGTCATCATTCGTCTTCAACTCCATCCCGCCCATGGCCTGCTTGCCTTTTTTCGTTACCGGATGCAGCACCACCGCCGCATTCCTTACCGGCTTGCCATTCCAGTCACGCACTACCACAAATCGCATATTCGACATCGGGCCTTCGTCTTCATCATCCTGCGCCCATGCCGCCCACGCTCCCACCGTCACAATTCCCAGGCCGGCCATAACCGCCAGCACCGCCAGCTTCCTGCTCATGATTCCATTCTCTCCAGCCATCTACTTCAGCCCACGCACATCCATGTCATCCGCAGCTGTGGATTATATCGAACCCAATGACCATCGCGTCCGATGAACGCGCACGTCCTGAAATGAGGATTTGAAACAGAAAAAAGCCAGAGACTCTTGCCCGAAAAACAAAGAACCCAGCACGGGTTGTTTCACCGTGCTGGGGGAGGAGGACGCAATCGACGGCGGCCAGTTTTTGCCGCAGGAGGCTCTACACCTTGGGATCACGTCACCGCAGCTGGGGAACTCGGGGGAGGGCCTTTCGCCGCGCACTCAATGAAAACTCAAATCGCTACGATACGCACAGCGTTTCGAGCTCTCTCTGGTTCCGGATCGTCAACGTCGCGCCGCTCAGTTCCACCACGCCGCGCCGCTTGAAGTCCCCAAGAATCCTCGTCACCGTCTCTCGCGACGATCCAATCAGTTGCGCCAGTTCTTCGTGGGTGAGCGCGACCTTGATCCGCACCACGCCATCGCTCACGTGCGCTTCCGACGACCACGTCTTCAGCAGCCGCGCCAGTTTTCCCGCCACCGAATGACACAGCCCAATCGACCGGATCACTTCATACGCCGCCTGGCAATCGCTGCTCAAGTGTTGCGTTGCCCGCAGGCATGCATCCCCGTGCGCTCTCAAAAATTTAAGAAACTGTTCGCGCCCCACATACGCCAATTGGCTCGGTTGCAGCGTCTCCGCCGTCAGTTCATATGGGCCATCCATCACCACCGATTGCAGCCCCAGCACTTCGCCCGGTCCTGCAATTTTCACGATCAGCGTTTTCCCTTCGCTGTTCGTCGTCATCAGCTTGATTCGTCCGCGGCACACGATGTAGACGCCCCGCGCCGCCTGTCCCTCCATCAGCACCACCGCGCCTTCCGGATACGAACTCGTGTGCTGAACCCGATTGAAGGCTTCCATCGTTTCGCTCGACAGGCCGGCGAAAAAGCTGTGCTCACCCAGATGAAAATCACGCATATCGTCGACGATCGGCAGACCATACGGAGAATTGGCCTTCGCCTGCGCATCCGCTAAATAACGGAAACCGGAGCCCGTTGTCCTCGCTACCGCCAAAGTCGCACTTGCCATATGATCGTCCTTTCTTACTTTCTTTACCTACGTTGGTTTGCTCAGCCCGCATTGCCTAGGGCAACCTGCAGGCCACTCTCAGTACCTTATGCGTATCCTCCTCCTTTCACGCCCTACACCCTTTAGAATCAAGCCTTTTTCCAGAATTGGCTGGATCCCGCACAGGCCGCGTTTCAATTGCGATTTAGGTCGTGGCTGCGTATTTTGCCACATGACTGAGTGATCTCCATCACTTATTTGTGTGAGCGCCGCACAATTTCTTGTGACCTCCAACTCCTATGTGCCTCGGTGCTCTCGAATTGGCCGTTTCTGGGAACAGCCTGTTTTCGCCCAAAACGTCAATCGAGGCTCTGTAGTCCAGTGCCCATATGAGGTCCATATGCCCATATGAGGTCCGCCCCACGGCTGGCCTGTAACAGTCCCAATTCGTTGCAAAATTTACCACTATTCAGGCCTAGGGCAGCACGCACCTCTCGCGCAGCCCGCTCGCCTGACTCCCCACCGCCCTCCGCAAATCCATGGAAATTGTATGAGGTATGCTCGCCTGCAAAGTAAGTGCGCCCTTGCGGCACTTTTTCATAACCGGCGGACCCCGCTGTGTCTGCCGAAACAACTCCTGCTGAGTGATGCTGCTGTCCACCCGCAAGTAAAAATGCAACTAACTCTTTATATAGGAACAATATACATAAAATTCATGTCCTGCCGACCGCCCCATTCCGAGACTACAGCCAGGAAGCGCCTTTCCAGACTTGACAACTACCCGCTCACATCCCTACAATTAGCACTCATAAGCCTAAAGTGCTAACAATCAGAAACGGTGCTACCAAGCATTCAAAAACCCAATCAACATTTGAAAGGAGCTTAACTATGGCAACCAAGTTCACCCCCCTGCACGACCGCATTCTTGTCCGTCGTGTAGAGGAAGCTGAAACCACCCGCGGCGGCATCATCATCCCCGACAGCGCGAAAGACAAGCCGCAGGAAGGCGAAGTCATTTCCGTCGGCAAAGGCAAGATCAGCGAAGAAGGCAAGGTTCGTCCGCTCGATGTGAAAGACGGCGACCGCATCCTCTTCGGCAAGTATTCCGGCACCGAGATCAAGATCGACGGTGAAGATTTCATCATCATGCGCGAAGAAGAAGTACTCGGCGTGCTCACGGGCGCGGCCAAGAAAGAAACCGCCGGCAGCCGCAGATAGCTTTCAGCCGTCAGCCATCAGCCGTCAGTAAAAACAATTTTGACGGCGAGCGGCGGCGACGAAGAAAGCGTTCAAAGTCACCGGCGAGTCAGCGTTCCAGCACAGAGTCAGCATCATGAGCTTTAACCGATGGCTGACGGCTGATAGCTGACAGCTAAACCCAAACGACATCCCGCAGGCATGCAGCCTGCACAAATTCAGATAGGAGCAACGAAAATGGCAAAGCAAATTATTCACGGAGAAGAGTCCCGCCAGGCCATTCTCCGCGGCGTCAACATTCTGGCTGACGCTGTGAAGGTCACTCTCGGCCCCAAGGGCCGCAACGTGGTTATCGAAAAGAAATTCGGTTCGCCCACCATTACCAAGGACGGCGTCACCGTAGCCAAGGAAATCGACCTGAAGGACGCGCAGGAAAACATGGGCGCACAGATGGTCCGCGAAGTTGCTTCGAAGACCAGCGACATCGCCGGCGATGGCACCACCACCGCCACGGTTCTGGCCCAGGCCATCTTCCGCGAAGGCGTGAAGACGGTCGCCGCCGGCGCCAATCCAATGGCTCTGAAGCGCGGCATCGAGAAAGCAGTCGTCGCCATCTGCGGCAGCCTCGATAAGGAAGGCAACCGCAAGCCCGGCGAACTCGACAAGTTCTCCAAGACCATTTCCGGCGATCACATCGCCCAGGTCGGCACCATCTCCGCCAACAACGACGAGACCATCGGCAAGATCATTGCCGAGGCCATGAAGAAGGTCGGCAAGGACGGCGTCATCACGGTTGAAGAAGCCAAGACGCTCGAAACCCAGCTCGACGTCGTCGAAGGCATGCAGTTCGACCGCGGCTACCTCTCTCCCTACTTCGTCACCGATCCCGAGCGCATGGAAGCCGTTCAGGAGAACGCTTACATCCTCATCCACGAAAAGAAAATCTCTTCGATGAAAGATCTGCTCCCGCTGCTCGAGCAGATCGCCAAGAGCGGCAAGCCGCTCCTCATCATCGCTGAGGACGTGGAAGGCGAAGCGCTGGCGACTCTGGTCGTCAACAAGCTGCGTGGCACGCTGCAAGTCGCGGCCGTTAAGGCTCCTGGTTTCGGCGATCGCCGCAAGGCCATGCTGCAGGATATCGCCATCCTCACCGGTGGCAAGGCCATCACCGAAGATCTCGGCATCAAGCTCGAGAACGTTCAGGTCAGCGACCTCGGCCAGGCCAAGAAGCTCACCATCGACAAGGACAACACGACCATTGTCGAAGGCAAGGGCAAGCACAACGAAATCGAAGGCCGCGTGAAAGAAATTCGCAGCCAGATCGACAAGACCACCAGCGACTACGACCGCGAGAAACTGCAAGAGCGGCTGGCGAAGCTGGTCGGTGGCGTAGCCATCATTAAAGTCGGCGCCGCAACCGAAACCGAAATGAAGGAAAAGAAAGCCCGCGTCGAAGACGCCATGCACGCAACCCGTGCAGCCGTGGAAGAAGGCGTGGTCCCCGGCGGCGGCGTGGCGCTCGCGCGCTGCGTCCCGGCCCTCGAGAAGCTGAAACTCGAAGGTGACGAGCAGATCGGTGTCAACATCGTGAAGCGCGCCATCACCGAGCCCCTGCGCCAGATCGTCGAAAACGCCGGCGAAGAAGGTGCGGTCGTCCTCGGCAAGGTCTACGACTCGAAAGACCCGAACTTCGGCTTCAACGCCCAGTCCGGCGAGTACGAAGACCTGGTCAAAGCCGGAGTCCTCGATCCGACCAAGGTCGTGCGCACCGCACTCACCAACGCCGGCTCGATCGCCAGCCTGATGCTCACCACCGAAGCCCTGGTCTCGGAGATTCCAGAAAAGAAGGAAGCTCCCATGGGCGGCGGCGGCCACGGCGGCGGCATGGAAGGCATGTACTAGGACTAGCCGTCCAGGCAGAAGCTGCCTTCGGCGCAAAACCTAGATGGAAAAATTGGCCCCGACGAAAGTCGGGGCTTCTTTTTTGCGGCGGCGGGATGGGGGAGTGTTCCACGTGGAACACTATGCAGTGCGATGTGTACGTACATTGTCGCTGGTTGTACGTACACAGGTGTATGTAACGCCGCAGCCGAAAATATTTTTTCATGATTACTGACCGAGTAATAATCAGAAGGTAAAATCAGGGGCGACTTCGGCGCGGATCGCCGGAAGTTGTTGATTTTGTGGGGGCGGCGCGGGGCGCTGGTGGAGGGCCGGAAATTGCTTGATCCGGCGTGGCATTTGTCATGGAATCAATGGGATAGGAGCAAACGGCGACGGCGGCGAGCGAGGCCGGAAGCTGTATATATCATGCCTGTCAAGGGGTATTTTGAAAGGGGTATTTTTGCCGGTTTGTTGGTCGAAGGCTCGTTGAATCAATGGAATGGAGCGAAAAGGCGAGCAAAAAATCTATTAATTATTTTATAAACGGGAGTGGAAGTCGCGTGGAAATGAGGGATGGGACTACAAGTCATATGCGCGGGCCGAGTGCCAATTCAAGAACACTGCGACTGCGGTTTCGGGCCGTCAGGGGCGATCGCGGTAAAAAGCGGCAATAAATAGGTAGTGCGGACGAAAAATGTTTCACATTGACGGACCGTGAGATGTGGTGAGACACTACCCGCCAACTGGTTTGGGTCGAAAAGGAAATTGCCCCCACTTTTGCAACCCGACTACTCCAGCAGCCTGAGTAGCAACCCGATTACTTTGACAATTTTGACAATAAAGGACAATTCAATGACGCCCAGGAAAATTCGTTTTTCGCATTGTGTACTGCAGATCGCGGCCGGAGCGCTTCTCAGCGCCTGCTGGCTTCAGCCGGCTTCAGCACAGACCACGGGTTCCGCGGCCGACGCGGAAGCCATAGCGCAACAGAATTGGCGCGAGGCTATCGCCCACAGTCCTCAGCCGGAACAGGGGTGCTTTGAGGCTTCTTATCCCAACCTCGCCTGGGAGCGGGTCGAGTGCAAGTCATTTCACCCAAGCGTTCGCCCAGCCTTACGCAAGCCTAAGAATGGCGAGTCGCTTGTGGTGGGCAACGGTCACGACTACGTCGCGGAAGCGGCGGGCCTTATCAGCGAGACGGTTGGAAGTTTCCCGACAGTCACGGGCGTGAAGTCCGAGAAAAGCGTCGGCGTGGCCTCATTTGGAGACGGGGGCATCCTCGGGGCCCATGAATACTCCCTGCAGATCAACACAAACTTCAACGCGACCACCCCGGCGTGTGCCGGCCATAGCGGCTGTACCGTCTGGCAACAATTCGTTTATGCGACGGATTATTACTCCTACCCCAGCAAGGGGAAGGGTGCTGTATTCATTGAGTATTGGCTGGTCAACTGGGGCAGCTCGGCTTGTCCGACCAACCTGCCTTGGGAGAGTGACGGCGGGGGGGATTGCGTTGTGAACAGCGACTTGATCGAAGTACCCAATGCAAAACCTACTGCGCTTGCCAAACTGTCGCTCACGGGAACGGCCACAAAGGGTGGCAACGATACGGCGGTCTTCACCAACGGAACCACAGCCTACAGCTTTAGCGGCTCCGACAGTGTGGTTGACATTTCGGAAGCTTGGAAGGAGTCCGAATTCAACATCGTCGGTGACGCCGGCGGTTCGGAAGCCATTTTCAATAAGAAGTCCTCGATAACAGTAAAGGTGGCGCTGACGGATGGTTCCACCTCAGCCCCAACTTGTGTCTCGAATGCCGGCACAACCGGAGAGACCAACAACTTGAACCTTGGCACCTGCAACACCGCGGGCGGATCGTCGCCCTATATTGAGTTCATCGAATCGAACTGAAAAGTTCACTTAGCCGGTCTCACTTGGCGGGTTATCCCACATATCGCGCAGTTTACGAGGTGTGGGTAACTCAGCCAGGTGGATCGGCTCTAACTCAGATTGCTATAACTCAGAACTGACAACTGGTTTGCTACTTAAGCTCGATAACTGACCCGGTTGTTTTCTGCGATGCGCCTCCGGCCAGTTCGACATACTTCCTCTTTCTTCGCGAATTCCACCTCGGCCTTGCTGGCGATCAATTTCACCCCGCTCTTTCGTCCCGGAGTTGGTCGTAAGCCCGATTCCCGTGTACCGCCTAGCACTCACGAATAAGGGACAGTCCCGTCCGCGGAAAGCCGCGCCCTATCGCGGGGCAAGGATGCCCGGGAAGGGAAGCGGCGCTTCAGGGTAGAATCCGGGGATGGCGAAGAATGCGGGAACACTTTCAGGGAAGGTCGTGCTGGTGACGGGGGCGGCGAAAAGGCTGGGGCGGGCGATCGCGTTGGCGGCTGCGGAGGAAGGCGCGGATGTGGCGATTACCTACCACGAGTCGGCGCGCGAGGCACGGACCGTAGTCGGTGAGTTGGCGCGGCGCGGGGCAGAGGCGCTGGCGGTGCGCTGCGATGTGACCGACGAGATCGGCGTTGGCGAGATGGTGCGGGAGGTCGCGGCGACGCTCGGCGGCATTGATGTGCTGGTGAATAACGCGGCGAATTACGAGACGGCGGAGTTTGAGAAGCTGACGGTCGCGCAGTGGGATGCGATATTTGCGTCGAATGCGCGCGGGCCGTTTCTGGTGTCGCGGGAGGCGTTGCCATATTTGCGCAAGCGGCGCGGGCGCATTGTGAATATGGGCTCGCTGGGCGGGCTGAGGCCGTGGGCGACGCACGCGCATTATTGCTCGTCGAAGGCGGCGGTGCACATGCTGACCAAAGTGATGGCGAAGGCGCTGGCGCCGGAGATTGCGGTGAATGCGGTGGCTCCGGGGATGATTGAGTTGGGAGAGAAAGCGGCGGCAGCGTTCATGAAGCGCATGGCTAAGCAGACGCCCATGCGGCGCAACGGGACGGCGGCGGATATTGCGGCGGCGGTGATGTTCTTTGCTGCGGCTCCGTCGTTTATTACCGGGCAGGTGTTGAGCGTGGATGGAGGGATTGGGTTGTAGAGAGGTCAGAGGTTTGAGCGATTGCAGATTGCTGAAGTCAGATTGCAGAAGTAAGAACTTAAGATTCAAAACGCACTCAGCCTCGGGAATGCGGATTTGTTTCTTGCGGCGGGTTCGCGTATTGTTCCGTTTTCGACTCGATGAACATCATGAAACGATCTCTTTGGATAGTGGGGCTGGTTTTTGTGGCGCTTTCTTTTACGGCGAGGCAGGCGGGGGCGCAGGATCGCCCGGAAGAAGGCGGACGTGAACTGGAAGTGTGGACGGGCGGCGGACATTCGGTGCCCGGGGGAACGAAGGACACGAACGTTTGGAATGCGGGCGTGCGCTATGGATGGATTCTTACCGCGCCGCACGGGCCGGGCTTTCTGAGCGGACGATTCGAGTATGCGGTGGATGCGGTGCCGCTGTTCGTCGTGTTTCAGCGCGCGGATACCGCGTACGGAGCGGGCGTGAACCCGTTTGCGCTGAAGTGGATTTTTGCCACACGGGGTAGCGTGGCGCCGTATCTGGAGTTGAACGGCGGCACATTATTTACGAACCATGAAGTGCCAGCGGGGACGATTGGAGTCAATTTCACATCGAGCGCAGCCTTGGGAGCGCATATTCTGGGCGCGCATGCCTGGACGGTGGAAGTGCGCTACATGCACATTTCGAATGCGGGCCTGACCACGCCGAATCCGGGGATTAATACGGTGCAGGTGCGGCTGGGATTGGGGAAGTTTTTCGGGAAGAAGTAAGAAAAGCAGGTTTCAAAGTCTCAAGGTTTCAAGGTTTAAACGTTTCAGGGTGCAGGTTTTTCAGCGATGGCGGCGGATTTTGGTTGTCGGCTTCGACCTGCCTCGATAAAATCCTCGTAGTCTCGCGTCTCCGGCCTTTTGTCTTAGGCCTTTCGGGGTGCACGGCATGAACTATTCTGTCCGGCAGTACCCTCCGGCACGGATTCCTTTTCTTTCAATCCTTATTGGCACGTTCCTTTTGCTGTTATCGTGTGCGGCATTTGCGCAGAGCGATGCGGCTGTGGCGAAACGACTGCTTGGCTATTATCCCTCGTGGTCGAAGGGCTACAAGGCTCCGTACACTTATTCGGCGGCGCAGATTCCGTACAACGAGCTGACGCACATTGCGCATGCGTTTCTGCTGCTGGATGCAAAGGCCGATGGCGGGCTGGTTGTGCCCGAAGGATTCCTGGAGCCGGCCTTGATTTCTAACGCGCATGCGGCGGGTGTAAAGGTGCTGGTCTCGATTGGCGGTGGAGGCGGAGGCCAGGGCGCGCGGTTTAATAAGATGGCGCGCGAGGAGTCGTCGCGCCAAAACTTCGTGAAGAACGTGCACGCGTTTTTGACCGCGAATGGCTACGACGGCGTGGATATTGACTGGGAGGTGCCGCTCGCCAAGGACAGCTCGAATTGCACCACTCTGATGCAGGAACTGCGCAACGAATTGCCCGCGGGGCAGTGGTTGATTTCGATGGCGACGCCTTCGGACCCGCCCAGCTATGGGCAAGGATTTGATATTCCGGCGCTCGCTCCAATCGTGGATTTCATGAACGTGATGACTTACGACTTCACCGGATCGTGGGCAAGTTATGCGGGGCTGAATTCCCCGCTGTACCAGGATCTGGCGGATCCGATTCAGAGCGGAAGTGTGAAGACTTCGATGGACCTTTATGCGAATACCTATGGCGTGCCGCCGGCGCAGATGAATATTGGAACGCCGTTTTATGGATATGTGTTTGACGGTGTGGATGCGCTGTGGGCGGCGTGCGGCAAGTGCGCGTCGAGTGAGCAGAATTATGGGAGCTACATTGAGCCGCTGCTGCATTCTTCGGAGTGGAAGAAAGAGTTCGATAAGAGCGCTCAGTCTCCTTATATGGTGAATTCGAGTGCGGGCAAGTTCATTACTTACGATAACGAATCCTCTACTACGGCCAAGACGCGCTATGTCATGAAAGAGCGGGGATTCGGCGGCGTGTTTATGTGGGAGCTGAGCGCGGACTACGACGGGAAGTCGCAGGAGTTGATGACTGCGATGTACAAGGCGTGGAAATAGCTCTTAGCCATCAGTCGTCAGCCATCAGCTTTCAAACCTGGTAATGTTGACGACATTGATCGTGGTTTTGCCGAGCAGCTTATCAGTCGTGCTAGAGCGGACAGCAATGCTGCGAGCCCGGCGAACCAAACCGCAAAAGCTGTTCTTACGACCCAGGCCGGCGCTACTCCTACGCGGCGCAACAAGAAGGGCAGAAAATTCCAACAGGTGATGTGGACGTAGTCCCAGGGATCGTAGGTCATGGACTCGTTGTTCAGGCCCCAGGCGTCCATTTTGCCGAGGGCGAAGGCGGCGATATTTTTGAAGCGCAGCGCAATTACGAATGTTGGGTGGCCCAGCGTTTCCATCTGATAAATTTCCAGCGGCAGCCAGAAGGCGAGCGACGCGATCTGGATGATCAGGCTGATGACGATGAGGGCGAAACCTGCTCGCCAAATCCACTGGCCCAGATTCGCGCGATGGTGCAGCAGCAACGGCACGGCCATTAACGCAACCAACTCCACCGTGCTCGAGACATAGCGGTCTCCCCAGGCAAAGTCGCCGGCCCAGAACGTGTAGCGGGCATAAAAGCTGATGTAGGCGAGCAGCAACAAAAGCGAGGTTATGGCATAGGCGCGTAGTTCCGGCGGGAGGCGCTTCCACAAAACGACGAGCAGGAAAATTGCCAGCACGAGCAAGGGGTCGAACAGGAAGATGGATTTTTCCGGTTTGCAGAGCGCTCCGACAAAGCCGATGTGGAAGGGCGTGCTCCAGGGATAATTTACGGGCAGCGCCGGATCCTGGAGCCGCGCCTCGCGCGCGAAATTGGTGACGTAGGTGGTGGTGAACGATTCGAAGCGATAGAAATTGTAGACGCGGTCGATGAGCAGGAAGAACGCATACACAGGGGCGGCAGTCTTCATATAGTCGAGTAAGCGCCGCCACAGAGCACGCGTGCTGACGCGCTCAAACAATAGGACGAACAGAAGAAATACACCTGCTGCGATGAGGTCGAGGGCGGTGGTCAGGCGCGTGAGCAGGTTCAGGCCGAGAGCTGCCGAGCCGATGAAGAGGGCGCGGCGGCTGCCGGTGCGCAGCCATTCGTATTGAAAAGCGAAACCGGTGAGCGTGAGAAGCATGATGTAGTTGTTTTCCATCATGTTCTGCGTGTAGTGCAGGTGCGTGGTGCAGACGAGCAGCGCGAGGACTCCGGCGATCGTTTCATTGGGCGAAAAGCGCAGCTGGCGCAAGAAGCGGAAGGCGATGAGCGTGGTGAGGACGTTGACCAGAATGCTGGTGGAATAGCTGACGACGATGCTGCGGACGGAGGGATCGTCTCCGTAGTCGGCGAAGACGGGCAGGTGCGCGATGGCGGTGCCAACCAGATCTGCGGGCAGCATGAGCAGGCTCTGGCCGATGCCGTACCAGCTATAGAGCCGGCCGCCGCGGCCGTGCAGGCCGAACTCGGGATACTCGTTGGGGAAGACCTGGGGCTCCGAGGTCCAGAGCCAATGAGTGGTCTGGAGGCGGTGGGTGGTGTCGGAGGTGCCGAGTTCGCCGGATTGGACTACGAAGGCGAGCAGGGCGGAAACCAGGCACAAAAGAAATAGAGGATCACGGAGCCATGGAGTCAGGCGCGAAGGCATTGTTGGAATGATATTGCGGGAAGAGGTTTCGAGGTGGCGAAAAGGGAAGAGGAGTGTGTTGGGTTTCCGACGTTGTCGGGGGAGCAGCCCTCGGAATTTCGGAGGACCCGAGGGCGGGGCGCCCCTTCGACAAGCTCAGGGCGGGCTCTCGGAAGCGTCGGCGCTACAGTCTTTGGATTGGTGTCTGCCGGGAGAACGCGGCCGACGTGCGGGTGCACGCCGGCCGGCTTCCGGGAGGAGCGGCAGTTATGGAATTTCGTTCCAAAGCAAGCCGCAGTTGTGCTCAACGCCAAAGGTGGAGATAGCCACCGGAGTTGGCGGTACGAACTGGAGGAACAAATTACCCGAGCTGTAGGCAGGCCAGGACGGTTCAGGAGAAATGTTTGGATTGCCCGTCTTGGCGAACTGCGTCCAGTAGGTTCGCATCTTTTGGGAGAGCGTTCTCTCATGGGGAGAGAGCGTGATGAGCGATGGCGGGAATCCGAAAGCGTCAAAGTTTTTGAATAGGAATTGCAGCTCCGAAGTATGGTAGGCGCCCAACGGGAAGGTTAAGAGCCCGCCAAAATCTGCTTGCGCCGGGGGTGCGTTTTCATCGGCGAATTCGTAGGCGTAAGTGGGGACATAGGCCGACAGTGCCTGAGCGGCATTCAGACCCGGGCAACTGAAGGCTCCGTCGGTAGCCGCGGTGCCCAAGGCCTGACCGCCGGTCGGATAAACGGAAAATGAGTATACGCCGAGAACGTAGGGAACGAGCGCTGATGGAAACAGGTTCTCTACAGCAGTAGTGTACTCATCGGAAGTGAGAATCGGGTTGGGGGGTGTCGCCAAATCGAAACTCTCGGCGACAAACAAGTTGTATTCATTTTTCGCGGTGCCCGTTATGACGGGTACGTGGTTAAATGTGCCGGCGGCAAAGGCACCGGCTATTGTGTTGGTGAGCAACGTTCCATCCACGAACGGAAAGATGGGGAAGACCTCAAAAGCGACGAAGTATGGGGCGGGAATGGCACGCAGACAAGATGCGGGGGCGGGTTCGGGGCCGCACCCGACATCAGCGGCAATAGTCTCGCCCGTTGGGACGCTCGGACTGTTATAGGGGGCCGAGGTGGTTTCCCCGTCGGGTAGGGGAACGATGTACTGAAGGTAGGGTTGGAACTCCTCGTAGGATCCGCTTTCGGCGATCGCCCCGCTGAACAAGCCTGCAGCGGTTGGAGAGGCGAGTTGAGCATAAACGCTTTGTCCACCGGCGGATTGGCCGAAGATGGTGACGTTCGCCGGATTGCCGCCAAAGGCCGCGATGTTGGCCTGAACCCACTGCAGCGCCAGTTGCTGATCCATCAAACCATAGTTGCCGGCCTCATGGCCTTCACCATCGATCGAGGTTTGAGCGAAGAATCCCAGATAGCCCAGGCGGTAGTTGAGGCTGACGACGATTACGCCCTTCTGGACGAGCCACTCGGGATTGTAAGCATTGCTGGATCCTTCGATGAGTCCGCCACCGTGAAGCCAAACCATCACCGGCAGGTTAGAACCTCCCGACGCGGGCGTAAAAACATTCAGGAACAGGCAATTCTCGTCGCCGACTACAGTGAGACCTGATGCCTGTGGGCAGATATTGCCGAATTGAGTCGCGTGGAACGGATTGGTTGGCAAAGGCCCGTAGGGCTGCGGCGGTGTCCAGCGCAAACTTCCCAGCGGCGGCAGCGCGTAGGGGATGCCGAGAAACTCGTTCATGCCACTGGTTCTTAGTCCGATTATTACTCCATCTGCGGTTGTTACGCTCGGTGGGGTGGCAAATGCGGTTGTTGCCGTTCCCAGAGCGACCATGCAGACAGCCGCAACTGCAAACAACAGTCTGGAAACAAAACTAGAGTGCAGCCCTTTTTTCGTTATCGCGCCGTTTCTCATCATTGTTGACTCCTCCATAGTGACCGATCCGGGTTTGCCCAGGGATCCAGGACGTGAGACCCCTTCAGTTTGAGCCGGTATTTCTTCTTCGTCCCCTGAGGTGCGCCATTGTCCTCTTGATGCTGATTCGTGTCAATGTGAAAGAAGTTGCATGTCGATGACGTCTAACGGCTGCCGTGCCTGACGGGATTCCAGGAAGGGCTTGTGATCGTGCGCTGGGGGCGGGTTTGGGGCGAGTTGCGACCAGACCCATCGCCTCCATATTTTTTCGATGGCGATCGGAACGGCCAAGGCCGCCGTCGTTATTTGAGCAGCTTCGAAAGGACCTGGTTGACGGCGAACGCAGCCGTGTAAGCAACGACGGTCATGTAGACGAACTGGAAGACGGGCCACTTCCAGCTGTTGGTTTCGCGGCGCACAATGGCCAGGGTTGAGGTGCACTGCATGGCGAATGCAAAGAAGACCAGCAGCGCCATCGCGCCCGCGAAGGTGAGGTCCTGCCGGAGCGCATTCTGGAGCGTCATGGCATGGGTGGCCGGGTCGGTGCCATAGATCGTGCCGAGGGTTCCGACGATCACTTCGCGCGCGATGACGGAGGTCAGCAGGCCGACTCCGATCTTCCAGTTAAAGCCGAGGGGCCGGATCACGGGCTCGATTCCATGGCCGAGGTGGGCGATCACGCTTTGCTCCAACTGTGGAACGCCGCCATTGTGCAAGGGAAGATTGGTCAGAACCCACACCAGCAGAGAAACCGCCAATATGATCGTTCCCGCCTGCCGCAGGAAGACGCGTGCGCGGTCAAACAAGCGCAGACCGATCGATTGCCAGGTTGGCCAGCGATACGCGGGCAGCTCCAGCACGAAGGGAGCGGCAGCGGACTTGAGCACCGACGACTTGAGAAGCCTTGCTGTAATGATGGCGGCAAGAAATCCCAGCACGTAGAGCGACAACATGGCGAACGCCCTCGATCCAAGAAATACTCCGACGACTGGGCGCTCCGGAATAAAGGCCGCAATGAGCAACGTGTAGATCGGCAGCCGCGCCGAACAGGTCATGAATGGAGCGATCAGGATGGTTGCGATGCGGTCGCGCTTGTTCTCGATGGTGCGCGTGGCCATGATTGCGGGCACCGCGCACGCATACGCGGACAAGAGGGGAATGAATGCTTTCCCGTTCAATCCAACTCCGCGCATCGTGCGGTCCGCAATCAGCGCCGCGCGTGCCAGGTAGCCGGAATCTTCGAGCAGTCCAATAAAGAAGAAGAGCAGAAGGATCTGGGGCAGGAACACGAGCACCGAACTGACGCCCTTCCACAGGCCGTTTAGAACCAGCGATCGGAGAATGCCATCGGGAATCAAGGGCGCCGCTTGCTGTCCGATCCTCGTGAGCAGATCCTGAAAGGCATTGCTCAGGGGCTGGCCGAGTCCAAAAACGGTCTGGAAAACGGCGCCTACCACCAAGATGAAAATGAGCGGGCCCCAAAGCTTGTGCAGAAATATATCGTCCAGTCGGCTGCTCCATGCGCTGGGAAGATGGGGCTGGTAGTCGACCCGGTTCCCAACCTGGCCAGCCCATTTCCGGCACTGGCGAAGGTCCTGAAGAACTGGCAGCACGGCGGACGGAGACGGTTCGTGACCCTGCCGCAGGAAGCGGTCCACAGCCTCCAGACCCGTTTCCTGCGTGGCGCTCACCATGGCAACCGGCGCTCCCAATTCCGTGGCGAGCTTGAGAACGTCGAGCGATCCGCCGCCTTTGGCAAAAACGTCGGCCATATTCAGGAGCACGAGGGTGGGCAAGCCCAACGCGATCACGGGCGCTGCCAGTACCAGGTGCCGCGAGAGATGGGTAACATCGAGCACCAGCAAAACCGCATCCGGGGGAGGCATCCCGTCCATTTTGCCGGTCAGCACGTTGACGGCAACGCGCTCATCGTCGGAATAAGGCGTGAGGCTGTAGACGCCCGGGAGATCGATGATCTGGATGGGATGGTCTGCGCCCGCGAGCAGGCCCACACGTTGCTCGACGGTGACGCCCGGGTAATTGCCGACCTTTTGACGAAGGCGGGTAAGGCGATTGAAGAGAGTAGACTTCCCGGAATTGGGCGGGCCGATCAAGGCCACGGTGCGGATTTCGTAGCCGGAAGCCCGCGGAGTTTTTTCGTCGATGGCAATTACCGGACCGGAAGGAGTATCGCAGCATCCGTTGGTGAGGATCGAGCTCACGAGGGGTCTCCCGAGGGCACAACATCTTCCTTGACCATATCTCGTTGAACCATGATGTGGCGCGCGGTCTCCGCCCGCAGGGCAATCTCGGTGCCGTCGACGGAATAAACGCTGGGGTCGCCCAAGGGCGCGCGGCGGGAGAATCGGACCTGGGCTCCCGGAACCAGGCCGATGCGCATCAGGAAGTGCTCGTCGGCCGGAGGCAAGGAAATATGATCAATGGTGGCCGCCTCACCGAGTTCGAGGTCGATGAGGGGAACTTCAACGTCTTCGCGGATGGTCATGAGGAATGTATAGTGCATGTTTCTAAATGAAAATGAATTTCAATTTCAACAAGAATAGGATACGGGGTCCGGGCAGGCCGGGTCAACGCGAGCTATCACCGTTGGTTGTGACATGCATCACACGGGGAAAAGCGGGCAGCGGACGGGGAGCGCGGGAACTCAAACATTTGTCACGATTTTCGTGGGATGCGACCCAGAACCTCAGGACGGGGGAGTCTCCTTCCGTAACGTAGAACTTGAACGCGCAGCTGGCGATAATCTTCTTGTAACTGGACAGGTTGTGTAGCTCCCGAAACCCGAACCCGCGCGGTTCGGGTTTCCTTTTCTTTAAAACGGCGGAACGGGAACTGGGGCATCGAACACGGATCGGACCTGGCACACTCCCTTTTTCGTTGTAAGAGACCGCCCGCTGTAGGGAAGCAAGCCTTCTTACTGCAAGCTGCATCCAGATGCAATTGGTCCCACAGTGCCGGATGGGCCATACACGTGTGTCGGTCTGCTCCCAGTCCGTGTGCCGGCTAAATAGCCGCAGTCGGTGCAGAAGGACAGCCTTCGATGGCGTCGTCCCTAAAGAGCGTGACCTCGACTACGCTCCCAACGGTTGCGTTTGGAATCCACTGAGCGCAGCATATTTCGAGAACGGTATTTCCGTGGCCGCCCTCGCGCGTTCGTAGATTGAATGGTCTGATCCGATAGGCCCAAATCCCATTTATTCTGCACACCTCAAAGAGAAGATCCTGACCATCTTCGCCTATCTCTTGACCCCGAATCCTGAAATGAGGTCTGACCTCTACCGGCTTTGCCACTTTGACATTCAGAGTCCCCTTAACCAGTTCCTCCCCGGTAGCTTTTCGGAAAGCTTCTGGAAAATTGGTCATTCGCTTCGTGAAATCACCAATTCCCGCAACGACGGTGCCTTTCAGAATTATCATCGAGGAGCCAACGAATGATACCGCAGTCCGATTTGTGGCTACCAGTTAGATGATCCTCAAAAACTTCTTTGCGTGAGCGAGTTCGGGGAAGAGGTTTTCCTCCTCCAGAAACTCGCGTGAGTGTACGCATCTCCTGCTTCCGCGCAACTTCACCGGGTGTTTCAGATGCAGCATTTCGTGGTAGAGGATGTACTCGACTACGTAGCGCGGGACGCGCGGGTGGTCGAAGACTCGGCTGATGACGATGGCGTTGTGGGCGGGGTCATAATGGCCCAGGCGGTTGCGGGCGTGCTCGCGGCTCCAGGTAAGTTGCGGGCGGCCCATCAATCCGTGGAAGAAGCGGCGGTTGAGGTCGTCGAAAATTTCTTCGAGATGGTAGTGGTGGCCGCGGGCGGAATGGATGTGCTTGCGTCCGCGGAGCTGGCGCACGAGGCGCGCTTTCGCGGCGAGGTCGTGGCTGGCGATGTAACGGCGATAGCGGGCGCTCTGGACGCGGTCAATCGGCTTGCGGTAAAGCTTGGCCAGCAGAATATGAGCGATCGCGTGCAGGACAGGTTCGGGCGCGCTTTCGAGGAGATCGGAGAGGCGGATGTAAAGCTCTCCTTGCCGGAGGCGGATGGTGTTGTTGATGGAGACGAACGGGTAGAAGCGGATGTGCATGCGTGGCGCGGGCGTGCGGGGGCGAAGCTCGGCGTAGGCTGCGTAAAAGATTTCTGCCAATCTCGGGGACACGGTGAGGGAAGATTAGCACGCACTGCGGAGCGGCCCTAGGCCCGATACCAGTCTTCGCGAGTCAGAGGAAGTCCGCTTTCTCCCGGTACCGGCTTTTGAAGCAGGGTCTGGTAGAGGTTGAGGCGGCCGCGGCGGAAGGCGTGCGCGGACCCGGCCAGATAGATCCGGTAGATGCGATAGGTGGCGTCGCTCGTGATGCGGCGGGCCTCTTGTGAACGGCTTTCCAGCCGGGCCAGCCAATGACGGAGGGTAAGCGCGTAATGTTCGCGCAAGCTCTCCACATCTCTCACCTCGAAACCGCTTTCTTCGGCGGCGCGCAAGCTGGTGCTGATCGGCACGAGTTCGCCATCGGGGAAGACATAACGATCGGTGAACGATGGTCCCCGGCGGCGATACGTCGCGGAATAGGAGATGCCGTGGTTCAGGAACACTCCACCGGGGCGGAGAAGCTGCCAGGCTTGGTGGAAGTACTCCGGCAATTTTGACTCGCCGACGTGCTCGACCATGCCTACGCTGACAATCTTGTCATAGGGCTGGCCGGGATCAAGATCACGGTAATCGCGAACTTCGACGCGACAGCGGTCGTTGAGGTCACGCGCGCGAATCTGGCGCTGCGCCCATTCGGCCTGGGGTTCGCTGAGCGTGATCCCGAAGGCTTGGGCGCCGTGGGCTGCGGCTGCGTGCATCACCAGGCTGCCCCAGCCACAGCCGATGTCGAGCAGGCGATCGCCGCGGCGGAGGCGCAGTTTGCGGCACAGATACTCCAGCTTGTGTTGCTGCGCGGTGTCGAGACCCTCGTCGCGCGTCTGGAAGTACGCACACGAGTACACCATGCGGGAATCCAGCCACAGCGCGTAGAACTCGGAGGGAAGATCGTAGTGATAAGTGACGGCCTGACGGTCTCTTTCCCGCGAGTGAAGACGGCCGGACAGCTCCGGATAGGGCACCGATACTGCCGGCTCATCATGCACTGCCAGACGGAGCAGTTCTCCCAGCAGGGCGCGTCGTTTGCCACTGAAGTGTTCTTCCCGGAAAAGGTGGCGGGACAAGTCGAAGGCTGCTTCAAGGTCGCCTTCGATTTCGAAGTCGCCGCGGACATAGGATTCGCCGAGCGACAGTTCGCTCGGGGACAAGCACAGAGCGCGCAGAGCACGGGGGTTTTTCAGGACGAGCGTGAAGCGCGGGCATGTATCCAATCCCCAGAGAAATCCGTCCCACAACCGAACCTGAAAGTTGCGCTGGGGATAATCCGCCAGCAGGTTTTCGATCAATTCGGTCCTGCGCTCAAGGACTGTCCAATCCGAGAGCAACTTTACCGCCAGTCTCATAGACGCCTCCGATAAGCAAAGCAGGCGCGGCACCGATGCAAGGTGTCAGAGGGTTTTGCGGAGTCCGCAATACGTCTTTATTATCCCACCGAATTCCACCGCGGAGAGAACGTGGCGTGCTACGGTCAACATGGCGGGGGATGATCGCTCGAAAGCGGTGGATGGCCACTCCGCCGAGCGGAAGCGCTACTTCCTTTTGTGCTTCATGTACTCCTCGACTTCCGCGAGCGTTTTGCGGTGGTCTTCGGCGCTGGAATCCACGGTTTCGAGGGCATCGGAGAGCACGAATTCGTATTGCCTGGCTTCCTTGGGATCGGCGTTGGCGGCATCTTTTAGAGCGCGGAGCTTGGACTGAAATTCGGTGTCGGCTTCGATCACCACCTTCAGCGGCTTGCGGATGTCGTTTTTGCGGCCAACGTACATGTCGATGTTGTCGTCGAGTTCCTGGTAGATGGTGAAGAAATCCTGAAGCAGGTCGTGGGTCTGGAGGCCGCGGTCGGTGGTTTTTGGATTGGCGCGCATTTGCTCCATGGCAGTCATGCGATCGCGGGCAAACTTCACGTAGAGCTTTAGGCGCATGTCAGGATCTAGCATGGCGTCGCGGAGCTGGTCGATCTCGAGCTGGTTGAGCGGATCGCGGCGGCGCTGTGCCGAGACGGAAGAGACGAGAGGCAGCGCCAGCACGAGGACAAATCCGAACGCTATGCGCCAGCGCACAGGCTGCATCATTTCTTCTTGTCCTTCTTGTCGGAGAACATTTCCTTGAGCAAGGTGGTGCGGATGTCTTCGAGACGATGGGCAGCCTGGTCAACCGGAGCCTGGTCCTCGAAAGCGAGCGTGCGCTTGATGTCGCGGAGCTTGGCGGCCATCTTGCGCATGGCGATCTCAACATTCTTCAGATGCTTTTTGGATTCGATGGCGGAGTCGCTGGCTTTCTGGGAGTAAGCGACGATGTCATCGACGGCGGCTCGGGCCGCGGCAACGTTGCCCTCGGTATAGAGCTTGTCGGCGGCGTGCAGCTGGAGTTGGGCGATGCGGATCGAGATTTCGGCGCGATCTTCTGTGGACGCGTTTGGCAGGCGCGATTTCAGCGAGTCGACGGTTTCCTCGGACGCCGCGAGGTTGGGGGCGGCGAGGGCCAATAAGAAGAAACATAGGGCAAGTTGGCGCATGCTCAGTGCTTTTTGGGCTCGATCGCGATGAGGCGATGACGAGCTTGCCACTCCTGATCAGGATACTTCCCATTGGCCTTATCGAGGAAGCGGTGATAGTCGGCCGAGGCCTGCTGGTAGTCGCCTAGATGGTCATAGGCGGAGGCGCGGAGAAAGAAAGCGGGCGCCGGCATCTCGGCCTTGAGCAGTTCGCGGCCGTTCAGAGCCCGCACGGTGAGGTCGTAGTTCTTATTTTCGCTGGCTGCGAAAGCCAGGTCGATGTAGGCGTCGGGCGAGTCGCGGTTAAGCCGGACCGCGGTCAGCAATTCCTGCTGCGCTTCCGGAAATTTCTTTTGAAGCAACAGGGCTTTTCCTAACGCGTGATGCAGTTCGGGATCGTTCGGCTGAGCGGCAACCAGGGGCCGGTAGGCGGCTTCCGCGAGGTCATTCTTATGGGCGTCGGCATAGAGGTCGGCGAGATCGCGCTGGGCTGCGGCATCTTTGGGGGAAAGCTTGAGCACGGTTTGGAACTCGGCGATGGCGTCGTCTTTTTTGCCTTCGGCGGCGAGGACGCGGCCGAGTTGCTCGTGGAGGCCCGCATCATCAGAGCGATCGGCGGCCAGGCGGCGGAGCACGGGCTCGGCGTCGGCGAGGCGGTTCGACTTCATATAAATGTTGGTGAGCCCGATGGCGGCTTCGGTGGAATGCGGGTCGAGGGCTAGGACCTTTTTGTATTCGGCTTCGGCAGCGGGGAAATCGTTCTGGCGCTCGTCGAGCAGGCCAGCGGAGAGATGCGGCTCGGGATCGGTGGGAGTTAATTCGGCGGCCTTGTTGTACGCCTGGAGGGCCTGGGCGGGATCGCGCGTTTCGAGCAAATGGCCGAGCGAGAGCCAGGCTCGCGCTTGACCTTCTTCAATGTGAGCGGTGGGCTTGAGGGTGGTGGCGGCGCGGAGGAATTGCTCGGCTTCGGGATTGTGGGCGCGCGCGAGCATCAGGCCGAGGTTGAGGTTCGATTCGAAAACGTCGGGCTTGGCGGCGACTGACTTGCGGTAGGCGGCGATGGAGTCATCGGTGCGTTTCAGGCCGTTGAGGGCGAAGGCGAGATCGAACCAGGCCTGGTAGGACCAGGCTTCTTTGTTGTTGGGATCTTGTTTCTGAGGATCGACGTCGAGGACTTTTCTCAGCAAAGTCTCAGCGGCGGCGAAATCGTTCTTCTGGAGCGCGGTTTCGGCCTGGGCGATCTCAGGGGGCTGATCGACGACGGCCTCGCGATGATGACGGACGGTCGTGTGGGTATCGATGACTTGGGCGAGAGAGGTCGTGCCAAGCAATATTGCGAGGAGCGCGCTGGAGAGTCGGGCCATTATGCCGGTGAGGGGGCCTGAGAAGAGCTTAAACCACAGAGGACACAGAGAGCACAGAGGACTGCGACGAGCGAACCCGGGTTCTCTAGCTGGCTCCATTGACATGGCCATTGCCGTTCAAGACCAGCTTGAGATACTGGCCGGTGTAGGAGTTGGTCAGCTCCGCAATCGCTTCGGGCGTGCCTGCGCCTACCACGCGGCCACCGCGGTCTCCGCCTTCGGGGCCCAGGTCGATGACCCAGTCGGCGGTTTTGATGACTTCTAAATTGTGCTCGATGACGAGGATGGAGCCTCCTGCATCGATTAGACGGCGGAAGGCGAACAGAAGTTTGCTTACGTCGTCGAAGTGCAGGCCGGTGGTGGGCTCGTCGAAGATATAAAGGACGCGGCGCTTGTGCTTCATTACGCTGCCGCCCTCGGAGTGATGGACGGGCGCGCGGCTGCCTGTTTGCAGGTGGGCCGCGAGCTTCATGCGCTGCGCTTCGCCTCCCGAAAGCGTGGTGGCGGACTGGCCGAAGCGCAGATAGCCCAGGCCGACTTCATCGAGCACGCGCAGTTTTTCGGTGAGGCGCGGCGCGTCGGCGAAAAACTTGAGGCCTTCGCGGATGGTCAGGTTCAGTACCTCGTGAATGTTCTTGCCTTTGTAGCGAACTTCAAGAACCTGCGGCTTGTAGCGCGCGCCCTTGCATTCGTCGCAGATGAGTTCTACGTCGGCGAGGAACTGCATTTCGACGGTGACGGTGCCATCGCCCTGGCAATTTTCGCAGCGGCCGCCGGGGACGTTGAACGAAAAATGGCCAGCAGTGAAGCCGCGTTTCTTGGCTTCGGGGAGGGCGGCAAAAAGTTCGCGGATGATGTCGAACGCCTTGATATAGGTGACCGGGTTTGAGCGCGGCGTGCGGCCGATGGGCGACTGGTCGACCAGCACGACCTCGTCGAGATACTCTTCGCCTTCGATGCGGTCCCACAAAATGGCGGGCGGAGCGCTGCCGTTGGCCTGGCGCTTGGCGGCGGCGAGGCCCTGGTAGAGCACATCATGGAGCAGGGAAGACTTGCCAGAGCCAGAGACGCCGGTGATCGCGACCAGCATGTCGAGAGGGATCTCGAGATCGATGCGCTTGAGGTTGTGAGCGCGAGCGCCGGTGACCTTGATCCTGTGCTTGCCGGGGACGCGGCGGCGCGGCGGAATCTGAATGTGCAGTTCGTTGGCGAGATAGCGGCCGGTGAGCGATTGCGGCATCTTGAGGATTTCGGCGTAAGTGCCGGCCCCGATCACTTTGCCGCCGCTTTCGCCGGCGCCGGGGCCGAGGTCGAGAATGCGGTCGGCCACGCGCATGATGTCGGGATCGTGCTCCACGACGAGGATGGTGTTTCCGAGGTCGCGCAGCCCGTGCAGAATTTTGATGAGGCGGTGCGTGTCGCGGCTGTGCAGGCCGATGGACGGCTCGTCGAGCACGTAGAGTGTGCCCACTAAGCGCGAGCCGAGAGAGGTCGCGAGCTGGATGCGCTGCGCCTCGCCGCCCGAGAGCGTAGAGGCCAGCCGATCGAGAGTGAGATATTCGAGGCCGACATCGTTGAGGAAGCGCAGGCGCTCGCGGAGTTCGATGAGCAGCCGCTCGGCGATCTCGGCTTGCGCGGGCGTAAGCTGGAGCTGATCGAAGAAGCGCGCGGCTTCTTCGACCGTCATGCCGCAGACCTGGCAAATATTCTTGCCTTCAATCTTCACCTGCCGCGCTTCGGTGCGCAGGCGCGTGCCCGCGCATTCGGAGCAAAGCGAGTATCCGCGATAGCGGCTGAGGAAGACGCGGACGTGGAGTTTGTATTTCTTGCGTTCGAGATACGTGAAGAACCCGCGCACGCCGAGAAATCGGCCTTCGCCCTGTAGAACGAGGCGCTGGTGCTCGGGATCAAGTTCGTGCCATGGGACATCAAGTGGAATGGCGGCCTGGCGGGCAAAGCGCTTGAGATCGGTGAAGAGCGGCCGATACTTCGGCTTGGTCCAGGGCTCGATGGCGCCTTCGTTCAGGGTTTTGCTCTTATCGGGGATGACGAGGTCGAGATCGAAGTCGATGGTGTTGCCGAAGCCCTGGCAGCGCGGGCAGGCACCGTAGGGGTTGTTGAAGGAAAACAGGCGCGGCTCGGGCTCTTCGTAACGGGTGCCGTCGTTCTTGCATTCGAAACGCTGCGAGAAGCGCAGGCGCCGGGGCGACGCGGCTTCGCCATCTTTATTAGTGTCGCGGGGCGCGGTTTCGAAGATGACTTCGCCGGCTTCGCGATAGGCGATTTCGACGGCGTCTACGATGCGCGAGCGCTGGTCGGCAGAGACGACGAGGCGATCGACCAGGGCGAAGAGCGGCTCGGCGAAGTTGACGTCGAGCAACGATTCGGGCGTGGAGAATTCGAAAATCTGACCGCCCTGAAAAAGGCGGTTGAAGCCGCGCTTACGCAGATCGAAGAGACGGACTTTGAGAGCCTCGGTCAGAAGATTCGGCTCGGCAGCCTTCTTTGCCCCGCGCGATTTCTTGGGGCTTTTCGGATCAACGGCTGGCACGTGCGCCTGAATCGGAAAGAAAACGTTCAGCCGCGTGCCTTCGCCAAGCGCCAGAATGCGGGCGGCGACTTCGTCGACTGTATCTTTTTTCACTTCCTGTCCGCACTTCAGGCAATAGGTGCGGCCGATGCGGGCGAAAAGCAGACGCAGGTAATCGTAGATTTCGGTGGCCGTGGCGACGGTCGAGCGCGGATTGCGCGTGGAATTCTTCTGCTTGATGGCGACCGCGGGCGCGATGCCGTCAATCACGTCGGCGTCGGGCTTTTCGATGCGCTCCAGAAATTGCCGCGCGTACGCGGAAAGCGACTCGACGTAGCGCCGCTGGCCTTCGGCGTAAATGGTATCGAAGGCGAGCGACGACTTGCCGGAGCCGGAGACTCCGGTGACGACGGTCAGGCTGTTATGCGGGATCTCAAAATCGATGTTTTTGAGGTTATGAACCCGGGCCCCGCGAACAATAATGCTCTCTGTGGACATCTCCCCCTGGCTCTACAGATGGATCAAAACTGGGTACCGAATCTTTCTATTATAAAGCGTCGCTGGGCGGCAGTAAGCCGGGATTGAGAGCCGAGCCTGGGCATTGTTGGCGACGCGCCCGAATAGCAAAAGAAAAGGCCCGGCACAGGCCGGGCCATCTGTCTAGCTGTGCCTACAGCTTACTGTTTCCCCGCATCGAATTTGGTGGTCGTTCCGTGCAACTTGTCTTCGACGACTATCTTCGCAGTCTTGCCATCGGCCGAAAGCGTCATCTTGGCAATGCCGATGACCTTGCCGTCGCGCTTATCGGTTTCCTCCAGCGTGTCCTTGCCGAGCATCTTCACCGACACGCTGGTGGTTCCGGGATCGCCCTTGTAGGGAGCGTCGGGTCCGCCCAGCTTGGCGGTGTAGGATTGGCCGGTGGGGGTGGTCATGGTCAGCTCATCACCATTCACTTTGTAGGTCCAGGTGAGGACGGCCGCGGGGTCTTCCTCTTTCTCGGTGTGCCATGAACCTGAGATCATGTTCGCGCCTGCAGGTCCCTTGGCAACACGCTTGGCGGTGTAAGTGCCAGTTTGCGTTCCTCCACTCGGATTGCCGCTGTAGGTCCAATTGACCGTCAGCGTGTTTCCGTCAGGGGAGATAGATTCTTTCTCGGTTCCGACTGCCTTGCCATCTTTCTTGCTCGCACTCTCAACGTTGTGGTCGTCGACCGCCTTCACGTTCAGAGTATCGAAGTAGGGATGTCCGGTCACTTTCTGATCGGTGCCGTCCGCTTTAATCTTGATCGGCGGCACGCAGCTCTTGCACTCATACATTCCGTCCTGCAGCAAATACACATCGGGCTTTTGGGGGTATTGAATGGTGCTGGTATCCATTTTCCACGTGCCTTCGAAAGGGCTCTGCCCCACGGCTGACACGGACATCAGCAACAACACCAGCAAACCAGCGAAGATCAGCTTCCTCATAAATCATCCTCCAGGGGTTTCTTTTGGTCAGGAAGCAGCCGAGACCTATATTCTGAAACCCACGACGCCGCCAATATACACCCAAAGGGTTCTGCTCGAAGTGCCCGTCCCACGAGATGGGTCGTTGGCTGTCAGTCGTCGTTCGGAGCTTTTGAGGTATGACGAACAGCAAAGACTGGCAACTCTTTCACTGCGCCGCGAAGGAGAACAGAATGAGGATGTAGATCCAGATCGCGGTCATCGCGTGCCAGTACCAGGACGTGATGTCGACGATGATGCGGCGGGTTTCGATGTGCAGGCGATTGAGCCAGGAAGCGACATCGGCAAAGAGCAGAGCGAGTAATCCACCGGCGAGATGAAGGCCGTGCATGGCGGTCAGAACGTAGACGAACGAACTGCTGGTCCCGCCTTGCAGATGGAATCCGTGCGCGGAGAGATTGCTCCACGCCCAAAGCTGTCCGGCGAGGAAGAGAAATCCGAGCACAGTGGTCAAGGCGAGCCAGGGGAAATGGCGCTCTTCGCCGAGCGAGATTCCGGGAAAGGATTGCACTGGGGCGAGCGCGGCTTCACGCGTGATGGCGCGGCGCGCGAAGTCAATGGTGACGCTGCTGGCAATCAGCACGGCGGTGTTGGCGAGCAGAATCAGCCAGGGAAGTTGCACGGGAGCCCAGCTGCGGACGTAGGCGTCCTGCGCAAAGTCCGGGCTGAGGAAGCCGCGTCGCACCAGATAGACCGCGGTGAAGGAAAAGAACAGCATGAGGATAGGCGTCATCGCAACCGCCAAGCCGAGGCGAGCGTTACGCAGACGATCGCCGTAGTTCGGAATCGAGCTCGGGACAAAGTCCGGCGTGGAGTCGGGATTGTTGTCGCCGCCGCTGCGGCCGTCGTCGCCTCCGCCGCGTGGAGGGAGCGAAGCGCCGTTGTGGCCGGCGGAACGCGAGCGCGGCGAAATGGGAATCGGTCGCGGCATTCGAGCCAAAGAAAGCGGAGTCCAACAGGCGCGGAGAAAGCCGTGCCAGTTGCGTCCCACATCTACTGTGTACTAGATGATCTCATTGGACTCATGGGTTCGCCAATGGGGTGATGCAGGATCAGTCGGCTGTGCAAAGGATTGCACCGAAGCCGCTCTTCGTGCCCGTTTCGCGCTTGCTTTTAGCGCGGTGCAGCCGTCATCATTAACACGGCATATTTGCCAGTGCGTACAGGAGCGAACGAATGAAGGGGTATTCCGGGATCTCAAAGGCTATGTGCGTCGCAGCCGGGGCGGTGGTTCTCGTCCTGGGCGCATGTTTTTTGGCATCGGCGCAAACGCGCGTCGAGGGAGTTTTCAACGGGCACAGAATTATCTATCCGCAATCGAGTATTCCGCAGGCTGGCCGTCATCATACGAATTACTTCTTCGTCGACTCAGACAAACCCGCTGTGACGCCGCCGAGTGGAGTTGAGACGCCGGGATCGCTCGCGTGTGTGTACGAACTGGTGAGCGGCCCGGCTGGTTGCCCGGTTGCGACCAGCACCAACATTCCCACCGGCGGCTGGGGAGCGATCGCCATTGTTGACGCCGGCGATTACCCAACTGCGGCCGAGGATCTTGCGGCCTTCTCCAGTTACTACGGAATTCCGGCCGCCGATTTTACCGTGGTCTGGACGACCAAGAACGCTCCTCCCGTGTATTCGGATTGGGAGGTTGAGGAGGCGTTGGACATCGAGTGGGCGCATGCCATGGCGCCCAACGCCAAGCTCTATCTGGTGGAATCGCCGCTGTGCAAGACGGCATGCGCAACCGATCCCACCTGGGCCGCGGTGACGCTGGCCGCCAAGCTGGTCAAGGAAGCTGGCGGCGGCGTGATCAGCATGAGCTGGGGCGACGCGGAAGTTAGCCAGGAAACTGGATGGGACAAGTACTTCACGAGCAAGAGCGCCGTTTTTTTTGCCGCCAGCGGAGATTCGGGCCTGGGCGTGAGCATTTATCCGGGTGCGTCGCCCAATGTGGTTTCGGTTGGAGGAACGTATATCAACCGCGATGCAAGCGGCAAATTTGCAAGCGAGATTTACTATACGGGCGAAGGTGGAGGCGACCTCAGTGCCTATGAGGCCAGACCGGCCTATCAGAATGGAGTTGAGAGCGTCGTCGGCAGCCAGCGCGGATATCCCGATGTGGCGTCGGATTTCTGCTGCGCGCCCATTTACTTAGAGGGAGGATGGTATTCAGTCGGCGGTACGAGCTGGGCCTCGCCGACGTTCGCCGGCATTGTGAACGCCGCGGGTAACAAGGCGAAGGGAAGCGTGGCTGAGCTAACGATGATGTACAAAGAACTGGCCAATCCGACTGAGTATGCCGCGGATTTCTACGACATCACACAGGGCGATTCGCGGTGCACGGTGGGCTTTGACCAGTGCACGGGCATTGGCTCGCCGCGAACATACGCGGGCAAATAGTTGCTCGATGATGTTTTCCTGTTACGCATCGGTGTCTCGGTTGGTTGCGAGCCGACGCCGCATGGCCTTTGGATGAGATCCTGGTGGCGATACTTAGATCAGAACCGTTAGACTGAAGGCTGCCGGACGAATTGTTGTAGTCGTGCGAAAGTGGCGGAATTGGCAGACGCACCAGACTTAGGATCTGGCGGGTAAAACCGTGGGGGTTCGAGTCCCCCCTTTCGCACCAATCGCGAGCGCCATTTGTTCCGATCTCCTCTTCGTCTGTCTCGTTAGGGCGCTGGCATTCCGGGATCCAGGTGGGTGTCGGCCCCTCCTCCTACTGGCATATCGTCGTGGTCCCGCGCGGACATTTCCCAGTTGCTGGATGTAAAATCGGCTGCAAAATCTGAGCAGCAGCGGGGGAAGCAGGCGATGAAAAATGTGGCTCGATCGATGACGGCAGCCCTTGCGAGTTTCCTGCTTGCCGTTTTGTTGCCGAGCGCGAGATCGGTCGCCAAAGTCAACACGGAGGAGTTCAACCAAACCGCCATTGTGATAAAAGTCACCGCTGCGCGTGAAGTCGAGGGAGCCGGCAGGCGCGGGAGGGCCAAGTACGGAAACGAATTCTTCATCGTGACCAAGGTGGGAGATAAAATCTACGATCTGAATGGTGCGCATCGCATTGGACCGGGAACTTATCGCGCAAAGATCAACGGCAGGCGCAACCGGGTGCGGTTCCTTTTAGAGGGCAAGGATGGAAAGGCCAAGTGCTCGGAATGGTACAGAATCGCGGGAGGGCAGGAGAAGATCGGTGAGGAGTCCAGGTAGCGTGCCTGCGCCCGACCATTGGCCAATTGGGCGACTTGAGACGCCACATCTAGCCGCTGAAAGTACGCAACTCGGCCGCGGCTATTTCCGGTGCGCGGTCGACTGCGGCCTCCCAGTGCAAACGCTCCAAGTGCATGGCATCGCTTCGGTAGTAGGGAAGCATGGCCGTTCTTGTCACCATCACCAGGTTCACACGGAACGATGGGGAACCTTCGAGCGGGCCCGAAAACAGGGCAAGATTGAAGCTGTCATAGCCCAACGCGCGGTACCACTGCAGCACTCGCGATGTGCCCGTCGCGACGGCCGCTGCATCGGCATCGTCGAGTTGCAGCATGGTCTCGCGGCCACGAACCACGGCGCGCACTTCATTGAAACCGGTCGGGGCGAAAGCGGTCATCCAGGCGGTGGAGCCGATATCCCAGGCGAAACGCTCGTTGCGCGCTCTCTCTGTTATAACCAGGTCTTCCCAAAAGTTCGTTCCATTTTCGCGCCAGTATCTCTCGCCGGCCTCGAACTGAAGGCGCATCATGGTTGTCGGAAACGGGTCGAGGAACACTTGCGCATGCGGGTGCGGCAGCGATCCGCCGGAGGGGAACAGATAATTGATATTCCAGGCGCAATAACGGGCGCGCGGATCGAATGCATACACATCTTGAACGTAGCGCATGCAGGCGGCGAGATTATCGGCGATCAATGGTGGAGTGAATTCATTGACGGCAAGCCAATGCCTGGTGGTGAAGGCTGCGACCGCGGCGTACTGCGAATAGGGCACGAGGTTCGGAAAGAGCACGGTTTCGCCGACTCGGATACGGCTCTGTTCGCTCACTTCCGGATCGATACACGGCGTTACCTTCTCGATCCGCTCCGCACAGAAGGGGCACGACGCGTCCGGCAACTGGAATTTCTTCACGGCTTCAGCATCGGCCGTTTGCAGTTTCACACCTTCGGCAATTCTTGAAGTGGTGCCGAGCAAGGGATCGAAGCGAACCTCGACCGGCCGCGTTTCGGTTTGCGATCCGTCTGGAGTCACGAATCGTGCATCGAGTTTCTCGCTGCGGAATTGGATTGGCACGGCGTTGTCCCCGATAAGTTCGCTAGCCTACCAGTTCCTGGGGGAGAGCGAAAGGAACCACTTTTCTGATTCGATCTGGATTTAATGAAAATCGTGCGAAGGAGTTGGGGCGGCGCTGATGGAGAGCGGCTGGATGCTGCGGGCTTTCAGGTGCACTACGTTGTCCTGATTCTGCACTATGCCGGAAACCAAGACGAAACGTTCGTTGAGCACGACCATGCGGTTCTGGTCGTAGAAGTCGGGGCTGATGATGACGCGTGCCGTGCCGGTTTCGTCTTCGAGGGTCATGAAGATGATTCCTTTGGCGGTGCCGGGGCGCTGGCGCGTGATGACGCATCCGGCCGTGGCTGCTTCCGCGCCGTGAGGAAGATGGCGCAATTCGATGGCGGATTTAACGCCTCGCGCGCGGAGAACATCGCGGCGGTAAGCCATGGGATGGTGGCCGGTGGTGAGTCCGGTACCGTGATAGTCGGCGATTAGTCTTTCTTCTATGTTCATGGGGCGCAGGGGCGAGGCTTCGTCGAGCGCGATAAGTCCTTCTAACAATGGGCCGGTTTTTCTTACCGCTTTTTCTATCTGCCACAGGGCGTCGCGGCGATGGATTTTGGTGGCGGGAGAGAGATGATTGAGCGCTCCGATGGACGCGAGAATCGCCAGATTGTCGCGGGTGAGTTGCGGGACGCGGCGGGCTATATCTTCGACGGAAGCGAACGGGGCGCGCTGACGCTCGCGGACGAGGGCTTCGGCGGCGGATTGCTGCAAGCCGCGCACGTAGCGCAGGCCGAGGCGGAGGGCAAATTTTGTGGAAGAGTAGAGATCCTTCGACTCCGCCAGATGATTCGCGTTGCGAATCAACTGGCTCCGCTCAGGATGACAAGACTCCAATGTGCAATTCCAGTTAGAGCGCGTTACATCCACGGGGTGGACGGGCAGGCCATGGCGTTGGGCGTCTTTCACGATGGTGGCGGGATGATAGAAGCCCATCGGCCAATTGTTGAGCAACGCAGCGGTGAAGGCAGCGAGATAGCGAACTTTCAGGAATGCGCTGGCATAGGCGATGAGAGCGAAGCTGGCGGCGTGGGATTCGGGGAAGCCATAGAGCGCGAACGAGCCGATGAATTTGACGATTTGCTCCTGGGTTTGCGGCTGGATTCCGTTGGCGGTCATGCCGGCGCGAAGTTTGGTTTCGATTTCGCGCATGCGCTGCTGGGAGCGCTTGCTGCCGAGAGCGCGGCGCAATTCTTCGGCCTGGCCTCCGGTGAAGTTGGCGCAGATCATGGCGAGCTTCAGGAGTTGTTCTTGGAATAACGGCACGCCCAGCGTTCGTTTTAGAACCGGGATGAGCGACTCGTGCGGGTAAGTGACCGGTTCCTTGCCCTGGCGGCGGCGGAGATAGGGGCTGGTCATTTCTCCTGTGATGGGGCCGGGGCGAATGAGCGCGACCTGGGTGACTAAGTCGTAAAACTTTGTTGGGTTGTTGCGCGGGAGCGAGGCCATTTGTGCGCAGCTTTCGATCTGGAACATGCCGATGGTGTCGGCTTTGCGGATGGTGTTATAGACGTCGGGGCAATCCTGCGGGAGGTGGGCAAGGTCGACTTCTTCGCCGTAATGATCCTGAATCAGGCCGATGCTGTCTTTGAGAACAGCCATCATGCCCAGACCTAGTAAGTCGACTTTAATCAGGCCTAAGTCTGCGCAATCATCTTTATCCCACTGCACCACCACGCGGCCGGGCATGGTGGCGGGTTCGAGCGGGACTACGGAATCGAGCTGGCCCTGGCAAATAACCATGCCTCCGGAATGCTGGCTAAGATGGCGGGGTAAGTCTTGCACGCGCTGGCAGAGATCGAGATAGACGGCAATTTGCGGGTGACTTAGATCGAGACCGGTATTTGTGAAGCTGCGCTCCATGGTGTCGTTGGGATCGCGCCACTCCCAGGTGCCGACGACGGCGGACAAACGGGCGAGCGTATCTTCGTCGAAACCGAGCACTTTGCCCATTTCGCGGGCGGCGGAGCGGCCGCGGTAGGTGCAGACATTGGCAGTCATGGCGGCGCCGCGCTGGCCGTAACGCTCGTAAACATATTGAATAACTTTTTCGCGCTCATCGCCGCTGGGGAGATCGAGATCGATGTCGGGCCACTCGCCGCGCTCTTCGGACAGAAAGCGCTCAAAAAGTAAATCCATGCCGATGGGGTCGATGGCGGTAATACCGAGCGAATAGCAGACGGCGCTGTTGGCGGCCGAGCCTCGTCCCTGGACTAAGATGCCGTTGCGCTCGCAGAAGCAGACTAAGTCCCAGACGATTAGGAAATAGCCGGGGAGTTTTAGCTTTTCGATGAGGGCGAGCTCTTTTTCGAGTTGCGTGCGGACGCGGGCACTGACGGGACGATAACGGCAGCGTGCGCCGTCCCATGTGCGCTTGTGGAGGAAGGAATCCATGGTCTCGCTTTCGGGGACCGGGTAGCGCGGAAATTCGTAGCCTAACTTTTCCAGCGTGAATTCTAGACGCGAGGATAACTCGGTTGTATTGGCGATGGCTTCGGGGAGATCGGCGAAGAGTTGGGACATTTCTTTTGCGCTGCGAAGGTGGCGCTCGGAGTTGCGGGCGAGCAGGCGGCCGGCGGTGTCGAGGCGGCGCTTGTTGCGGAGGCAGGTGAAGACATCGGCGATCTGACGCTCGGCGGGCGTGGCGTAACAAACGCCGTTGGTGGCGAGCAGTGGGAGATGATGTTCGCGCGCGAGTTCGATGGCGGCTTGATTGCGGGCTTCCTGATGACGGTCAGCGTGGCGCTGGAGTTCGACGTAGACATTTTCGCGGCCGAAGATGTCGGTGAGTTGATGGAGGAGAACGCGGGCGGCGGGAATGCCACCTTGAGTTAGCGCGTGGGTCAGTGGGCCGGCTTCGTCTCCGGTGAGGCAGATCAGGCCTTCGGCGTGGGATTGCAATTCGGCGAGTGAGGCGGTTGCGACATTGTTTTTCTGCGTGCGGAGTTTGGTGGTGGTGATGAGGCGGCAGAGATTTTGATAGCCGGTACGAGTTGCGGCCAAAAGCGGATAGTTCCCGCCTTCGGCGACGGCGATTTCGGCTCCCACGTGAGCTTTGATTTTGGCTTGCCTGGCGGCCATGTGGAAACGCGGCGCGCCGTAGACTCCATGACGATCGAGGAGGGCCATGGCGGAGAGGCCGCGGTTGGCGCAGGTGGCAACGAGGGTTTCGGGCAGGGAAGCACCTTCCAGAAAGCTGAAAGCGGAGCGGGCGTGGAGTTCGACGTAGGACATGGGGCCTGTGCTGGCGCTGGCAAACTTCTTAACCACAGAGGTCACAGAGGACACAGAGGAACATCAGGAATAATCAACGTTTTCTGAATTTTGTTTGCTAATCAAAGACTCCTTCTATGAACCACTGGCGGCGGAGACGATCGCGATAGATGCGATAGAAGCCGGGGCCAGCGGGAGTTTGGAGAGCTACGTCCCATTCTTCTCGCGTCCAGGCAGCGGTGTTCCACCAATTGCCCGAACTCGACCACGGGCCGGAGGCGGCGAGTACGCGGCGCGGGCAACTCCAGAGACGGACAAAATGCGGTTTGCTGCCGTCGAGTTCCACCGTGGTTTCAAGGGCGGGACGGAAAATGCGCAACGCAATGACGGGGGTTGATTGCGGGGATGGAGATGAATTTGAGAACGACAATGTGCTCTTCGCGGAATTTTGATTTAGTTCCCGGCGAAAGCTTGGACCACAGGGTACACAGAGGCGCACAGAGGAAATCGTCGATGCAGGTATGTTTTTGGAGGGGGATAAATTTCTGTGTGCGGGTGAATATGCGTCCTGAACGATCGAGAAGCGCTGGAGCGTGAAGGCACCCGGCCTGTGCGTATCCAGCAGAAGGGGCGCGCCCACGCAATCGTTACCCTCGCTGTCGGTAGTGCCGACTACGCCGCGGATTCGTTCTAAAGTGATTTCCAGTTTTTCCGGCTCGGGCGCGGGTGGTGCAAAGAGATTTCCCTGCGCGCGGCGAGGCTTGACGGGAACGACTTCGAGGCGCAGAGAGCGAATGGGAGCGGAGAATGAAGTTTGCTCCAGGTGGAGACGGACGAGGCTGAACAGCAGATTTTTGTCTTGCGTGGGGACGGGAAGTTTCCACACGTGTTCGGATTGTTCGCCTTCTGGCGCGTCCTTAGAATCTTGCCCGATTTGAGGTGAGATGCGGTAAGCCGCGTCTCTACGCTTTGTGGTTTGGAGTTGGCGCACATTGAGCCCAATCGTCAGGCGTAGTTCGCCGGCGGCTTGTGCTGTCGCAAGCAGGTGGGAGCAGAGATCCTGGAGGAGGCGGCTCAGTATGAAGAAAATGGATTCGAGGGTTTCCACGGGATCGTCGAACTCGAAGCTGGCGGCGAAGTCCGGGTTCGGCTCGATCGTCAGCAAGGGGCGAGCGATTGCGCCGCGGGCGAGTTTTTGTATGTACAGACCTTCCTGGCCGAGGCGCTCGACTAGGGCGACCGTGGGCAGCGCAGCCAGAGACTGGAATTTGCGAATGCCCCACCGATTGAGGGTTTCAAGCATTTCGGGCGGGAGCGGAAGCGTTTCGATGGGCAGAGAAGCGAGGTGCTGCGCTTCTTCCCCAGCGGGGATGATTGTGTTTGCGGAAAAGCCGCGGGCGACGAGGAAAGCCGTGTCGGGATTGGCGGCAATCGCTATGCGAACTTCGAATCCGGCTTCTGCGGCGGCGGCAGTTATAGTGCGGAGGGCGCGGGGCCAAGCTTCATTTTGCGGACTGTTTTCCCGGCTGGTGCCGCGTTGACTATCTTTCTGTCGCGCAAAAAGTTTTTTCGTTCCGCTGAGATCGAGAATCGCCACTCCGGGAGCGGTGGATTCTACACGCGGGGAGAACTTGCTTGCACAATCGAGCAGGGTGGATTGCGCAGATTCTTCCTCGGCGAACGAACGATTGCGCAGCACGGCGCCGGCGCAGAGTCCGGCTTGCAGCTTTGTCATTCCGGTTTGAATTCCGGCGCGGCGGGCGGCGAGGTTGGCCGCGAAAACTCTGGGCAGATTGGCGGGGCCATCGAGAATGGCAATGGGTGAGTGGGTCAGGGCCGTCCTTGTTTCCGCCGGCTCAGGGAGCAGGGAGGCTTGCACGGGGAAATCGGGGATGTAGATGCAGGCGAACATGGAATAAAGCCCTGTTTATTAGGCCCATTGTGTGGGGAGGGAAAAACCTGTCCTTTCCGAACGGGCGGGTTTCTTTTCCCGGCCGCGCACTATTTCCACGTTCAGGTTCCATTGTGTGAGCAGATTTCCTGAGAACAGAGCTGGGCAGTCACCCCAGCCATGAACGGCTGTCGATACGCGCAGCACGAGGCTGGCGCAGCTGGTGGCGTGCGGCTCTTGCGTTAGAAAAACCAGGGCTGCGGGCTGGCGTTCGATGACGCGGCTGAAGCGGAACCATGAACTCAGGGGAACGCGGCGCACGACGCGCTCGGGAATGCCGCTGAGATCGACGGCGATCAATGTGAAGCCGCCACTTTGCAACAAAATATCGGCTACTTTGAAGGCCTGTTCCAGGGGCGGAAGCTTGACCCGGCTTTCTACCCCAGAACGGCAAAAGCGGCCGTTCTGGGGACCCCGGCTTTTTCCGCAGCGTACCCAGAGCAAGCGCGGCAGGGAGATGCCGGCGGCCTGGCCGGAAGCGGGATCGAAATTGTCGCAGGCATCGACCAGAGCGCAGAAATGCTCGCGAGTAGCCTGCGCCAGCAGGGATGCGAGGATCGAGGTCTTGCCCGAAGAAGCCAGGTTGCTGCCGCAAATTTCGGTCAGGGAGTGGAGGGGGACCCCGCAGACCGCGTTATCAATCTGAGGAATGCCGGTAGGAAGCGAGCCACTCTCCTGGCGCTGATAAACGGTAAAAGCGGCGGGGAGAGTCTGTTCGATTTGAGCTTTCAGCCGGGCGGCGCGCATAGCATTTTCGCCTTTTGTTCGCCATCAAGAATTGTTACGTTAGACCTTCTGGAAAGCCTTGTCAATGCTCAAAAGGCTGTATTCGTGTAAGGCATTGAAAGAATTATGAATTTTGTTGCGGCAGCGCGTCGAAAGGGTCGTCTAAGGGTTAGTAGTATCTGGAAGTGGTAGCATAGCAACGATCCCAGGAAGACGTTTTTCGCGGTTTCTTCCGGAAATTCTGCCGGGTCGTCCACGTGTCCGCACAGCAGGGCGCAGGAGTGGGTCCGCGTAGGGCGATCCGCAAAGGAGTAGCATGCGTAAAATTTTCTCCCTTCGTACAGTGTTGTTTGCACTGGTGGTGCTGGCGATGTCGATGGCAATGGCCCCGACCTCGTCGGCGCAGATTAGCATTTCAGTCGGGTTCGGTCCGCCGGCGCTTCCCGTCTATGAGCAACCGCTTTGCCCCGGCGACGGTTATATCTGGACGCCCGGGTATTGGGCGTGGGACGCGGATATCAACGATTACTACTGGGTGCCGGGCACGTGGGTACTGGCGCCGGAAGTAGGGTTTCTCTGGACGCCGCCGTGGTGGGGATGGGGCAACGGCGTGTGGTTATGGCATGAGGGGTACTGGGGACCGCATGTCGGCTTCTATGGCGGAATTAATTATGGATTCGGATATTTCGGCTATGGATTCGTCGGCGGGCGCTGGGACCACGATCATTTCTTCTACAACCGCGCGGTGATGAACGTCAACGTCACGAACATACACAATGTGTATGAAGAACGAGTCACGAATGTCAATGTAAATCACGTGAGCTTCAACGGCGGGCCGGGCGGGATTGAAGCGCGTCCGCGGCCGGAAGAAGAGGCGGCCGAACGCGACCGGCACGTTGGACCCGTGGCGGCACAGACGCAGCATTGGCAGGCGGCGCGCGGGAACCCGGAACTGCGGGCGTCGGCTAACCATGGCCGACCCCCGATTGCAGCGACTGGGCGGCCGGGAGAATTCAGCGGCCGCGAAGTTGTACCGGCGCGAGAGGCTGGGGGAACCTACAATCCTCCGGCGAATCGCGGAGGCATGGGCGGCGGGAACGCAGTGCATCCGAAGGAACTGCCGGCGTTTGAAAAGACCACGCCGAATACGGGAGACCCGAACCGCGACCGGAAGTTCCAGCAGCAGCAGGATAAGCTGGCAGCCAGGCAGAACCAAGAGCGGCAGAAACTCCAACAGCAGCAGGAGAAGGAGCACCAGCAGGCTGCGCGACAGAGTGCCAATGAAGCCAGGCAGCAGCAGATGGAGCAGCGGCACCAGCAACAGACTCAGCAATTGCAGCAAAAACATACCCAACAGCGGCAGCAGTTGCAACAGAAGTATTCGCCGCCAGCGTCCTCAGGAGGAAGGCGGAAGTAACGGGCCACGACGTAAATCCTCTGACGAAGTAAAGAGGGACCTGCTTTTCGGAGATTTTGCCGAACGGCAGGCCCTCTTTTTTGCAGCGGTGATTGACAGCGGGGTTCACTCCACATACGATTTGCGACATCATGAAGACCTCCAAGGCTGACTCTTGCTTATGGCGCCATGCGCATCGAACCTGTCATTCCAGCCTAGGGCGAACTTGTCATTCCGACCAGAGGGAGGAATCTGCTTTTGGTCGGAGATCAATGTGTCTCGCAGTTTTGCTGATCGTTTTAGTCTGTACGTGTTTCGCAGCCAGCGCACCGCCGACGGTATCCAGTGCTGACCCGCATCGCTATCTCGACGACATCAAAGCTCTGACCACGCCTGCAATGGAGGGGCGCGGCAATGGCAGCAAGGGGCTGACGCGGGCGCGCCATCTTATCGAGAAGCGGTACAAGAGCCTGGGCCTCGAGCCCGCGGGCGTGAATGGATCGTACTTGCAGCCGTTCACGCTGATTACGGGCGCGCAGTTGAAAGGGAAGAACGAATTTGCGGTTGTGACGGGCGGCAAGAAGCGCGAATTGAAAGCAAAGCAGGAGTTTGTTCCGTTCAGCTTCTCGTCGTCGGGGTCGGCGCAGGGAGCGATTGTATTTGCCGGTTATGGCGCCACCGCCGACGAATTCCAATACGACGATTACGCCGGGATTGACGTCAAGGACAAGATTGTCGTGGTGCTTCGGTATGAACCGCCGTCGTTCGCCGTGAAGGAAGGCAATCATGGCATGACGCGGCACTCGCAGCTGGTGACGAAGGCGATCAATGCGCGCAATCATGGCGCGAAGGCGCTGGTGCTGGTGAATGGGAAGCTGGGCGACGGCGAAGAAGATCTTTTGACGCGCTTCGGCAGCGTGAGCGGCCCGGAAGACATCGGGATCATTTTCACGCAGGTGAAGAACGATGTGGCGGAGGAATGGCTGAAGGCGGCGGGGAAGTCGATGGCGGAGTTGCAGAAGCAGATCGACGATTCTTCGAAGCCGGAGTCATTCGAGTTTGGCGGAAATCAGACAGCGGCAATGACGGTCAGCATTAAAACCACGCGCGCCACCGTGGACAATGTGTTGGCATATCTTCCCGGCAGGACCGATGAATACGTGATCGTGGGCGCGCACTACGATCACCTGGGGCGGGGGAATTTCGATTCGCTGGCGCCATCGCAAATTGGGCAGATCCATCCGGGCGCCGATGACAATGGGTCCGGCACGGCGGGAGTTTTGGAACTGGCGCGGATCATGGCGCCGCTGAAGGGCCAGTTGCAGCGCGGGATTCTGTTTGAGTCGTTTGCCGGCGAAGAGTTGGGATTGCTGGGATCGGCGGCATGGGTGAAGGATCCGACGCGTCCGCTGGATAAGGCCGTGGCCATGCTGAACATGGACATGATCGGCCGCATCAAGAATGAGAAGGTCTACATCGGCGGCATTGGGACGGGCTCGACGTTGAAAGCCGTGGTCGAGCAGGCCGCAGCGAACTCGGGATTCAAGATTGAGTATTCGCCGGGCGGATATTCGTCGAGCGATCACACTTCTTTTGTCGCGAAGAAGATTCCGGTGCTGTTTTTCTTTTCCGGGCTGCACGCCGACTATCACAAGCCTTCGGATACATGGGACAAAATTGATCCGGAGCCGGCAGCGCGTTTGCTCGGCGTGGTGGCGTCGACAGCGGAACTATTGGCCGATGCCGCGGAACGTCCGGCATTTCAAGTCGTGGCTGAAGAAAGGCCGGTAGGTGGATCGGGCGGAAGGGGATACGGACCGTACTTCGGATCGATTCCAGATTTTGGGCAGGTCGAGAACGGCGTGAAGTTCTCGGATGTGAGGCCGGGGTCGCCGGCGGAAAAGGCAGGACTTAAGGCGGGCGATGTCCTGGTTGAATTCGCCGGGAAACCGATCAAAAACCTCTACGACTTCACCGATGCATTGCGACGGAGCAAGATCGGCGAGGTTGTCGAGGTGAAGGTGCTGCGAGACGGGCAGCCGGTGACCGCGTCGGTGAAGCTGGAACAGCGGAAGTGAAGGGGACGCCGGATAGTAGCGCCGAGACGGCGGCGCTAGATTTAGGCTACCGGCCGGCTTCGAATCGGTACCCGATCCCGCGCAGCGTCTTCAGATAGCGGGGATGGCGCGGGTCGCGCTCGATTTTCTCGCGCAGACGGCGCACGAATACATCAATCGACCGCGGCGTGACGAACGAACCTTCCTTCCAAACGGCGTCAAGAAGCTGGTCTCTGGTGAACACTCGTCCGCGATGACGGGCCAGATATTCGAGGAGCCGGAACTCGCGCACCGTGGTCGGCACGGTCTTGCCCTCGACCCGGACGCTCATTGAAGCGATATCTATCTCCAACTCTCCCACCTGGATCAGCTCGCGACTAGGAGCCTCAGCCTGAGTGCGAAGAACATTGCGCACGCGCGCGATCAATTCCCGCGGGCTAAAAGGCTTTGTAATGTAACCGTCGCCACCGGCGTCGAAGGCTTGCAGCCGGTCTGGTTCCTGCGTGCGAGCCGACAGGAAAATTACCGGCGTCTTGGCCAGCTGGTCGTGCTGACGAATCTGGCGGCAGAGGTCAATCCCACTCATGCCGGGAAGCATGATGTCGAGCAGAAAAAGCGAAGGCGGGAGCATGGCGGCGGAATGAACCACGGGCGCGCCCGAAAAAAATGTCGAAACCTCGTATCCCGCAGTACGCAGGTTGTGTTCGATCAGGCGCGAGACGTCGATGTCGTCTTCCACGACATAGATTAACTCCGGGTATCGCGGATAAGGCGTCGACTCCAAAGAGGACATGGGCCGAAACAAGAATCCTTCTCGCTGTCTTGGTTGAAAATAAGTCTCAGTCGCACAGTAGCGGGGAAGTATTGCAGCAATGTTGCATTCCTGTTAAAGGAGGGTTAATTTGCGTCCGTGCTGATGCGTCTGAATTAGGGCGATCAACTCGTGGCTAAAGGAGGCTGCGGAGGAGTGTTTTTTCCTTCCTAGAGCCGCCCCAGGCGCTAAAGAGCAAATCTATTTTCATCGACTTGGCGGCACGACCTCGTGCCCTTCCCGGTTTCCAGGCCAGCGTTTCTCCGCAGCCTGCAAAAGATGCGTTCCCCTCAATGCTCCGGCGTTGCAGAGTTTTTCCACGGGCTGCGAGAGTTGCGCCCTTTCGACGCTTGTCTTCTGGAAGACTTTGCGGCCGCCGTCTGGCAGGCGGTCGCGCTCGTGACATCGCAGGCCTGGGCAAAGTAGCCCAAGGCAACTTGTGTGGAGGTAGTGCCATTCGGGTTGTTTATGCCGAGGTCGGTTTCGACGAAGAAGCCGTGGTTATCGTCAACCAGATAATAGTTCACGTAGCCAGCCTCGCTGTTGGGGCCGGACTGGCTGGTTCCGCTCAGGAAGGTGCCCATAATCGCGCCAGCCGGATTCTCCACCTGGGTAAAACTGTCACTGAGGAGGAGGGGCGGCGTGGTTGCAGCAGGGAACTCATTACCCTGGATGTCATCCGCCAGACCGTTTAAGAGGATCGTCTCTCCGTTATAAGAAGAGGTAATCTGGCCGGTGCCGTCGTCTTCGCCGCCATTCTGTAGCGTGAAGCTGACGCCGTAGGCTTCTCCGCTGCCAAAGGCAAGGGGTGGCGTTGCCTGCGGATAGGCGATGCCCGCACCGACGCTCAGGAAAGTTCCGGTGGTCTCGCCGTAAAGGACAAGTGGTGTTCCATCGCCGTCAAGGTAGGCGACGAAATTCGGCTTAAAGGAACTCTTGTTGAATACCACGTTTGTCCAGGCGACGCGGCCGAATGCGTCAGTCTGATAATTCGCGCCACTGAATGGCAAACTCACCGAGGCGCCGGCGCCAGCACTGTCAACCGCTAAGAAGGTATCGGTGTAGCCGCTGAGACCTCCGCTGCCATCGGCGGTTACGACACCGGCCGATGTCAACGAAGAAGGCAATAGGGTCGGGTTGTTAGACGTTGGGATATTCGCGCCAAGGATACCGAATACGTACGGCCCGGAGAATGAAGCGTTGGTATATGCGTCGGCAGCTGAGCCCTGTCCGACCGCGAGTCCGCCGGTCAAGAAGCCGCTCGTGCCGTCGAGGTCGTCGTTCTCAACGAGCCGAATGTGGTTGGCGTCAACGATGTAGCCGACCAGTTGAGTGGGATAAAACGTCGCCGGGTTGCCGTTGGAATCCAGACAGCTTGGCTGCCCAACGAGATCAATCAAGACAGCACCAAAGGAGTCGGGACCCGACACGCTTCCCATAATTCCGGTGTTTGCCGGGCAGTTGATCAGTTTCTTGTTGTAGTCCTCATCCGCTTCGCTGCCGGCGAGCGAGATGTTGCCCGATGAATCGATGTTGAGAACACCCCCGAAGGCGATCGGCATTGGACCGTTCTTATCCAGAGAACTTCCGCCGGAGTCGACACCGCTGGCGACGAATGCGTAAGAAGCAGGGAGCGTGAGCGCTGTGGCCGTCTGCAGCTCCAAAGTGCCGGCTGAGGAATTTGAATCTAATTCGGCGATGAGCGCTTCGGAACTGGAGATTACTACGAGGCTCAGAGTCTCCTGAATCGTATTGCCGCTGGAGCCAGATTGCTGAAGATTGAGGGTGATGGTGCCGCGTCCGTCCGCGCCGATGAAATAGGTGCTGGGCAGGCTGCCGGAGCCTTGCTGGACCGTGTAGGGCACCGAGAATCCGGCTATGGTGTTCAGCGTTTCCTCGCCGCCAGTTATGTTGCCATTGCCGTCGAGGGTGAGAACACCGGCAAGTTGATAGGGCTGCGCGTTGGCGTCGCTTCCTTGTGCCTGAAAAACATAATTGCCCTTGAGCACGTTGGCGTAAGAGGTGACGGTAACTGCGTTGGTTTGATTCTGGGAGTGATCGGCGGTGGCGAATGCGGTGACATTGACAGTCAGAGTGCCAGCCGCAAAATCCGCGGGCGGAAGGTAGGTAACTGTCGACGGGCTAGCGGAGTGCATGGTCGGAATATTCAGAGTGCCGCAACCGGCCGGAAAGCTGCTCGTGCAGGTGATGGCCCAGTCCACTCCGTAGTTGCCGGGGTCGTTGTTGACGGTGGCCGTGAACGTGAGTCCGGTGGTGCTGGCGGCGGGAATGGTCGTGCTGGCCGGTGGCGCCACGGCAATCGTGACTCCGGTCTGCGTTGCCGTATGAGAGGAACTGCCGCCGCAAGCGGCGAGCAGACAAATCGCGGCTGCCGAGAGTAATGTGAGAATCCGTCGCATTGCTGCCACTGCGAGCCTCCTTGAAATGTAACGCCAGAACCGAAGCCCTTGCGCGACCCTGAAAAAGTTGTCCATCCATCGCCCTAGAGTAGAAGGGCTCCGCGGCAAGACCTATTGCCCCGTTCCGCGCAGAAAAATCGTTTGCACTAATCCGATTTGAGTCGGCGTGTCGTAAGTGATAATCAAGGAACCGTAATCCAACCCTATAACCTTCGGCTTGAAAGTAATCGTTATCGGGCAACCTTGGTTGGAAACCAGGCTGGACGGACAGTTATCCAATTCCAAATAATCACCAGAGATAATTTTGGACACTATATTTACGGTCGCGGAATTCGGATCCACCGGATCGTTAAAGAGGGTAACGGTCAGCGGTGCGCTGGTTGTATTCTCGATCACGGTGCCAAATTCCAGGCCTGCGCTGGGACTCAAGCGCAGCGGGCTGGGGGGATTGGTCTTCAGTTCGACGGGGAAGCGACCACTGTCGATCTCGCAGTTGGATTCTCCTGAACTGCATTGCACCGTGTTGAACTCAAGAAAATAATCGAGCCCAATCGGACTGTTTAGGGGGATCGTGTTCCAGGCCTCTGGCTGGGGCGCAAAGGTGATCTGTAGTGTGCAGCTCTGCTGAGGCTGAAGAACGACTCCCTGGCCCGCTGCTAAGCATGTGCTGGCGGGGGCGGGAGCGATCTGAAAATTTTGCGCCTTGGTCTGCGCATCGAAGTCGCACGCGTAGCTGACGGTAGGAGGCGTGGCGTTTGGTTCAGGCTGAATCGTCCCCGGCTGCAGGGTATTCGGGGCCTGGGGGAAGCCGGTTCGGTCGATCTGGAACCCGGCCACCGGGCTGCCAATCGCTAGCGGGTAAGGCAGATTCTGCTGATTCAGGGTGTTACAAGTGTTTGAGCCAGGAAGAATTTGCACCGCGTTGGGACTCTGGTTGGTGAAGGTAAGTGTTTGCGGCGGGCTGGTTTCGCCGATGGCTTCGGGCCCGAAATCGAGCTCGCCCGTCGAAGGCGCAACGGCGCTCAGGCCGGTGCCGGAGATAGGTGCGGAGAACGATCCATCGGAGTCTTCTGTGTCGCTGTTCGGGACAGTGACCATAAGGTCGGCGGTCAGCGGATTGGGGCAAAGGGAAGGCTTTTCGACAAATGGCGGAGTCGAATTCCCTTCAAAGGGCGACGGCAGCCACGGGCAGCTCTCTTGGGGCGCGAACTGAACTGTCACTTGGCAACTGGTGGCGAGAGTGAAGGTAGAGCCGAGCGGCGCCAGAGTAGTGCAGTCGTTTGCCTGCCCGGTCGACAACACGGTGAAACTGGGAATACCGTTGAAGTCTCCGCCGCCTAGCTGATAGAAAAACTGGCTATCACTTTCCGTGAGCTGGATCTTCACGTTAGCTAAGGGGGAACTGGTGACGTTCGAAATCGTGATCGCTTGTGTCGTCGGCGTCGAACCGAGCAGCTGCGGGAGGAATGTTGTGGAAAATGGGGAAATGATAATCGGCAGTGTGCAACCCGCAGAGCCGCCAAAGGCGAGACAGATGTTCCCGTTGTCTCCTACCGGCCCTCCATTAGTGGGGCAGGATTTTGTCGTCAGTGCGTAACCGAGATGGCCCTGCAACATGAGACCCCCGCTTGAGCTGTTGCTTACAGTCACGGGGGCAACGGTAAAATTACCTCCACTTCCGATCTGGCCGACGACCAGACCGTTGCTGCCGTAGATTTGCAGGCTTACGTTGCTTCCGCTGACTACGCCACTCACTGAAGCCGTGCTTAAGCAGGGATAGTTATTGAGCTGTGTCGCCGGATCCTTGAAAATGAGCGTTCCGTTCAGTGTTGCGTAGCTTTCTCCCAGGTTGAGCCCTTGGACTAAGTTTCCACTAACCGCAAAATCTTGAGGGTCTAAAGAAGCGCCGCCAGTCACGCTGTGCAAGAAACCCTGAAACGCGCCGGTCAGAGACGGTACCGAGAAAACCAGGTTCTTAGTCGGAGTGACGGTCTCCTTGCTTCCGCAGGGAGTGCCACCCTGGGGAGCCGTCGGCGTGTACGTGTAAGAAACATTTGTCAAGATCGCATGGCCGGAGCTGTCCGAGCCGAGGGTGCCGGTCAGACCGAAGGTTTCGCCAACTCCGCCTAGCGCACTGCCCGCAACCGCGGTCAGGGTGACGGTCGAACCGGCGATATTTCCAGTAATTGTTGCGGCACCGCTGTCGCACGGCCCGGTTATTATCGCGGGTATGGAAATCGAGTACACGGCCTGTCCTGTAATGGAGCTGCCGTTCTGCACCAGGAATCCTCCTTGCAGTCCGCCAGTAAAGGAGGTGCCCGGTGACAGTTTGCTGAAATCCCAGTTAGCCGAAAGGGGGCCGCTCTGCTGCGAATTGGAACTGCTGCTGCCACAGGACGACAGGACGGCAGTGACCGCGGCAAGCAACAAAACGCACACGCAGTTCGCCAGTGTCCCCGGAGTGCAGTACCGGGATTTGTCCGCCGTCGCGTGTTCTTGAAACCTGTTCATGATCTCCGATTCCTCAAAACGCAAGCTTCAAAGCAAACTGCAGGGTGCGGGGCCGGTGAGCATCGAGCGGATGCAGGAAAGAAGCTCCCGTGACGCAGTCAGCGCCGCTGGCCTTGTAGCCGGCCGAATAGGACGGCCCAGCATAACAGCTGATGATGTTGTTGCCCGTGCTGCCGGGATTATCCGGATCGTAGATGCGGAATTCCGTGTGGTTAAACACGTTGAAAGCCTCAGCGCGAAATTCAAGCTGGCTGGCCTCGGTTATCTTGAAATGCTTGGCCAATGCCATATCGAAATTTAATTGCGACGGGTTGTTGAGAAGGTTGCGGCCGGCGTTGCCGAAGGTAAGTCCGCGCGGAGCCACGAACTGAGCAGGATTCAATAGAAGTGGACCGAAGCTCGCTGAGTTATTGCCAGGCATCGGCGCTCCCTTCACTACGTCCGGGTAGGAGTCGGCAATGCCCAGGTTGCTGGAGACGCCGGCATTATCGGTGACGGAGATACCGGTGTTTCCGGCGGTATTGATCACGCTGAACGGCGTCCCCGAATGAAACAGCGTGATGCCGGAAAACTCCCAGCCCTGCAGAAAATTGTCTACGAATCCGGAGCAGCACTTCGAAGCTGGCGCGCCCTGATCCTGCGCAGATTCCTGTTCGCGCGCGTTCGCCCAGTCGCCTATGTTATGGACAAAAGTTTTGAGCGAGAATTGATAAATGTAGTTGAACGTCAGCAGGTGCCTTTCGTCAAAATTCGAACTCGCGCGATTCTCCCGGAGATCGTAGGAATTCACGAGAACCGGGTCGCTGCGGTCAGAAGAATCATCGATCGAGTGACTATAGGAATAGGACACGCCCGTGGTGAGCGCGCCGTGCGTGCGCCGGGCCGTGAACTGAAGTGCGTGATAGCTGGAATTGGCAACGTTCTGCAGCGCAAGAACTCTTGCCAGGCCGGGGTAGGGGCGCCCCGGCAGCGAATTGACATTACGGATGTTAACGTTAGTGCACGCGGCCTGCAAATACACGTAGGCGGGACTGGCCGGGCTGACGATGGTTCCGCTCTGCAAGTGGAACGGAGTGGATCCATCTCCGGGGTAGTTAACATTCTGAGTGTATCCGGACGGCGGTATTGTGCAATCGTCTATGGTCAGGGGCTCATTCGGGCCGAAGGGATTTTCGCTGGCAGGCAGAGGCGGCAATTGATTGAGCTGCCGTCCGACTGTCAAGTTCGTGCCCTTGCTCCCCACATAGGCCATGTTCACCACCAAATCGTGAGACACTTCGCGCTGCACTCCAAGACTCCATTGCTGAGCGTAGGGCCAGATTGCCTTGGTAGGAATGGAAGTGACGTCAATCGGATAAAGCGAGCCAGCCGGGGGCGCGTTCGCTCCGCATGGCGCGTAAGTACTGTTGAAGCCAGATCCATAGCCGACATTTCCGACGCATGGGTAACTAGCCGGAGTTGGCTGGGTGACGCTGAGAACAACCGGGGCACTGGCTTCGAGCGAGCCCGTGTTCGCTTCGTTTCCGGTCCCGTGTTCATAAAAAATTCCGTAGCCGGCGCGAATCGACGTCTTGCCATCGCCCTTGGGATCCCAGGCAAAACCAATCCGAGGCGCCCAATTAAAGAGGTGACCCTTCAGGCAACCAGCCGGAGTACCGCCGACTCCACACTGCACCAGACCCATGGCACTGATAATGGAGGGCGTGGACAGAAACTGTGACGTCTGCAGCGGAACGCCGTTGTACAAGAGTTCGCCGTGCTTCGGGTCCACGCCAAAGGCTGTCGAATTAAATTGGTCAGCTTCCCAATTCCAGGCGTTGTGGTATTTCTCCCGGAAAGTGCCGAACAAACTCAAGCGCAAGCCTAGATTGACGGTGAACCGGCTGCTGACTTTCCAGTCATCCTGAAAGTAAGGCTCGGCCAGTTTGTAACGCTGATAGTAGCGGTGCTGGGAGGAATCCTGGGTGAAGGTCTGAATGAACCCACGGTTGCCGAGGCTTCCCAGCAAAAAATCCGCAAAGGCATTCCCGGTGGTGCTATTTTGGTTGGCGAAGGTGAGCAAGCCTTCTTGCTCGCCAGAAGCAGCCCCAATCACGTTGTTGTCCTGATTGCGCTGGGAGTCCACATACTGCGCCCCGAACTGCAGGGTATGTCGGCCCAGGGCTTTCCCGACGTCATCGCGCACGAAGTATGTGGGATTGGTGTGCTCCCAGGGCATGTAGGAAGGATCTTCGGTAAAGCCCCGGCCTCCGTAGGCGGCATTGGTTCCCAGGATCGCCACACCTGGCATCTTGCCGCCGAAGCCGTTGTTGAAAATGTAGCCAATGCCGCATTCGGGCTGACCCGTCACAGGGTCCACGCTTAGGGTCGGGTCACACTGTCCAGCCGTGCCCACGAGCGGCTTATCGATTGCGGGGTTGCGCTGGAACTGTGCCCCTCCCGGACCATTTCTGTCCGCGAGAGTGATCCTGGCATTGGTGTAGCTGAAAACCACATTGTTAATAGTTGTCGCCGAAATAGTCTGAGTCAGGCTGGCTACCAGGTTCAGCCCGGGCCCGAAAAAACGGTTCTGAATGGTAGGGAAAGTAGCCGCGGAAGGATTGGTGACGCTGAGGTAATTCCACTGCGGCGTCAACACGGTCGTGTCCCAGGAATCGTGGATGTAGCGGAACGACAATTTCAACTTCTGCGTCAAATTGTGATCGATGCGAAAAAGCTCTTCGCGCCAGTAGGTGGACGGCGAAACGGCCGCGTTGTAGCAGCGATTTGGATCGGAGGCATCCAGAACGAAGCCCGTTGCCAAGCCGTAATTGCACCCAGTGGGAGAATTGGGCAGCGGTATCAGGTTCGCATTGAGGATTAATAGCGCGTTCTTGTCGACTGGTATCCCCGTGCTGCCCTGTGGACCCGCTTCCAGAAACGTGAGAGGCGCTTCGTTTGTGAGTGTGCTCGTGGAAGGGTTGCTAGGGCAATCCGGATACTGGTTCCGGTTAAAGCCGCCTGCCGATGTCGGACAAAGGTCCGTAAAGTCGAAGATCTGCCCAATTTGTCCATTCCCTCCGGGAGGGCTCAGATACTTCTGGATTCCGTCGGAGGTCATGATGAGGCCGCGCTCTTTCAAGCCGGGCACCGCCTGGTTGTAATCGATAGGACTTTTTTCCAGCCGCACTTCCTCGGAGAAAAAGAAAAAGGTCTTGTCTTTTGCCGTGTTGTAAATATGAGGAATGGTCAGCGGGCCGCCGATGGTGCCGCCGAAATCCTGCCGCCGGTAGAGTGGGGCTTTGCTGGTGAAATCGAAATAATTGCGCGCGTTAAACACCTCGTTGCGGGTGAAATCATAAAGGTTGCCGTGGAGTTTGGCCGTCCCCGCCTTGGTGCTCACCTGCACTGTGCCGGATGCGGTGCGCCCATATTGCGCACCGAAATTCGCGGTCAGCACCTTGACTTCCTGAATGGCATCCAGGCTCGGGTAAACGACGAGCGTGCTGGCGGAACGGTTCAAACCTGTGTTGAGCACGTCACTGCCGTCAACTTCGAAGGTGTTGTATTCGACGCGCCCGCCGTTCACGCTGTACTTGACGCTACCCACCACTCCGACCTTGCCTTCATCCTGGCCGGTCTGATTGCTGACGCCAGCCGCCAGAGCGATAAGCTGCGAGAAGTTGCGCCCGTTGAGTTGCAGGCCAACCACTTCCTTTTGTTGTATCGTGCCGGAGACCGTCGCGTTCTCTGTTTCTACCTGTCCGACCCCACTGCTCTCCACATTTACTTCTTCGGCCTTGGCACGCGCCGGCGCCAGGGAAGCGTCGAGTGTTTGTTCGAGGCCCGCTGTCAAGCTGATGTTGTCGAACACCTGGTCGGCGAAGTTGGGAGCCGATAAGACTAGTGTGTACGTCCCGGGGCTAATCCCGGCGAAGGAATACAAGCCTCTGGCATTGACTTGGGTTTCCAGTTTCTCCCCGGTCGCGCTCTTCAATACGGCCTTGGCATTCACCACGACAGCGCCGGTTTGATCGGTTACCGTTCCCCTGATCGCGCTGTTGCCACCTTCAATTTTCCGAGCAGAGGCAGCACTTCCTTCCGCCTGTTTCGCGCCACCAGCTTCGACAGCGGGGTGGGGCGGGGCTGGTTTGAGTGTGGCGTCCAGCGTCAGCTTTTTGCCCGGCGTTAGTGTGAAACCTGTGAAGACGGTATCAGCGAGGCCGGCCGCCGAGACCGTCAAGGAGTAGGTCCCCGGGTAGAGTCCGGTGATGGAAAATGCGCCGCTGTCATTGACCTGAACTCCAAGTCGCACGCCATACTCGCTCGTGAGCACCACTGTCGCATCGCGCACGACAGCGCCGCTTTGATCAGTGACGGTACCGGTGATCGTCGCCTTGCCGGTATTCGCGCCGGATTGCTGCGGTTGCTCCTGTCCTACGCAAACCGCGGCTACGACGATCGCCAGCGCGACGACAAAGCCGACCCGAATTAACACACGAACAAAAGGGGAGTACACACACGCGCCTATCCGAGTGATCTAGACTCTTGGTGGCTTAAAAAGAAGGGCAATTCTAGAGGACGGGCTAGCGGGTCAAGATTAAAATCTCATTAAATTCCGCCATGCTGTCTGGGCGCTCGCGCGACATCTTCAATTTCAATTTCTGTTGTCGGGTTGCCGTGACCGGCTGTTCAATCGCTCCAGAAACCATGACCGGTATTCACACAGTTGCACTTACCGGTGTTTTCCTCATGTAACACTACGTTAACAGAATATTATTCAACACTTCACACTGCGCTTTAGGTCGCTGCGTTAGTATCCACCCGTCACTGTTGGATCCCTGTGGCTCTTGCTCCTAGGTGAAGTCCGTGGGGAAACGATCGGCTAGTTCAAATGCAAGTGTGCGCAGCTGCAATGCGCACAATTTGGTAACCGCTTTTCAGCGCACATTTAAGGAGAAAACAGCAATGTCGAGAATCAAAATAAGTTTCGCGGTGCTCGTATTAGCCGCGATGGTTTCTTATGCGTCGAATGCCCAAGCCACGACCGGGCCTACGAAGGAAGTAATCGCTTCGGGCTCTTCGGCTATGTGGCAGACGCTGGCGTTGGCCGCCTGGAACTGCCAGGCGCCCGCAACGGCACCTTGCTTCCACTACACCAGCAAGTCCGCTTTTTACGTTGTTGACACCCGGCCCACGTCCGGCACTCTCGGGGGGTCGAACAACCTTGACCAGGGCCCGCTCTGGATCGTCTGGGATAGCACTCCGGCTTCAAAAGGTGGCCCCAAGGTTTGGGCTGACCTCAAGGTGGATTCGGTCGTAGGAGACCGCTGCTATCTGGCGAGCCCACGCTGCTACATTAACGACAACCTCCCAACCGGCAGCGCCTTTCCTACCGCGTCCAACAACATCACCTTTGTTTGGGGTGCGGATACAACCCCGCCGGCATCCGTTCAGGCTCTGTTCACTGGGCAGGGCGCCCAAGGCACACAAGTGAATGCGGCCGCTACCGATATTCGTCCGGAAGATGCCGGCTTCGCGATCTGCCGCGTGAACTCCGCGGTTGGTCAGGCTGCTGGTGGCGGAACGGTCAACGGTTTTGATGCCACCGACGGCCTCGGGTACAACCAGACCAATCCCTCGGGAACCTGCGCTCCTTCAGTAGCGAATGGTGCAACGCTGGCCAACCTGGTGGGCACCCCGATTCAGAGCGCCATCGACGGTGGCTGCCCGGCTGGGACTTGCGCCAATGTGCTGGCTTTTAACCAACCCGGCGGGACCGACCCCTTCACGGGTGCCGCAATCCCAGCGGCGACGACCGTCTCCGTGGGCGCCGTTCCTGTCGTTTTCATCTACGGCAACGCTGGCGGCCAGCTCGCCGGCATGCCCGGAAACGTCACTCAGGCCCAGTTGCAGAACGTCTTCTCGGGCACACTCTGCGATGCCAGCGCTTTTGGCTTAGCCAACAATGGTATCCAGGTCTATCTGCGTGAACCCGAATCCGGCACCATGAACACCACGGAAGCGACCGTTTTCCGTATGCCCGTCAATGCCCCCGCTCACCCCACTGGCTTGGTCTATGGAATGAGCCAGGAAACGGGTGTAAACGCGAACGTGAACAATCCTCTTACCGGAGCGCTTGCCTGCCCCGATAGCAATGGCGACGCTAACGGCGGCCGGTGGCGCACGATCGGCACTGGGCAAGAAGTGTCGTCGGTGCAAAAGTCATTCAGCGCCAACACCTGGCATAGCAACGCCGGTCAGATTACCGATGGCATTGGATATTCGTTCAATGGTTTCGGGAACTTCAGCAACATCGCCGGCAACCCCGCTTACGGGTACGTTTCCGTCGACGGGATCGACCCCATATTCGCAACTCACCCCGCAAACAACGAACTTCCAGCGTGCGCCTATCCTTGCTCCGAAGCTGCGATTTGGGGCTCGTTCGGCACCTCTTACCCCAACGTTCGCAATGGCACGTACGGCGCATGGTCGGTTGTCCGCATCGTGACGGCCAGCAGCGGCGCGACACTAACGGCTGTGAAGCAACTGGTCACGGCATCCCAGAACTTCGCGGTCCTCGACGTTCCTGATTACGTTCCTGCGACCGCCGCGGCGGGCGATCCTGGCCTTTTGGTTTGGCGCTCGCACTACCAGCAGTGGGATGGAACCGGCGCCACGATCGGGTCCGCGCCCAGCAACGGTACGTTTAACGCCGGTGGTAATCCCACTGGCGGCGATAAAGGCGGCGACATGGGCGGATGCGTCCTGGTTCCGGGATTGACGTTAAAAACGAAGACCGGGTACATTCAGTCCTCATTTGGCCAGACTGGCGTCCCGGGGGCGAAGAAGGGCAGCATAAGCACTTCTTGCCCGGTACGAAAAGACTAAGTGGCGGTCTCCAAGTAGCCAGTTCAACCTAAGCATGGGCGGGCCGTTTTAGCGGCTCGCCCCTTTTCTTGACTGCGGTAAAGCCGATGCACAGGTCTAAGATGGACCTGCGACATAAGGCGTGGAGCAAAATTGCGGAATAGATCAAGGAGCTGGGGAAAGTGATTTCGCGACAAATGTTGATACAAGTTTTCATGAAGAATTTAGGTCTGGGAATTTTCCTGTTGTTGCTAGCGCTGCCGAGCGCCGGGCAGCTTCCGGGCGCATCGCCGCTGATTGCCGATCCGGCCGATACGCGCTTTAAAGGCGTGGACGAGGATTGGACTTCGCCCTCGTTGAGCAAGAGCCATCTAAGGGCGGTTGCGCCGCTTAAGTTCGTCCAGGAACACGATACCTACACGACCGAGTTGCTACGCGTGCAATGGCGATGGGGGGATCCGATCGACCTTTACGTGATGCGTCCGAAGGGCGTGAAGAAGCCGCCGGTGGTTCTGTATCTGTTCGGCGTTCCCTTCGATACCGCAATTTTCAAGGAAGAGGAGTTCCAGACCGACGCGACGAAAGACGGCTTTGCCGCGGTGGGCTTCGTTACTGCGCTCACCGGGCATCGCTATCACGACCGGCCCATGAAGCAATGGTTCGTGAGCGAATTGCAGGAATCCCTGGCAGTCTCCGCGCACGACGTGCAGATGGTGCTGGATTATCTTGCCTCCCGCGGCGATCTCGACATGGATCGGGTCGGCGTTTTCAGTCAGCTCTCGGGCGCGAGCATTGGCATTCTCGCTTCCGCCGCCGATCCGCGCATTAAAGTGCTCGACGCATTGGATCCCTGGGGCGATTGGCCCACGTGGATGGCACAGTCTCCGTTCATACCGGCGGACGAGCGGTCCGACTATGTGAAACCAGAGTTTCTGAGCAAGGTCGCGCTGCTCGAGCCGATCGACTGGATGCCAAAGGTGCAAGCAAAGAAGTTCCGCTTGCTACAGAGGAGTTATGAGCCGGAAACTCCGGCCACGTCGAAAGAGAAGTTGCAGAAGGCGGCTCCGGCGGGCGCGACTGTCGAGTTTTACAAGAACGAGAAGGAGTTTGCCAACGTTGTCGGCGAAGATGGACGCAAAGGCGCGGATTGGATTAAGGGCCAGCTGCGGTCTCTTCCAGCACCCGCGGCAGACAGTGCCGTTGCGCTTCAGAAGTCCAACTGAGCGCACTTGCCGCTGCGCTCCGCATCGACTGTGATCTTTGCCCTTCGCTCCGTTCGGTACATTCGGTACACTGCCTGATATGAATCAGCCCAACCAACCGAATGTGAAATTTGTGCAAACCTCGGACTACCGCGAAGGGTATGCCAACAGCGTGCAGATTCGCGTCAACGTCTGGGACTTCTTCCTCGTCTTTGGCACCATGCAGCAAGCCTCGGAAACCCAGGTGGAACTGCGGAATTTCCAGGGAATCTACTTGAGCCCGCAACAGGCAAAGGCGCTGATGGCCCTGCTGCAGCAGAACGTATCGAACTACGAAGTTGCGTTTGGAGAGATCAAGCTCGATCCGCGCGCGCCAGGTGGACCGATCCACTGATGGCTGCCCGGCCAGCGGCGTACGCTAACGTGAAAAGTACGTCAGCCGCGGATGCGGCGTGGACGCAGCAGTTCCTGCTGTACGCGCTGCTGTTTGCCGGTCTGATGTTGCTGCATGCGCCTCTTCTGCGCTTGCCGTATTTCTGGGACGAGGCGGGGTATTACATTCCGGTGGCGCGCGATCTTTATCTCACCGGCTCGCCCATTCCGCAGTCAACCCTATCGAACGCTCACCCGCCGCTGGTGATGGCGTGGGTGGCGCTCGCCTGGCGGCTTTTCGGGTACTCGGCGCTGGTGACGCGCACCGCGATGTTGGCGTTGGCGGCATTCTCGTTGCTGGGCTTGTTTCGGCTGACGCGGCGGGCCGCGAATCTCGAAATTGCTGTGGCGGTAACGGCGCTGACGGCCGTATATCCCGTGTCTTTCACGCAAAGTGCCATGGCGCTGGTTGACCTGCCGGCTGCTGGCTTTACGTTCTGGGCGCTTGCTTCTTATCTCGAGGATCGCCCGTGGAGCACGGTGCTTTGGTTGTCGCTGGCGGCGATGACGAAAGAGACAGCGATCATCGCGCCCCTGGCGCTGCTTATGTGGGAGATGCTGGCTCCCGTCGTTCGTTCATGGCGCGAAGAAGTTGCTCTGCCGTTGGGCAGGCGCACGCGTGCCTTCCATTTAATTCTTCCCATCGTGCCGCTGGCCTGCTGGTTCGCGTTTCATCGTGCCAAGACCGGCTTTGTATTTGGGAATCCCGACTTTTTCCGCTATAACGTAGCCGAGACGCTCAATCCTCTGCGCATCCCGATTGCGCTGGGATTGCGTTTGTGGCAGGTCGTTGGATATTTCGGCGTGTGGCTGCTGAGCCTGGCTGTTGTGCTGGCGAGGCTTCGGCCGCCGCAGATCGAGAACGGGTGTTCGCGTCGGCGGATCGAGATATGGCAACAAGCCGCATTTATCGTCGTGATTCTTGCTTATCTGATCTTCATGTCCGCGGTTGGCGGCGCGGCACTGGCGCGTTACCTGTTGCCCGTTACGCCGCTCGTAATTCTGTTATCGGTGGCGACACTGTGGCGTCGCCTGCGCTATTGGAAGCTGATTGTGGCCGCCGTTGGGATCGCATTTATTGCGGCGTTGTTCATTAACCCTCCCTATGGTTTCTCTATCGAAGACAACCTTGCTTATCGCGATTTTGTCGTGATGCATTCGGAGGCCAGCCGGTTCCTGGCTATGCGGTATCCCAATTCAACTGTGCTGACGGCGTGGCCTGCTTCCGACGAGCTTGCCCGCCCGTGGCTCGGCTATGTTGCGCGTCCCTTTCGGGTGGCGCGCGTTGAAGACTTTACCGCCGCGCAAATCGACCTGGCATACGCCGCCCGAAACGATTTTGACGTGGCCTTCGTGTTCTCGACGAAGTACCAGCCACCCCATGAGCTTCTTGCGAACTGGGCGGCGTGGCAGAGAATTAAGGAAAGGTTCTTCGGCTACCACCGCGATTTGCTACCGGAAGAGATTGCCCGGCGACTGGGCGGAAGAATTGTGTTTCACAAGGAGGAGAATGGACTCTGGGTGGCGGTGATTGCCGTCGACAAAGAACGAGATGCGCAGCTGCGTTTGCCGAACGACTATCCGCCCAGCAGGTGACAGGAATGCGTCTTGACGATTACCCAAACGCCCTTGCCGGCATTCAGCCCAAGAGCTTCGCGGGCAGCGAGAGTTAGATGCACCTCAAAGGAAGTCCCTCCGCAATCGATTACGGCAGAGACAATTCCATGCCTTTGCTCCAGTTCCTGAATCGTTCCAGGCACGACATTGCGCGCACTGAGTCCGCGGGGGTTCTCCGTTGCCAACAAAATGTCGCCGGCGCGAATCCCAACCCGCAGACGAGCCCCGGCCTCCAGCGCCACCAGCGGAGTTTCGAGAGTTAGCGAGCCCGTGCCAATGCGGCAGGTCATTGTGCCGCGATTCTCATTCACCGCGGTCACCGTGGCGTCGAGGATATTTTCAAACCCCGAGAGCTGCGCCACGGTCTCGATTCGCGGAGCGTGCATTACATCCTTGGGCTGGCCTTGCGCCACGATCTTTCCCGCCTCCAGCGCAATGACTTCTTCGCCGAGCGCAAACACTTCCTCGCCGCTATGCGTCACGAACAGAATCGGGACGCGGGATTGCTGGTTCCAGCGGCGCAGGTCAGACAGGATCAAAGACCTCGTGGGACGGTCGAGCGCGACCAGCGGCTCGTCGAGCAACAACGCTCGCGGTTCGATCACCAGTGCGCGCGCCAGGGCAACGCGCTGGCGTTCACCGCCTGAGATCTGTGCCGGCCGGCGATCTCGCAGGTGATTGATCCGAAACGCGCTCAGCATCTCGCGGCTGCGAGTTCGCCTTTCGGGCGCGCTCAAATGGCGCAACCCATAAGAAACGTTCTCTTCTGCGGTCAAGTGAGGGAACAGCGCCAAATCCTGCAGCACATAGCCGATGCCGCGTTTCCAGGGAGGCAGGTTCGCCTTGCTGTCGGAATCATAAATGGCGTCTCCGCCAACTACGATTCGCCCTTCGTCGGGGTCTGTCAGTCCGGCAATGCAATCGAGCAGCGTGGTTTTGCCAGCTCCCGACGCTCCGAAGAGAATCGTGAAACCTGCCAGTGCGCGGAGGTGGACGTTTAGCAGAAAGCTGCCCTCGGGATTCGGAAAGCGCTTGCGAATGCGCACTTCGAGGTCGGAGGAAGTTGCGGCGGGTGCGGTTGGCTGGGGCGCCGAGGATTTCACTTCCACGGGCCCACCACCCACGAACTCCGGTTCATTCCATACACGACCGACAGCAGGATAAAAGAAACTACGAGCAGCGCCAGCGCCGTCTGGTTCGCGCTGGCATAGTTTGCCGCCTGCACTTGATCGTAAATATCGATGGAGATCGTACGGGTCACGCCGGGAATATTGCCTCCAACCATGAGCACGACGCCAAACTCGCCCAGCGTGTGCGCGAAACTCAACGTGAATCCCGAGACCAGCCCTGCTCTTGAGAGAGGGAGCACGACGCGCCAGAAGGTCAGGACCGGAGAATGTCCAAGCGTGGCAGAAGCGCGCAACAATCGTGGATCGACCGCGCCGAATGATGCGGCGAACGGCTGGACGGCAAACGGAAGGCTATATAACAAGGAGCCGATGACCAAGCCTTCAAACGTAAAAGCCAGGGTGTGTCCGGTAAGCGACTGCCACCAGCGGCCGAGCGGACTGCGTGACCCGAGCGCGACGAGAACGTAAAAACCCAGCACCGTCGGCGGAAGAACGATGGGGAGCGCGACCGCGGCCTCGACCAGAAATTTCCAACGCCAGCGCGACGATGTGAGCCAGTACGCAATGGGAATTCCGATGACGAACAGAATCGAGGAGACGATGGTCGCCAGCCTGACGGTCAGCCACAGAGCTTCCCAATTCATTTCAGCGGGTCTCCGCAGGCAGGCTGAAGCCATAGCTATGCAGGAGGGAAGTCACTTCCGGGGAGCGCGCAAATTCCAGGAACTCGCGCGCCGCTTCTTTTTGTCTCGACTGGGAAAGCACAACGGCTGCCTGGTTCAGCGTTGGATAGGCGTCGAGAGGAACAGTCCAGTAGCGGCCTTTCGATTTCATCGCCGGCGCAAGTGCATGCGACAGAGCGATCAATCCCGCCTGGGCATTGCCGGACTCGACAAACTGCGCGGCCTGCGACACGTTTTCTCCCAGCACCAACCGGCTCGCGACCTGATCGTAGATCCCGAAGTGCCGCAACGCCGCTTCGGCGGCGCGCCCGTAAGGCGCGTGCTGCGGGTTCGCAATCGAGATCTTTTTGACCGCCGGATCCAGCAGCGCCTGCATGCCGAGCTTCGACAAATCCAAGGGTGAATCATTCGGCACCCAGAGCACCAGGCGGCCGACCGCATAGCGGTAAAGTGTGTTCTTCTCCGCCAAGCCAGCGTCGATGAGTTGGTTCGGATACTCTTCGTCGGCGGAGAAGAAAATGTCGAAGGGCGCGCCGTTGCGGATCTGGGTCGTCAGGGTGCCCGAAGCGCCAAACGTGAGCTTAACTTCCTGATCGGTCTGCCGTTTGTATTTAGCCGCGATTTCGGGCAGAGCCGTGCTTAGGTCAGCCGCGGCCGCCACAGTAATCTCTTGCGCAAACGCGGATGCGCACAACACCAGCGCATATGCTAATCGAGCAAGCATAGATGAAGTCCTAAGCAAAGAAAGCAAGGGGTCAAAAACTAGCAGCTAGAAGCCAGTAGCTGCTCTTACACGAGCTTTGTTTTCGCCAACGGCAGCTCGCGTACCCGTTTTCCTGTCGCCGCGAACACCGCATTGCACAGGGCCGGCGCAAACGGCGGAACTCCCGGCTCTCCCACGCCGGCAGGTGGCGCGTCGCTTGCCACGACGTGCACGTCAATCTGCCGCGGCGCTCGGTTCATGCGAGTAAGTTGATAGCTGTCAAAGTTACTCTGATCGATAACTCCGTTCGTTGCCGTAATCTCGCTAAACAACGCCAGGCTCGTTCCAAACACAGCCGCGCCCTGAAACTGATTGCGAACGTTATCGGGGCTGACGACGGTACCGGCATCTACGGCAGTCCACACATTCGGGATGTGCACCAGGCCTTTGTTGTCAACTTCCACCTCGACGACGGTGGCAACGTAAGTGAGGAAGCTGCGATGGGCGGCAATTCCCATCCCGCGCCCTTTGCCCATGGGTCGCTTTCCCCACTGCGACTTTTCCGCCGCGACTTCAATCACGCGCCGGAGTCGCGCCGTGTCCAGCGGATAAGCTTTCGCCTCCTCCGCTTCATCCCCCTTGAGATCAAGTTGGACAATCCGCGCCGGTCCAACCAGATCGAGTAGGTACTCGACCGAATCCCTGTTTGCGGCCTTTGCCAGTTCATCCGCAAAGGAGTGGATCGCAAACGCATGATAGATGTTGGCCACGCTGCGCAGCCATCCGATGCGCACGTGATAATCGGCCGGACCATTTTCTGCGCGATGGTTTGGGATATCAAACGGCAGATTGTTCCAACCCAAGCCCATCTCGTCATCGGCGTACTTGGCGGATGCATCAAATGTTGAACCGATCGGCGGGTAAGTGGTTCGTTGTAACCATGCCGTCGGCTTGCCGTTCGGGCCGATGGCTGCCTTCATATACATCGCCGCAACCGAGTGGAAGTAGTCGCACCTGATATCGTCTTCACGCGTCCATACAACTTTGACCGGCTTGCCCAATTGCTTCGAGAGAATCGCCGCCTCGGCAACCTGATCTGGCTTTGATTTACGCCCAAAAGCGCCACCCAGCAGAGTTACATGGCAAGTTACATCTTCTTTCTTAATGCCGAGCACACCGGCCACGGTTTCCTGCACAGCTTGCGGATTCTGCGTGGGCGCCCATGCCAGCACTTTGCCGTCGCGATACTCCGCCACGGCCACGTTCGGTTCCATGGCACCGTGCGCGAGATGGGGAGTGTAGTATTCGGCGTCGATGATCTTGTCCGCTTTCGCAAACGCCGCGTCCACATCGCCCACATTGCGCACGACTTTGCCAGGTTGCCGAGAAGTAGCCTCAAGCGTCTTGCGAAATTCGCCGGAGTTATACACCGAATGCGGACTGCTGCCCCATTCGATCTTCAATTGCTTGCGCCCACTGAAAGCCGCCCAGGTGTTGTCAGCGATCACGGCAACCCCGCCTAGAGGCTTGAACATGTGCGGAGGCTCGACTGTGTCGATCGTCAGCGTCTTGTGTACGCCAGCAACCTTGAGCGCGGCTTTGTCGTCATAGGACTTAATCTTCTGCCCCAGCACGGGCGGGTGCTCGATCGAGGCATAAACCATGCCGGGCATCTCTGCATCCATGCCGAACACCGCCTTGCCCGTGACAAGGTCAGGAAGGTCAAATAGCGCGTTGCTCTCTTTGCCGATGTAGCGCCATTCTCCGCGCGATTTGAACCGCAGATCTTCTTTCTTAGGCACCGGCAGCTTGGCCGCAGCCGCTGCCAGTTCGCCATAGCCGAGTTTGCGTCCACTGGCCTTATGCACAACGAAGTGCGGCTCAGTCGAGCAGCCTTTGGCGGGAACATTCCAGTGCGCGGCGGCAGCGCTGATCAGCATGGCGCGGCCGGTTGCGCCCACCTGGCGCATCAGTTCAAAGTAACTGCGCACCGAGTGCGACCCGTCCGTATCCTGCTCTCCATATTTCGGATCGCCAATTGCCTGGTCGATCTTGACCCTCGACCAATCGGCGTCGAGCTCGTCGGCCACCACCAGCGGCAGGGCAGTGCGGCTTCCGCAACCCATCTCCGAGCGATGCGCAACAATCGTGACAGTTCCATCGGAGGCGATCGCCATCCACAAACTGGGATCGAACGCGGCCGCCGCTTCGCCCTCCGCAGCCCACAGAGGCTCAGGAATAAAGCGCGCGCTCAGGATGAAGACGCCCGAAGCAAGCGCTCCCTGCATGAATCCTCGGCGGCTGACATTTTCAACGATCTTTCTGTCAATGAAGTTCATGCCAGCTCCTTCGCGGCCTGATGAATCGCCGCCCGAATGCGCTGATACGTTCCGCAGCGGCACAGGTTGCCCGACATCACCGTGTCAATATCCTGGTCGCTCGGGTGCTTGTTCTCTTTGAGCAGCGCAATCGCCTGCATGATCTGCCCGGTCTGGCAGTATCCGCACTGCGGAACCCGGATTTCCATCCACGCCTTCTGCACCGGATGCAAGGGCGCGATCCCCTCAATCGTAGTGATCTCGCTGCCCGCTACTTCCTTCATCGAAGTCGAGCACGAGCGGATGGCCTCGCCATTCTGGTGTACCGTGCACGCGCCACAGAGCGACACGCCGCACCCAAACTTCGTTCCAGTCAGCCCGGCCACGTCGCGCAAATACCACAGCAGCGGCATCTCGGGATCGCCGTCAAACGTCCGTTCTTTGCCATTCACCTTCAAGCGGATCATGATTCCTCCGGTTTTAACTTTTCCGGCCCCGCGCCGATCACTGCCAATTTGATTCCCATATCCTAGCCGCACCGCACGAAATGTGGAAGGGGCGCCGATCCCCTCAGTGATTCTCTGTGTCCTCCGTGGTTAATGGTTTTCTTGCGTCCGTCTATAATCGTCTGTCATTGGATGGAGGGAGCTTGGCTTACGACGATCTGCGCGACTGGATTCAGGCGCTCGAACGCGCCGGAGAACTCAAACGCATCCGCACCGAGGCGGACCCGATTCTGGAAATTACCGAAATCACCGACCGCGTTTCGAAGAGTAGATCATCGGAAAAAGATCAGCAGGGCAGCGTCGGCGGAAAAGCGCTGCTGTTCGAGAATCTCAAGGGCTTTCCCGGCCAGGAACTCCTCATCAATCAGTTCGGCTCCCCCCGGCGTATGCGGATGGCACTTGAAGTCGACTCGCTTGACGAAGTGGCCGAGCGCATTCGCGGCTTCCTCGACGTGAAATCACCCCAGGGCTTTCTCGATAAGGTGAAGATGCTGCCCATGCTGGCCGAGATGGGCAAGTTCTTCCCGAAGACCGTCCCGACCGGACCATGCAAAGAAGTAGTCAAGCGCGACAACTTCTCTCTGCTCGATTTCCCCATCCTTAAATGCTGGCCGAAAGACGGCGGAAGGTTCATCACGCTGCCGTGCGTGATCACGCGCGATCCGAAGACCGGCAAGCGCAACGTCGGCATGTACCGCATGCAGGTGTATGACGAGCGCACAGCAGGCATGCACTGGCAGCGCCAGAAAGTAGCCGCCGAGCACTACCGCGACCGCATGCGGGCGGCCGCAGTAAACCTGGCTGCCCCACCCTTCGTGTCTTTTGCGAAGGGTGGGAATGTTGCTGCGGCCGTCGACATCATGGCTCGCTCATCAGGGGGCGCAAAGTTAGCCGAGGGCGATCGCCCGAGCGGACGCATGGATGTTGCCGTCGCCATCGGCACCGAGCCTGCCCTGACTTTCTGCGCCATCGTTCCTGCTCCTCCCGACGTCGAGGAATTTATCATCGCCGGCTTCCTCCGCCAGAAACCGGTTGAGCTGGTGAAGTGCGAAACCGTGGACCTCGAGGTTCCCGCCGATGCCGAAATCATCCTCGAAGGCTACGTCAATCTCGACGAACTCCGCACCGAAGGCCCGTTCGGCGATCACACCGGCTTCTACTCGCTCGAAGACGAGTATCCCGTTTTCCACGTCACCTGCATCACGCACCGCAAAGACCCAATCTACGCCGCAACCGTGGTCGGCAAGCCGCCGCAGGAAGACGCCTGGATGGGCAAAGCCGTCGAGCGCATCTTCCTCCCGTTGATGCGGCTCACCATTTCCGAACTCGTCGACATCAACCTCCCCATCGAAGGCGTCTTCCACAACCTGATGATCGTCTCCATCCGCAAGTCCTATCCCGGACAAGCCCGCAAAGTAATGAACGCCATCTGGTCGCTTGGCCAGGCGATGTTCACCAAGTGCATCGTCGTGGTGGATGAAGATGTGGACGTGCAAGATATCGCGGACGTAACTCTGAAAGCGCTGAATAACATCGACCCTGAGCGCGACATCCAGTTCACGCTGGGACCAGTGGATTCGCTCGACCACGCCGCGCGACTTCCGGATTACGGCTCGAAGATGGGGATTGACGCAACGCGCAAGTGGTCGAGCGAAGGCTTCTCGCGTCCCTGGCCCGATGAGATCACGATGGACGCAAAGACGCGCGCGCTGGTGGATGGTAAATGGAAGGCGCTGGCGAAAGAGTTGGGGATGGAGTAGAGCCTTCCTCGACCTGTTTACTGGTTGGTACTGGAATGGAATTGATCTCAAGAGCCCCCCTGGCAAGCGATCTCTTGGAATCAAAGATTTAGAGAATTTTTCCCGCCAGATCTTTGAGAAATAAGGACTTAGAGGTAAAGTATTTATAAATTAATAACTTAGCGCGTATTTTGGGTTTTTTCTTGGGCATGTTTCACGCTAGGTCTTTGAGAAACAAATACTTTAGCGGTCGTGAGGCGGCGCTTGTTCACAGCCTAGAACATTCATCCAAACGGATGCTATCGACTTGAGCCTCGCCCGAACTTGTGTTCTCATAGGACCTGCGACGGGCCGTGGGGGCCTGTCAACGCGCTGAAATTTTCGCGGGCGAGGGCGCCCGCGCCACACTTTAACTTTCAAACCAACCTTCAAACCACGAATCCTTCTGAAGGAGAAAAATCATGAGCAAAGTGCCGTACATTCCCGAGGGCTACAACACCGTAACACCGTACCTCGTCATCAAGGGCGCCGCGCAAGCGATCGAGTATTACAAGAAGGTCTTCGGCGCGACCGTGGTCGTCCGCATGGATGGCCCCGGAGGCCGCGTCCAGCACGCCGAGTTGCAGATCGGCGACTCACGCATCATGCTGGCCGACGAAAACCCAAGCATGGGCGCCACCAGCGCGACCACCATCGGCAATAGCCCAGTGAGCCTCTATTTGTATCTGCCCGATGTCGACAAGGTAGTTGATAAGGCTCTCGCCGAGGGCGCGAAAATCCTGAAGCCCGTTCAGGACCAGTTCTATGGAGACCGCTCGGGCTTCCTGCAGGACCCGTTCGGACATTTCTGGGGAATCGCAACTCACATCGAGGAAGTGTCTCCGCAGCAAATGAAAGAGCGCATGAAGAAGGTGACGCAGGCGGCGTAGAATCAGCTCTCAGAGGTTAGCCATCAGCCTTCAGCCGTCAGGAAAATCTGAATGGTTTTGCCGGATGGCTGAAGGCTGATGGCAGTCTCACGAAAGGATTTGTCTTATGCTTTCTGCCGGTAATCCATTTCCGAATTTTTCGCTGCCCAATCAGGATGGCAAGACCACCACACTCGCCGACTTCGCGGGAGACTGGCTCGTCGTCTATTTTTATCCGAAGGACGACACGCCAGGATGCACTACGCAGGGACGGTCGTTTACGGCCAGCAAAGACGAGTTCGACGCCGAGGGAATTAAAGTCGTGGGCGTAAGCGCCGACGACGTCACTTCGCACAAGAACTTTCACCACAAGTTCGCCTTCAAGATTGATCTGCTGTCGGACCCCGACGCTTCTCTGATGAAGGCGCTTGAAATCGGACAGTCGGAATGGAAGGGAATGAAATTCTGGGATCGCACTACTTTCGTCGTGGATCCGAAGGGGATCATTCGTAAAGTGTATGAGAAGGTGAACCCGGAAGGGCACGAGCGGGTTCTGCTCGACGATATTCGAGTGCTGCAGATGAAGGCGGCGTAGACGACGCGCTCGGAGTGCAGCCTGAGCGGCTAAAGCCGCATTCAAAACAATGCGGTGACCGCAGCGCTAAAAGCGCTGCTCTTCCACCTAGTCTGCAGACGTTGTTGGAGCGAAGCCTCCACTGCTCAGCGGGCGGAACAGGGTTGTTGCCAGGCCTTCGGCCATCACGGTGGGGAGAATGCGATAGAGGCGTGCTTTCAGATCGCGGTAACCCTGGATGCCGGCGAAGAGGTCGCTCATCAACTCGCGAAACTTGTCGCTTCGCGCGGTGAGCGCGATCATGAGCTCGGGGACGCTGTCGCCGAAAACCTGCCCGCGATAGAAGCGCTCGCAAACGCGCGCGGCCAGGCGTAACTCGGGAAGGACTTCTTCTTCCAGCCGCTGCTTATAGTCCTGCGGCTGCCCGGCCACCAGCGCTTCGGCGCACAATTCAGCGGAGCGCAGCGCATAGGAGAGGCCTTCTCCCGTAATCGGGTCAACTAGTCCTGCGCTGTCGCCCACCAATGACCAGCCGTCGCCCGAGACTTGGAGCGCTTCCATGGTTTGCGCGCGAAGAGAAGGCAGGATGTGGGAGTAGAAAGTTGCGCCTTCGCGGGAAAAACCGTTGTGGTCGAGCCACTGCTCCAAAGTATGCCGTAAGGTGTGAGTCGAAGTTTCTCCCATCTTTCCGGCAATGCCGGCAGAGACATGGTCGGGACGCGGGAATACCCAGATGTATCCGCTGATACCAGTGAGGAACTGAATCTGCATCAGGGAAGTGTGAAGGGGAATGAAGTAGCCAGCCGTTGCCATCAGATCATCGGGCGAAATGGGCGGGACGAACTGGCGGCGAAACGGATTTCGCGCGCCTGCTGCGATGACGAGATAGGATGCTCGATGCGCACCGTGCGGAGTCGACAGCCGCCAATCTCCCGCTGAACCGGCGATGCTGGTGACGCGCTCGCGGTACACATTTGCGCCAGCGGATCGCGCGCGATCGAGGATCAATCCATTCAGCGCGAGGCGGGAGAAGATCGCGACCGGATACTGCAAGCGCAACCGCACGCGTTGGCCGGAGGGGCTGATCAGTTCGCAGTGCTCCACCGACTTGCTTAGCGTGCCGGCCTCGGCGAGAAATGGATATTGCTGCAGGGCCTTCCATGTCAGTCCGCCGCCGCAGGGTTTTTCCCACGCCAGCTTTTCGTCAAAGACGGAAACGTCGCGTCCGGCGGCAGCCAGTCGCGAGGCGGCGAGGGCGCCCGCCGGACCTCCTCCGACGATCGCGATGAGGTGCCGGGACTTCATGTCTCTGATATGGATTTTGCCACAGATGGGGGAGGGACAAGACGCGCTTTGAGATTTACCGAATGCAGTCAGCAGGCACAAGACTGCTCCCGCCGCGCCAGCGGTGATCTTATGGAGAAAGAGATTAACGGCGGTTCGGCAAGTCTGCTGGCAGAGCGTCTACTGCGGCGTCGTTGCCATATTCAGTCCCTGGTAGATGAATAATCCCGCGATAACGAGGAGCATAACTCCCGAGATTGTGCCTAGAATTTTGAGGATGGGAGTAATCTTCCTCATCTTGTTGAGGACTTCGGTGTGATCCTTCTGCATTTGCGATTCGGTTTCATTGAGCACGATGGAATCGTCCTCGTGCATGGAGAGGGTGCTCTTGTAGATCATCAAGATGATCAGAATTCCGGTCAAGATGCCCCATGCCACCAGCAGCCCGAACATAGGAGTCATACGTCACCTCGGAGCTGAAAATCGGGCCAACTCCCGTTGCCATTCGCTGCCGAGACGGCAGTGTGCCGTGCGGCGGTTCGGGCCAGGCCCCTACTGCGCACGATTATAGACCCGTTGGCAAGAGGCGTGCGACTTTGTTGTTTGACCGGCATCTAACTTCGCAGGGACAAGAGGCCTCAATGTGCCCGAAAGTGCTGGCCGAGCGGGCGGGAGCCTCTGCTATAATCACGTATTAAAGGAGATATCGAGAATGGCAACGACCACGACCACACCTGGAACGCAAACGAAAACCGCCGGACCCGCCTTGACCCCCAATGCGGTCGCCAAGGTCAAGGAAATCATGGCGCAACAGAATCCAGTTCCGGCGGGACTGCGGCTTTCCGTGGTCGGCGGCGGTTGCTCTGGCTTCCAATATTCGATGGCGTTCGAGAACGGGGCCGGCATGATGGACAAGGTTTTCGACTTCGACGGCTTGAAGGTTTACGTGGATGCGACTTCCTTGATGTACCTGGGCGGCGCGAGCGTGGATTATGTCGAGACGCTGGAAGGCGCCGGATTCAAGTTCGAGAATCCGAACGTGAAGAGCACTTGCGGTTGCGGCTCTTCGTTCAACGTTTAGTTCGGTTGGAGTTTTGCGAGCCCCGCGTTCAGCGTGGGGCTTTTTCTTCTGGGTCTAGTTATTCGGAGGAGTTCCGCCCGGCTGCGGGTTTTGAGGATTGGAGTTTGGCGATTGGCCCAAACTGCCAGATTGACCAAAACCGGACTGGCCAAAACCAGATTGTCCAAAACCGGACTGGCCCTGACCGAATCCGCCAGTGGATTGCTGTCCGGTGGCGGGCGCGCCGATGGGTTGTCCGATGCCGCCACCTCCGATCGTGATGGGCTGCCAGGGCCCGACTAGCAGTCCATAGGCATCCATGCTCGGGTCGTAAATGAAGCACCAGTCGGTGTAGTGAGTTTTTTTGTTGTACTCGTGGATCGCCTTATCTTTTTTGTTGGTACTGGCAACGCCGAGGATCGCGCCCCCTCCGAAAGTCTGTCCGCTGGGTCCGGGGGAGCCTCCGGGTGAACTTGGATTGGATGTGCCGCTGGAGGGATTGTTTGGATTTGGCGAGCCCGAGGAGTCGGAGTTCGAATTCCCGGGATTGGAAGGATCAGAGTTTTGATTATTGTTGCTGTTCTGTGTCTGCGTTCCGCCCAGACCTTGACCTCCGCTCAGGCTCTGACCTCCGCTCGGGCCTTGGCATCCGCCAAAACTCTGACCTAGACCAAGGCCTTGCATTGCGCTCATGCTTAGCGTCGCGGTCAGACTTTGTAGCCCACCGCCTGGGCCTGATTGTCCACCGCCCGGGTTTGGCGGCCCACCGCCTGGGCTTGGTTGTCCACCGCCCGGGTTTGGTAGCCCACCGCCTGGGCCCGGTAATCCGCCGCCTGGAGTCATTCCACCCATCATGACGTCCTGCATATGCAGGAGTTTGAAATCGCGCTCTTTGTGGGCCTGCGGGTCCCAGCTCATGGGATCCTTATAGCGCCTGCGGAGAAAGCGTACGTGGTTGGACTGTTCGAGCTCCTCCACACTTGTCGGGTAACGTTTGTTGCGCTGGTAAAAATGCTGGATGGCACGCATGTACATGGTGCCGCGATGGCGCAGTTCATCTTCGCGGTCCCGCTGCAACTGCTGCTTCACGCTGGGCAGAACGGCGAGCAGCGCGACCGCCATCAGGGCAAAGATCAGCATCAGGCTGATGAGCATGTAGCCGCGCTGGGGATTTTGCAATTCCGCAATTTTGTAATTTCGTAATTTCATACTGCGCATGGCGCTACCCACAATTACCAAATTCCCCGATTACAAAATTACAAAATCCCCATCATCCTTGCGTCAGCGGAATGCTCTGCCGATTGTTATTGAGAACGTCTTCCATTTCCACGGCCGTGTTGGTGATGTGCAACACGCGATAACGCCGGTCGACGATGTCGCCTTCCCCAGCGATGAAAACGTCTTCTCCCTGCACCAGAAACACCCGTTTCGCCTCGCCCGGTTTATTGGCGAAGCCGAAGAACTTCAGATTGATCGGCGGCGGAGGGGGCACGGGCGGGGGCATTCGAATCGCAGCTTGGTTTTGGTCGGTCACTGGCGACCGCATTGGCTTCGGGATGGTTGGCAGCGAGCCCGCGACAAAAATGTTTCTACCGTTGCCCGCATACTTGATGTCCTCGCTCTGCGCGAGCAAGTTCAGATCAAGAGTCGGATCAAGCCGGGGTTCGCTGATGGGCACCATCTTTCCCGAGGGCAAACGCCGCATAGCGGGGTGCGCCGCCGCTGTAGGAGCGGCTTGGGCAGGCGCGGACGCGGTTTCGGTCGAGGAGGGCCAGAACTGGTAGGCCAGCGAGAGCAGCGCGATTCCGCCCAGCACCGCGAGAGCAATCAGCTGCTTCCGATTTTCGGTTCCCAGTTTCACTCAGGCGCCCCGCAAATAACTGTGCAGCATGATGGAGAGGTGGACGGGCCCCTTGCTTTCTCCGGCCAGGTCCACACCGTCAACGGTGAAAAACATTTTCGAGCGTTCCACGGTATTGATAAACCGCACCAGTTGCAGATAGTCTCCCGCGAAACTGCCTTGAATTTCCACCGGCACGATGCCGGAAGTCTCGGGGTCTTCTTCTTTGTATTTCGCCGACAGGATGTGGATTCCATTCTCGGCAGCCAGTCTGCCGAGTTCGGTGGTCAACTCGGAGTCCTTGGCGGCAAACCGGTCCTTATAGAAGTCGCCAATTTGAGTTTTCGCGAGCGTGATTTTTTGGGGCATGCCGCGCAGGGGTTCGACGTCGCGCGTCTTCCTGCGGTATTCCGCGAACATCTGGTTCAGTTGTGACTGGCGCGACTCGGCGGAGCCCACCAAGGGAGAGAACAGAACTCCCACGGCAACCACATCGGCTACGATCATGGCGGCAACAGCGATCTTCAGATTCCGGCGAGTCTGTCCTAAGTCCGGCATTAGTTTCCGCTTCCTTTCGCTTCCTCCGGAATGTAAGTCGCCACCACCTGCGCGGTCACGCCTTCGGTCGATTCCGATTCCGCCACCAGCTGCGCGTTGCGGAAACGGGAGGAGCCTTCCATGCGATGGACGAGTTCCACTGCCGCCGACCGGTCAGCTCCGAGAACCCTCATATCGAGCAGCATGGCATTTTGCTCATTGAATTCCGGGCGCAGGGACACGACGTGGAGAGTGGGCGGCATCACCCGCTCCAGGTCTTCGAAGACCAACGTCCAGGAGAAGGATTTTCGGCGGATCAGGTTATTCAGAAACTGCGACTGGTCGCGCGTGCTCCGGTTGGCGCTCATCTCGAGAAAAGTTTGCGCTTCGGCCCGTTCGTGGTCGCGTCCGGCGATCATCTGCTGGAGCTGAGCGATGTTGTGGCGGTCTCGGCCAGCGGCGATCCAACCGCGCACCGTCCAGCCGAGCAACGCTACGGTAAACAGGGCCAGCAGCGCCACGACCGTTCCCCAACGCGTCCAGAATTCGCGTGCATCTTCGTAGGGGTGAGTGGCGAGATTGATGTTGAGCCGCATATCGCGAAACTGTTCCCAGGGATCCGTTATCAGGAAATTAACGCTCCTACCACGCCCGCCATGCGCCAGCGCGGGACCGTGCCCGTAGTGGACCCGATTTGTGTTGACGTGATCAATTCTTCGACCTGGGCGCCCGACTGGCTCTTGAGCGCGATCGCGGCGGCGTTGGTTTCGGGCAGGCCGGCTACGTAGACGCGCTCGATATTCAGGTTGTAAGTATCCTGGAAGAAGACGACCGAGGGATAGACTTCCTCGGCGAGTTGGTCCCCGGTAATGGTGACGCCGCGCACGTTTTCGAGGGTGCGGATCAAAAGCAGGTGCTCCTGATCGAGAATTGCAATTCCGATGGTTCGCGCATCCACCTTGACGACCAGCGTCGGCCGCTCCGCGTCAGCGGCGCCGAGGGCGGCCAGCATCGAGGGCATGACGACGCCTGGGCTGTAGCCGGCATCCCGGAAGGCCGATTCATATTCCTCAAGCACGCTTTTCAGCACCACAGCGGCCACCACCTGCAGCGCCTTGCCGGTTGTTTGCGGGTGATAGGAAACTCGGGCGTCTTCGGGATCGAAGGGGAGCGATTTCTTGAGACGGAAGCGCACGACGGCTTCGGCCTCTTCGGGCTTCGCGGGCAGCGTCTCGAAATCCAGCAGCACGACCCGCACGGAGGTATCGGGCAGGATGGCGATCACGTCGCGAGAGCGTCCGCCAACACCGCTCAGGGTGCTGGCAATCGCCTGGCGCAAGGCATCGCCGTTGCGCAGATTGGGTTCCATCAGATCCGGGACGACCGTGCCCGGCGCGAGCTCGCGCGCCGACGATACTTCAACCATGCGCCCTTGATCGGCCGCGCGGCCCGCCAGAACGCGATCGGCCGCGATTTCGCAAGCAAGCGTGGGACGGCGGCTGGATTTGGAAGAATTCATCATGGCTGAATGTTTGCCGACGATTGTGTTTCAAAAGTCTTGCGAACCATTACCTGCCTTGCCGTAGCCCCCAATAATATCCTCTACATTGATGTCGCAACAGTTACTTCCGCGGATGCCCGGATGACATTTTAAGGCAACCAGCGAGTAACGGCGACTCAGCGCATGGTCTCGATAAAGGTGACCTTGTTGATTTCCTTCAGCGTGGTAAGCCCGGCCCGCACTTTATCGAGCGCCGATTCGCGCAGGAAGCGCATGCCCTCTTCGCGCGCCGCGCGACGAATTTCCGACGTGGGCTTCTTGTCGAGAATCATTTCACGGATTCTATCGGTCAAATCGAGCAGCTCATGAATGGCAGTTCGGCCGCGGAACCCTGTGCCGGCGCACTCGATGCAACCCTGGCCCTCATAGAGCGGAACCTGCGACCATTGCTGCGGGTCCAGGCCACTCGCCTCGAGCACATCCGGCGGATAGTGCACGGCTGTGCGGCAGGAGTCGCAAATCAAGCGCACGAGCCGCTGCGCCAAAATGCAGTTCAGAGCCGAGACAAAATTGTAGGGCTCCACGCCCATGTTGAGGAAGCGCCCGAGCACGTCGACAACGTTGTTCGCGTGGACCGTGGTGAAGACCAGGTGGCCGGTGAGCGCCGACTGGATGGCGATCTGCGCGGTTTCGTTGTCGCGGATTTCGCCCACCATGATCTTATCGGGGTCGTGACGCAAGATGGAACGAAGGCCGCGGGCAAAGGTCAGGCCCTTCTTTTCGTTGACCGGAATCTGCGTGATGCCGCGCAACTGATATTCGACCGGGTCTTCAATGGTGATGATTTTGTCTTCGTCGGTCTTGATCTCGTTGACCGCGGCGTAAAGCGTGGTGGTTTTGCCGCTGCCCGTCGGGCCGGTCACCAGCACCATGCCGTAGGGCTCCTTGATGTAGCGGCGGAAGCGCCGCAGGTCAACTTCGTCAAATCCGACTACGTCGAGCGTGAGCTTCTTGAACTTCTCACTCATCGACTCTTTATCGAGCACGCGGAGCACGGCGTCTTCGCCGTGGATCGACGGCATGATCGAAACGCGGAAGTCGATGGCGCGGCCGTTGTACTTCACGCGGAAGCGGCCGTCCTGGGGGACGCGGCGCTCGGAAATATCGAGCTCGCTCATGACCTTGATACGCGAAATGATGGTGGAGTGGTGCTCTTTGCCGATCGGGGCCATGGCGTTGGTCAGGACGCCGTCAATACGAAACTTGATGTACACGGAGTCGTCGCGGGTCTCGATGTGAATGTCGCTGGCTCTCCGCTGCAGTGCCGTGAAAATCGTGGTATCGACCAGGCGGATGATCGGGCTCATGTCTGCGCCGGAGGTCGCCGTCAACTTGTCGATGGAAATGGTTTCGTCGTTGCCGGATTCGTCCTCGCGGATCACGTCGAGCGTGAATCCTTCGCTGGCGTCTTCGAGCACGCGCTTGGACTGCTCGGTCTTCTGCAGAATCTCGGAGATCTGCTTTTCGGTAGAAACCTTGGTGATGATGCGCTTGCCCAGGAGCAGGCTGATTTCGTCGATCATCATCAGCTGGCTGGGGTTGTCGATCGCGATTACGAGGCGCCCGTCCGCGGTCTCTTCGAGCGGCACGAACTTGTAGCGGAACATCAGATGGACGGGAATCTTCTCGAACAGGTCGTGGTGGAGCTGGAAATCGGTTAGATCGATGAACTCGCAACGATAACGGCGCGCAATGTCGCGCGCGCGCGCCAGTTCGTCGGGAACCGCTGCCGGCTCCCCTACGTGCTTTCCGCCATTCCCCGGGACAACGACTGCTTTCTTTTCCGCCATTATGATTCCAGTTTATTTGTAGAGACGCGGCTTGCCGCGTCTCGTTTCGCGCCGGAGACGGGGCAAGCCCCGTCTCTACAACAGACCGGTGCATTAGTGCACGCCGGCTCCCAATGTAAAGATCGGCATATACAGAGAAATCAGGATGCCGCCGACCACCACCGCCATGACGATCAGGATCAAGGGCTCGATCAGCGCCATGGCCGCACCCAGAGCCGTTTGTACGTCTTCCTCGTAAAACTCCGCTACCGAACTCAGCATCGCGGGCAACGCCCCGGTCGATTCGCCGACTTCCAGCATTTCTACCGCGAGATCGGGAAAGAGCTTTTGATCTTCCAGGCTCTTGGCCAGCGCCTGGCCTTCGCGCACGCGGGCCGCAGCGGTCACAATCCCATTCAGCATCTGCCGGCTGCTCATCGAAGCGCCTGCGGTTTCCATGGCCGGGACCAGAGGCAGACCGCCCTGCAGCAGCGTCGCCAGAATGCGGGAAAAATTTGCGACCTGGTATTTCAGCCGGATTTCCCCGATCAGCGGGAGGGCGAGCATGACTTTGTCGATGGCGGCCGCGCCGCGATCGCTCTGCTTCCAGCGCCAGGCCCCGAAAATCGCGATCGCGAGCGCCAGGAGGAAAATCCAGCCATATTTCTGCGCGTGCAGTCCAATGGCCAGCATGACGACAGTGATTGCCGGCAGCTGTGCGCCCATGTTATCGAACAGGTCGGCGAACTTCGGCACCACGTAGGTGATGAGGAAAGCCAGCATTACGGTGACGACCGAAACCAACAACGCCGGATAGACCAATGAGACGAGCAGTTTTTTGCGGAACGTTTGCACCATGCGTTGGTAGGTGATGTAGCGGCTTAGAACTTCTTCCATGCTGCCGCTTTTTTCGCCCGCCATCAGGGTCGTTGTGTACATCTTGGGGAATACCTGCTGGGCCGCAAAGGCATCGGAAAGCAACTCGCCGCCCTTAACGCGGTCGCGAACATTTTCGAGCAGCCGGAGGAGAGTTTTGTCGCGCTGCCGCTTGATCAGCAGGTCGAGCGCCGTCAAGATGGGCAAGCCCGCCTTGATGAGAGTGAGGAACTGCTGGTTGAAAATCAGGAAGGTCGCTTGCTTAATCTTGCCTTGTTTGCCGAACTTGCCGGCTCCGCCGCTAAGCAGGGTCCGCGGCTTGACCCAATAGACGAGGTATCCCTGCTGCGTGAAGCGGTCATGGACCTCCGCCTCAGAATACCCATGCTCCACCTGCTGGCGCATGTGGCCTTGCTCGTCTGCGACTTTGACCAGGAACTCTGCCATGGGCAATGATCTGATTATGGGTTCTTAGACCAAGTGTAACATCGTGCTGCCAAAGCGCTTACGCGCGCGCCTCGGAAAGTGGTACACAAGTAACCACTCTCTCGTGGGGCCTACGGGCTAAGCGATCCTTCTATTGTTTCGACTCCAGCGGGAGGGCTAAAGTGGAACTGACTGTCTGCCAGGTCCACGTTTTCCTTCCAGCCGGAGAAGCGGAATTCCGTGGTGCCGCCATCGGGCTCCATGAGAACGATGCGCACGATCTGATGGGCGGGGGTGACCTCAAGTTGCACCTCGCTCAAGCTCTCGGCCATCGCTCGGGGCACGCCGCGGAGCAACGTATCGCCAGCGCCCATTGGAGCCTGATCCGGAACTTTCGAAAGCCCCTGTAATTCATTCTCCAGCTTGGTTTTGCCAAGCAGGAAGGCGATGGGGGAGCGGACATCATCCAAATGGCGGAAGTCCGTCTCCCTGAGCTGTTTTTCCGCGGGCAGGTAAAACCACACACGCTGGCCGTCGCTGACAAACAGCTTCACTCTCGGAGAACGGTATTCCCAGCGCATCTTGCGAGGCTTTTTCAGCCACAAAGTGCCCGATTCCTCTCGCTCCGCGCCCGCGCCGCGGTAGATTTCGGTAAAGTCGGCTTCCAGGCTGCGCAGGTGGTTGTAGTGGTCGTCGACCTCCCTCGCGAATTGGTGGACATCCAGCGGGCGCGGGTCCGGTTGATGAACCTCTAGTGCGAGCGCGCAAACGACCACTCCCAGCACCGCCAAGGCGGTCAGCCAAAATGCGAAACAGCGTCTCAATTCCGGGGCCCCTCGACCAATTTTATACTTGCTTTGTAGGGTCTGGGTTACGAGGACGTGAATGCTCCGGTGTCGTTGGCATCGTCGTTGGGTGAAGTGCCGGACGCAGGATCGAACGGGCAGAGCAACAGTGTCCGATGTCACTGACACGGGACAATCACACATCTGACAATGGCGCTTTCCCGGAGGTCGACCATGGAACTCAAGCAACATCGCTGCGAGACGTGCCGCCTGCGCGCGCTGGCCGAAAAAAAACCGCAATCCCTGCTGGCCCGCATTTGGCGCTGGCACACGGGGTGGTGTCCGGGATGGAAGTCATACCAGCGCGCCCTTGCCGAAGCCGAAAAACGCACGGCAGCGTAGTGCGGATCATCTACTTTGATTTGTAGAGTGAATACTGCTCCACCCCACTCACGCGTTGCAGCCACCGCGATTCTGCGAAGGCAGATTCCAGAGCTGGATGGTGATAGACGATCCAGACCGGCCGGGGAGATTTCCTCCAGGATTCCTCCAGATTTCGAATCACTTGCCTGAGCCCTGCATCGGGCAGGGGATTGAACAGATAAACGACCAGCGGCGTCGCGGGAAAGACGAACTTGCGCGCATCCAGGCACAGTGATTCAATCGCCGCGCAACATGCCGTGGGCGTTTGCGCCCGATAGGTCCCAATATTCTCCTCGGCTGCCCGGTGGAGCTCGGCAATCAGCTCTACGCCCACAATTTTCCGAAAGGGATATTCCGACGCTAGCAGCAGGGTTCGGCCTTTGCCGGACCCGACGTCGATAAACGTGAACTCGCGGAAATCGACGGGCAGCGCGGCCATCATTTCGCGAAATGCGGAGGGATCGGTTGGTTGGTAGGGTGAGTGAAAAATCCCAAGCAGACGTTCCTGCCAGCCCACGGTTCCGCTGGTCGTGTTGACGCGATGCTCCCAGTCAAACTCCATGTCGCCATAACGGGAGCGGCGCCGGTCTGGCGTCGAATCGCGGAGAAAGCCCCAAATCCCAGCGAGCAGCAGAGAAGCGGCGGCTGGAGCGCCCTTTGCCCGCGCGTGGTCGCGCCACCAGCCACTAAGGGCCATGCGAAGCTGTCGGGGGAAATCCGCTGTCACCAGAGGATGCTAACAAAACCCCATAGGTGCGCGGCGCACCACGGCCACAGAGCAATCCTGCCGACGACAACCGCAGAGCTTTGAGGCGTGATGTCGATCAGGGTTTTGTGAGGGAAGCGCCCTTGCCCGGCGGCAGGCCCTTCGTGATGTAGAGAATGAGGCTTGGATCCTGCACTTCGATGCGTCCATCGGGCATGAGCTTGTACGGTTTGCCATTGGGATCAGCCGGTGTGCCGCGGATAAATCCCGCACGCTCCAGGTCGCTCATGGATGTGGGCAGATTTCCCGTCTGTTGGCGATATTTATCGACCAGCTGTTCGAGGTGCGTGACGTCTTCGTCTACGCGCAGGGCAGCCAGATGCTGCACTGCGTTGTATTTGACATCGGGTTGGTTTGTATTCTGGTAGGTCGTATACCAGAGCATGCGCGCAGTATCGAATTCCCCCGCGTGCTGCGCCATGCGCGCCGCCAGCACCGACATGAATTCATGGGTTACAGGAAGCTGCGCCCCGGCCCAGAAGGCGGCGGAGGCTTTGCCGTAGTCCTTGAATTCCGTAAAGTAGAGAAACCCGAGTTCGTAGTAAAGGTGCCACTGGTCGCGGTTGTGCTGGATTCCATATTGCAGCAACCGCAGCGCCTCATCCGGCGATCCAGCGCCGTTGGGAGGTTGCGGCGCCAGAAAATTGGCGCCAAGCTCATAGGGGGGAAGCAGACGAGGATCCAGTTCGGTTGTCACCTGCAACAGCGGCGCGAGCAGATGGAAGTCTTCGGATCTTTGGTTGTGCTGGTAGCCGAAATACTGAACCGCGCGCGTCCAGTAGATGTCGGCCAGCAAGCCGGTGAAACCCAGAGACATCCGACGCAAAGTTTTGGGCGACCGAACGTAGAGTGTTTGCTGCGCTTGCGATTGCAAGCCGAGGCGATCGATCGCGTGGAGGGTCACGACGGAACAGGCCGCGGAAGCGAGCAATACGATCATCGCAATTCTGCTGACGCGCCGCGACGGAGTCATTTCAAGTTCCGGCGCTGGAAGATAAGCACCGCTCCCGAAATAGCGATGGTGGAATACAACAGCGCATAGAGCGTGTTATAGAGAATCAGCCGGCCGGGGACGCCGTCGCCGTGCGCCGACTGATTGATGATATTGAACGCGGAAAAATTCGGCACCACATAGGCGCATACGGTTAGAAAGACGCCCTGAACACCGGTTGCCATCCGCGCAAACCCCCGTAGCTCGTCCGACAGACTTCCCACCGCAAACAAGGCAAAGGTGAACAGCGCCGACATAATCGGAGTGGAGAACGACGAGAAGAACAGCGCGAGCGCGCATACGACCAGGAACTCAAGCACGATGAAATAGAGCGCGGCCAGAACCGGCAAGTCCGCTTTTCCAAGGTGGCGGGCCACATAGAGCAGCGCCAGAAACACGCCAATCGCCATGAAGAACGTGTTCACGACCAGCGTCCCCGTCAGGCCGAAGAACTTGCCCACCACGAACTCCCAACGGCGCACGGGCCGCGAAAGCACGGTGTAGAGCGTCTTTTTATCGATCTCCTTGGAAACCAGGCCAATGCCGATGAAGATTGCGATCACCACTCCGAACAGCGAGACCGCGGTCAGGCCAAGGTTGATAACGACCAGCTTTTCGACGTCGATCGAAATCTCGCCCACCAGAACGGCCGCCGCCGAAATCAGGAGCGCGAAAGCGATCAGGTTGTAGAGAACGCGGTCGCGTACCGCTTCCCGAAAGGTGTTGAAGGCAACGTAAGCAATCCGCGAGTTCATGCGCTTGCCCCCTTTTTACTCTCTTTCGGCCGGAGTTTCTCTACGTAGTACTCCTCGAGCGAACTGCGCACCGGCGTCAAGGAGATCAGCCGGATCCGTTCCCGCCGCAGGATTTCCAGCACCGCCTCCTGCTCTTCCTGTTGAATCACGGCGTTTACCATGTCGCCGCTCACGCGCGCCTCGATTCTCGAACCGGTCAAGGAAGCAGGCACGCTCGGGGCGCAAAAGATGATTTCTACTTTGCCTTGCGATTGCGGTGTCAGTTCGGCAACTGCGCCCACGCCCTGTAATTCGCCGTGATGGATGACCGCAACCCGGTCGCACAGGGCCTCCGCGTCCGACAAGATATGGGTCGAGAAAAATACGGTCTTGCCCTCACTGCGCAGTTGCTGAATCATTTCCCGGACTTCGCGCCGTCCCATCGGATCGAGCCCGGACATCGGTTCGTCGAGAAAGACGACTTTTGGATTGTGCAGGATCGCCTGCGCCAACCCGACCCGCTGCAGCATGCCCTTGGAATACTTGCGCAATTGCACACCCGCCGATTCCACGAGTCCTACCCGCTCCAGCATGGCCGCCACGCGTACGGAACGCTCCTTCGCGGGAACACCGGAAAGCTGGGCGTAGTAAGTCAGCAACTCGCGCGCCGTCAGATGGTCATAAAAGTAAGGCTGCTCGGGAAGGAAACCGATCTGCGCTTTTACCCGAGGATCGTCGATCTCGATCCCGAGGATCCGCGCCGTTCCCGCGGTAGGTGGCACCAACCCCATCAGGAGCTTGAGGGTGGTGGTTTTGCCGGCTCCATTCGGGCCGAGGAAGCCAAACACTTCGCCCGGCTCAATGGTCAGGCGGAGCGGACGCAGTGCGAGTTTTTGGCGCCTCCGCCAAAAGCCGACGCGATAGGTTTTTTCCAGATCCAGGATTTCAATGGCTGCCATGGCTACGCGTTCTCAGCGGTGGCGTTTTGGAAATTCCATAAAAAAATTATAAGAGGAACGCTCTGGCATGCAAGGCTACGGTGCTGCACGGGGAGTTACGAAGGTAAGTCGCCATGGAAGGCGAGGCGGCGCCCCTCGCGATCGCCGTGTGCCCGGGTTTATTGCAACGGGCTGACCGTGTCATCGCAGGTGGTAATCGACGCCGAGCTCACGCGCGTTACCGCATCGGCATAGGAGCAGAAGTAGCGCATGCCGTAATAGTTAACCAAAACGGGTGTTGCGATGACTTGGTAGCTGGGATTCGGCGGACTGCTCACACTCGATGGGGGAATGCTGAAACTGTAACCGCTCTTTGTACCGGCGGCCAGCGCCGTGTCGATCAGGCAAGCTGAGGTCGAACTCGGAGGGTTACAGCTGGTGCCGGCCAGAACGGTCAGCGAGGCCGCATAACCAACCGAGGGATACGCCGAGTTGTAAGCAATCTGCGCGCTATTTACAGTCCGGATCGTGGCCGCAGCCGCTGCTTCATCGGCAGCGATGCGCGAGCGTAACAGGCTAGGGATTGCCAGGCCAGCAATGATCAGCACGGTGGCTACGACAACAAGAAGTTCGATAAGGGAAAATCCGTTCGCTTTCCGCATCCTGTCTCTCGGGCCGAAGGAAACTCCGGCTTAAGAGCATTTCTTGCATTTCTAATGCCGGAATCGAATCCGCCATGCCGCTTTGTAAGTGTTTGAGTTTGTGCGGAAAGCCTGAACCGCTTCGAAACACTACCTGTCTTGTTGCCATTCAGCAGTTGTCGGAAGTGACATTTTGTGGCAACGAACGCGGAGTAGATGTACTTGGATGCGTGGGAATACAAGATTACGGGCCAAAAGGCGCACAGCAGAGAAAAAGGCAGAGGATTTCTCCTCTGCCTTTTCCGGCTTGTACCCTCCCCCAGGTACTTTGCCAAGCTTCAACTTACTGCAGGGGCGTGCCGCTCGACTGGCAGTTGGCGCTGAAAGCAGCCGCACCGTAGCGCACCACGCCGTCATTCGATCCGCAGAAGTAGCGGACACCAGTCTGGTTCGGCGCAGCAGGCCCGCCATCCATTTCGTACGTGGCCTGAATGCCGTTGACCGGCCCGGCGCCACCACTGGTTAGTGTGAACGAATAGCCGCTCTTGGTGGGGGTGTTGCTGCCGCCAAGAACGTTATCAATCAAGCAAGCGGCGTTCGAAGTCGGCAGGGTGGTGCCAGAGCAGGTTCCGGCCAGGGCGGGAAGCGTGACCGCATAGCCCACCGTGGGATAGGCCGAGTTGTACGCAACTTCAGCTGTGTTAACCGTTCGCGTCGAGCCCACCGCGGACGATTCGTTGGCTGCGATACGAGCGCGCAGCAGGTTCGGGATAGCGATGGCAGCGATGATCAGGATGATCGCGACCACAATCAGCAATTCGATCAGTGAGAAGCCCTTCTGTTTCCGCATTGATATTTTCCTCGTCTCCGTTTGACTGTTTTGGTTGGATGACCAACTCGGCTGTTACTATCGCACTCCAGATGCCACGGGCCCAAGTGACGTAAGTCAGATGTCCTTTTGGTATAAGTCCGTGTGTTTCAATCGCTTTATACAAGAAAGTCACCTTGGCGTAACCCGCAATTGCCGCGATGTGACACTTTCAGCGACCCGGACTGACAAATTGTGTCAATCCCTCCAGCCGTTCCAAATGCCCCGCCAGGAGCGCAATACGCGGCGAAGAGGGGGGCAAGCACAGGCACTCGGGCGTCTCAATAGAAGGGGGACGGGGTTCTTGACAGAATCGTCTTCAGCAGGCACCTGTCGTGCAATTGAGTGCCACACTGCCGGCAGGGGCGAACAGCGCCCGGACGGCGACAGATGACGGGCGTCAACTTCCACCCGATCGTAATGCTGGCGCCTGCGCTCCAGCACGTTAGAATCGTGAGGGACGCGGCCAACGCAGGCATTTAACAAGAGACCAACATTCACTACATAGATCCATTTCGATTGAACGAGCAGGCCGACACGGAGCGGTACACCGGAATTCTGTGCCTTCTGCTAGTCGCGGCCACTCTGGCCTTTTACAATCCGATCGGCCATAACCAGTTCATTGAGTTCGACGACGGGGCCTACATCGTTGCCAATCGGCAGGTGCAGCAGGGTGTGACGTGGGAAGCGGTGAAATGGGCATTTACCAGCTTTCACGCGGGATACTGGCATCCTGTAACCTGGCTATCGCATGCCGTCGATTGCCAGCTATTTCACCTCAATCCTGCCGGGCACCACTACGTCAATCTTCTTCTGCATGCGATCAATGCGGTGCTTCTGTTTCTCTTGCTGCGAGGCGCGACGGGATCGACCGGCGCTAGCTTTGTAGTGGCAGGGCTGTTTGCGCTGCACCCCGTGAACGTCGAGTCGGTTGCTTGGGCCGCGGAGCGCAAGAATGTGCTGAGCATGTTTTTCTTACTGCTCTCCATGCTTGCTTATACCCGGTATGCGCGCACGGGCCGAAGAGCCCTGTATTTTGCAGTGGTCATTTTGTTTGCGCTGGGCCTGATGGCGAAGCCGCAGATTGTCACTCTGCCTTTTGTGCTGTTGCTTTGGGATTACTGGCCTCTGCGGCGGACGAAGCCGCGCTCGGAATCGGGCGGCTTCTCTGCGGCGCTTGTTCCACGGCCGCTGGGCTTCCTGATACTGGAAAAGGTTCCGCTGTTTATTTTGGCCGCCGCCGATTCGGTTGTGATTGTGGTGGCCCAACACGCGAATCACGCGGTGCGGACGGCGTCGGAGGTGTCATGGCCGGCTCGCCTTGAAAATGCCGTCGTTTCCTACGTGCGCTACGTGGGAAAGGCGTTTTGGCCATCGCGCCTTGCCGCCATGTATCCACGCGCAACGCATCCGCTGCCGCTTTGGCAAGTGGCCGGAGCGGCCGCGCTGCTGACGGCGGTCACTGTTCTAGTGCTGCATTGGCGTGATCGGCGCTATTTAGCGGTGGGTTGGTTGTGGTTTCTCGGCACGTTGGTACCGATGATCGGAATCATCACGGTCGGCGAGCAGGCGATGGCCGACCGCTTCGCATACATCCCGTTCATTGGCTTGTTTGTGGCTGTGGTATGGACGCTGGATTCGTTCATGTCCGGGCATCGGATGGCGCGGGTCTGCGGCGCGGGGGCCGCTCTTGCCGCGCTTCTTATCGCAGGATGCCTTACCTATCGCCAACTCGGTTATTGGCACGACGATGAAACACTCTGGCGCCACACGCTGAGCGTGACCGAGGACAATTACATGGCGCACGACAATCTGGCATTTGCGTTGGCCCATGCGGGGCGGAGCGAGGAGGCCATCGCGCATTTTCGTGCCGCGCGCGCTTTGCACCAATATCCGCCCGAGCAGGTCCTGGAACTGGCTCATTATGAGGTGAGGATGGGATACCCGCAGGAGGCACTCGATGAGTCACGGGCTGCGCTGGCGGCTTCGAAAGACCCGCAACTGCAACAGGCGGCGTTCTGCGAGATGGGCCGCGCGCTGCTCGGATTGCGGCGGTATGACGAAGCGGGTCAGACCTACCGTGAGGCCTTACGCCTTGCACCGGATAGCAGCGATGCTCTCATCAACAGCGGTTTGCTGGCGTTACGCGCGGGCGATGTCAGCCGGGCAATCGCATATTTTGGCCGCGCGACCGAGGTCGATCCGAATGACGTGAACTTGCTACTGCTGGCCGAAGCCCTCGGCCGCAGCGGCCAGAGCGCCGATGCCAGGCGCGTACTTGCACAGGCGCGGAAAGCCTCTGCCGACTTCGGCCAGTCGCAACGAGCCGTGGCGCAGTTCCTGGCGCTGGCGGAGATCAAGCCCTGGTAGCCGGCCAACGTCGCAAGTCAACCCCGCTTCAAGAGCAGGCACGTGATGTCGTCGTGCTGCGGAGTGTTCCCGACAAACACGTCCGACGCCGCCAGCAGATTCTGCAGCAACTCCGCCGGCGCCATGGCTGCTCCGCGATCGATCACCCGGAGCAGTTCGGGCTCGCCGTATTCCTCGCCTTTCGCGTTCATCGCCTCGACCACGCCATCGGTAAAAATCACGAGCCAGTCTCCGTTGGCTAGATTTGTCGCTCCGACCTGATAGCTCGCGCTGGCCAGAACGCCGATGGGAATGCCGCCTTCCTCCGGCCGATACACTGCCCCCGAGCTTCTTCTCAAGATCGGCACGTTGTGGCCGGCGTTCACATACGAGATGTCGCCAGTCTCCGGATTGAGCTCGGCCAGAAAGGCGGTCGTGAAACGAGCTCCGCCTTGGCTATTGGAGCAGGCATAGCGATTCAGTTCGGCCGCGATTTGTCCAAGCGGGGCGGCGCTTGTGGCCAGCGTTCGCAAGCTCGCCTGGAAAGTCGCCATCAACATTGCGGCCGGAATGCTTTTTCCGGCCACGTCGGCCACCACAAAGAGGATGCGATCCTCGCTCAGCGTCGCCCCCGGCCTGAGAATCACATCGTAATAATCGCCGGCCACGGTGTTCGCCGGCCGCGTCGCATAGGCAATGGTGTATCCGGGAATCTGCAGCGGCGCTCCCGGCAATAACCAGCTCTGAATATCCTTGGCGATTTCCAGATCGCGTTTCATCACCACCCGGTCCGCCAGTTCCAGAAGCAGCACCGCAAAGATCAGCAATGCGCCCCAAAAGTGCAGGTCCAGCTCCTCCACATGGACCTCGCCGGAGCTGCCGCGGAATGTGAATCCGAACGAAGGAAAGAACACAAAAATCAGCCCGAGCAGCAGCAGGACGCGGCGCGCCGGCGACAGCTTCTCGATGATCGCCCAGAACAGAGCCTTGAACATGTACCAGCCGCGCTGCCTCCGCGACTGTCCCACTTGCCGGTCCTCCAGTTCCGCGGAGTACAACCGGTAGCTCGAGCGTGCGTCCTTCTGCAGCTGCCCCCAGAGCTGATGAACTTCCAGGCCTTCGCTGACCCGTTGCCAGAAGTGTTGGGCTTTTGTCTTTAGGCTCGGTTGTTGAGAGGTTTGTTGCGGAGCGCTGGCCATCGTCAACGACATTATAGGCGCGTCACTGCGTCACCCAAACAGCGCCATCTGCTCGTCGGCAAGCAGCGGGTGGGCACGCCGGCTCATGCGCGCATGCCCGGTGCCGATGCCATACTTCTTGCGCAGGGCCATCATCAGACGCGACAGCCGCTTTCCGTATCCCTTTGGCAGAAACGCCCGATCTCTATACCGCTCCCGGTAAACGTCGACCAGGGCCGGGAAATGCTCTTCCAGGAACGGCAAGAACACCGCCGCCGAACACGGTTTCAGGAAGAGGGGATTGGCAAACACATACTTTGCCCCCGCGTCGCGAGCCGCTTTCACCAGAGCTTCCAAATCCGCCGGCCGGTCGGTGATGCCGGGCAGCACGGGAGCGCAAATTACGCCCGCATCCACGCTGGCGAGGTTGAGCTGGCGCACAGCCTCCAACCGTAAATCCGGACGCGGCGCCCGCGGCTCAAGCTTTCTCGCGAGATTCACATCGACCGTTGTGACCGTCAGGTTTACAAACAAGCGGTTGTTGGCGGCCACGCGCTGCAGGATTTCCGCATCGCGCAGGACCAGATTCGACTTGGTGACAATGCCCAGCTCCAGCCCTGTGTGCCGTGCCAGTTCCTCCAGGAGGGCGCGCGTCACCTCGTAGCGCTGCTCGGCCGGTTGATAGGGATCGGTGGCGGTCCCGATGGCGATCTGCTCGCCGCGCTTGACCTTCTTCAGATCGCGACGCAGCAAATGCGCCGCTTGCTGCTTGACGAAAATCTTGCGCTCGAAATCGAGGCCGTCGCGCAGTTCCATGAACTCGTGGGTGTAGCGCGCATAGCAGTATTTGCACGCAAACTCGCAGCCGCGATAGGGATTGATGGCCCACGTGAACGGAAGCGCGCGCCGGCTGACAACCCGGCTCAGAAGCGAGCGCGATTCGAGGGTAAAGTATTCAACGTTGTGGCCCTCACGCAGAGATTCGCCATCGGCCGCCAGACGGGCAATCCCCAGCAGTTGCGGCCTGGAGTTGCAATCGGGGAGCAAGGGTAGGGAGGACATAGGAGTAGGCTTCGCTATTTGTTCGCCTAACATAGCGCAAGATTCGACGCGGGTCAAGTGCGGGTGCAGGAAAAGGCCATGGCGGGAAAAAGAAGGCGCGGAGGATATCCGCGCCTTTGTCGCTTTAGGCTGCAAATTTGCGAGGCAGCGTGTTCTGGTGAAGGGCCGCTTCTATTGCACGACGAGCGAAACTGTTTGCGTGTGCACGTGCGAGCCTTTCGTTGCGGTTATGGTGACGGTATACGTGTTCGGCACGGTTGCCCGAGTCAGGACCACTGAGCCGCTGGCGGATTTGGTCGAGTCCGCCACTGAAGTTGCCGTGATGGTATCCGACGCCGGAAGGTTCGCCACTATTGTCGGAGCAGTGTAGGTAGCCGTGGTCGGGCCGGTGGAAACAATGGCGCCCAGCCCGGCAGTCCAAGTGACGCCCTTGTTCTGGGAATCGTTCGCGATGGTTACGCTCAGGCTCGACGTTGACGCTGCAGGGGGCCAACTGTCGGCCGTATCTTGCGGGTAAACAGCCGCCGGGCTCGACGTGACGTTAGACACGCTGATGGGCGGCGTGCTGCTTCCGCCGCAAGCGACCAGCAACGCGAGCATGAGGAGTGCGACGCAAAGGCTGGCAACCACGGAATACCGGGACAGCCGGCGTCCCGCGAAGCCGGCGAGAATAACGCCCGCGATGGGGAGCGAGAATGGCAACCAGGGTGATCGGGGTGAGTGATTATCCGCGCGCTGACGGGGTTTTGCGCTGCTGCTGCCCTTGTTGGGGCCGACGGTGGTGATGCTCATCGTTACCGGCGTCGAACCGCCGCTTGTGCCGGAGATCGAAGGCGGGTTGAACGTGCAACTGGAGCTTGTGAGCGTGGGATCGGTGGGGCTGAAACTACAGGCAAATGTCACGTTTTCGCCGAATGTGGAAGACCCAATCGGCGCGAGCGTGATTTGGTAGGAGGCCGGTGTCGTTTGGCCGGCAGATACGGGGGGGAAGCTTCCCGTACTCGCGATGGAGAAATCGGCGAGCGCGGCTGCAAAAGCATTCACCAGGTTGTAGGCGTTCACGGTGCCGATTCCGGTCGCGAAGTCCCAGCCTGTGGTGGTTCCGAATGCCGGCGCATACGAAGTGGTTGAAGTGGAGAGCACGCCGTTGGTCGCTCCGTCGAAGTAGCAGTTGAACGACTCACTGCCGGACAGCGGCAGGCAGTTCACGTCGATGTCGCCCTGCGTCACGTCGTAGAAAACGCACGAACTACCGGCGGTATTTCCGAGGCTTGAATTGCAGGAACTGTCGCCGCTGGCGCCATACTCGTTAGCTGCCAGCTGGTAATAGATCGGATTCGGATTGCCTTGAGCGCCTCCGGCGTTCTGATTTACCAGGGCCTGGATGCCAGCCATGATCGGCGTGGAAAATGACGTGCCTCCCGCTCCCGGCCAGGTATCGGGCGCGCTGGTACAGGGAACGCCTCCGCCTGCAGGGTCACTGTAGCAGAATGGATAATAATGATCCCAAACTCCGTTCGCGGCAAAGAGCGATACATCGGGCAGATCGCGCACGCCGTCGCTGGGATTTCCGACCACCGATTGCCATGACGGCTTTGCGTATCCCGCGCAGGTCCCACCTACAACGCCTTGCACGGATGGCGATCCGGTCGCGCAGCCGCTCGGTCCGCCGCTGCCGGCCCCCGTGGTTAAGAAATACTCTTTTCCGAGGGTGCTATTGCAGAAACCATCTGATCCGTAAGTTTGGCTAACGCCTTGGGCCGTCGCGATCAGCACGCTGGCGCAGGAATCGTTCCAGGGAATCTCGGGGATGTAGCTTTTGGCAGAGCCACACGCCGTACTGTTGATTGACGTTATGGTGATGGAGTCGGAGGCGTCTGTGGCTGTTGCGGCGGCCGACATCGTCGCGGAGGTGGAGCTGGCAACGGCAGTGATGGTTGTGCCGGACGGAATATCGGTCCCGGAAATTGTGGTGCCAACGTAACAGGGACCAAATGTTCCGGCCGGAGCGGTCACGACCGTAGACCCGTTCGTTACCCCACCCGTAAAATTGGCGACACTGCTACTCGTCGAATTCCAGTAAGTGCTGTTGGTGCCGGCATAGGTATCGCCGAAATCCGTCCCACCCACGGCCACGTTGTAAGGAGTCGATGCCCAACCGCTGACCCCGATGCCATACGTGGCAGCAGGGTCCTGGTAGTTGCAGCTGGCCGGGCCCTCATCGCCCGTGGATGCGAAGACCGAGACGCCTTCCGTGACCGCCTGCTGGAAAGCCGAGTTAAACGCTGCATTGGAGGCTGCGCCGATTCCAGCTTCGCACTCGCCATAGCTCATGCTCATGATCGCTGGCGTGCTGCTTTCGCTCAAAAGGTTTTGTATGGCGATCAACCCACCAAAGGTTGTCGTGTCGCTGCAGGAAGCCAGTTCGATAGCCGCACTGGGCGCGGCCGCGCTGGCATATTCGGCATCCAGAATCGCTTCGCCGTCGTCGCCGTTCGCTCCCGGGTCGGTGCAGTTATTGGTGCCGCTCCCAGGAGCGGGATGTATCTGCGTGAACGAGCCGTCGGTGTACGACGAGAGACCAAATGCCGACCGGAACGTAGTCCAATCGTCGGTGGTGTAGACATCCGTGTCTTCGACTACGACAATGGTTTGGCCTTGTCCTGAAATGCTGGCGCTGAAAAGTGGATTGAGGTTGTAGATCGTCGCCAGGTCGCTTGGAACCACTAGGTAACATGGCCCCAAAAAGCAACTGTCGCCAGGGCTGTAATGCGCTCGCGGCTTGTAATTGGTATGCGGCTTGAAGTCGTGCAAAGAAACTATCCCAACCACGGCCGGAGCTAAGGCGGCCGGAATCTGCGGATCGCTCATGTTGGCGATATGCTTCACGCCTTTCACGTCCAATTCATGAATCTCGGTGTGGAAGGCCGCTCGCACCTGACCTGCCGTCCCGGAAAAATCGATGAGCACACCGTTTTCGTAAACCACATTGACCTTAAATCCATGCGATTCCAGCCAGCGCGTGATCGTGTCGAGATCTTGTTTCGCCAACCCGAATCTCTTTCCGAATTCCTTCGCGGTGAGCCAGTGGTGAAAGTTGGGCGAGGACTTGTCCTCCTGTTGCGCAATAAACTGTTGCAGCTGCTGCTCCTGTGCCGGCGACCGCTTCAACTGGAGCAGCATGTGCTCCATCAAAAAGTTATCCGCCACCAAGCCGCGATCGTTTTGCTTATTGGCCTCGAGCCGTGTGTTGCCGGCGAGAGTAACCAGTTTGCCTTCGTCCACATTCTGCGTAATCAGGATGGGCGGAGCGGCGAAGCACACGCTGGAAAGGATGAGGGATGACAAAAAAAACAGGACGGATGCGGATCGACCAGTTCGCATAAGCGCTCCAGGGTGCTTCATGGATTTGGGAGACAAGCCATTTTAGGGGAGTTTCTTGAAGTTCCGATGAATTATTTTTGCCAGAAGGTTGTATCTAAAAACACCTCGGCCACGTTTTCCTTGGGGAGGCGCTCGTCCGGACTCCCAAGGCATCTGGGACGATAGTAACTCGCTAAACTTCGGCCAGCTCTTCTTCGAGTAATTGTTTGTTGTAAAGGTCGGTGTAATAGCCGTTTTGGGCAATGAGTTCGTCGTGGGTGCCGAGTTCTACGATTTGGCCCTGGTGAAGGACGGCAATGCGGTCGGCGTTGCGGACGGTAGAGACGCGGTGGGAAATGAAAATGGTAGTGCGTCCTTCCATGAGCACGCGGAGGTGGTTGAGGATCCTGTCTTCGGTGTGGGTGTCGACGCTGGAGAGCGCGTCATCGAGGATGAGGATGCGCGGGCTGCGCAGGAGGGCGCGGGCGATGGCGGTACGCTGCTTTTGGCCTCCGGAAAGGGTGATGCCGCGTTCGCCGACGGTGGTGTTATAGCCGTCGGGGAAGGATTCGATGTCCTGGGCGATGTTGGCGGCTTCGGCCGCGGCTCTCACCTCATCGAGCGTAGCGCCGGGAGCGCCGAAGGCGATGTTCTCGCGGATGGTGTCGCTGAAGAGGAAGGTCTCCTGCGGGACAAACCCGATGTTTTGGCGAAGGGTTTCGAGCGGGAATTCGCGGATGGGGTGGCCGTCGATGAGGACGGAGCCGGGAGTTGCGTCGTAGATGCGGGGAATGAGGCTCACGAGCGTGGTCTTGCCGGATCCTGTGGGGCCGACAATGGCAAGGCTGGAGCCGGCTGGGATGCGGAGGTTGATGTCGTGAAGAACCGGGGTGTCGTTGTAGCTGAAGCTCAGATTGCGGAATTCGATCTCGCCAACGATATCGGGTGATCGGGTGATCGGGCCATCGGGTGATCGAAGGTCAAGATTGCGTGGAGGGCCGGGTTTGGTTTTAGATGGCCCGCTGGCCTGATGATCCGACGACCCGATTTTTACGACGGCCACAAGCTCATCTGCAATCTCGGGTTTCGCTTCCAGGATTTCGTTAATTCGCGCTAACGACGCCGTTCCTCGCTGGAAAATGTTGATCACCCATCCCAGCGCGATTACAGGCCAGGTCAGCTGCACCATGTAAGTATTGAAGGCGACGAAATCACCGACGTTCATTCTGCCCAGCAGGACTTGTCGGCCGCCCACCCAGAGCACGATGACAACGGCGGCTCCCAGCATGAGTTCCAGTGTCGGCCAGAGCATGCCCATCAGTCGGACCAGGCCCAGGCTGCGGCGGATGTACTCCTGGTTGGCTTTTTCAAAGGTGGCAATTTCCGCTTGTTCCTGGACGTAGGCGCGGATGACGCGGGCTCCAGAGAAATTTTCCTGGGCGCGCGCCGAGATGTCAGAGAACATTGCCTGGATGCGCTCGAAGCGCTGGTGGATCCGGCGTCCGAAGCTCTGGATGACGACGCTGGCAATGGGCAGAGGCAGGAACGCGATGACGGTGAGTTTGGGGCTGATGGCCAGCATGAAGGCCAATGCTCCCGCGGTGAAGGCGAAGGTATTGGCAGAGTACATGATGGCCGGTCCGAGCAGCATGCGGACGGCATTAAGGTCGTTAGTGGCGCGCGCCATGATGTCGCCGGTGCGGTTGCGCTGGTAGTAGGAATACGAAAGCCGCTCGAGGTGCGCGAAGAGGTCGTTACGCAGGTCAAACTCGATGTCGCGCGAGATGCCAATGACGACGAAGCGAGTGAGAAACTGGAATGTCCCCTTAAACAGGGCGATGGCGACTATGAGCAGCGAGTAGGTAAGAAGCTTCTGGCGGGTGACTCCGGAATTGAGATCGTTGATGGCACGGCGAATGACTTGAGGGAAGAGGATCCAGACGCCGTTATTGAGTAAGACGCAAAGTCCGCCCAGCAGCAGGCCGAGCCGATGCCGCTTCAGATATGGAATGAGAGGACGCAGGCGCTCGGGAAACATGACCTTTTGTAGATGCGATTGTAGCAGCGCCGGGTGCGGATTTTGAGGGCGAGCTTTGAGCTACGAGCGTCGAGCTTCGAGCAGGCAGGTTGTGCAATGGTCGTCGCTCATAGCTCACGGCTCGAGGTTCCAAAAATAGGGGAGCGAAGAAAAACCAGGCCGCGGTAAGAAGAAGCGCCGTCCAGAGGGAGAGGATGAGAGCCGTGAGGATTAATCCTGAGTAGAGGAGATCGGCACGTTCCATTTCTTAGATCCAGTTCGAGCCGAGAGTTTCGTTATGAAGTTGCAGCCTATGTCTTAGCTCGAAGCTTTAACGCGTAGCTCCAAAAAATGCCGGGCGGGGATCGGTTGGAGGACCATACCCCGCCCGGGGCTAGGAGAGATACAACGAACTGGAGAGAAGCGGGATTATTCCTCGGGCGGCGGAGGCGGCCCATGCTTACCCATGCGGTCCGCGTGCTTGGCCTCGAGTTGCTGATACTTGGTTTTCTGGTCTGCAGTCAGAACCTGCAACATCTGCGATTTCATGCGCGCATGCTCGACCTCGAGGGCAATCGCGGTCTGTGCATGCTGCGTCGCCAGCGCTTGAACTTTGGCCTCATCGAATGCGCCGTTCTCTACCAGGGCATCCATGGCTGCGCGGTTCTGATGCATTTGCTGCATGAGAGGTTTAATGGTCGGCTTCTCTTTTTGCCAGATGGCCTTGATCTGATCCTGCTGAGCGCTGGTCAAATCAAGAGCGTCGGCGTAGAAACCAAGCATATGGCCGAACATGCCATCGGGACCGCCATGGCCGTGCATACCCTGAGCGAACAGGACTGCCACGCCGAGCAGGAGTGCAGCGCCGATCGAAACGATGCGGATGTGAATCGATTTCATCATGATCTCCTTGGTGTCCGGGAGGCAGCCCGGATAACTTCAATACGAGAATAAGAACACTTTTCCAGAGAAAAGAGAGTAAAGAATCGGTCAAGCGCGGTAAAGTTTTGTAAAGCAGCTTCGAGCAACGAGCCATGAGCCACGGGCAAACAGGTTGCTCGAAGCTCGCGGCTCGTAGCTCGCAGCCAGGGCGACGCGGTCACTCGATGTGACAAATCACAAATCTTTACCGCGGCGGGGCGAGCGAAGGTGTTACATGAATAGAAGAATGGAACGCATCTTAGTGGTGGATGACGATGTCGAGTTGTGCGGGCTGGTCGAGGAGTATCTGACGACCGAGGGGTTCAACCTGAAGGCCGTGCACGATGGAGAAGCCGGCCTGCAGCAAGCTCTGACGAATGAGTTCGCGCTGGTTGTCCTGGATGTGATGCTGCCCGGGATCAATGGTTTTGAAGTGCTGCGACGGATTCGCAGCGTGTCGAAGACGCCCGTGCTGCTGCTAACCGCGCGCGGCGAGGACGTGGACCGAATTGTCGGACTCGAAATCGGCGCCGACGACTATCTTCCGAAGCCGTTTAATCCGCGCGAGCTGGTGGCTCGGATTCGCGCCATTTTGCGGCGCACCAAACCGGTAAAAGCTGCCGATGCCGTGCCGGAAGTGCTGAACGTGGGCGATGTGGAACTCGATCCGGCAACGCGTACGGTGCTGCGCGCGGGACAGCCGGTGGATCTAACTTCGGTGGAATTCAATCTGCTCGAGGTTTTGCTGCGCGAAGCGGGTCGAGTGGTGACCCGTGAGCGGCTGGTGAATGCCGTGCTGAGCCGAAAGTTTATGCCGTTCGACCGCAGCATCGACATGCACGTGAGCAAGGTACGGCGGAAGCTCGGCGATTCCGAAGAGAACGGCGACCACATCAAGACGATTCGAGGCGTGGGTTACATGTTTGCGCGTCCGGCGGCGAAGGCAAAGAAATGAAGAGATCGGGTGATGGTGATCGGGTCATCCCGCGATCGGGACCCGGGAGTTATGTTGGCTGAATCATGAAGAGCTTATTCATCAGAATCTTTCTGTCCTTCTGGGCGGCGCAGGCGCTGTTCATTGTCCTGGCGATCCTGGTGACGATTGCGCTGAATCCCAGGCGGCACGGGATCGAGAGCCGGGGCCCAGAGGTGCTGGCCGAGGCAGTGAACGCCTACCAAACAGGAGGCGAGCACGGGGTGCACGAATATCTCGAAGCAATCTGGCACACGGAACATATTCGCCCCTTCTTGTTTGATGCGACCGGGAAAGAGTTGAGCGGACGGCATGTGCCGCCCTGGATCGAGGATTCGAGGCGCGGAATAGGGTTCAATCGCGGATGGCTGCAGGGACTCTTGCCGGAGCGCATCAAGCGCTTCGCGTTGACGCTCGATGGAAAACGCTACACGCTCGTAGTGGAATTGCCGCCTGGGCCCAGGCTGTTTTTTGGTCCCCACGATATTCCAGGTCTGGGAATCGCCATTGCGGTGCTTTCCTCGGGGCTGGTTTGTTATCTGCTGGCGCGCTCAATGACCAGTCCGGTAACACGGCTGCGGCAGGCGGCCCAGAGCCTGGCCGCGGGGGATTTGACGGCGCGCACGGGGGCTCCGGCGGGCGGGCCGCGCGGCGAAATGGTCGAGCTGATGCGCGATTTCGACCGCATGGCCGAGCGGCTGGAAACGCTGGTGGAGTCGCAATCGCGGCTGCTCAAAGATGTCTCGCACGAGCTGCGCTCGCCGCTGGCGCGCCTGAGCGTGGCGCTGGGCCTGGCCCGACAACGGGCTACTCCTGAGATCGAGGGCCAACTGAACCGCATCGAACTCGAGGCGGACCGGCTGAATCAGCTGATTCAGCGGCTGCTGACGATTTCGCGGCTGGAATCGGGGACGGACGGCATTCATAAAACACCTTTGTCTCTGCGCGAATTGGTGGAACAGGTCGCGCACGATGCCGAATATGAAAGTGCGGGCCGGCAGTGCCAGGTAGTCGCGCCCGGCGAAGACGAGTTTACGGTAGAAGCCGATGCCGACCTGCTGCGCAGCGCGATTGAAAATGTGGTGAGGAACGCGACTCGCTATACCGCCGAAGGCACGGCCGTCAAGGTGCGGCTGGACCGCGAGACCGGCGCCAATGGGGAAGAAGTCGTAATCCGCGTCTCGGATTCGGGTCCTGGGGTTCCCGACGAAGCGCTGACCAGAATCTTTGAGCCCTTCTACCGTCTTGACGACGCGCGCAACCGGCAAACGGGCGGGGCTGGTTTGGGACTATCGATCGCCGACCGGGCGATCAGGCTGCACGGAGGGCACTTGCGCGCATCCAATCGCAAAGAGGGCGGGTTAGAAGTCGAAATGCGGATTCCGGCTACTCCCGGGTTTCCACCCCAGGATGGCAAAAGCGGCCATTCTGGCGGCCCCGGGTTTGCTCTTCCCGCGCATTCCTGATAAACAAATATATTTCGGGAACAAGTCAGCCATCGGGTCATCGAGCCATCGGATGATCGGGTGATGGGGTTGTGAGTTGATCGCAGACGTTGGGCAATAGCTGCTCACCCCGACAAACGCGAAGGCGTCAGAAGATCGCCTGATTGGTAGAGTTGGTTTCAGACGGACGACGATCGGATGAGCAGACCCAATGATGAGATCACCCGATGACCCGATGATTCTAGGAGAGTGGATGTCAAAGAGAACCAGCGGCATATTAGCGCTTGTGGGCCTGTGTGGCCTGAGCTTGTTTTTGTTGAATTGCGGCAGTTCGTCTTCACGGCCCACAGGGCTGCTGTATGTGGTCAGCCAGGCATCTTCGCCACCCAGCGTTATCCCCAGCGTCAGTTCGTTCTCGATCGACCTGAACAACGGGGCGCTGTCGTTGGTCAATTCGAATGCTGCGACGTGTACGACGTTGACCGGAACGAATCCGGTGGGCTGTGGGCTGGCGCTGGACATACTTCTGGATCCAACGGGGGCGACGGCGTTCGTGCTGAATCAAGGGCTCTCGCCGACGAATTCCAGTGCAACCGTGGCTCCGACCATCTACGGCTACACTGTCAACTCCGATGGCGGTCTCTCATCCCCAGCAACTTCGGCCACCTTACCCCTGGGAGATACGTCGGTGACGATGACGGAGAACGCGGCCGGAACGCTGCTGTTTGTGCTCGATGTGGGCTCGACCCTGACACCAACGGATTGCCCCAGTCCAACAACTGAAACTTACGGTTCAGACTGTCCGTCGATCTTGGTTTACGGCACAAAACCGGGATCGACCAGTATGACTTTGACGGGGAACAATTGCCCCGGGACGAGTACGCCGTGTCCCTATCGGTTGAGCAGCCTGCCGACGGCGCTCTCGGTGCTTACGTTCACGCCACCGAACGGCGGCTCGACGCAGACTCTACTCTTCGTGACCAGCGACATGGACCTGACGGGGAATCACAACGACAACCAACTCATGGCATTTTCCGTGGACTCGTCGGGCGACCTGGCCCCGCAAGATTCCCCGCTAAACTTGCCCTACTACGTGACGCTGCCCAGTCCAATGTCTGTGCGGGCCGTCAACACGAATGCGCCGCCGCAGACCACAGGCGGAGTTTTTGTTTTTATCGGCTCCCAAGGGTCGGGGAGCGGTTCGGTCAGCGCGTTTCAGGTTTGTACGGTCGTGGGCCAAGGCAGCGGCGACAATACTTGCAACCCGCAAGAAGTAGCCGTCAACCAACTCATTCCAGTCGGCACGCCCAGCAATGCCGGAAAGAATCCGGCGGCCATGGTCGTGGATCCGACCAACAGTTTTCTTTATGTTTTGAGCACCGGGTCGAACCAGCTCTTTGCTTTCAAGATCTCCACCGGGACGAGCATCTTAACCCCGCTTTCTCCGTCCAGCCAGCCGACGGGAAGTGCTCCTGTGGCAGTAGCGCTGCAAACAAGTTCCAATTCCCTGGATAACTTCATCTACACCTCAAACAGTACAGGCGGCAGCATCACCGGTTTTTCCGCCAGCACGACCACGGGACAGCTGAGCACGAGCACGAGCACAACTTTGTTTACACCTGGCCTGCCAAGCGGGATGGCGGCACGGTAGAAACATCGGGTCACCGGGTGATCGCGCCATTAGGCGATTGAAAGGCCATACCCATCCATCGCCGATCTTGCTTTTCAATCACCCGATCACCCGCCGGCCGATCGCGCGATGACTAGGTTGGCATGCGGAGAATCAAATAACCTCCGATAAATCCGAAGACAAGATTCGGCGACCAGGCGGCGAGGGTTGGCGGGAGTTGGCTGAGATTGCCCATCGCCTCGAACAAGCCAGAGATCGTCCAATAGAAAACGCCGATGCCCACGGCAGTGGCGACCCCGGCGAGCGCGCCACGTTTTCCGGTCGAGACAGCGAATGGGATGGCGAGAACAGCCATGACCAGCGTGATCAGGGGATAAGCGATTTTCTTCTGAAGCTGTACCCGCAGGCGCACCACGTCAAAACCACTCTGCTCCAGATCGTAGATGTAGCGGCGTAGTTCCTCATAATTCATTTCCGACGACTGCTTCACTTCTTTCTTGAAATAGGCAGGCGCCTCGGTGAGCTGCGGAAACGTGGCCGCATCGAATCTGTGATAGTCCTCGATGGCGGAGCCGTTCAGACTGCGCTCCCATCCTTGCTCGTATACCCAGCGGCCCATGGGAGAAGACCAGCGCGCGCGTTCGGCGGTGATGCGGTGCGTGATCTGAAAGGTCTTGGGATCAAACTGGAAAACTGTAATGCCCCCGAAGGCGTCGCGATCGGGGTCGAACAGTTGGTAGTAGTAAATGTCGGAATGCTGGCCAAAGATCCACTTGCGATCGGGGCGCAGGTAGGTTTGCGCGGGCTTGCCTTTGATCCGATTGCGCAACTCGTCTTGCCGCTTGTTGGTGTAAGGAAGATAAAACTGATCGGAGGCGAACAGAACGCCCGCGACCAACGCCGAGGCAAAGAGCACGGGAATAATGATGCGGTAGAGGCTGATGCCCGTAGCTTTAATGGCTGTAATTTCGTTCGAGCGCTGCAGGAGCCCAAACGTGACCAGCACCGCCAGCAGCATGCTCATCGGCGCAATCGGGTAATAAAGGAAATACGGAGTGACGTTCAGCAGGTACTCTCCCACGATGAGGACGGAAATACTGTTACGAAGAATGTCACCGAGCAACTCAAAGAGCGTGAAGACCAACAGCAACGTGACGAAAGCAGCGCCGATCATGAAGAGATAGAGGAGGAAATCGCGCAGAACGTAGTCATCGAGGATGGTGGGGAAGCGGAGATGTGGGAAGCGCCGCGGCCTCGCCGCACGGCTGGCGGCGGAGGCCGCGATGGAAACACCGTGATCCTGTGAAATCAAAGGCCCAGCGACTCCGGCCCTGAAAGACTGCGAAGACGCTCCATTATCGGCGGGGGGTTCGGCCTTCGAACCTCGGAACCAAAAACTAATCGGCCGCCGTTCCGATTGCCAAAGCAGGAAGGCGCCGCCGAGCAGAAAAATAAGATCGGCCATCCACACGCCCGCGGCGGGAGACAAACGCGACTGCCGGGCGAGTGACACTCCAATCAAAGAAACAGAGTAGTAAAGGAAGACCAGCAGAATCGTGAGCACGAATCCACTCGACTTGCCGCCCTTCTTCGAGGAGAGGCCGAGAGGAACGCCGACCATGGCGAGCACCAGGCAAGCTGTAGGCAACGCGAAGCGGCGATGAAATTCGATCAAGGTCCAGCGGCGCGTGCTGGCATCGGCAGTGCGCGCCGTATTGAGCAGTTGACCGACACTCATCTGGCTCAGCGTAGCCGGCTCGCTCTGCTGATGGCTCTGCGCGGCCGGAACTTCGAGCGGAATGTCGGTGACTTGAAACGTGGAGATCTGATACTGGTCAGGATTCTTCGGATCCGATTCGTGGGTCGAGCCATCGGTGAGGTGCAGGTCGAGCCGGTCGGCACCCTGGCTGACCAGCAGCCCTTCTTTGGCCAACGTGACGCGGGGCGCTGCGGGATCGGAAAGATCGGCCAGGAACACGCCTTTCCAGAGCGCGCCTCCGGCCATCGCCTTGACGTCCTGCACGTAAAGGATGATTTTTGGGAAGCCTTCGTAAAACACGCGCGGCTGCACTTCAAATGAGGCCTGCGACGATTGCAACCGGTTTTGCAGCTCGTCGAGAGAAGCCAGCGAGCGCGGAGCGACGTAAACGCTGTTGGCCAGCGCCAGCAGCCAGGCAAGAACGACAAAGATTGAGCAGACGCGCAGAAAGCTCCACACGCTGAGGCCGCTGGCGCGCATGGCGGTCACTTCGCTGTCGGCGGCCAGACGGCTGAGGCCGATCAGGATGCCCACCAGAACACCCATCGGGATGGTGTACGTCAATGCGACGGGGATCGTATAAAAGAAGATCTCGGCAATACTCGGCAAGGGAGCGCTATTGCGGACGACCAGTTCGAGAATGCGGCCGAGGTCGCGCGTGAAGAGAATGAACGTGAAGACGGCAGCGCCGATCAGCGCGTGGGAGACGACTTCTCCCAGAATATAGCGGGTGAGGATGCGGATCCGCACAATGCACAATAGTGACTAAATGCGAGTCTAGCACGGAGCGCGGAGCGGAGTTTGCTTTGTGGCGCGTGTTCGTAGAGAATGCGGAATTTGCTGTGGAGGGGAAATGAAGTTGGCACGTACGCGTAGGATCGTGGGCTTTTGGGCAGTGCTGGCAGTCGCAGTCGCGGGTTGGGCGCAGCAGCCTGCGGAGTTGAAACCGGTCACCGACCGACTGGCAGCCTCGATTTATGGCGGGCCTTCGATGGCCACTTTGGGCGAGTTGACGGACGGAATCGGGGGAAGGCTCACGGGTTCTCCAGCTTATGTCCGCGCCACTGAATGGGCCGCGGCGAAGTTTCGCAGCTATGGGATCGAGAATGTGCGGCTGGAGCCGTTCAAGATTGAGGCGGGTTGGCAACGCGGGACGGCGAGCGGCGCGATGTTGAGCCCGCTGGCGCGGCCGCTGTATGTGGCTTCGCTTGGGTGGGCGCCTTCGACTCCGGTAGGAGGAGTGGAAGGTGCGGTCGTATTGGTCTCCGACATTTCGGTTGAGGCGCTGCAGGCGCGGGGCGATGAGCTTCGGGGGAAGATTGTTCTGCTCGATAGCGTCAAGCTCATGGCGGAAGGTTACGGCAAACTGCTGCCCAAGCTGGAAGCGGCTTTCCCGGCTTTCGCCAACGCGGGAGTGCTTGCGGTCATGATGGAGGATCGTGCTCCCAACAACGTCATCAATGCGCATGCCAGTTTGTGGGGAGCGAAGCTCGTTCCGTTGCCGGAAGTCGAACTGGGTATGGAGGACGCGAAGCTGATTCGGCGGGAACTGGAACGCGGTCCGGTGACGGTGCATTTGACGGTCGAGAACAAGACTTCGGGGGAAGAGAACGTCAACAACGTTATGGCGGAGATTCGCGGACGCGAGCGGCCTGAGGAATGGATCCTGATTGGCGCGCATCTGGACTCGTGGGATTTTGGGACGGGCGCGCAGGACAACGGAACAGGCGCGGTGAGCGTGCTGGAAGTGGCGCGCGCGATGGCGGCTCTGGGCAAGGCTCCGCGGCGCAGTGTGCGCTTCGTTCTGTGGGGCGGCGAAGAAGAGGGATTGCTGGGATCGTATGCTTATACGCAGGCGCACAAGAGTGAGTTGGCGAAGTGCGTCGCGGTGCTCAATACCGATAATGGCGCGGGACATCCGAAGGGATGGAAGGTTGAAGGCCGCGCTGACTTGAAGCAGGCGATGCAACCTTGGAGCGATGCGCTGCTGAAGGATCTTAGCGGCGGTGATTTGTCGATGGAGACGACTTACGATACCGATCATGGCCCGTTTGTGTTACAGGGAATTCCGGCGCTCGATCTGTGGGTGGATATGACGAAGTATTTCGAGATCCATCACAAAGCGAGCGACACTCTGGATAAAGTCGATCCGCTGGATTACAAAGCAGGGACGGCGATTGTGGCTGCGACAGCTTATGCAGTCGCGGAGAGCGATAAGCCGATTGCTCCGCACATTGATCATGCGGCAGTAAGAGAGATTTTGCGCAACGCTAAGCTGGAAGACTTGGTGGAGAGTGCTGGAGTTTGGAGGCCTTAGAGAGCTATTGGCTGTTAGCTCTTGGCTATTGGCTAGACCTCTCTGTTTATCTTCTAGCTACAAGATGGAACTTGATTCCATTGGTTCGCGTCAGTTCCAAGGCGGACCATTGTTTACTGAATAGTAACGGTACCCCCCCCTCCCCCGGTCTATTAGAATCAAGATTTTAGCGAACATTTCCTTCCAAAATCTTGAGCCGCAATGGGTTAGAGGTAAAATCTTGAGCGCGTTGGAGTTAGGGGCTGGTTCTCGCTCTTAGCTGTCACCTCTCAGCCTAAACCCGGCGACGGGATACTTGGCGCCCGGAGTCGGTTTGACATCTATCAATTGTCAAAGAGCGATTCGCAGATTGGACTGCACTACTTCTATTGTAACTTGGCGTGTCAAGGATATAGGTCACAGCACAGCGGTGGAAGTAAGAAGTAAGTAGGCGGCTGGGTCCCTGGTTTCGAAAGGCGCGAAACCGCGGGAGCTTGGCTGGGAAAATCACGCGTCCTCTGTTCGGAGTCTTGCGGAGGTCGAGAGCCCACTCATTCGCAAAGTACGCGAATGAGTGGGGCACCCGGCAATGAAGTTCGATACTTGGCCAAAGTATCGGTCCTGCCGTGACCCACTTCTCGAAACGCGAGAACTGGGGCACCCCTCACCCCCAAATCCCAAGCTTGACGCCGCAGTGGAATCCCACCCTAACGTCGCAAAAGGCGCGACGTTAGGATGGGGCACCCTCGGCCAGTGCTGGCTTTTGCGCGGACAGGAGTGTCCGCGCCACACTTAATCATCTCCTAGCTTCTCTTCAGGAACAGAGCGCCTAGTGGGGGGAGCGTTAGCCGCAGGGAAAACGGGCGGCCGTGGGTTGGCTCTGGCAATGCTTCCGTGCCGCCCATGTTGCCTGCTCCGCTTCCGTTGTATTCTTTCGCGTCGCTGTTGAGTAACTCCTTCCAGTAGCCGCCGGTCGGCACGCCTACCATGTAACCAAGCCTGGGGACGGGCGTGAAGTTACACACCACTAGAATTGTGTCGTCGGGCGACTCGCCTTTGCGCAGCAGGGAGACGATGCTTGCGGGGGCATCGTTGCAATCTACCCACTCGAAGCCGCGCGGGTCGTTGTCGAACCAGTGCATGGCGGGCTCGCTGGAGTAGAGGCGATTGAGTTGCGCGACAAATGCCATCAGGCCGCTGTGCACGGGGTATTGCAGCACGTTCCAGTCGAGGCTGCGGTCGTGCGACCACTCGCTGACCTGGCCAAACTCCGATCCCATGAAGAGCAGCTTCTTGCCCGGCTGGGCGTACATGTAGGCGTAGAGCAGGCGCAGATTGGCGAAGCGCTGCCACTCGTCTCCGGGCATTTTGCCGATGAGCGATCCTTTGCCGTGCACGACTTCGTCGTGGCTGAGCGGCAGAACGAAATTTTCGTGCCAGGAGTAGAGCATGCGGAAGGTGAGCTTGTTGTGGTGATACTGGCGATGGATGGGATCCTGCTGGAAATATTTGAGCGTGTCGTGCATCCAGCCCATATCCCATTTGAAACCGAAGCCGAGGCCGCCTAAATGCGCGGGGCGGGAAACCATGGGATAGGCGGTGGATTCTTCGGCGTAGGTCTGAATATCGGGATGCTCTTTGTATGCCTCTAAGTTAAAGCGGCGCAGGAAGTCTATAGCTTCAAGATTTTCGCGTCCGCCGAATTGGTTGGGAATCCACTCGCCCGGGTTGCGCGAGTAATCGAGATAGAGCATGCTGGCGACGGCGTCTACGCGCAGGCCGTCGATGTGATACTTGTCGAGCCAGAACATGGCGCTCGACATCAGAAAGCTGCGGACCTCGCTGCGGCCGTAATTAAAGATGTGCGTCTTCCAATCGGGGTGGAATCCCTGGCGGGAATCGGAATGCTCGAACAGGTGCGTGCCGTCGAAGAAAGCCAGGCCGTGGGCGTCGGAAGGGAAGTGCGATGGAACCCAGTCGAGAATGACGCCGATGTTGTGCTGGTGCAGGCAATCGACCAGGTACATGAAATCCTGGGGCGTGCCGTGGCGCGCGGTGGGCGCAAAGTAGCCGGTGGTTTGGTATCCCCAGGAGCCGAAGAAGGGATGCTCCATGATGGGGAGCAATTCAACGTGCGTGAAGCCCAGGCGGTTGACGTGGTCGGCTAGACGGGGCGCGATTTCTCGGTAGGTGAGCGGGCGATTATGCTCTTCGGGGACGCGCATCCAGGAGCCGAGGTGCACCTCGTAAATGGAAATGGGGGCGTGCGTGGTGTTGGCGGCGGCGCGGTTATTGAGATAGGCGCCGTCGTTCCAGGTGTAGTCGAGATCCCAGACGACCGAGGCAGTGCGCGGCGGCTTTTCGTCGAGAATCGCTACCGGGTCGGCCTTTTCGGATCGAAAGCCGTGCTGGTTGGAATCGATATGAAACTTGTAGAGTGCGCCCTTGGCGACGCCGGGGATGAAGCCTTCCCAGATTCCTGAAGAGCCGCGCGGCTGGAGCTGATGGGAGGTAGGATTCCAGTTGTTGAAGCTGCCGATCACCGTGACTCGACGGGCGTTTGGTGCCCATAGCGCGAAGATGGCACCGGCGACCCCGTTGGACTCGATGAGGTGCGCGCCCATCTTGTCGTAAATGCGGTAATGGCTGCCCTCGTTGAAGAGGTAGAAGTCTTCCGGGGTGAGCAGGGAAACGTCGAAATGAACGGGAGAGGTGTGCTCGGAGGTCATTTTCGTGGTCATTGGCTTCCCGATTAGTGTAGTCCAATCTAGGGCGGGATTCGAATCCGGGCCGGATAGCGCCTCCCTTATGCCATACTAAAATTTTGCCGATTCATCTAGAGGGAAACAAGGAAAGATGGCACAGGTACGGGTTGTTCTTTTGTGGCACCAGCACCAGCCTTTTTACAAGGACCTGGTCACGGGGCGGTATCGTTTGCCCTGGACGCGGCTGCACGCGCTGAAGGACTACTACGGCATGGTGAAGCTGCTGGATGAATTTCCGCGGGTGCATCAGACGTTCAACCTGGTGCCGTCGCTGATCTGGCAGATTCAGGATTATGTCTCGGGAGAGGCTGAGGATCCATTTCTGCAGGTGGCCGGCCGGCCGGCCAAGGATCTGACACAGGAAGAACGGCGGTTCGCGCTGCAGTATCTGTTTCAGGCGCATCCGGCCAATGTGATCGGACGCTATCCGCGATACCGTGAGCTGTTTGAAAAATTCCGCAGCGCGGGGAGTTCGCCGGAACACGCGGATAAATATTTTCTGCCGCAGGATTTTACCGATTTGCAGGTGCTGTCGCAGATTGGATGGTTCGACGAGTTTTTTCTGGAGGAAAAAGATATCGCGGAGTTGATCCGCAAAGGGCGGAACTACTCGCTCGAAGACCAGCGGCTGGTGATCGCGCGGGAACGGGAACTCATGGCGCGGGTTTTGCCCGCGCACGCGGATGCGGCCCGCAAAGGGCTGATCGAAATTTCGACCTCGCCCTACTATCACCCGATTCTTCCGTTGGTTTGTGACACGCAGATGGGAGCGGTTTCTACGCCGGGGCTGACGCTGCCGCAGAACCGCTACCGGCATCCCGAGGACGCGCGTGAACAACTGCTGCGTGGACTGGATCTACACGAAAAAGTATTTGGAGCACGGCCGAAAGGCGTGTGGCCATCGGAGGGAAGCGTTTCTGAAGAAGTGCTGGGAATCGCGCAAAAGCTCGGCGTCAAATGGATGGCCACCGACGAAGGTGTGCTGGGGCGAAGCCTGGGACTTTTCTTTGCCCGCGACGGAAATGGCTATCTGAATTCTGACCTCGCGCACCGGCTCTACACGATTTATCGTTACGAAAATGCCGGGACGGAAATGAACCTGCTGTTCCGCGACCACACGCTTTCGGACCTGATCGGATTCGTGTACTCGGGAATGCCGCCGCAGGATGCGGCGAACAATCTTGTGACGAAAATCAGGGATTCGGCGCGGCCCCTCACCCAGAGCGGCCATGATGCCATCATTCCGATTTTTTTGGACGGCGAAAATGCCTGGGAATACTATCCGAAATCGGGGCGCGAGTTTTTGCGGAGATTCTACGATGCGCTGCAAAAAGATCCCGGAATGGAAGCTGTGACCGTAACCGAGGCGATCGCGCGGCACAAGAACAAGGGGCAGTTGAAATCGCTGGTACCGGGCTCGTGGATTAACGCGAATTTCAATGTTTGGATCGGCGCTCCCGAAGATAACAAGGCCTGGGATTATCTTTATGGGGCGCGGAGTTTCTACGCCCAGGCGGCCGCGGGGGCGTCGGAGGCACAACGCAAGCTGGCTTGGGAAGAGATTTTGATCGCCGAGGGCAGTGACTGGAACTGGTGGTACGGTCCGGAGCATCACTCGGCGAACGACCGCGATTTCGACGAGCTGTATCGCAAGCACCTGTCGAATGCTTATCAGGCGCTCGGCGGAACACCGCCCGATTATCTGGCGCAGCCGATCAGCGCCGGAATGGGCCGGCCGGAATTCGTTCCGCAAACCGCGTACATTCATCCGCGGGTCACTGCCGACATGGTGCGTTATTTCGAGTGGATGGGGGCGGCGCGGTATTCCGCGGACCACCGCTCGGGTTCGATGCACGGCAAACAGTTTTTGCTGGATGGCGTGTACGGTGGAATTGACGAGCACTACGTGTATGGCCGGCTGGATTTCGCCGGCAACGTTCCGGCAGACGCGTTTGAAGTAGTGGTCAATATAGAGTCATGGACCAACCATGGTGGCAGTCCGCGGCGCGACCTTCGCTTGGATGTTGCGGCGGAAGGGCAGCGAATTCAGTCGTGGAAGGTGACCGAGGCCAAAGAAGGGGAGCTGGCAAAGTCCACCAAGTCAAGCGATGCCGTACGCATCGCGCTGGCGCGCAACTTCGAATTCCGGCTGCCGCTGACGTGGCTGCTGGCCGCGCCGCTTGCACTGGAAAAAGTTAGCGGGGCGCAAGGCTCGGAACTTCTCACGACAAGGCTGCGGCTGCGGTTCAGTTTGTGGAAGAACCGTTTGCCGGTCGATGCCTTGCCGGTCGAGGGCTGGATCGAGCTCGAATTACTGGCCGAGGACGACCTGCTGGCCGTCGGAAGATAAGCGTCGTTCGTTGCCCGGCCGTCGATCGTCGTTCGTCCTTCGCTATTCGCTTCAAGCGTAGAGCTGCGGCTCGGTGCGAACGACGAAGGACGAACAGCGACTGACGGCTGGCCCTACTGTCCCGTCGCGGCGCTCGTCATCATCATCGGGCGATTTAGCTCCATCACAAGTTCGGTGCCTGCCGGCAGCGTGGCCGACCGATGCTTCCCAAGCCAGTGCGAGACTGTGACGGTCGCGCCGATTGCGCCGCCGATTACGAAGCCCTTCGCCCCGCCGATCAGGCCGCCGAGCAGCATTCCGCCGCCCGTGCCCATCCCGATTTGCGTCAGGTCAGTGCCATCGTGGCCGGCGCCTTTGAACTGGCCCTCGGTGTTGACGTCGGTGCCGTGACGGGCGTTGGTGTCAACCAGACTGGCGTTGAGCGTGAAGCGGTCGCCGTTGGGCAGCACCAGGTTCTCGGGGAAGACGGCAATCGTCGGTTTGCCGGCAATACGCCGCGGCTCGGTTGTTTTGGTGACGCGGCCTTCGACAGTCGCGCCAATGGGAATCACGGTCTTGCCGTCGAGCACGACGGGTTCGGTGACTCGGGCTGAGAAGGCGTCTCCGGTTCTTGAGCTGAAGGTGGTGAGCGTGGTGTCGAGTTTCATTTTGACGGCAGTGCCGGTGGGCAGGGAAGTCTGCGCTAGGGCCAGGGCTGCGATCAATACGAAGCTTGTGATGACGATGAGTTTTTTCATGGAGCCTCTCTTCATGGAATTTCCTGAAATCAAGTTCAAATCCGAAATTGTTCCGCTGCTTTCAGCACCTCATCGAGCGGCGCCCGGTCATTCTGGTTGTCGCCGCGATAGAGGTAGCGCACGACTCGTCCGCGATCGATCACGAAGGTCGCGGGATGGGCAATGTTCACGCCATCCACGCCGAACGCGTGATGAAGTCCGTAAAGTTTGGTGACGGCGCGGTTTTCATCCAGCAGAAACGGGAATGAAATAGGGTGCTTCTCCAGAAACCTGCCCGGCTTCCATACTCCATCGCTTTTTTCGGCCGCCAAAAATGCCACTTGCGCTCCTGCCGATTCGATTTCCTGTTTTCGCGACTCAAACTGAGCCATGCGCTTCACGCAGTTCGGTCACCAGGTCCCGCGCAGAAACTCAAAGATGAACGCCCCATGCTGCAGGAAGCTTGCAAGGCTAAACATGTCCTCGCGGTTCGCCGCCCCCAAAGAAAAATCGGGAGCCTGCGACCCAATTTCCAGAGTTACGGTACGCGACTGCATCTTGTGATTGACTCTAAGGCAGGTGAAATCTGAGAACAATAAGGGAAAGTGCGATGGAACCATGAGAGGTAATGCGCACGGAAATTCGTGGCATTGTCAGCCACCGAAGCAGCAACGGGCATTCCGCAAGAAGTTCAATCGACACGAGCCGGATGGTTGCCGCGCACAGCGCTGCTCCCGCCGCTCCGATATAATCGCCAGTTTTGGAGAACGGATGGGCAAAATTTACACCGGCATCGGCTATCTCACCGGACGCCGGCTCACCTTCCGTTCCGATCTCCCGATCAACGGCAGCGCGGTATGGGTGGATGACGATTCGCGAACTATCGATTCAGATGTCATAAGAAAGGTAGAAAACACATGACAAATATCGGAGCAATTTTTGGGCGCGAAGTGCTGGATTCGCGCGGCAATCCTACGGTGGAAGCGGAAGTCGTACTGGCAAGCGGAACCGTGGGGCGGGCAATCGTCCCGAGCGGTGCTTCGACCGGCGAGCATGAAGCGGTCGAACTGCGCGATGGCGATGCCGCGCGCTACAAGGGCAAAGGCGTGCTCAAGGCCGTCGAAAACGTGAATGGCGAAATCGCCGAGGCGCTCGCCGACATGGACGCGGCCGATCAGCGCGGGCTTGACGCGAAGCTGATCGAACTTGATGGCACTCCGAATAAGGCGCGGCTGGGGGCGAATGCGATCCTCGCGGTTTCGATGGCGGCGGCGCGAGCCTCGGCCAACGAGTACGGTCTCCCGCTCTATCGTTATCTGGGCGGAGCGGGCGCGAACACGCTGCCGCTGCCGATGATGAACATTCTCAACGGTGGCGCCCACGCGGACAACAACGTCGACTTTCAGGAATTCATGGTCATGCCGGTGGGCGCGCCGTCATTTTCCGAAGCGCTGCGCTGGGGCGTCGAAGTCTTTCACACGCTCAAGGGCGTGCTGAAGAAGCGCGGCTATAACACGTCGGTCGGCGACGAGGGCGGATTTGCGCCGTCGGTAAAATCGAACGTCGAAGCGATTGAAGTTGTGCTCGAGGCGATTCAGCAGGCGGGTTATAAGCCGGGCGAAGAGATTGCCATTGCGCTCGATCCGGCCGCCAGCGAGTTCTTTCAGGATGGCAAGTATGTCTTCAAAAAGTCAGATAAGTCGGCGAAGAGTTCCGACGAAATGGTGAAGTATTGGGCGAAGTGGGCGAAGGATTATCCAATCGTTTCGCTCGAGGACGGCCTGGCCGAAAACGATTGGGACGGCTGGCAGAATCTGACCAAAGAACTGGGCGGAAAAATTCAGCTCGTGGGCGACGACATTTTTGTCACCAACATCAGCTTCCTGCAGGAAGGCATCGATAAGGGCGTAGCCAATTCGATTCTCATCAAGGTCAACCAGATTGGGACGGTGAGCGAGACACTCGACGCGATCGACCTGGCGCGCCGCAACAGCTACACGTCGGTGATCTCGCACCGCTCGGGCGAGACCGAAGACACGTTCATCGCCGACCTGGCGGTAGCGACCGGCGCAGGGCAGATCAAGACCGGCTCGGCATCGCGGACCGACCGCATCTGCAAGTACAACCAGTTGCTGCGGATTGAGGAGGAGTTGGGCGGCGCGGCGAGGTTCTTGGGGATCAAGGCGCTGAATTACGGAGGATAGCCATTCGCCAAATGTCGCGAAGGTGGCGCTCAGCCTAAGCGGGCGATCCGCCGATTCTGATCTATATGAGAGTGTCCATCACAGAAGCCAAAAGGAAGTTCTCATACGCTCTGAATTGCGCGGTCGTCGGAGTAATGGCCGTGATCACTAAGCGGGGCAAGCCTATCGCGAAGCTGGTGGGACTTCGCTCCAAGGCTGGAACTTGGCGAAAATTCCGCTTTGGCTCAGCGAAAGGCAAGTTCACGGTTCCGGACGATTTCAAACGATCCGTTGCCAGAGGACATTGAAGATCTGTTTTCAAATGACTCTTCTCGGCGCCTCCGTGGCAAATTTTCTTCGCCCAAAGCGCTAAAACCCCATCCTGTCATCCGCGCTCGGGCCGTATGTGGCCGGCAGCGGCGTATCGTTCAGCCGCAAATACACTCCCAACTGTGCCCGATGATGCACCATATGATTCAGAAACATTTGCCGGTACGCCAAGAACCGCTGCCCGCTGAAAATCGTCTTCCCCTGAAAGCTCAATTTCCAGGGTTCGTTCCACGCCGCATCGCCGGTCGCCTTTACCGCAGCGCGAGCTTTGGCCGCGCCTTCATCGAAAAACTTCAGCAACCCATCCTTTTCAAACGGAGGCCTCGGCCGGTTCGGGCCCGCGCTGAAATCCAACTCCGGCGTGGTCAAAATCGTCAGACCAAATCCGGGCAGCTCGGCCACGTGCGGCGCCAGCTTGTCCAGCGGCATCGACTTGGCGTGCGGCGTGAAGCCCGCTTTATCGAACGGTACGCGTTCCAGCATCGTGCGTGTCTTCTTCATTTCTTCATCGAATTCGGTAAGCAGAAGCTCGTTGATCGCCATGTTTACCCTCCTGAATCTAGAATTTGCAATAGTATGGGATGTGTAGCCGCTCGACGCGATTCATTCTATCTTCTCGAAGCCGGAAGCCAAAAGCGAAGAGCTAACAGCCAGGAGCCAAGAGCCATTTTATGACTCGTTCTAAACCTCTCGTCCTTATCATCCTCGACGGCTGGGGATATCGCGCTGAAACCAAAGCTAACGCCATCGCCCTGGCGCGCAAGCCGACTTATGACCGGCTGCTGCGCGACTATCCCAACACGCTGATTCACACGTCGGGACCGTTCGTCGGGTTGCCCGAGGGCCAGATGGGCAACAGCGAAGTCGGGCACCTCAACATTGGCGCCGGACGCATCGTGCACATGGACATCACGCGCATCGATCTGATGGTTCAGAACGGAGAGCTTTTCTCGCATCCCGTGCTGGTCGATGCCATGAAGCATGCCCGCGTCAGTGGACGCAAGCTGCACCTGTTTGGGTTGGTCTCCGATGGCGGCGTTCACTCGCGCCAAGAGCATCTGCATGCGCTGTTGAAAATGGCCAAGCAACAAGGCGTCGATCGCGTCTTCGTCCACGCGTTCATGGATGGCCGCGACACTCCGCCCACTAACGGCGCGAGCTATCTTGAGTTGCTGCAGCAGAAGATGCACGAATACAACTCCGGCAAGATCGCAACGGTGAATGGCCGCTACTACGCCATGGACCGAGACAAGCGCTGGGAGCGCGTGGTCAAGGCGTTTGACGCGATGGTTTACGGCAAGGCCGAAGGCGGCACGCACGCCGACGCGGTGCAGGGCATGAAAGATTCTTACAACAAAGGTGTGACCGACGAGTTCGTGCTGCCGTTCGTGTGTACGGACGGCCACGGAGAGCCGCTCGCCAGGATCGGCGACGACGATGCCTGCATCTGCTTCAACTTCCGTGCCGACCGCGTGCGCGAGATTACGCGCGCTCTCTGCCGCAATAGCAACTTAAACGAAAAGGGCGGCCGCGATCTGCCCGGTGCCGCTGAGCTCGACGCGACCATTCCGCGCGACCGCGCGCCGAAAAATCTGAAGTACGTCTGCATGACGCAGTACGACCAAAACTTCAGCCTGCCGGTGGTCATTCCGCCCGAGTCGCTGACGCATATTCTCGCGGATGTCATGGCTGGGCTGAACATGCGCAACCTGCGCGTGGCCGAGACCGAAAAATACGCGCACGTTACTTATTTCTTCAATGGAGGAGTTGAGCAGCCATTTCCCGGCGAAGACCGCGTGCTCATCCAGTCGCCCAAAGTTGCCACTTACGATTTGAAGCCGGAAATGAGCGCCGCCGGCGTGGCCGCGGCTATCGTCAAAGCGGTCAACGATAACGCGTTCGATGTGGTCATTGCCAATTTTGCGAACGCCGACATGGTCGGACACTCCGGCAAGCTGGAGCCGACTATCAAAGCCATCGAAGCCGTCGATGCCTGCCTGGGCGAGGTCGACAAAGCCGTGCGCGCCAAAGCCGGAGCCATGCTGATCACCGCCGACCATGGCAACGCCGAGATGATGATCGACCCCGAAACCGGAGGCCCGCACACCGCGCACACAATGAACCCGGTGCCGTTCATCGTGATCGCCGAAGACGCCAAGCTGTATACGTTGAAGCCGAATGGCTCGCTGAGAGACATTTCGCCGACCATCCTCGGCATGCTCGGGATAACCGAGCCCAAAGAAATGACCGGGGCGGATCTGCGAGAGCGGCTAAAACCTTGAGCCGCGTGCACGTCTTCGAATCGAGTATTCGCACGAAACAACTCTGATGTATCATTTGCGCCTCGGGAGGTTCTGTTACCTATGCCCAGCACCATGCCATCCGGAGCGGAAGAGTTGCTCGCCGGACGTTTCATCGCCAGTTTGGGCACGCAGAGCGAAGACGGCTCCGTACACCTTACGGCGGTCTGGTATTTGTTCGAGCATGGCCATTTGTATGTGGCGACGTCTTCGCGGAGTCGCAAGGCTCGCAATGTAGCCGCGCGGCATAAAGCCACGCTCATGGTGGACAGCAGGAAGCCCGCAGCGGAGCGAGGTCTGGTGGCCATCTGCACCGCCGAGATTGTCGAAGGCGCGAGCTCAAGAGAAATCAATGCTCGCATCCACGGCCGCTACATGAGCGCGGCCGCATTGGCCGACCCTCGCGCGGGCGGCACGATGGCGGCGATGGATGACATCACCCTCAGGCTGACCCCGACGAACTGGTATGCATGGGACATGCGTGAACTCGACGTGGCCGTCTTCGGGGGAGCTATGAAAACGCCCGGCTACCTGCTTCCGCTTGATTAATGGAGCGCTTTCCCGCATGCGAGTGGCCAAGATCCCCAAGCCTTAGCCGAGGACGCAGAGAGATCTTTAAGATCGCGCGATGACGCAGCTACCCGATGACCCGATCCGCAAGTTACTGATTTGCGTTCACCATCCTTTTGACCAATGGAACGCTCCCTCCTCGTTCTCCGAAGGCTTGCGGCGTGACTTCCCGCAGGTTGCCATCGTTCACCTTCCCGACTACAAACGCCTGGACGCAGAGATTCTTGAGGCGGAGATACTGGTCGCGTGGTCGATTAGACCCGAGCAAGTCAGGGCCGCACGCAAGCTGCGCTGGATTCATTCTCCGGCCGCTGCTGTGCATCAGTTGATGTTTCCGGAACTCGTCGCGAGCGACATCATTCTCACCAACGCTCGCGAGGTTCACGGGCCCGTTGTCGCCGAGCATGTGATTGCGCTGATCTTTGCGCTGGCGAAGAAAATTCCGGGGTCGGTCGAACTTCAGCAGAAGCATATCTGGGGGCAGCAGTTGTTGTGGGATGAAATTCCGCGCGTGCGCGAAGTGGCGGGTGCAACGCTGGGACTGATCGGTTTGGGTGCAATCGGGCGACCCTTGGTGCGCAGCGCGAAGGCGCTGGGCATGCGTGTCATTGCCGTGCGCGAGCATCCGGAGAAGGGAAGCGACGGCGCCGATGTTGTCTTCGGTCCCACACAAATCAATGAGGTGTTTCGCGAGGCTGACTACGTGGTTCTGGCCGCGCCCGTCACCGACAGCACGAAGGCAATTGCGAACGCGGAGCGGCTGGCGCTGATGAAACCGACCGCGTGCCTGATCAATGTCGGCAGAGGACCGCTAGTGGATGAAGCTGCGCTCGCAGACGCTTTGCGCGGGAAGAGAATTGGCGGCGCGGCGCTGGACGTATTCCCGAAAGAGCCGCTGGCTGAGGATTCGCCGCTGTGGGATCTGCCGAATCTGCTGATCACTCCGCATACGGCAGCACTTACCGAGAAGTTATGGGAGCGGCATTACACGTTATTCTCGGAGAATCTGCGCCGCTATCTCGGCGGCCAACCGCTACTCGGCCTCGTCGATAAGCAAAAAGGCTACTAGAGATGTGCGGGGCTCAGATGCCTGCAAGGATCCCTGATTTGACCAGCACGCGAGGATGCTCGGTGACAGGGAGCGCACCTCGCGGTGATGAGGTCTACACTTGTGTGTAGCTTGGTGGCGCTAACATGCAAAATAGACGAGTGCTAAAGTTGGGAGACTGTCCATGAGAGCGCGCGGCTGGGTTTGCATCCTTTTGCTTCCATTGTTGTCTGCGGAAGTATTAGCTGCGGTTGCTGGGGGTCTGGCAGACTCAACAGCCGATTCGTGGCATAAGCTCATCGACTCTAACAAGAAGGACGAGGCGCGCACCCTATGTTCCAGTTGGCTTTCTTCCACCGACGTCCAGAAGAAAACCGAAGCCCACAAATGCTTGGCAAATGTGGAACTCATGGGAAATGATGCACTGTCCCTTCAAGGGAATGACGTTGGCGGCGGAGAACTCGGCCCAGGCTATCCACGGAAAGCAATCGACGCGGCTTTATTGCACCTGAACGAGGCACTGGAGCTGTCTCCTCAAGACCTCACCATCCATCAAGGTAGACTCCATCTCCTTGAAATCTCCTCTCGCTATAAGGAAATGGCCAAGGCTCTTGATGAGAGTTGCGCGACGTACTTAGGCTCCGATGCCCTCGAAAGCTGGTTGGCATATATCGCCGAACTTTTTGAGAGAGGCCAGCTTCGGGCCGACCTGCAACTGCTCATGGTTTTGGACAAGCATTATCCGAACTCCCACGAGGTAATTGGCGACTTTGGCGCTGTCTACCTCAAATTGAAAGAGGACGATAAGGCCATTCCATACCTACAACGCGCGGTCGAACTCGCGCCAGACGATCCCATCGACAGCTGGAACCTCGCGCGATTTTATGACTTTGCAGGGAATGCCTCTTCAGCAGAGCGGTGGTACCTAAAGTCTCTAAGTCTGGAAAAGTCGCCAGAGCAACTAAAGACGAACTCCTGCGTGTACGGTAGGTTCATTGAGGAGAAGCTCAAGGACTCAAAACGCGCCTGTGAGCTGGAAAAAGCGAACTGCGAACTTGAGGCTCAAACGGCCTGCGCGGCTAAACCGTAATGGTGGCGTAACATCCCCGCTACGATTGCCGACCCACATTTTGTGAAACACAATTCCTACCCCTCCCGCACAGAGTGCGGCAGCTCAAACGGAATTTCCAGCGACAATTCCACGAACCCGCGATACGCGCCCTTCTCATACCACGGAGACTGATAAATCAGCTTCTTGATTCCCTTCTTCTCGATCGTATAAACATTCGCCCGCCCCGCCGCCAGCAACTCCTTCAACTTGGTGCGCGAGGGTTCGGGGTGGCAGTCGAACAGGTTCGACCCGATCAGCGCGGCACCTCCGTCGGCCTCGAAAGTCCGCGCCGACTTCTCATTCATTGCCAGTATGATTCCGTCCCGGTCGCAGACCGTTACCGCGCCTGGAAATTCTTGAATCCATGCAGATGCTTCATGATTGGTCATTCCCGCGAACCTACCGCGTATCCACGCCGAACCCCAATATCGCATCCACTTCCACCGGCTCACTCCCGCGAAATGCCGGGCGGAACTTCCAGTTTTGCAGCGCCACCAGAAGTCTTGATCGTATCTCCGCCGTCGAGTTGCCCGGCTCATATACTTTCAAATTCTTTAAAGCCCCTTCCCGATCGAGGATGCAGGTGAACTGCACGCTCGTGGGCTTGAGGCCCAAGGGCAGTTCCTTGCGCATCGGCTCGGGAGCGGCGAGGGCTTCGTTCGATGTGTGCGTGGCGGAGGCGGGATCGGCGTATTGCATCACAGCCGTGCCGATCGAAGTATCGATGTAGATGGAATAATTGCGGTCGCCACGCAAGCATCCATAGCAAGCGAAAACTCCGCCCGAACGCGGCGTTGCCTCAATCGTGATGCCGGATCCTTTGTGTATGTTGGTGGAAGAGTGGCCCGGTCCATTCGGTGGATCGCTGCTTCCTCCGGGATCGCCGAAGCTAGGCAGTGTAACTGTCGTTGTGCCGCCTTCGACTGACACGCCGGCCAGAGCGGGCGCGTGGGCGCCTGTGCCCGCTCCTCCGGGACCAGGATAGGGTGAGATCCCGCCGCGGGCGTTGGGGTCCGATCCGTGGCCTGTGCCTTCTTTGCCGGCTCCTGAGCCTTCGCCGCCGAGTCCGCTGCCTGGACCTCCTGCGCCTTGGCCAATCCCGGCGCCTCCGCCGCTGCCGCCGAATCCGGTTCTGGCAGTTCCGGTGGGCGACATGGCGATTGCGGTGCCTCCGTCTGATTTGGGCAAGCCGACGGTCTTTCCTGGGTTCGCGGAGACGACTACGCCGTTGCCTGCGCTGCTTCCTCCCGCGCTCGCGGGCGGAGCAACCGACGAACCCAGGTCGAGCGGACTTCCTGCTCCAGAGCCTTTCGTGCCGCGTCCGTTGCCGGTTAGCGCTTGTCCTCCGCCAACTCCGGGCGGAGGCGGAACTACTGTCGATGTGAGCTGCGTGTTGCGTCCGCCATTGGACACCGTCGAATTGCCTCCGCCAGAACCGAGGCCGTTGACCCCCGCAAGACTGGCTGGAGGCGGAACGACTTGCGAGCCCAGCGCTCCGCTGCCGTTGCGGCTGGGCGATCCTCCACCAGCAGAAGCTGCATAAGAAGGTGGAGGAGGAACAGGTTGCGAGTGAATCTCTCCGGTGCGCGAGCTGCCCCAACTGTTCAAGTCGCGGCTGACTTGCGATGGCGGAGGCGCGACTACGGCTTGCTGGGGCAACGCGAGCTTGGGCGTGGCAAACAGGTCGCGCGCGGGCGCGGAGACCGGCGGTGCAATCACGTCCACAGCTTGCGCGACCGTGGCGCGCGAGCTGGCCAAGTCATGCGGCGTTGCCTGCGGAGCGGGCGCGACAACATTCATTGCGACCGGGTTCGCTGAACGCAGCTTGTCGCGCGAAACATCGGGCGCGGGCGCAACCAGCGTCGGATTCATCGACGGTGTGTTGCGCGAGTTAGCATGCGCAACGTCGGGCGCGGGCGGAACGACGGCGGTAGAAAGGCTATGCCCGCGGCTTTCCGAGGCCCGCAATTCCGGCGATGGCGGAACTGGATTCATCGGCGGAAGCAGAGGCGCGCTCAGCTTCGAGCGTATGCCTTCGGTGGGCGGAGGTCCCGGATTCGGCTTGATGGCGAGCAGGTTCGCAACCGCGGAATCGCTGTGCGGGAGATTGATCTTGGGCGCATCGACGACGGTTTCGGTCAGGCGCTCGCCGCGCGCCACGCGAATGGCCTGCGAGCGGTGATGCGCCTGCTGTCCGCCAGAATGCCCCGATTTGCCGGTTTGCGCTCCGCCTTGATCGGCGGTTTGCGGCAGCTCATCGCCGGAATAGTAGATGACATCCCATGTCGGCCGCGGCGGCAACTGCGACGGATTCAGAACCGCAAGCTGATCGGGAAGGAAGATGACGACGATGAGGAGGAGGCACTCACCGAGCCAGGCGAGGAGAAGGCCGCGATAGGGGAAGATGCCGACTGGGGCTTCTCCGGCGAGCGCTCTTCCGGGGCGCTTGAGCGCGGGACGAATCGCAGTCTTGAACTCTTCCCAGGGAGACGACCACTCGACCAGCAAGCGCGGCGGATCGGGCCATGGGGCGGGAACGACTTCGGGACTGGTATCGACTTCGATCACTGTTCCTGATGTTGGGCGTTCGCTTCGGGGATTCTTTTGATCTTACCGCGTGAGCGGAGGTTGAGGATGGGATTTTTGTGCTGCGGCTAAACCAAAAGTTTGAGTGCTGGAAGATATTGATAAATCAACGAGTTAGAGTGCGTTTCCGGTGTGTCTTTGGCTGGATTCCCGCGCAGATTTTTGAGAAATAGATAGTTTGGCGGGCTGACCCGCTCAAGCTGACGGGAGGCTTGACTGGGCCTCCGGCTTTTATGCGTATGCGGTCCTTAAGTTCGAATGAGCGACCATGCACTTGGCGGCGGGGCGGGAGAGTGTTCCACGTGGAACAATATACAGTTCTATTTGTACGTACATTGTTTACTTATTGTACGTACATTGGAGTATGCAAGGTCACGGCTGAAAATATTTTTTGGCGATTACTAACGGGGTAATAATCGGAAAGTACAATCAGGGGCAGGTTCGGCACGGAACGCCGTAAGTTATTGATTTCGTTGGGGTGGGGCGGGGGTGGGGTGGGTGGATCGGGTCGGGCAGGAGTCTGCGCGGGCCGGGTCGATATGAGTCGTGAAATCAATGGGATCGGAGGGAACCGCGAGGACGGCATGCGGGCGGGGAGGTCTGATATATCATGCCTGTCAAGGGGTATTTTGAAGGGGCTATTTTTGCCGGTTTACTGGCCGAAGGCTCGTTGAATCAATGGGGTGGAGCGAAAATACGAGGCAAAAGTCTATTGATTATTTTGTAAACGGGAGTGGAAGTCATCTGGAATCTGGGATGGGACTGCGAGTCATGTGCGCGAGGTTAGTCTGCGAGCCGCGAGCTGCGAGCTTGAATCGTGTGGCGCTTTATCATCTTCCTCTTCTATTCCAACCTTCTGATGGGTGAATTTGAGCGCTCAGGTTTGGGGCAGAAGAAAGGGCTGGCTTGGGCGATTGCAGATGTTTTCACGTCTGCGAATTTTGGGATCGCCGCGGTAGCCGCGCTTGTCGGTTATGTTGTTTTCGAATTCCTTCGAAAACGATTTTGAGCAAATGTTTTCTTGACTGTTGGACGCAAAAGGAACAGCAATAGTGCTCCGGCGATGACGACGCCAATTGCGCCGTGCAACCAATCGCCTCTGATGCAGTTAATGACATCCCCGACAATCTGTGTAGCGATGATGGCGACTGCTAATCTCCATCCCCAAAGGCGGCGTCGAAACCAACCGATACCGGCCGCTGCGAGCGCCAGGCCGAGCGACAAGAATAGTACCCCGACACTACGTCCCAAGGGCGCGAGCTGCCTGTAGGCTGTCGGGTTCAGACTCCAGATACGATCGAGAGACGTGCCGCGCCAAAGCAAGGTTATTGCTGCCAGACTCGCCAGGGTGGCACCGAAGAACAGAAAAATGCCTACCGCAGCGAATCCCGATGGCCCAGGCACGTCGCTGGCTTCGTGAGCACTACGCTCGTTGTCGCGCATCTTCCGAATATAGGCCAAGCGTCGCAGGGGAGATTCAAAGATTTCCGTGCTGAAACTGACTCGCCACGCTTCCATTCGCACTGCGGCGCTTATCCTCTTAGTGCGCCGGTATCCGGATACGCTGGCTCGATTGGACGAACTTGCGGCGCGGTAACTGGGGCGCTTGGCCCCACGCGACAGAAGGGCGAGGCCCATGGTGCCGTCAGTCTGCCGCCCACCGTTGCAAAAAGCGCAAGGATGGGGCCCCCTCTGCATGGGAGATGCATGCGAAAGCCAAACACTTCTCAAGGCTGGGGCACCCGGCTGCTTCCCCCACTCAAGCCGAAAGAAGGCTTGAGTGGGCCACCGATCTATTCTGACGGCGTGAGCAAGCGGCTTCATCGCTGCTATGGCACGCGCGATCTGCGCTTCATCCCAGTATGGATCCGCAGCATGAAATCCCCACACAACGAAAACCCCGTTGTGTGGGGCACCCGGCTACTATGGCACGGGCGATCTGCACTTCGTTCGAGTATGAATCGGCGGCATGAGATCCCCGACACGACGAAAACCGGCTTTCGACAAGCTCAGGGCAGGCCGTTGTGTGGGGCGGTTTTGTGACGACGTTCCCACCCTTGCAAAAAACGCAAGGGTGGGGCAGCCTCGGCGATGTAGTCGCTGAATGAAATGATGGGCCCGCAAGGGTGGGGCAGCCTCGGTCGGGTCAGGCCCCGAGATGGAAGGCGCCCGTGGTTCCCACCCTTTGCAAAATGCGCGAAGGGTGGGGCAGCCTCGGCGATGTAGTCGATGAATGAAATGATGGGCCCGCAAGGGTATGGCACCCTCGGTAAGGTCGGGCCCCGAGATGGAAGGGGTCGATGGTTCCCACCCTTGCAAAAAACGCAAGGGTGGGGCAGCCTCGGTCGGGTCAGGCCCCGAGATGGAAGGCGCCCGTGGTTCCCACCCTTTGCAAAATGCGCGAAGGGTGGGGCAGCCTCGGCGATGTAGTCGATGAATGAAATGATGGG